>Ga0209009_1000702_pt1 | contig 10777 bp, 6 predicted proteins | sample BlaSpr_A8_OM3_M2_FD_187979 | JGI IMG/M metagenome (GOLD analysis project Ga0209009, IMG submission 187979) | Forest soil microbial communities from Thunder Bay, Ontario, Canada - Black Spruce, Ontario site 2_A8_OM3_M2 (SPAdes) (version 2) | ecosystem: Environmental > Terrestrial > Soil > Boreal... | reverse complement strand
CTGGTCCTCGTGACGATCGTCAACCCGGCGGCGGGCGACCCCGCCGCGGCGTCGCTCGAAGCGCTACTGCTCATCGCCTTCGGGATCCTGGTCCGCCGCGTCGTCATCCAGCTCGAAAAAAACCGCGCCGCCGCCTCAGCCGCAGAGTCGGACAAATCGGAGCTGCTCGCGGACCTTTCGCAGCGCAACCAGGAGCTGCAGGAGCTGACGCGGCTCAAGTCGGAGTTCCTGGCAACGATGAGCCACGAGATCCGCACGCCCATGAACGGGGTCATCGGCATGACAGGTCTCCTGCTGGACACGGAGCTGACGCCCGAGCAACACGAGTACGTCGACACGGTTCGCACCTCGGGGGATGCGCTGCTCGAGATCATCAATGACATCCTCGATTTCTCGAAGATCGAGGCGGGCCGGGTTCGCCTGGAGACGATCGATTTCGGTCCCAAGCACGTGATGGAGGAAGCTGTCGAGCTCTTCGCCGAGGCTGCCGCGAACAAGGGCATCGAGCTGCTGCTTGACGTCGGAGAATTCGTTCCAGAGAGCGCGATCGGCGACCCGGGGCGCCTGCGGCAGGTGCTCATCAACGTGATCGCCAACGCGGTGAAGTTCACGGACACGGGCGAGGTGGTCGTGCGGGCGCGCCGTCACGAGCACAGCGGCCCGGGCGTCTTGATCCGGTTTGAAGTCTCGGACACAGGCATCGGGCTCAACGCGGAGGAGCAAGCTCGCGTCTTTTCTACTTACTCGCAGGTCGACAGCTCGACGACGCGCAAGCACGGCGGGACCGGGCTCGGCCTGGCGATCGCGCGGATGCTCACCCAGCTGATGGGCGGCGAGATCGGCGTCGAAAGTGAGAAGGGCTCAGGCAGCCGGTTCTGGTTCACCGCTCTATTTCGCGAAGCCGAGGGCAAGAGACGAGCACCGCAGCCGCCAGTCAACCTGGCGGGCACGTTCGTCGCAGTGGTTGACGACAACCGGACCAATCGCGCGATCCTCGAGCGCTATCTCAAGTCGTGGGGATTGCGCGAGCGGAGCTTTGAGACCGGCCGCGAGGCGCTCCAGGAAATCCAGGTCGCCGCCCGCGGCGACGACGGCTTCGACGTAGCCATCGTCGACATGATGATGCCGGGGATGGACGGCCGGACCGTGGCGAGCGAGATTCGCTCGGACGAGCGGTTGAAAGAGCTGGTCGTGATCCTTCTCACCTCCGCCGGCCAGTCGGACGTCCCGGTGCCGGGCGTCGACGCGGAGCTCGTGAAACCGGTGCGCCCGTCGCAGCTTTTCGACGTCCTGCATACGCTGCTCGCTGAACGTTCAACACGCGCGCAGCAACCGGGTGCGGCCGTCGAGCTCGGCCCGCCGACTCGCGCGCGCCACGGGTCTCGCGTTCTCGTAGTCGAGGACAACGCGGCCAACTTGAAGGTCACGGTCCGGATGGTCGAGCGTCTGGGCTACCGCGCCGACGTCGCCGCCAACGGCGCTGAGGCGGTGAGCATTCTTCAGCGATTGCAGTACGACGCGGTGCTGATGGATTGCCAGATGCCGGAGATGGACGGGTACGATGCGACGCGGCTGATCAGGGCCGGCGAGACGGCGGGTCGCCACATGCCGATCATCGCGATGACGGCCGCGGCCCTGGCGGGCGACCGCGAGCGCTGCCTCGCCGCCGGAATGGACGACTACATCTCCAAACCAGTAAAGCTGCACGTGGTCGCCGCTCTGTTAGAGCGCTGGATCGCAATCCCGTCAAAAGAAGAGGTGTAATCGGTCCCAGCGTTAAGAGGTGAAGGGGTCAGCTCCCCCCTCCCCCCCTTCAGGGGGGAGGGTCAGGGAGCAATCAGTAGGTCCCATCCTCATTGCCGCTTTGCGCACAGGGGCGGGGAAGCAACTAGATCCGTTTTAGCGCGACCACCGTCACGTCATCAAATAGATCGCGACCCTTCGAGCCCTGGGCCAGGATGTCAACCAGCTCCTGCGCCGTCCCCGCCCGCCGCGCCTCATAAGGAAGAGGCACGTCCTTCGTCGCCAGGTCGGGCCGCAGGTCGAGCAGCCCATCCGAGAAGACGACCAGCGTGTCGCCTGGGTTCAATATGACCGTCCCGACCGCGAACTGACTGTCGGGAAAGATCCCGATCGGCGCGCTGCGCACAGGCAGAGTCTCCTGGCCGGTGGCGCCGCGGAGCAGTCGCGCGTGCCCGTGGCCTGCATCGACGTAACGAAGCTCGCCCGTGGCCGGCTCGAAAACAGCGTGAAAAGCCGTGACGTACGCGTGGTTCACCTCGAGCGCCGCGGTCATCACGTCGGAGGCCCGCTTGATGCCGACGTCGAGCTCGGGAACCCCGGCCGAGCCGCGGAGCGCGGCCCTGGCGGTGGCCATCATCAGGGCGGCCGGCAGGCCCTTGCCCATCACATCACCAAGCGTGACCACCAGCCGGCCGCCGTCCTGCCGGTACCAATCGTAGAAATCGCCGCTGATCTCCTTGGCCGCAGTGAAGTGAGCTGCAAGCTCGAATCCGTCTTCTTTCAGCGGCGAGGCAGGCAGCATCCCCGCCTGGAGCTCGATGGCGCGACGCATCTGGTCGGCGCGCTCGTCGAGGATCCCCTCCATGCGCCGGAGGGTGGTCCGGTGCTCGAGCTCGAGGGTGCGGCGCTGAAGGTTGTTGACCACCGTCAGGTAGAGCTGGGTCGCGCCGACCGGCTTGACCATGTACGCGTAGGCTCCGTGCTCGATCGCCGCCCTTCCTAGCTCGGGATCGTCGACGCCCGAAATCATCACCACGGCGGTATCAGGCCGCAAGGCGCGGAGCTCCTCGAGGAGCCCGTACCCCGACTCATCAGGGAGCCTTACGTCGAGCAGAGCCAGCGCGTAATCGGTTGCCTCGAACAGCCGCCTTGCGTCGGCTGCGGAAAATGCGACATCTGAATCGAAGCCGCGGCTGCGAAGCGTCCGCTCCATCAGCCTCGCGAGGGCTTGCTCGTCGTCCACGATCAGCAGGCGCTGCGTTGCCGCTGGCGAGCTCACGCCCAGCAGTGTAGAGAGGCTCAACTGGAGACTGGGTGACCCATAATGAGCCCCCGTGTTTGGAGAGCGTTAAGTGAGTCTTGAGATCCAGAGCCGTCAGATCGACAACGGGGTTACCGTCGTCGCTCCGACCGGGCGCCTCGACGTGGCCGGCGCACCGGCATTGAAGGACGCGATCGGCGAAGCGGTGAAAAACGGCAAGCCCAGGGTCGTCATCGACCTGGAGGGCGTCAGCTTCGTCGACAGCACAGGCCTCGGCTCGGTCATCTCCGCGCTCAAGCAGATCCGCAGCTCCGAAGGCGATCTCAGGCTTGCCGCCCCCAACCAACAGGTCCGAGTCGTGCTCGAGCTGACCACGCTCGATCGGGTGTTTCCTTACTACGCCACAGTAGAGGAAGCCCTCACTGGCTTCTGACCTTGGCCAGTCATTCGGAGCGATTTGAGTTCCATGCCACTCTCAGCCATCTCGATAAAGGATTGGACACGCTTCATGAATCCGTGCAGCGGCTGCGGGAATCGACAGGTCGCGGCGAGGACGATCGCAACCTCATGCACTTCGAGATCGCCCTGGCGGAGATCGGCGCCAACGTCCTCACGCACGGGCGGCCGGCGGGCACCGATCCTCCGGTCGAGTACCGGCTCTGGTTCGACGATGACACCGCGCACGCCTTGTTCGTCGATGGCGGTCCGCCTGTCGATGAGGTCCTCTCACGCACCATGCCAGACCCTTCGAGCGAAGAGGGACGCGGCCTCCCTATGGCCCGCTGGCTGCTCGACGAGCTGCTCTACAAGCGGGACGGCGAGGTCAACAGGTGGCGGCTGGTGAAAAGGCTTTGAGCTCGGATGGCGAGCTCTCGGACGAAGCCTGGCGCGCCCTGATCCACGATTTCCGCAACCTGCTTGCGGTCATCATCAACTACAGCGAGCTGATCGCCGAGGAAACCGGCGAACCAGAGGCGGTGAAGACCGACATTGGTGAGGTCCGATCGGCGGCTGAGCGAGCGATCGCGATGACCGAAAAGCTCCGGCGGCCGGTCAAATCCAACCCGGAGTCGAGCTAGCCATGGACGTGGCGAACAAGGTCGGCGCCGAAAAAGAACCGCCCTCCCGCGCCGCGCTGGCGCACCGCCAGCTGGTCCTGGTGGTCGACGACGACGAGCAGGTGCTACGACTCGTCAGGCGTGTCCTCGAACGAGCGGGCTTCGAGTGCGTCCCGATCGGCAACGGCCGGTCGGCGCACAGCGCCGCCGTGGAGTGGCGGCCGGACATCATCCTGCTCGACCTGATGCTGGGCGACACCACCGGCGACCAGATCCTGGCCGAGATCCGCGGCGACTTCCGAACGCGGTTGATTCCCGTCGTCTTCCTCACTGTGCGCAGCTCTTTGAAGGACAAGGTCGAGCACTTGCTCGCTGGCGCCGACGACTACGTCACCAAGCCCTTCATCCCGGAGGAGCTCGTAGCGCGCCTTCGCGCCGTGATGAGCCGCTCCACGACCACGCGCGATCTCAACCCGTTGACAGGGATGAGCGGCAACAGCGACATCCTTCGCGAGATGGGCCTGCGCCTCGCAAGTGGCGAGAGGTTCGCCTGCCTCTATCCCGACATCGACGCCTTCAAGAGCTACAACGATCACTACGGGTTCTTGCGAGGCGACGACGTGATCAAGACGCTTGCGACGATCGTCCTCGAGGTGCTTGAAGAAAACTATTCACCGCGGCATTTTGCCGGACACATCGGCGGCGACGACTTCGTGATCCTCACCGACCCCGGCCTCGCCGAGACGATCGCGTCCGCAGTCACCAAACGTTTCGACGAAGCGGTGCCCGCGCTGTACGACACCCAGGACAGGGAGCGCGGTTGGATCGAGTTCGAGGAACGCAACGGCAACACGCTTCGTGCGCCTCTGGTCTCGGTGTCGATCGGGATCGTGATTGCGGAACCGGGCCGGTACACGAGCGCCGCCGCGCTGGCTTCGCGCGCGGCCGAGGTGAAGGGCGTGGCCAAGCGAATGCCAGGCTCCAAGTGGGTGCTGGACCGCCGCCGGCCGCCCGAAAGGTTCGGATGATGTTGAATCGGCTGAATCGCGGCAACCCGGTGCTAGCATCCGGGAGGCCAACTCCCATGCCCTCCGAGACCATCCAATGAGCGAGGTGATAACCACCTCGCCCAAGATTCCCGAGCAGACACCGGAACAGACCCCGGAGCCCACACCGGTGCCGGCGTCGAACGGCGCGCCGGCGCTTCGCGCGCCTCGATTCAAGGTCACCGTCCACCGCCTCGACGGCGGTCTGGAGGAAGGCGGTTCGGACGCTCGGGCGCTGGATACGCAGGGGTACCCGATCTACAACCCCGCCGACGCCGACCGTCCTCGCTGGATTCCCGCACGAGACATCAAGTACGTGGTCTTCGGTTCGGTCGAGGACCCTGGCCTCGAGGCTGACCCGGGCGACAAGAGCCAGTCGCGCAAAGCCATCCTCCGCTTCCGCGACGGCGAATGGATCGCAGCCTACATCGACCCGGGACAGGCGCCGGACAGCCAGGGCGTGGCGATCAAGATCCGGCTCACCGAACGCCAGCGCGTGATCCCTGCGCTCGCTGCGTCCCCGTCCCTGCTCGAAATGCAGTTCGTCGACATGTGGGCCGCGCCCGCCGCAACCGCCCAGCCGCAGCGGCGCCGCTCTGACATCGTCGAAGCCGCCGCCAGGTCCGGGCGCGACCTGGGCAAGCTCGCGAACGACTTTCGCGACCGGCTGGCGCTGATCCGCGACGTCGGCCTCACCACCGGCGACACGCTGGCGTTCTCGCGTGCGGTGCGCTCGCACCTGGACCGCTTCCTGGCCGAGGACGGGATCGAGCTCAACTCTCAGGAAAAATCGGCCCTGGCCGACATCATCCTCCGCGCCGCAGTCGGTTACGGCCCGCTCGACGGTCTCCTGCACGACCGCTCCGTGAGCGAGATCATGGTCAACGGCCCAGACCAGGTCTTCATCGAGCGTCGTGGCGTCCTGACGAAAGCCGACGTGCGATTCGAGGACGAGAACCAGCTGCTGGAGACGATCCGCCGCATGGTGGCGACCACCGGCCGCCACATCGATGGCTTGAACCCGATGGTCGACGCCAGATTGCCGGACGGTAGCCGTGTCAACGCGATCATCCGGCCCGCGGCCATCCACGGCGCCGCGCTGACGATTCGAAAGTTCAAGGATGCAGTGCTGGGCATGGAGGACCTCACCCGCGAGGGAAGCCTCAGCCCCGCCATGGCCGAGTTCCTCGAAGCTGCCGTCCTGGGACGTATGAACATCCTTGTCTCGGGCGGCACCGGGTCAGGCAAGACGACGACCCTCAACGTGATCGCTCGATTCATCCCGCACAACCAGCGCGTGATCACGATCGAGGACGCAGCCGAGCTGCAGATCGACCACCCGCACGTGATCGCGCTCGAGCACAGGCCACCCAACGTCGAGGGCAAAGGCGAGCTCACGATCCGGCAGCTCTTGCGCAACAGCCTTCGGATGCGCCCGGACCGAATTCTTGTCGGTGAGGTGCGCGGCGCTGAGGCCCTGGACATGCTGCAGGCCATGAACACCGGCCATGACGGAAGCATGTCGACCATCCACTCCAACTCGGCGAGGGACGCGCTGTCCCGCCTCGAGACGATGGTGATGATGGCCTCGATCGACATACCTTTCGAAGCTGTCCGCGCGCAGATCGCGTCGGCGGTCAACCTCATCGTCCACCAGGCCCGCATGCCTGACGGGCGCCGCAAGGTCGCGCAGATCGCCGAGGTGGTCGGCTACGACGCCAACGGCGCGATCCTCCGCGACATCTTCCTGCTCGGCATGGGCGAGGATCTGCGGCTCGAATATAACGCCACCGGCTACGTCCCCACCTCGCTCGACAAGGCGGCGTTCTATGGAGTCCAGGTGAACCAGGATCTGTTCGACCCGGTCAAGTCTAGGTTCGTTCCCGCCGGGTCCGACAGCATGATGCCGGTGGTCAAGGACCCGCTCATGAGCGGTCAGCGAGGCGGCGGCGAGAACGTGGTCCGGCAGGTGGTCGTTGTTCCATTCAGCTCCGACCGGCCGGGCGATACGAGGCAGCAGCAGCACACCGTTCAGTCGTCCCAGTCACAACCAGCCAGCACCATGGCGTCGACTCCGGAGATGCAGGAGGAGATGCGCAAGCTGATCGACGCCGCGCGCTCCGCCGTCGCCGACCTGCAGGCCGCCGCGCCCGGCGCACCACGCGAGCCGCAGTCCCCGCAGCCCGTGGTGCCGATTGCGTCGAGCGAGCAGCCCCAGCCACAACCTCAGGCCTACACGCCGCCCGCCGCGCCCGCGTTCACCCCACAGGTCGTGCGCCCAGAACCCGACGCTTACCTCGACGAAGCGCCAACCCGCGGCCAGTCAAACGTGGCCGCCAGCCAGGCGCTGCAGGCCGCCACCGCGATGGCGCGCGCGACCACCGCCCTGGGCAACCTGGCCGCGGCGAACAGTGGCTATGTCGGCATGCTGCCAACGGTTCGAGGCGGCGAGGGCGTGGGTCCGGCCGGCGCATCTCGTCGCATCGGCGCGGTGATCGAGACGCTCATCACTCGCCGCAACCTCAACCTCCGCCTCGCCCCGGCGATCACCCAGGCGTTCGAGGGCGCGGAGCTGAAGGGCAGCGAATACGCTTCTGAAAGGAAGATCAGCAAGGAATCGGCCGGTCGCGAGCTGCGGCAGGCGGTCGAGGCCGGTCTCCTGCAGACGGTTCGCTACCCGCAAGGCGAGGCCGGCTTCAAGGCCTCCCAGGACCTGCTCCGCGCGGTGGCAGAGGGCCTCGGCCAGCCTATCAACGCAGCGGCTCCGCTCACTCCCGAGACGATCATCGGCAGCCTTGCAGTCGGGCAGACCGAGGGCACCGTAACGATCATGTTCACCGACGTCGAGGGCTCCACCCGCCTGCTCTCGACGCGTGGATTCACCGAGTCGCACGAGATCATGAGGGCCTACGAGACGATCATCGACGACAAGGTCTCTGAGCACGCGGGCCGCAGGATAAAAGGCCTCGGTGATGGCTTCATGATCAGCTTCGGATCAGTTCGCCACGGCGTCGAATGCGCGCTCGACATCCAGCACTCGATCGCCGAGTACAGCCGGCAGAACCCCGAACGAAAGGTCAAGGTCCGCATCGGATTGAACACCGGCGAGGTCGTGGAGGAGGCAGGCGACATCTTCGGCGCCGCCGTCAACGTCGCAGCGCGCGTCGCCGGCAAGGCCCGAGGCGGCGAGATCCTGGTGTCAGACGTCGTACGTCAGCTCGTCGGCCCGGTGTCCGAGATGACGTTCGGCTATCGCGGCCGGTACAAGCTCAAGGGATTCCCGGATCGCTGGCGTCTCCACCAGGTCACCCCGGGCGAGGTGAAAGAGGCGCCCCGGACGCTGCCCAGCGGCGATGGCTTTGTCGGTCGCGAGCAGGAACGCCTCGACATCCGGATGCTGCTCGACCGGGCGATGACCGGCTCCGGCGGCATGCTCTTCATCACCGGCGCGCCAGGCATCGGAGCGTCGCGGCTGGCCTCTGAAGTCGCGGTTGAAGCCACGAGCAAGGGCTGGCTGGTGCTCAGCGGGCGCTGCATGGAGCAAGACGGTGCGCCTTATGCGCCCTTCCGTGAGATCCTCGCCACCGCCGTCGCCGGTGGAACATCGAAATCGCTTCAGGATGCGGCCGGCGGCAATGGCCCGCTGCTTTCGCAGCTCGTCCCCAGCCTGCGCCAGAAGGTGCGCGGCATGCCCGCGCACGGTGAGGTCGGCGCGGACAAGCTCCGGGAGCAGCTCTTCCGGGCCATCTTCGAGTTCCTCACCGACGTGCAGGCGAAGCGGCCTCTGCTCATCGTCCTCGACGATCTCCAGTGGGCGGACGAGGCGACTGTCCTGCTCCTCCGCGACCTGGCGGAGCGAGTCGGCGGCAGCCACATGGTCGTCATCGGCACCTACTGGGACTCCGAGCTCGACTCGGCGCGCATGTTCAGCTCGGTGCTGTCGCGCTTGCTGCGCCGGCGGCGCGCTCAGCGCATCACGCTGGGCCCGCTCTCGGATCGCGACGTCGAGCGGATCGTGGCGGGACTTGCGGAAACCCTGCTCACTCCTGTGCAGCTGATGGGCATCCAGGCGGCCACCGAAGGAAACCCCTTGTTCGTCGAGCAATCCACCCTCTACATGGCGGAGTCCGAGTCGTTGCTTGGGGGCGGGCGCGTGCAGGCCAGCTTCACCGAAGAGGACCTCGAGCTCGCCCAGAGCGTGCGCGGCCTGATCGGCCGCCGGCTCGAGAGGCTGAGCGAGCCCGCGCAAAGAATGCTCGTCGCGGCCGCCGTGATCGGGCGCGATTTCGACCTCCCGCTGCTGGAAGCGTTCGGCGAGCTTTCGGGTCACGAGCTCCGCGACGCGCTGGAAGAGGCGACGCGCGGGCAATTCCTGATCGCCGCCGGACCAGACAGGTACCGATTCGCTCACGACCTGGTGCGGAAGAGAGTGCTCGCGGTGCTTCCGCTGCCGCGTCTGCAGGCTTACCACCTGGCGGTCGCAGACACTCTCGAGCGGGTCTACGGAAAGAGCGCCCCCGAACGGGCGAGCGAGATCGGCCATCACCTCTACCAGGCGGGCACTGCTGCAAATCCCGTTCGCACCGCCACGTTCTTGAGCCTCGCGGCGCGGAACGCCCTCGCTGTGGGTGCGTTCGAGGAAGTCCAACGACTGCTCGATACTGCGCTGGCCCTGCTTCCGGCGGAGAGCCGGCGCGAGCGCGCCGAAGCCCTCTCCATGCGCGGGCAGGCATGCTGGGGTCTCGGGCGGATCGAAGACGCGAAGGCCGCCTGGAAGGGCGCCGCCCAGCGCTACGAAGAACTGGGAGACACCAAGGGCGCTGCCGGCGCGCACGCGCGGCTGGCGCACCTCGAGTCCCACGGCCGGGACGAAACGCCGGCGCCGGCGCTCGCCGAGGCGCCCGCCGAGGTGCCCGCCGTCGAGGCTTAGCCAGGTCCCGACGAGTCGGGTCTCTACGAGGTCAGCCTGCTGGCCGGCGGGGCCGGCTGAAAGTTCGCGCTGCCGATGATCGTCGGCAGCTGGCCGCTGAAGATGATCGTGTCGGCCAGCAGGCCGCCGGTCGCCTCGGTCCTGAAGGAGGCCGCCTTTTGCACCGTGAGGATTGCCGCAGGCATGTAGATCAGCCCGACCCAGGCGGAGTCGGCCTCGGCGCCCAGAAGGTTGGTGGTGCAGGTGTTGGCCGGCGGATACGACTGGCCGGGCTCGTAAACCATGATCCAGTCGTACTGGTAGCCGCTGAACAAAAAGTTGTCGGCCGAGGTCGTGGCGTTCAAGCAGCCGCCGCTTGGGATGTAGAACTCGACGGCGCCGGGGGTTATGGCGGCGGGGCACGTCGTGGCGGCGCCGCCGATCGTGTCGCACTGGTTCTCGTTCGCGCGGTCGCCTCCCGGCGGAGTGGCCCGGTCCGGGTTCTGGTTCGGCAGGTTGACCCGCAGCGGGGGCGTCTCGCCAGCGGGCGGGTAGGCGCCGAGAACGCCCGGTCCGACAAATGGGTTCGGTGCAAACCCCAGGGAGAGAATCGTCGAGTCGAAGATCGCCGACTCGTGCCCCAGGCTGCAGGTGAACCCGCTAAAAGCCGGACAGGAGGACGTGCTGTCGTTCTCCACGGTTCCGAAGACCGGAATATTGCCGGCGTAGCCGAAAGGCCCTGCGCACCCGGGGTTCGGCG
>Ga0209009_1000701_pt1 | contig 10787 bp, 7 predicted proteins | sample BlaSpr_A8_OM3_M2_FD_187979 | JGI IMG/M metagenome (GOLD analysis project Ga0209009, IMG submission 187979) | Forest soil microbial communities from Thunder Bay, Ontario, Canada - Black Spruce, Ontario site 2_A8_OM3_M2 (SPAdes) (version 2) | ecosystem: Environmental > Terrestrial > Soil > Boreal... | reverse complement strand
GGCGGGAGCCGTGAAAGACTTAATCCAGCAAGGCAAGGTAAAGCACTTCGGCCTTTCTGAAGCAGGAGTGCAAACAATCCGTCGCGCCCACGCGGTTCAGCCGGTGGCTGCACTCCAGAGCGAATACTCGCTGTGGTTCAGAGAACCTGAAGCCGAAGTGATACCGACGCTGGAGGAACTGGGAATCGGATTCGTGCCATTTAGCCCACTTGGCAAAGGCTTCCTTACCGGCAAGATCGACGAGAACACCAAGTTCGATAGCGGCGATTTCCGTAACATCGTTCCCCGCTTTACCGCAGAGGCTCGGAAGGCAAATCAAACCGTGGTGGACCTGCTTGGCAACCTCGCAAAACAAAAGAAAGCGACGCCTGCTCAGATCGCGCTGGCGTGGCTGCTGGCCCAGAAGCCGTGGATTGTTCCGATCCCCGGCACAACGAAGTTGCAGCGCCTCGAAGAAAACAATGGAGCAGTTTCAGTCACGCTCACGCCCGGCGATCTCCGCGAAATCGATACGGCCGTCTCGAAGATTACGGTGCAAGGGGCACGCTACCCGGAAAGTATGCAAAAAATGGTCGGTCGCTAAGCCTGAATACCAACATGCTGAGTGTAGTCGGTTCGCGTCCAGACGAACCAACGGCAGCAGGAACCCGTCTGGGCCACAATTCCGAGCAATCACTCAGAGGCGGTGAAAATGTCGCACGAAGCGAAGCTCGCCAGCCTCACTGACCTGGAATCAATTTTAAAGTTGATGCAGCGCATGCAACTTGATGAGCCGTGGTCCGAGCCGTTCAACGAATCCGTAGTTCGATTCAATCTCGCTGAACTTCTTCAAAACCCCGTATACGGCCTCATTTATTTCGTAGGGGACGGCAATCGCGCCATCGCCTATCTCGTGATCTGTTTTGACTATAGCCTCGAATATCGAGGCAAAGGAGCCTGGGTCGATGAACTCTTTGTCGAACGTGATCATCGCCAACAGGGAATTGGCGCATACCTTCTCAATTTGGCCGAATCCGCTTCACGCGAACACGGCGCCCAATATCTTCACCTGGAAGTCAGCCACGGAAATCGCGCTATCGAGCTGTATCGCCGCCGAGGTTTCGTGGATCATGACCGCTACCTCATGACTAAGAGCCTCCTCTCGCGCGCGTGACGAATGGTGTAACTTCGTAAATCACCGAAAGCTACTGCTTTGTAAATGACGAAAGCAGCGCAGAGCAAAGACAAAGACGGCAAAGCGATGAACATCCGCATCGAGAAGGTCTCGAAAAAGTTTGGCAGCATGTGGGCGTTGGAAGAAGTCTCCTTGGAACTGGAGCCTGGGCACGGTCGTGGGGGTGCTCGGCGCGAATGGAGCAGGGAAGACTACCTTGCTGAATTGCCTCGCGGGCATCGTTACGCCCAGCCAGGGAACGATCTACTACGACCAGCAAATTTTCCATCGTGGCAAGCTCGGCTTGCGGCGGAGGTTCATGTTCTTGCCGGATTTTCCCATGGCCTTTGCGCGAATGAACGTGCTGCAGCACATCGCAATGTGCGTACGGCTGTACGAACGTGCCGACCCGGATGTCGACAACGTCGCCAAAATTTTGGATCAACTGAATATCTTGCCGCTGGCGGCGATGCCGATGCAGCAGCAGCCCTATCATTAATCGCTCTCACTTGCGTGTTATTGGCCAGACGACCAAGCCCTCAGCAGTGGCAGTGACAATCCCACCTTAATAAATATTAATGTTACGCCGAAAATATTTTTCGATTTGAAGAAGAAAATATTTCACTGTTTGCTTTTCCGGTGGCAGAATAGCGCCACAGGGCGTGTGTTCTTTAGGCATTTAAAACCCAAAGTCGAGGATGCTAGGTCCGCTTTTTTGCGGACGTCGCGTAAAGCGGCGTCGAATACGATCTCGCACAAGGTGGGATCGTACGTGGTCATCCGGAAAAAGGGAGGCTTGGGAAATGAGCATGAAAAAGCTAGAGCTTTGCTTCGCCACAATGGGCGTGTTGGTGCTGATCATCGCAATGATGATTTCGGTGACACCGATAAATGCACAACTGGCTGGGGCTAACCTGTCGGGCGTAGTGTCCGATGAATCTGGCGCGCCCATTGTCGGTGCGAAAGTATCCATCAAGAATCTAGCAACCGGGGACGTTCGCGAAGTAGAAACGAATTCGGACGGATTGTTTGTTGCACCGAATCTTGCGCCGGCTACCTACGACGTCACCGTGACCGCCACGGGATTTGGACCGCTTACGGAGAAAAGTTTAGAACTGAAAGTTGGCGGCGAGCAGGCCCTTGATCTGAAAATGAGAGTTGGACAATTAGCGCAAGAGGTGCAGGTCAACGCTGCGGCAACCAATGTGGAAACCACTACCTCGGCAGTAAGCGCAACCGTCGAGGAAAAGACTGTTGTAGATCTTCCGCTTAATGGTCGCGACTGGACGCAGCTGGCTACTTTGCAGCCAGGCGTCACCAGCGTCCGCGCGCAAGCTTCGAACGCCAGCACCGCGAACCGCGGCAATCGCGGCTTCGGCAACCAACTATCCGATAGTGGCCATCGCCCCAATGAAAATACCTACCGGATCGACGGGATCAACATCAATGACTATTCGAACGGCTCCCCTGGCAGCGTACTCGGCGCCGCGTTGGGCGTCGATGCGATCCAGGAATTTAACGTGGTCACCACCAACTACACCGCTGAATATGGCCGTACTTCCGGCGCGGTAATCAACGCCGTTACGCGCTCGGGAGCCAATGATCTTCACGGGTCCGCATATCTTTTCGATCGCGATAAAATATTTGATGCCAAACCTTTCTTTGCGCCCACGAAGCAGCCCTTCCGGCGAATCCAGTTTGGAGGTTCCGCTGGAACCGCGATCATTAAGGACAAGACCTTCATTTTCGGAGACTACGAGGGGGTGCGCCAGTCGAAAAGCGTTTCCCAGTCCGTATCTGTGCCTTCAGCAAATGCGCGGGCAGGTATTTTCGCTAACGGCGACGTAATCACTCCGGATCCGTTAATCACAAAACTGATGGCGCTGTACCCGCTTCCGGCCAACGCGGTCACCAACGGCGACATCGCCACCTATGGCACCGCCGGCCTGCAGACTATCGTGGAAGATTATTTCACCATCCGCGCGGACCATAAGTTTTCAGACAAAGATAGCCTCAACGGCACTTACTTTTTTGACAAAGCCCCGCAAAATCTTCCTGACGCTCTGAACAACGTGGTTCACCAGGTTTTTACCAAGCGGCAGATGGTCGGCATTACCGAGAGTCATATTTTCAGTCCGGCGCTGGCGAACGTCGCCAGACTTGGTTTTAATCGAGTCGTGGGCCTCGTCAACGAGCCTGTCAAAGCCATCAATCCCGCAGCTGCGGATCCTTCATTGGGTGTCAGTCCCGGACTGTTCGCACCTCTTTTCAATGTAGCAGGTCTCACTCCGGCCGGCGGGTTGGGCAATCCTTCGTTATTCTTTCACCATTACAACTCTTACCAGTTTTACGATGACGTGTTCTTGACCCGTGGAAAGCATTCCTTCAAGGCCGGGTTTGCGTATGAACGGCTGCAATACAATGTGATTTCGCAGCTCAACCGCAATGGACGGTTTGGCCGTTACCCCAGCGTGGAGAGTTTCATAGCCAACGATCTCACCACGGTTGCCCTACTTGACCCATCGGTTCGCAAGGAAAATGGAACCCGCGATAGTCTTTTTGGCGGATATTTCCAGGATGATTGGCGCATCAAGTCAAATCTGACCCTTAACCTGGGGCTTCGTTACGAGATGTTGACGCTGCCCACGGAAGCTCATAACGGCTTTGGCGTTATCAACCAATTATTTGCCCCGGCAGTTCCGGGTGGCTGCGCGGCATTTATTGCCGCCGACAACACCCCTGGGTGCACGGTTCCCGTCAACACTATGTGGAAGACAAATCCCACGACCCACAATTTTGCTCCCCGCCTGGGCTTCTCATGGGATCCGTTCAAAGATGGTAAGACTGCGGTGCGCGGCGGCTTTGGAATCTTCGATATTCTTCCGCTGCCCTACGTGTATAGCATCGGTAATTCCCTATCTGTGCCATTTGCTAAACAATTGAGCGGCAAAGGCGTTTTCCAGAACAATTTTGATCCCGCGACCTTGGGCAATAGCGCGTTGTCTCGCTACATCGAGCAGAATCCTCACCGTAGCTATGCCCTCAACTACAACCTCAACATTCAACGGGAGTTTACCTCCAAGATTTCCGGAATGGTGGGCTACGTAGGTTCGCATAGCGTTCATGAAGCCTTCACCGCTGATGACAGCAACCAGGTTGGTCCTCCAAACGTACAGCTAATAAACGGGCAGTATACCTGGCCCCTGCCGGTAGGCAGCGGCCCGTTACTCAACGGAAACGTTGGCGACATTCGGGCGATCTTTTTCGACGGGAGCGCCAAATACAATAGCTTCCAATCGCAGGTCAAGGTTCAGGGACTGCGCGGCTTCTCGGGGCAGGCTGCCTTCACGCTCGGCAAGTGCTTTGACGATGGTTCGGGCGCGCAACTCGGCGATCCGTTCCTGACCTCCGTTCCGTCGCTGATCTTCTTCGACAAGCAAGAGCGACATGGACGTTGCGACTTTGACGTTCATAAGAATCTCACCATCAATACGCTCTATGACTTCGGTACATCGAAGAGCGATTCCGCGTTCATGAGACGGGTTGCTGGCGGCTGGCAACTTGGAATGATCATGACCGCCAGCACCGGCACTCCGTTCACGGTCGTCACGTCTGCGGATAACCTCGGCCAGAACAGCACGGACCCCTGGTCGTTTCCGAATCGTTTGGCGGGATGCAATCCCTACACCGGAAACTTTAGAGCTGCAGGAATGGTGTACTTAAACAGCGCTTGCTTCACAACTCTAACCGTGACCGCTGACGGTCCCATCGTGGGCACCAACGGACGAAACACTTTATTCGGACCTGGACTGGTCAACTTTGACTTTACCGTCCTTAAGGACACCGTGATAACCGAAAGGCTTCGCCTGCAATTCCGGGCGGAGTTCTTTAACATCTTCAACCATGCCAATTTCCAAGCGCCGAATATCGATGCGGGAACCGCCACCATCGGTTTCGCTCCCAATCCTATCCCGGTCACCCTGACCCAGACGGCCACCGACGGGCGCGACATTCAATTCGGTCTGAAACTTATTTTCTAAACAGGCTGAACCGAGAGCGGGAGGGGTCGATGGCTTCCTCCCGTTTTACATTTTCAGCGCAGGCTGCTCGTCCTATTCCAACAGCGGGCGAATCTGCAAGGAACGTTCTACACTAGAAGCGGCTTGCAGATCCTATCTAGGCAAGCGCGGTGCATCACCCTAGACCGATGGCTCCCTGCACAGCCAGATACCCCGGGTGGTGAGTCGAATGGATGTGCGACATGGGTGAAAAAGTTAACGTGGTGGATGTCACGCCGCGCGATGGATTGCAAAACGAAAAAGAAATTGTCTCCACGCGCGACAAGCTGCTGCTCATAGAAAAACTGGCGCTCGCCGGGGTTAGCGAAATTCAGGCCACGAGTTTTGTTCATCCGCGATGGGTTCCACAAATGACCGACGCCGAAGCGGTCGCTGTGGGCATTCAAAAGTTTTCAGGCGTACGGTTTTCCGCACTGGTACCCAATTTGAAAGGCTACCAGCGGGCGATCGCCGCAGGAATTCGCTCGTTGGAATTTGTGATCGCGGTAAGCGACACCTTCAATCACAGAAATTTAAATCGCAGTACTGCCGAATCTCTTGAGCTCCTCACCCAAGTGACCAAGCTGGCGCAAAAGGACGATGTTGAGATTCGCGTTGGCTTTTCCACCGCTTTCCATTGTCCCTTTGAAGGGGAAATTTCTGCCCGGGCCGTCACGGATTTGCTGCGCGCCACGCGCGAGCGTTCTCCGTGGCGCGTCGCCATCTGCGACACGAATGGAATGGCCTATCCGAACCAGGTGACTGAAGTTCTGGCTCTCGCGAAAAGTGAATTGAAAATGCCCGCCACGGAACTGGCGCTGCATTTCCACGACACCTATGGCCGCGGACTTGCTAATACTTTGGCCGGCCTTGCAGGTGGTGTGCGCGAGTTTGATTCCACCACCGCTGGACTGGGCGGATGTCCATATTGTCCGGGAGCCAGCGGCAACCTTGCGACAGAAGACCTCGTGGCGTTTCTCGATGGCATGGGCTACGAAACCGGAATTGATCTGGACAAGTTATTGGACGCAGCGGAATTTGCCAATGGCTTTACGTCACGGCCTTATCAAGGGCACTTGCTGCTGGCCAAGCGACCCGGTGCTTGCGCAGTGAAGCAAACCAAGGAAAGCCAGCTGGCGTAGCGTGTATCTTTCAGTGCGATTACTTTAGCAATACAACACAGATGGCCCTTCCCCTCGCCGGAATCCGCGTTCTGGATGTAACCAATGTGCTCGCAGGCCCTTTCTGCAGCTATCAACTGGTATTGATGGGCGCGGAGGTCGTCAAGATCGAGCAGCCAGGATCCGGCGATCTGGCGCGCAGGCTGGGTGCCGACCGCGCCACGGCTGAGCGACTGATGGGCGCATCGTTCGTTGCGGTGAATGCCGGCAAGCAGTCCGTCACATTGAATTTGAAGATGCCCGCAGCGAAAAATATCTTCAAGCAACTGGTTACGCAATCCCAGGTTGTGATAGAGAATTTTCGTCCGGGTGTGATGGAACGCTTGGGGCTAGATTACGCCGTATTGTCAAAAATAAATCCGCGTATCGTGTACTGCGCGGTCTCGGGATTTGGCCAGCATGGACCTTTATCTTCGCGACCGGCATATGATCAGGTGATTCAGGGAATGTCGGGGGTTATGAGCGTTACGGGCGATAAAGATAGCGCGCCTTTGCGCGTTGGTTATCCAGTGTGCGACACGGTAGGCGGCATTACCGCGGCGTTTACGATTTGCGCGGCGCTGGTTGACGCCGGTAGCTCCGGCCGTGGACGAATGATTGATGTTTCCATGCTGGAATCCACGCTAGCGACGATGGGATGGGTGGTTTCGAATTATTTGAACGCCGGGACGGTACCGCTGCCCCTCGGCAATGAGAATTTTACCGCTGCGCCTTCCGGAACGTTTCGGACCGCGGATGGATTACTTAATATCGCCGCCAATGAATCGTACCAATATGAAAAACTTTGCGATTTGCTGCAGCGCCCGGACCTGAAAACCGATCCGCGTTTTGCGGATCGCGATATTCGTAAGCAGAATCGTGAAGCCATCAACCATGAGATTCAGGCCGTTCTGTTGACTCGACCCGCGGCGGAATGGGAAACATTGCTGATCGAGGCAGGCGTGCCTGCGGGACGCGTTCTCAGCGTCCCTGAAATCCTGAATCATCCCCATCTTGCGCAGCGCCAATTCATCACTCGATTCCTGGACGTCGATCCGCCACAGGCGCTCACTGGCGGTGGCTATCGAATTTCGGATGGCGACACTGTGCCACCAGGCCCGGCGCCAACTCTTTCCCAGCATACGGACTCCTGGTTACAGAAACTCGGTTACTCGACGGCTCAGATTGAGGATCTGCGTGCAAGCGGCGTCATCTGAGTCAAATTGGCATGCAGCAATTCTGTGTACCGCGGCTTTTGTGAGGAACGATGCGTCACAATCTTGCTAAGACTTTGCGCGCAAAAATTTTGGAACGCCGCGGCTTGTTGGTGCCCGGAGGTGCAAATGCACTAGCCGCGCGCGTGGCAGAAGATTTGGGTTTCGAGGCCCTTTATCTAAGTGGCGCGGGTCTGACGAATACCCTCTGGGGCATGCCTGATCTTGGATTCATCACCCTATCTGAATTAGCGCAACATACCGCGGCGATACGGCAAGCCGTGAATCTCCCGCTCATCGTCGACGCCGATACAGGTTTCGGGAATGCCGTAAATGTCTGGCATTGTGTCCGGGTGCTCGAACGGGCAGGCGCCGATGCCATTCAGATTGAAGATCAAATCATGCCAAAAAAATGCGGACACTTTGCCAATAAGTCCGTTATTCCGGCTGATGAGATGGCCTGCAAAATAAAAGCGGCGGTTGACGCTCGAGTTTGCGAGGACTTCGTGATCATCGCTCGCACCGATGCCTTGGCTGTAGAAGGATTCGAAGCCGCCATCAAACGTGCTGAGCAGTACATCCAAGCAGGAGCGGACGTGACTTTTGTGGAAGCTCCCGAAAATATTGATTTGATGCGTGACATTCCCATACGCTTGTCCGTGCCGCAGGTCGTGAATGTTGTGGTTGGCGGGAGAACTCCGGTCCTGGCGCAGAAAGAACTGGCCGCCATGGGCTTCGGCCTCGTACTATACGCGAACGTTGCGCTACAAGGAGCCATTGCGGGCATGCAGCAGGCCTTGCGCCACCTTAAGGATCATGGCCGCATCGACGAAACAAATCCTCAAGTCGCCAGCTTCGAAGAACGCCAGCGACTCGTGAAGAAGTCTTTTTACGACCAACTCGATAACAAATATTCCGGTAAGTCATGAGGCTGTGCGCGGAGAAAATTCGGTGCTGCACTCGCACGTAAGCGGGGAATGCGGCCATCCCAAAAAATGCAAATTCATCAACTCCGAGTTCACCCTTCAAAATCACTACTTGCGCGCGCGGATCAACTCGCGTGGAAACTCGCTCAGGTTGCAAGCGATCCGGCTCCCGTCGATCCAGACGTGACCGAAGAAATCATCAACCGCATAATCGACAATGCGGCCGTAGCGATCGCTGCGATAAACCGTGGCCCAGCCATTTCCGCCCGGGCTATGGCCATCGGCCATCAACGCAACGAGGGTGCAACAATACTTGGAGTTCCCTCGCAACTGCGTTTTAGTCCAGAGTGGGCTGCCTGGGCGAATGGGACGGCGGTTCGCGAACTGGACATGCATGACACCTTTCTTGCTGCCGATTATTCCCATCCAGGCGATAACATCCCTCCTATCCTTGCCGTAGCGCAAGCGATGAAGAGAACCGGGGAAGATTTAATCGACGGTATCGTCACAGCTTACGAAATACAAATTGATCTGGTGAAATCGATAGGCCTTCACCAGCACAGAATTGACCACATCGCACATTTGTGTCCGGCACAAGCCGCGGGGATCGGCGCCACTCTCGGATTGCCAGAAGAGACAATTTTTCAAGCAATTCAACAAGCGGTCCATGTAAGTTTTACCACCCGACAATCGAGAAAGGGCGAAATAAGCACTTGGAAGGCATTTGCTCCGGCACACGCGGGAAAATTAGCCATCGAGGCGGTAGATCGCGCCATGCGTGGGGAAGGAGCACCCAGTCCGATTTATGAGGGTGAAGACAGCGTTGTGGCATGGTTGCTGGATGGACCGGACGCACAGTACGATGTACCGCTTCCTGGGCCGGGTGAATCCAAGCGCGCCATTATGGAAAGTTTCACCAAAGAACACAGCGCTGAGTATCAGGCTCAGGCTTTAATCGATCTCGCTTTTCGCATGAGAAAGAAAGTTGGTGACTTCTCGTCGATCGATAAGATAGTCATCCACACCAGCCACCATACCCACACAGTAATTGGTACCGGCGCGAATGATCCTCAAAAGTTCGACCCCAACGCTAGCAGAGAAACTTTGGATCACTCCGTCATGTATATCTTTGCGGTCGCGTTACAAGATGGCCGCTGGCATCACGTCGACAGCTACACGCCCGAACGTGCCAACCGTTCTGATACCGTGCGCTTGTGGCGATGTATTGAGACTCGTGAAGACCCAGACTGGACACGCCGTTATAATTCCGTCGATCCCGCCGAGAGAGCCTTCGGCGCGCGAGTCGAAATCCTGCTCAAAGATGGGTCACGGATCGAAGATCAATTGGCGTTGGCAAACGCTCACCCGTTAGGTGCTAATCCTTTTTCTCGTCCGGACTATATCCGCAAATTCCTGACACTCACCGAGGGCATCATTTCGACCGAGGAATCCCGGCGATTCCTGGAGGCCGCGCAGCGGCTCCCCAACCTGCCTGCAGAAGATTTACACCAGCTAAATATTGCGTTGCCCGAGAAGGCCTTGGCAGGCGGTCGGCCAGGAATATTTTAATGATAGCGAGTGCGGTTTCAAGCTGCGGGGAAACTCGCAGAAGGCAAATGGCTTTTCTGGGGAAACATGCCGGTAAGTAAGTCAGCGGAAGAAATTACAGCACGCATTGACCGGCTCCCATCATGTTGGACGGTATGGCGGCTGATTGTGCTGCTGTCTCTGGGTGGCGCGTTCGAATTTTACGATCTTTTTCAGACCGCTTACCTAAGCCCCGGATTAATTGCGAACGGAATTTTTCGAGCTGGCGCTAAAGGTTTGTTCGGGTTGACCGATCAGGCTACCTTCGCCGCCGCTACCTTCGCTGGACTGTTTATCGGCACGATCGTGTTTGGCTCCGTGGCCGATCGTTTTGGAAGGCGCGCGGTATTCACTTTTTCATTGTTGTGGTACACCGCCGCCAGTATCGCCATGGGGCTGCAGCGCACCAACATCGGAGTTGATGTGTGGCGGTTAATCGCGGGCGTAGGCATTGGCGTAGAGCTGGTAACCATTGATGCCTACGTTTCTGAACTTGCTCCTGCTCGGTTGCGCGGGCGGGCCTTTGGCGTTAATCAATTCGTTCAGTTTTTGGCTATACCCGTATTAGCGCTGATCTGTTGGATATTGGTTCCGCGCACCATATTTGGCTTGGCGGGATGGCGTTGGGTGGTCTTTCTCGGTGCCCTAGGCGCCATCGCCGTGTGGGCCATCCGTCGCAGTATTCCCGA
>Ga0209009_1000699_pt1 | contig 10816 bp, 16 predicted proteins | sample BlaSpr_A8_OM3_M2_FD_187979 | JGI IMG/M metagenome (GOLD analysis project Ga0209009, IMG submission 187979) | Forest soil microbial communities from Thunder Bay, Ontario, Canada - Black Spruce, Ontario site 2_A8_OM3_M2 (SPAdes) (version 2) | ecosystem: Environmental > Terrestrial > Soil > Boreal... | reverse complement strand
CGTCGAGGTCAACTACGTGGTCCAGCAGATGGAGGATTAGGCGGGGCTCGCGATCCTCGCCACGAACGGCACCAGCTCGCTCGACGTCTGGCACGACCGGAACTCCGCGCGGCGCGGGCGTCCCTTACTGCGCACGGAATGCGCTGAGGCGCACGACCATGCGCCCTGGGCCCGGCTCATCCACCATTCATCTTCGCTTCCCGAGCGACGGAAGGCCTGCGGACCTGACAAGGCCGCCCAAGAATCGACCGTGATGCCCTGCCTCACCTTTTGCTCTGCGCCGGGTGCCGGTGGCACGTTGTCTGCCAGGAGCATTGGGTGTCGGGCTGGCGTCGCGCGCCCTGTGATCCTTTACATGGATCTTCTCCTGGGGCCTTGGCAGAATTTTCCTGCATCGACCACAGCGGAGGTATCCGAGCGACCCATCGAGTGGGCGCAGGAAGATTTCAGGCCACAGACCCGGAATGTCTGCCAATGTGAAAACAGGAATTGCCTTTAGGAACACGGCATCGGTGATCCGAGAAATAGCGCCGGCAAACCGCAGTTGCTTCCGTTTGGCTTGACCAGTCTTGCGCCATAACCAGTCACCCGACGAGCGTTCCAGAACGTCCATATCGACAATCTTCGCCTTCGAGCCGACCGGAAACCACTCTATGAACGCAGACCGCGAAGGCTTTCTTACCGGACGCCTAACGTCCTGCGGCACAGCGGCGAGCGAAGGGGAACGGAGAGACCCCCACGCTTTGTAAAACTCTGGCTGCGCTATGGCGACCGAACACCAGGCCAACGCTTGTATCGGTTCCACTGCTGCTTCAACATCTCGAGGCGAGAGGCACCAGCTTCAGTTCGGAATCGGAGTCACTGGCCCGCTGCAAGGGATTTTGACATCGCCGATTTGCGTCTTGTTGGACTGACCGGTGTAGTCGTCGGCATCGATCAGAAGGCTACTTGTGATGCTGCCGCCGGCCGCTGGGAAACCCTGAATTCCATAGATGTAATCGTTGGGTTGGTAGTGCAGAGCATCCCCACTCACCCATACGGGGAACGGACTGCCCAAAGTGAGATCGAAATCGACACCCCCGGCCGAATTAGCGGGATTGCCAGGGTTTATAGAGCCGACCAGGTAGTGCGCCGGGCTAGGCACCCAGCCGCTTCCGCTTGGGCTGAACTCCAAAGCGCGGGAGACGTGAGCACCCGATACGTTATTGCCCTGCATCGTGCGTTCGGCCACAAGCATGGTTCCCATCGCAGTGAAACTGATATCGGATACTGGATTGCTATAGCCCGCGCTCGTAAGCGTAGGCAGGGTGATTTCCAGCCGCGCAGAGCCCATCGGATTGCCGTTCCCAGCAAGAGCGACGGACCAGATCTCGTTAGCTCCCGCACCAGGGTGCCGTGCCCCGTCTTGACTCCAGATGCTGTAGTACAGGTGATTCTTATAGACGCGTACGGCCCAGGGCCGGCGGCCCAGTGCGGTGTAGGAAGAAGAACCGTCCTTGGCCGCAGTCGGAATCGGTGTTCTGGACGGCACGGCCGTGAGGAGATTCGCACCGTGGTCCCAAGTGCCCACCACGCTGCCGGACGAGCTCAAACGATAAATGAAGCCATTGTAGAAGTTGCTCACATAAAAGCTGTTATACCCACAGTCGTAAGCGATGTTGCCCAAGCCATTGAAATTATTGGGGAGCGACGCGAAGGCAGTCGGCGTCCCACTACCGTTGGCGATCTTGTAGATGAAGCCGGAGGCGGTGGTTCCGTATATGGCTGTCGACGCTACGTAGATGTTTCCCAGGTTGTCCAGGGTTAAGCCGAACACCTCGCCTATGTTCTGGTATGTCCAGCGTGGATCTGAATAGTATTGTGTGGCCGGGGTCGAAGCCGTGCCCCACTCAGCATTTGGCTGAGCAAGGCTCTCGGCGTTCAGGTTCCATATCATTACGACCCGATCCTTGGGTGCAGGGGGGTCAGGGTCGCCGTTGTGCCTTTGGGTGATAATGGCGATTTGCCCCGTGAAGGCCGTCCACGGGTACGGCGGCGTCCATCCCTTCTGAGAATTGTACGACGGCTTCTTGGCGCAGCAGTCACAGGGAGCTACCACACTTGGTGGTAGTGGTATTGTGGCCGCCCGCACGGGACTGGGGTTCTCGCTTTGGGTTGGCAGCGACTCCAAAGCCGGGTGTTCCGGAGGAGGTGGCGCCGGTAGCGGAGCCTTGGTTTCGGGCGGCAGCTGTACAGAAGCCGCGGTAAGACAGACGACGATCGGCAAACAACGAAGGAAACGCTTCAACATATAAACCTCCAAAGAATAGAGCCCTACCACTTTCCGACCTTATGCAATGTCGGGCCGATGAAATGGCACCTGCCACTGTGTTCGTGACGGTCCGTTGCGTGAATCCACAGAACCGGATTGGCGCCGTCCACGGGTTCGCCATTGAGATAATGATTGAGCTGTACGGCGCTTCCCCCAGGCCCTTGCCGGGCGCCTCCATCATCGAGCTCGTCAGGATGAAACGCTAGGACCCAGAGATCAGCCACCGCCCACGCGTCGGCAACGCCATTGTCAGGAGGAGAAACGATCTCGTAGCCTCTCCGCGCATACCTGGAGCGCACCCGCCAGTCGCCGCCCCGGGCGGGGTCGCTGCGCCGTGAAGTCTCGGCGCGGAACCGGCTCCATCGAGGAGCGGTTCCCCCAGCAGCCGACCGGGCCTCTTCGGCGGAATCCTTCCCGTCGCCCCCGATATCGAATTCCAGGCGCCAGTAAGCGTGATGACCGTGGGGCTTCACATTGCAGGGATCGACGATTGAGGTGAACGCGATGCGGGCGTCAATGGAGCCGTCCAGCCGGAAGGTCCACTTCTGAGTATACCGGTAAGGGCCAGACTGCAATTGCGTTGTGAGCACCAGTTGTCCTTGCGTCTTCTCGGCTGCAACCCCCGCAAAGTCGCCGATGTCCGCTCCCACATGGTCGCACATCGTGCGAGGCGGACTGGTAGGCTCGGCATAGTGCCACTCGGGCGGGCCAAGGATACCATCGGTCTCAAAGGTCATCGTACCGTGCTGCCAGTCGCGATAAGATCCGCATCCCCCGGGATCGTAGTTGACGTTGAGTAACGGGATTCCAGCCCGGCGCAGGACCCGCTTACCTTTGTAGGAGACATCGCGCAATTCCAATCCTGAGCCGTCGATTCCCGAGCTGTTCTCGGGAGTGCTCCAGCACAACGACCAGGCGGGATGGACCGCCGGCCACTCGATCCAGTGTGGTGGGGAGCATTCATCCGGAGCACCTCTCGCGTGCGCCGCGCTCATAGCGAGAGAAAATGCGAGGCGGAACCACGAAAAGCTGTTCATTCGAAACAAGTCCTTACCGAAGCCACAACTCTCGCGGTCAAATCGACCAGCACGACTCGAAGAAGCATGAATCGGTCCGGACTCAACAGGCGAATCTGGATGTACCGATGGTTGCGCGGATGGTCGGACGGTCCGTCTACAATGAATCCTCCTTCCGGAACCGCGCCTCCTGCTAGCACACTCGCGAGTGTCGGATCATTGCCGATTCTGGAAACCGCGTTCTGGAATTCCTTCCGGGAGCTCTGAGGGCGACCCCGGTATTCCTGGACCCGCAGAACCTGCCCGGTTCTCTCATCCACGACTACTCGAGACGCTGCACCCTTGGCGTAGTCAAACTGCGTCATGCATATGGTGTGATCTGAACTTCTCACTTGCCGCAGGATGCGGATCGGATTATCGGCAGGCGAGGCTCTGCAGAGAGTGACCAGGAGCACTGGTGCCAGGCCGGCAAGCTGCAAGAGGCAGGCTGTAGTTGCGCTCTCGTGTTTCATATGTCCACTAAGCGCTTCGGATTGGCTATGTCCCTCTCTTGCCGGCTCTACCACACGGATCGACGAGTTCCGCTGCTCGGTTGCCGGACAATCGTGGAGAGCATCGGACATCCACAACTTGTTTCAATCCGTCACTTCCACTCGACGAAGTTCGAGCCGAAACCCGATGTTGGACCGGACAGCCCAAGCGCCGCCTGATATCGCTGGTTGTTGCTGAATCCGCAATCTGTTGCGCTATATTCGCCGGTCGACGGGTCCAATGGGGAGCCAGTCACGATCTGGGAAAGCCTCCTGTCGTATGTGAACCTTCCGAAGACCCAATGCTCTACATGCAGTTCCACGATCCAAGTCGACGGAAGTGCCGGACCTTTCCAATAGAAGGTTACACAGTATGGTTGACCCGGGCTCTTCTCATATCTCAGCAAGAAGCTGGATGACCCCGGACTTGCTTGCGTCGACGTAATTCGAGTCGTTACGTCCCACCATTTGGATCGCTGGTGCCAGAGCGTCCTGATCCTGTAGGCCGTTGCCGGCAACAGACCGGTAATTGTGGTTGTTCCAGTTTCGCCGTCGCCGTAAAGAACGGGCTCAATGCAGGCGTTGCCCGAATCTCCTTGCTTCTTCCAGCACACCTTAAATGTGTGGCCGGCGCTCAGGCGTTTGCACGACGTCAAATCCCAAGAGATGCTGATCGTCGTGGAGGTTGTCGCTGCGACGCTGTCAACCGCGCACGCCAGCGAATTGGATGGCGCGAGCGAAAACAAGGCGCCAATGAAAAGCGTCGCCTTTAATCTCATAGATCTCATGGTACTGCTCCTATTAATATGGACTGCGCCCCTCACCAGCATTTTGGAAATGATCAAGGATAGGAGGTTTGATTCGCACCCGCAAGAGGGTGAGGCTTCCGATGGGGCGCGGAAGGCCCGGGGGGCTGCGCCGCAGTGGCGCAGCCCACAGGCGAGGGCTCACGGGGTGCCCGTCGCGGTCTCTGGGCGCTTTTCCAGGACCATGAGTCGAATTTCTGCGCGTCGGGCCTTGGCCGAGACATGCCTCGGCCCTGCCGCGTACGCCGGGGCGCTGGCGTGCCACGGCCCTCAGGGGGCGAACGCTGCTACGGCTTCTGGCGCGGCCTCCTCGACGGGGCGGTCGCGCGGTACCTCGACTGTGGCATCTTCGAGCGAGGCTTCGACCGCATCCGCTGTCCCGACTGCCTTACCGAGTTCTTGCTCGCCTTCTCCTGCAAAGGACGCGGTCTCTGCCCTGCCTGCAGGGCTTGCGCCCCGGCATGGTCGCGGTCGTCCAGACGTTCGGTGACCTCACCCGCGGCGTCACCCGCGGCGGCTGGACCGCCTCCGGCGAGGGGGCGCCCGTGCCGTACGTCGTCGGGCTGCCGTCCCGGTCTGCCGGTCGCATGCGTTCGAGTCCGCGCGTCCGCGTCGGGAGGGCTTCAGCGAGTCGGCCCGACCGCCCGCCGCCGAGGTCGGAGGCGTCGTGCCGGGCGACCGGGGTCGGCCGCGTCGGCCGCGCCCTGATGGCCAAAGCCACGACCTGGAGAGCTGTCGAGGAAGGGATCCTCTTTCCCTGCCTGGACCAAGGACATCGCACCCCCGCTCCCCCCATCGTAAGTAGGGGGGAGCGGGGGAGTAGGCTAAGAGCCAGAAGCGCAACTTTCTTGCCGCCCCGGGGCAAGAAACGACCGCCTTCACGGTCCTCACCAAGGGATTCTGGGACGCTGTCAACCCAGGTACTTCAGGTGGCGCGCCTCGGCCCCGGCCGGAACGCCCGCGAGGACGACGACGCCGAACAGCACCATGACCAAGACGGCGACGCCGACGCCCACGCCGACCAGGACGTACATGTCGACGGAGACGCGACTGGGACTTCGGACCAAGGGGCGTTCGTCGCGGAGCAGTCCAAGGACCAGCCCGGCGAACCCAGGCCCAGCCCTTTTGCCTTCGCTCACCCGACGGCCATGGGGCAAAGTCGGAACCCCGCATCCGGACACCGTTTGCGGAAAAGAGGCATTCGACCCGGCACTCCGTCGGGCCGGGCGGACTTTTTTCCGGGGAACCGGGTTCGGACCGGGGTTTTCGTGGAAATCGAGGGCTCTGGGCGGCCGCGGATGCCCGCGAAGCCCGGGGCGACGGCGCTGTCGCTCGCGCGGCCTGAGGGACTCGTGGGTAGGGATGGGGTCAGTCCTGAAGTCATGTATTATTTCGAAACTGCACCCAAGGCGCGGGCGATCGCTGGCATGCGGCGACGTTTGACGGCGTTCTTCGTGAGCCGTTACTCAAGCCGGCCGATGTCTCGAACCAAGGTCGAGCCATCACGATGGACATATCGCGCCATCCGGTCCAGGAGATCCCGCCGAGCCGCTTTCCGATGTAGTCCGCCATCGCTCGCGCCTCAGACCAGTCCCGTCTCCGCTCCGGGCCGAGGAGATCTCCACAGCGGTATTCATCGCGCCCGCCCTCGGGGCGCGAAGGGAGATTCAACTTCCCCCTTTGGCGGGGCGTCTTCTTTTCAGCCGTTCTTCTGCTGCAGCTCGGCCAGCGCGGCGAGGACCTCTTCACTGTGGCCGGCCGGCTTGACGTTCAGGAACACGCGGGCGATCTTGCCCTGGGGGTCGATGATGAAAGTGTTGCGAGCCGACAGCTTGGCTCCCTGGTTATCCATCACCGAGCCGTATTCCGCCGAGACTTTCGCATCCGGGTCCGACAGCAGCTTGAAGCGCAGGCCTTCCTTGGCGCAAAAGTCCTTGTGCGACGCGGCTGTGTCCACGCTGACGCCGAGGATCACCGCGCCCACCTTCTCGTACTTGGCCAGGTCAGCCTGGAAGTTGTGCGCCTCGAGCGTGCAGCCGCCCGTGAAATCCTTGGGATAGAAATACAGAACCACCCATTTGCCGTGGTACTCCTTCAGGTTCACCGTCTGGCCTTCGCCGCTCGTCAGGCTGACGTCCGGTGCGGCCGCACCAACCGCCGGTGCGTCGGCGGCGCTCGCGGCCGAGACGCCGGTGAGCCCCGCGACCATGAGAAGCGCTCCGCCTGAGAGCAGGGTCTTGATCATCTTCGTCAACTCCTTTCATTCCTCGGGTACCGTTCCGAAGACCCTCAGATATCACGTTCGCGGTGCCCGGGCGGCCGTCCGTGGCAAGTCTTTACACGGGGCGCTCGGGCCCCTTCAGAATTCGTCGTGGACGGTCGGCTCTAACCCGTAGTTGTCAGCACGACGCGGAAGCGGGCCTTGCCGCTCATCATCCGGTCGTAGGCCCCCTGGGCACGCTCCAGCGGAAAGACTTCGTTTCTGGAACACACGCCGGTGAGCGCGGCGAACTTCATCGTGTCCTCGGATTCGATCGACGTCCCGGACGGCCAGCCGGCGATCGAGCGGCGGCCGTCGATCAGAGCGCCGGCAGGGACCTGGAGCGGGTCCGCGGGGGCGCCGACGATGAGCAGCTTCCCGTCGACGGCGAGGCCTCCGATGACGGCGGCCATCGCCTGTCCGTTCGTGACCGGCTCGAACGGCTCGGACTCCGGCGCATTCAGGAAATCGCCCGCGAGAACGGAAAGAAGGGTGGACGGCCGCCAAAGGCGAAGGAGGGTTAGTCCCATGCTCTTCCGGCAGACTTATCGAGACAGGGAAACCGGCAAGCTTCGGCGCTCGAAGTTCTGGAGCTATGAATTCTCCTTCCGCGGCTCGCGCATCCGAGAGACGACGGGCTTAACCTCGAAGACTGCCGCGAGGGACGCGGAGCGCACCCGCCGGCAGAAGCTCGCGGAAGGCTCGTCGGGCCTTCGCCGTGTCAAGCCCAAGCTCTTCCGCCAGGCGGCCAGCGAGTGGCTCGCCTTGAAGCGCGGCTCGCTCGCACCGAGCAGCCTGCGAATCGAGAAGAACAACCTAGAGCATCTCTTCCCCTCCTTCGGTGGAATGCTCGCCTCAGACATTGAAGCCTCCGACGTGGCGCGCTACCAGGAGCGACGGACGAAGGAGAAAGCGTCAAACGGAACGATCAATCTCGAAGTCGCAACCCTGCGAGCGGTTCTCCGCCGCTTCGGCCTCTGGGCTCGCTTACAGCCCGAGGTGCGGATGCTCCCGGAGAGAGACGACGTGGGCCGGGCGCTCTCGGCGGATGAGGAGTCCCGCCTCCTCCAGGCGGCAAGTCAGAGCCGCTCCCGCTCGCTTTTCCCCGCCCTCCTCCTCGCTCTTAACACCGGCCTTCGCCGTGGCGAGCTTGCGTCCCTGCGGTGGGATCAGGTTGACCTCGAAGGCCGGCGCTTGACGGTCGGGAAGAGTAAGACGAAAGCCTGCAGCGGGCGAAAGGTTCCGCTGAACGAGCGAGCCTTCTCCGCTCTCTCCGCATGGGTCAAGCAGTTCCCTTTCCGCCGGCCGAAGCACTTCGTCTTTCCGTCCGAGAAGTACGGCGAGGGCGGAGCCGTTTACGACGTGAACCCGGAGGAGAGCACCGGGACACATTCAAGGAGTCATGGGAAGCCGCCAAGAGCCGCACTGCCGACGAGGAGAAGGGCCTACCGGCCGTCTCCTGTCGCTGGCACGACCTCCGGCACACCTTCTGCACCCGGCTCCTTGAGCACGGGCAGGGGCTTCCGATCCTCGCCGCCCTCATGGGTTGGTCTGCCGGGACGACCGTTCGTATGGCGAAGCGTTACGGGCACATCTCCAGCGAGGTTCTGAGGGAGGCCGTCGCATGTTTGGACCGCCGAGCGGTGCTAACGAACTAAAGCCTCTTTTGAGGCGCTGGGGAAGGCGGCGGGTCCCAACCGTGCAGTTCGACCTTGGTGGGGCTAGCGGCTTCCATCGACTCAAGATACACTTCGTATAGGCGTGGAAAGTAGGACGGGCAGTAGGACGGGCGCAGTCCCCAGTTCTCCGTGGGTTTTCACGGATCCCCCCGTCGTAGAAGCCGCGCTCGGCATTCAGTTTTCACCGTTGTCAGGCTGGGCAATTCCGCATTTCGGCCTCCTCTGGGAGAGCTACAGACAGGACTTCCCGGCGTTCGAGGACCAGATGCCGCTGCCACCGAAGACCGAGGTCTTCGACACAAGCCACCGGAGGGGTCCCAGCTTCGAGCTTCTCAGCCGGCCCGCTGCAAGATGCTGGTTCATCGATCGAGACAGGGGCCTCCTGATTCAGGTTCAAAACGGGAGGTTCATTCAGAACTGGCGGAAGGAAAAAGCGACGAAGTCCTATCCGAAGTACGAAAAGACGAGGTCCACGTTCAGCCGCGATTGGGATCGTTTTACCGACTTTCTCAAGGGCCAGAGGCTCGGAGATCCCCTCGTCCAGCAGTGCGAGATAACCTACGTGAATCATCTCGAGATCGAAAAAGGCTGGCAAACGTTGGGAGACCTGAAGGCAGTCACGCCGGTGCTGTCTGAAGTCTCGCCCGGTAGGCTGCCTTCACCAGAGGGCGTCATTTTCGGTTCCCGATACGTGCTTCCGGAGAAACGCGGGAGACTCTATGTTCAGATGCAGTCCGCGATAGGAGCGGACGGCAAGGAACTTCTGCTCTTCACTTTGACGGCCCGTGGGGCTCCTAGTTCTTCGCAGGCTTCCGATCTCCTTAGCTGGTTCGACTTCGGCCGAACTTGGATCCATGAAGCATTTGAAGGGTTCGTCACGCCAGAAATGAGAGTGATTTGGGGGGGTCAGAAAAGCCGATGAGCGCCTTGCCCGAGCAATATGACTATCTTGGTGCGAGCTCGACCGGATACTGGTCCCGCGCTACGCCAACTACCTACTCTGCCGAGTGGCTTAGAGATGCACTTGGTGAGCTAGACGAGCTTCGCAGACTCGACAACGACTGGGATAGCTACGGTAGCCCGCCGCCGACACCGGATGCTATCCGAAAGGCCAGAGAGCTGATCCTTCGTCTCGCCGAGGAATGCGCTCCGACCCCTTCGATCCGGCCGTTCGGGGGTGGAGGGATTCAGATCGAGAGCGGAACATCGCGGTCAGAACTCCAGCTAACGGTGGATCCGAACGGACAGGCGTTCTTCCTGGCGCTTGCTCCTCAAGGTCAAATCGAGGAAGGCGAACTACTTTCGAATGCGCTGCCGAATCTACTTGCGAGAGTGCTTCTGAGCTGAGAGCGGGCGAAGCTCGCTTCGCATGTCATCTAGGCTCGATGATTCTTCGATCCCCGATGATGCCCTTCTGTGGCGACGGGTTCATCCGAAGTGGTTAAAGAAAAGGGACGACAACTCCCTTCGGGTCAGCTCAGCTACCTTCAAGGACGGCCGGCGGGAGGTGTCTGTTCACATTGCATCGCTGACAACGCTGGAGACCATCCTCGCGAAGTACCCAGGGATGAGTGTCGCGAAGATAACTGCTGGGGCCGCGCGCCGCCTTGGCCATACCGTCACTCCGCAGCCGAAAGAAGATGATCCTTCACACGCGATAATCTGCCCTCCCGCGGATCGTGGAAGTAGCAAGGTGGATCGCGACGCTGAGGGTATGGCGGCGGAGGCGGAACTCATCTTCATCGGTACTGTCCCTGAAGGAATCTGACAAAAGCCTTGGCTCAAGGTGGCCCTTATCGAGGCTTGCCACCTGTAAGTTCAGGTGACAGTCCCCCGAGAATCACCCCGAGCAGAGGAATAGGCCGAGTCCCAAAGGTCCGCAAGTGCTTGAAAAGAATGGCTCCTCAGGTAGGATTTGAACCTACAACCCCCCGGTTAACAGCCGGGTGCTCTACCGTTGAGCTACTGAGGAAAAGAGCGGACCGGGAAGAGTAGCCAACGCCGCCGGGGGTGTCAACCGCAGGAAGGTGATTGGTCACCTGCCACCGACCGGCTCCCAGGCTGCCCAGGCGACTTTCCAGCGGCTGCCGTCGGGGACGAGGCGCACGTCGAAGCTGTACGTCGAGGCGGAGGGGAGGAGGCCGTCGAGCCCGCCGATCTTTCGCGGCTGGCCGGAGAACTCGACTCGGAACCGGGCTCGCGCGGCCTCGGGCG
>Ga0209009_1000698_pt1 | contig 10835 bp, 8 predicted proteins | sample BlaSpr_A8_OM3_M2_FD_187979 | JGI IMG/M metagenome (GOLD analysis project Ga0209009, IMG submission 187979) | Forest soil microbial communities from Thunder Bay, Ontario, Canada - Black Spruce, Ontario site 2_A8_OM3_M2 (SPAdes) (version 2) | ecosystem: Environmental > Terrestrial > Soil > Boreal... | reverse complement strand
CGGGATTATGTAGTCCTGGGGAGCATAGTCTTCGTAACCGGAAGTGTGCGAAAGCAGCTCGCGGACGGTGATTTCGTTGGCGCGGGTCATATCCGGAAAATATTTCGAGACTTTGTCGTCCAAGGATAGTGTGCCCTGCTCGGCGATCAGAAGGATAGCGGCGGCGGTGAATTGCTTGCTGACCGAACCGACCGCGTAGCGCGTGCGGGCATCCGCAGCGCGATTGGGATCCAGCGAGGCTTTGCCAAAGGCCTTGGCGTAAGCGGGCTGCCCGTGTTCGACGACGGCGATAGAGACGCTCGGCGCACCACTATCGGCAAGTAACTTGGAGATCTTGGCTTCCGCCACGGCGTCAAGGGCCGGCCCGGCCGTCTGAGAGAACGAGGATCGGGGAGCGGCGAGCGAGAAAAGAAGGATGAGGATTTGAGCGGAGACAAAAATGAATCTTCTTCGATTGGGCGAAATGCCCGCCGGCGAAGAAATGAAGGAATACTGCGCAGAGTCACCGATCATGGACATGCTTCCTCGCTTTCTAGATGGTTCTAGGCGTCAGGGCGGTAAGGGTACCTTTAGGGTTGCGGAGTTTGCAATGCCGTTTCCCCTGATTCCGCGAGGTGTGCGGCAAGGTCGCGAGCGAGTAAAGGCTTTTCAGTGTGATAACATGAATTACGGCGAACGAAGCGAGCTTTCCTGAGAAACAAGATTCGCGAGTAAAGTGGCATGGTGTAAGTGGAGAAGCAGATGTCTTTTCGTAGCCTATACCTAACGCGGATGTGGTTAGGCAGCCAGTTCTCTAACAAGCTTCTGCCATCCACAATCAAGCCATTAGCTGCTCATGTAAAGCTCACCGAAAATTGCCAGGCTGGATGCATCAGCTGCGATTACTGGAAATCGCGTTGGCAAGATGGGATCAACACCGACCGCGCGGTGGAACTGGTGAACGAGATAGGCGACGCAGGCATTACTAACCTGCGTTTTACCGGCGGCGAGCCTTTGCTTCGGAAGGATTTCTTTCAGATTTTGAAATCTGCGAACACCTCACGCCTGAAGAAAATCATCATCCAAACGAATGGCTTGCTGCTCAAGAAGCTTCACAAGGAAATTAACGATTCTCCGATCACAAAGGTGGCCGTATCCATTGACGGGTTAAAGGAAACTAACGACCTGATCCGGGGAATTCAAGGATATTTTGATTTGGGACTGGAAGGCATTCGATTGCTTCGAGGCAAGCAAGTTGTAATTTCTGTCACGCTGAACCGCATTTCCGCTGGGGAACTGGAAAAACTTGCAGAGGTGGCCCGCGGAGTGGGAGCCAACATTGAATTCAATATTCTGAGCCGAAGTTTGAGCTTTCTGAAAAACGCCGATACGGATTTAATGTGGCCGCAACAAGGCGATGTGGTTCAGATATCGAATTTCTTGCGTGATGTTTTGAAACGGCCTTCCTATGAAGTCGATTATGTTACGCGGTATTACAACAACGAGAAGCTCGAGGAACCGGCGTGCGTGCTCGGTTACACCCAAGTGTTCGTGATATCGAATGGCGACGTACTGACGGGGTGTTATCCGCTTAATCCGGTTGGAAATATTTTGCGCGACAGCCTGGCAAACATCCTGGCGTCCGAAGCTTATGCTCGACAGAGTGCTGCGATGGTACGGCGGGAATGTCCGGGCTGTACCTGCGGCGTGGAGACTTCGCTGGCCACCAAGCACGCATTTTCCAGCGCGTTCTTTGAACTTAGCCGATTGAAGCAAGGTCAGACGAGTGACGCTCGGATTCCTTCCATGGCGGTGGCTCAAGAAGGTCCGCGGCCTGCCCGCTGAGGTCGGATTCTTAGGTAGGTCTCTGGGAAGGCATGAAAGGCCCGTGAATGATCCCTACCTATAAGGGGCTGGGCGCGTAAAAGGCACTGTTGTCGCCTTTGGCACCTTCGCCATCCGGTTCATTGCTCGATGTTTTTCACGCGTGCTAACCTTCTCGACTGAGCCGCCATAGTGGGCTAGGTACGTCCCGCCGTTGGGGAAGGCGGAGCAGCGAATCAATTCATGGCCTTCAACAAAAACAAAGCGCTGGAAAACGCGCTGAAATTTCTGAATCAGGGCAAGGTCGCGCAGGCGATCGCGGAATATCAGCAGATCCTGCGTCACGATCCGAAGGACCAAGCCACGCTGATGACGGTGGGGGACCTCTACGCCCGGCAGGCGGACCTGGGACATGCTATCGAGTATTTTGAACGGCTGGCGCAGGTTTACCTGAACGATGGGTTCAACAGCAAAGCTATAGCGATTTACAAGAAGATTGCCAAGCTGGCTCCGAGTGAGCTCCCACCGCTTGAGCGTTTGGCCGACCTCTACGTGCAGCAGGGGATTTTAAGCGAGGCCAGACCGCTTTTCCTGCAAATCGCTGAATCCCACCTGAAAGCTAATCGCGCACAGAAAGCGGTGGAAGTGCTGCATCGCTTGCTGGAAGTGGAGCCGGAAAATCTGCGCGTGCAGATGCGGCTGGCTGAGCTTTACAACTTGATGGGCCAGAAGAAAGAGGCGGCGCAAACGTATCTGGCTTACGCGCAAAGACTCTTCGAACGCGGCGAAAAAGACGAAGCCGAGAAACTGATCGAGCGCTGCCTGGAAGCGGATCCTACCAATGCGGCCGCAGTTCTACTAAAAGCAAAAACGCTGAACGCGAATAACAAAACCGCACAGGCCATCCCAATCCTGGAATCGCATCCAGAAGGGAACGCGGGCGGTGACGTGACGACCATGCTCGTGGATTACGAATTGCATGCGGGTCAGACCGACAAAGCTGCGGAACGCGGCCGCAGGATGCTCGCGCTGGGGCACACGCATTACGGGTTCCTTTATAAAGTGGCTGAGAAGGTCGTCGAGAGCGAGCAACCGAAAGCTGCTCTGCCATTAATACAAGAATTGCGCGGCCCGATGATTGAGGCGGGCGAGCAGGACAAATTTCTAAAATTGTTAACCGCTGCAAGCGAGCGGCTGCCGGGAGACACCGAGCCCCTGGAAATGCTTGCGGATTTTTGTCGAACCACCAGCGATCCATTCCGCTTAACCGCCACGCTCGGCCAGCTCTCCGATGCTTACGCCGCCGCGGGAAATTTCCCACGCGCCGAGGAACTGCTGCAAGAGCTGGTGGATCGAAATAAGGATGACGAACGTATTGTTGAGCGACTAAACGCGCTACGAGCGCGCAGTGGCGGAGCTCCCATGCCCGCGGTCGAAGCCGCACCGCCCGAAACCCAAGAAGAAAAAGACGCTCGACACGTTCCGCAAGCAGCCGTTACAGCGCCGCCGGTGGTTGAAGAAGCGTTGGATGAAGAAACGCAGCGGTATGTGGCGCAGGCGCTTACGGACGTCGATTTGTTTTCGAGTTACGGCTTGACGCAGAAGGCTACGCACCTGCTTGAGAACGTTCTCGCTCGCGCGCCGCGACATACACCTACGCTGGAAAGGTTGCTGGATCTTTATTTGGGCGCGGGCAACGAACAGCGCACGGCTGAACTAGCCGGACAGCTTGAGCAAATACACCGCGAACGCAATGACCAGGTGAACGCGGACCGATTCGCGGAATTGCGTCAAAGGTTCCAGAAGACGGGAGGCGTTCAAGAGCCGGCTGCTGCGGCAGGCACGCCTTCTGCCTCGGAAGTTACGGGTGCGCCACCCATCGTAGAGGCTGCGTCGGAAGGCGCTGTACCGGTTGATGAAAGTCGCGAGTTGAGTGCGGAGGATATTGCCGCTGAATTCGGCATTCCTCTCGCAACGACGCCTCCGGTTCCGGTTGCTTCGGCGCCGGTGGTCGAGGAGTTCACGGTTGCGCCTGTTCCTATTGAACAGCCGGAAATAACTCTCGAATCATCGCCGCCCGCTACCACCGAACCGGAACCTGTAACGGCGGGAGAAGAACTGGATCTGTCCGACGAATGGGAAGCTATTTCGCAGGATGTGGCGGACGCGGAGCAGGGTGTCGCGGAAGAATTCCCGCTCGTAGCGGAAGCGTCGAGCGAAACCCTTGCGATCGAGCCTGAAACGGCGGCGACGGTCGAGCCGGTGCTCGAACTTGATGTTGAACCGGTTTCTGAGGTGGCTGAAGCTGAATCTGAGCCGACCTTTGTGCTGGATGATTCCGAAGCTGCGACGAACGCCGAGCCACAGCCTATTGAACTAGAGCTTGAGGCGCCGCCAGCACTGGAAATTACTCCCGAACCAGAGGGAGTGCGGGCATCCAGCGACGAGATAGGCGTGCAACCGGACGTGTTCGAGATCCTGGAGAGTACGGAAGAGGCTGGCGAGACGCCGGCGATAGAACTCGTCGAAGAGCCTGCATTCGAATTGCTGCCAGAAGAGCCGACTGCCGCTACCACTGGAGAATTTGAACTCGAACTTGCCGAGGAGCCAGCCGCAGTTGAGAAGCAAGAAGGACCGGCTACCACTGAAGATTTCCTGAGCGAGCTGGCGGCGGAAGTGGAGGACCTGGAAGCGCCGGCGGCGGACAGCATTTTAGCGCCAATTCCACAAGATGTTAAGGAGCCGTTGCCGTACGCGGTAGCGAGCTCGGCGCCCGCGGCTGCAAGCACTGAAAACGGAAATTCCAAGAGCGTTGCCGGAAAATCCTCGAGCACGGCTTCCGGTACCCCGCCCGAAATTACCGAGGAAAGTTTGAACGAGCTGGCGGAAGTTTTCCAGGAATTCCGCAGCGAGCTGGGCGAGTTGGGTGAAGAAGACGAAGACTTGGAGACTCACTACAACTTGGGAATTGCATACCGCGAAATGGGCCTGCTGGATGAAGCCATCGGTGAGTTTCAGAAAGTGGCTAAAGCGGTGCAAAAAGGCAAGCCATTCCGTTACACCATGAATTGCTCCACGATGCTGGGTTTGTCGTTCATGGACAAAGGCGAACCGAACATCGCGGCGCTGTGGTACCGGCGTGCGCTGGAAGTACCGGGGCTCGAGGACGAAACGGTTCTGGCTCTGCGTTACGATCTTGGATTGGCACTCGATGCAGCTGGAGATTCATCCGCGGCGCTCGATTGCTTCCGCCAGGTCTATGCCACCAACATAGAATACCGCGATGTCGCTGACCGCATTTCCACGCTGCAAAGACGCTAAATTCTGCCTCAGCCTAATCACGCCTTGCTGTTATCCTCTCGCTTCGGTAGGTGAAGTTCCAAAGCCGGAGAAAACTTCGATAGTGTTGGACGGGAAGCACAGTACCACTTTGGAATTCGACTAGTTCCAAGCGCGGCACCGAAGCCATTTACGAAACATCTTCGGTTGGGCTTTCATATAACTTCACGCAGAAAGTAATTGTTTGCAAACAGAACCATCAACGGAACGGAAGCTGAAACCCGGCCCTCCCCTGGGGGCGAAAGACCGGCCAACCGAAAGTTACGCTGACGCTGTTACAGCAGCGCCTTTGAAAAACGCGAGTAGGTCCGCGTTGATTTGATCCGCGTTAGTAGTAGGCATGCCATGCGGAAAGCCTTTGTAGATTTTCAGCGTGGAATGTTTCAGTAATTTTGCAGACTTGGGCGCCGCAGCAGCGATTGGCACAATCTGATCGTCATCACCATGCAGCACCAACATGGGAATTTCGATTTTCTTCAGATCCTCGGTGAAATCAGTTTCCGAGAAGGCTTTGATGCAGTCGTAGCCAGCCTTAACGCCTCCCAACATTCCCTGCATCCACCAATGCTTGCGGATGCCTTCCGAGATTTTGGCGCCCGGACGGTTGTAACCGTAAAACGGCATGGTGATGTCCCAATAGAACTGGGGGCGGTTGGCTGCGAGTTGTGCACGGAGATCGTCGAAGACTGCGATGGGTGCGCCTTCAGGGTTCTTGTCGGTCTTCAGCATGAGCGGTGGAACTGAGCTGATTAGAACGCCCTTCGAGACACGCTTGGACCCATGACGGCCGAGGTAACGCGCGACTTCACCGCCACCAGTCGAGTGACCGACCATAATCGCGTCCTTTAGGTCGAGGTGTTCGAATAGGCCGGCCAGATCGTCCGCATAGGTGTCCATGTCATTTCCGTCCCAAGTTTGACCGGAGCGGCCGTGCCCGCGGCGGTCGTGTGCGATTACGCGAAAACCCTTCTGGCCGAAGAACAACATTTGTCCGTCCCAGTCGTCTGCGGTGAGTGGCCAGCCGTGACTGAAGACGATTGGCTGCCCTTTGCCCCAATCCTTGTAGAAAATTTCCGTGCCGTCTTTAGTGGTGATAGTCGCCATGGAATGGTCTCCTTTGCCTTTTTAGAGTTTTAGGTGGAGCGAAATTCGTGGAAAAGCGTGCTGTGAAAAGAAGCAGGGTTTTGTGCCGGGAACGCCATCATTGTACGCCCAAGTTGGGGCTTAGCGACAAGATGAAAATGTTTTTCATCGCGGCGGCCTAGAGTATTCTCGGTGGGCAGTTGGATCTGGGGTTTCATCAACGCCGGCGGCAGACCAGAGTAAGCTTGCGACTGCCGCGTTAATCTCCGATAATCCTTAGCCAGATGATGAACCGCATTCTGCGCGTTGTGTTGCTACTATTGTGGCTCGAAGTGGGATTGGCGCTGATTTTGCTTCCCTGGTCTGAGTTATGGGAGATGAACTACTTTCTCTACCGTTATCCGGACCTGGCCTTCTTTGTAAAAAACTCCTTTCTGCGAGGCGCTATCTCGGGGTTGGGCGTGATGAATGTGGTGTATGTGCTCGAGGCCTTTCGCCACCGGACTACCATCGTTGAAAGCCGCAGCTAAGAAAAACACCGTTTGTTATGTCACTGACCGCAAATCTTTGATTCCGGCGGCAGCCGAAGCCGTAAGCGTAAAAATACTCAAAAACATTCGAACGGCCATCGGCGCGGGTGTTGATTGGATTCAGATTCGCGAAAAGAATTTACCAGCCCGGGAATTGCTGGACCTCGCGCGGCTGGCAGTACAAATGGCCGATGCTCGTGGCGGAAAGACTCTACAACCTGGGATAATCGTCAACGATCGGCTTGATGTAGCGCTGGCGGCTGGCGCTCACGGGGTACACCTCGGCCAAGCGTCCCCGGTGGCCGGCGATGTGGTGCGCTGGTGTCGCTCAGGAAATGCTCCCACTGATTTTGCGATCGGAGTTTCTTGCCACAGCCTGGAAGAGGCTCGTAACGCCCAAAACGCCAAGGTTGACTATATTTTTTTCGGACCGATTTTCGAAACTCCCTCGAAGAAAGTATTCGGCGCGCCGCAGGGCCTCCAGAAGCTGGCTGAGGTTTGTCGAGCTGTGCCGACCATCGATCTGATTGCGATCGGAGGGGTCAACGCCGAAAACGCAGCGAGCTGTATTCGTTCTGGCGCAGCAGGCATTGCTGCAATCGGTATGTTTCAGAAGTCAGGCGATGCGAAGACGGCTAGGGAGGCAGTTGCGTCAATCCACGCTCTGGATGCGAAGGAAGAATCGCGATAGGAATTCGTTGAAAGATTAAGCGCTGAGCCAGCGGCCTACGGGCTGCCAGCTTTCTTTATGGTCGCAAACGACCTTAATCACCGCAGTGATAGGAATCGCGAGAATCAAACCCATGGCGCCCCACAAAAATCCCCAGAAAAGAAGCGATACGGTTAATGCAAGCGCGTTGAGCCGCACCATAGAGCCGACGAGCGCTGGGACCAACAAGTTCGCGGCAACAAGATGCAAGAAAGTGAGCACGGCAAAAATTCCAATGAACGGTGTAACAGTGTGAAATTGTTTTAATCCAATCAACAAAGGCGGCATCCACGACAGGACTACGCCGAGATACGGAATCAGGTTGCAGGTGCCGGAAATGAGGGCGGTGAGGAAAGGAAACTCAAGACCAATTAGCAGGAAAAAAAGCCAGCTCAAGACGACGAGAATAACTCCTACCATTGCCGTCCCGACCACATAGCTGCGGAGGACCAGAGAAATGTCGGTCAGAGTTTCTTTCACTAAAGTGCGCTCGGTGGTCGGAAACAACTGCATGGTCGCGTGCCAGACCTGGCGTTTCGCGGCGAGCATAAAAAATAACAGAAACGGTATGAAGGTAGCCCCGAGCACTACCTCATATAGCGAACTTAGCCTGGAAACCAACGCAGCGCGCACGGGATGCGATTCGGCGACAGCCACAATGCGATGTTCGGCTTGTTCGCCCTCCTGGTCGGAAGAGCCAATTTCCGAAACGTGCTCCTCGACAGAGGCCAACTTTTGTTCTACGACGTTGGCGACCGCGTGCAAGGGCGCGCGATACTTGGGCCAGTCCCTGCCGAATTGATCTACGCGTTCAACCAAAGACCATGCTACGAACAGCAAAACGGCAATGGTAAAGAGAACGACGATCAGCGATCCCAACGCGCGCGGGACATGCCAATTTTCCAGGAAGGTGACCACTGGATCCAAAAAGTACGCAAGCAACACCGCCACCAGGACGGTGACGAGAACAGACGACGCCCAGTAGCAGAAAGCGATTACAATTCCGGCCGCGATAATCTTGGCAGGCGTCGCATTGTCAGCGATGATTTTGGTGTCTTCCAGTGGCATGCCCGTACGATAACACAGGCTGCGCTGCGGGGAGCGGGGATGTGTCAACGCATACACCAGTACAGTGTCTTTCAGTGAAATAAGTGGTCGGAGACCGATTCGCTAACGCGCGCACGGGACTAATGACGTGAGGTGATAGAATTACTCCCCGTTTTCCCGCGGGACGAGAATAGGAGCCAATGGCTAAAGAACTTTTTGGAACTGACGGCATCCGCGGCATCCCCGGGCAATACCCGCTGGACGACGCCACGCTCGATCGTGTGGGGCTGGCGCTGGGAAATTACTTACGTCTGGAAGGAAGCGCGCGGGCTGCAAAGCCTAGCGTCCTGATTGGACGCGATACGCGTGAGTCGGGTCCGCACATTGCTGAAAGGATTGCCTGTGGGTTGGCTGCGGGCGGGGCCAGACCGGTTTCCGCCGGTGTTCTCACAACGCCGGGGGTAGCTTGGCTAGTGAACAGGGAAGGCTTTGCTGCCGGAGTGGTGATTTCGGCCTCACACAATCCGTATCACGATAACGGAGTGAAGTTGATTTCATCCACCGGGATGAAATTCCCAGATTCGATTGAGACCGAACTCGAGAAGTTCGTGCTGGCGTCGAGGGACGAGGTCCCCAGCGAAAAAGCGTTGCATCTTCACGACAACGAAAAGATCGATGACGATTATCTGGCCGGATTGGCCTCAGCGATTCTTCCTGGCGCGAAATTAATCGGAATGAAGATTGTGCTGGACTGCGCGAACGGCGCAGCGAGCAATCTGGCGCCGCGTCTATTTCGTTCCCTTGGTGCAGAAGTAATCGCAATAAACAATACCCCTGACGGCAAAAATATAAACGCGAACTGCGGTTCGTTATATCCGGAAGGCATGCAAAAGCGCGTAGTGGATTCCGGCGCGGCGCTGGGTGTGGCATTCGATGGAGACGCGGACCGTGCGCTTTTTTCCAGCGCGGCGGGAAAGCTGGTGGATGGCGACGGTGTTTTGCTAGTGGTCGCGCGCTTCCTGAAGTCGCTAGGGAAGCTGAAAGGCGATGTGGTGGTGGGCACTACCATGGCGAACCTTGGACTCGAACGCGCTCTGGAAAGCTCGGGACTAAAACTTGCACGCACCGCCGTGGGTGATCGTTACGTGCTGGAAGAGATGCAGCGGATTGGAGCGAATTTCGGTGGTGAACAGTCAGGCCACATTTTGTTCCTGGATGACGCGACCACGGGCGACGGAATGCTGACGGCGTTGAAAATTGCTTCGATTATTTCTATTGCCGGGCCGCTCGACTCGTTGCTTGCCGATCTGAAGATTTTCCCGCAAAAAATTGTGAACGTGCGCGTGCGTTCGAAGCCGGCGCTGGATTCCTTGCCCGAGGTTTCCAAGGTGCTTCGTGAAGCGGAGAAGGCGCTGGGCAACTCCGGACGCGTGGTGCTGCGTTATTCCGGCACGGAGCCACTTGCGCGCGTGATGGTGGAGGCGGAGCGCGACGAGGATGTACGCCGTTGGTCCGATTCCCTGGCATCCGCTCTGCGCTCTGCCATTGGCGCTTAAATCCTACCTAACCACCCCCCTAAAAGAAAGCTGCAGCTTCGGGAACTTTTCGCGTTCCTTAGACATTACAGATCTAGAAGCAGCTAGTTCTAAGGGGACACGACGATGGGACGTCACTAATTCCCGCTCGTGACGAACGATGACCAGTGATGAGCAACTGATCCTGGAATTAAAGCAAGGTTCGGAACCCGCCTTCACCGAACTTTTCCTGCGTTACCGCGAGCGCGTTTGGGCTTTTTTCCGGCGGCGTATGAACGATGCGGCACAAGCCGAGGAACTCGCACAGGAAACGTTTCTCGCGGTGCTGCGAGGCGCGCAACGGTACGAGCCGAGGGCGACCTTTCGAGCCTATCTGTTCGGTATTGCCTTCAATATTCTCGCGGCGCATAGACGCAAGTCGGTTAACGATCAAAGACATGCGGATGTCGCGCCCGACGAAATGCCAGCCCACTCCAGAACAAACCAGGAATATGCGCTTTGCGTGCGACAAGCGGTGGAACGGTTGGAAGGCGGCGAACGAGAGGTCTTGATGCTGCGGGAGTTCGAAGAGTTGAGCTATGAGGAAATCGCAAGACTATTGTACGTGCCAGTGAACACGGTGAGGTCGCGGCTATTTCGCGCGCGCATGGCATTGCGCGACATTCTGACCGCTACGCCGGGGAGTCTTGGAGGGCGGAAATGAATTCATCCACTCATCCTTACGAGCAAGAAGAGGTGATGGCTTATCTCGATGGCGAGCTTTCGGCGGATCGCGCGGCGGGCGTCGCG
>Ga0209009_1000697_pt1 | contig 10846 bp, 8 predicted proteins | sample BlaSpr_A8_OM3_M2_FD_187979 | JGI IMG/M metagenome (GOLD analysis project Ga0209009, IMG submission 187979) | Forest soil microbial communities from Thunder Bay, Ontario, Canada - Black Spruce, Ontario site 2_A8_OM3_M2 (SPAdes) (version 2) | ecosystem: Environmental > Terrestrial > Soil > Boreal... | reverse complement strand
CCGTCGTGATGGGCGCCGCGATTCCCGTCATGCATTACACTGGCATGGCCGCCGCCAGTTTCACGCCCTCCGGCACGCCGGTGGACCTGTCACATGCCGTAAGCATCTCCACACTGGGCACCGCCGGAATTGCCACCGTAACGTTTATCGTCCTCGGGCTGGCTCTGCTGACGTCCTGGGTTGATCGGCGATTCGCTGCCCAGACCTTGGAAGTACAAGAACAGAAGCTGCAGCAAAGCGAGGCGTATTTATCGGAAGCACAGCGATTAAGCCACACGGGCAGTTTTGGATGGAGAGTTTCCACTGGCGACATCATGTGGTCCGAGGAATCCTTCCGCATTTTCCAATATGATCGAACGACGAAGCCGACCTTGGAACTCATTCTCCGGCGGGTTCATCCAGAGGACGCGGCTTTGGTGAAACAGACAATTGAGAACGCGGTTCAGGATGGGAAGGATTTTGAGCATGAGCATCGGTTGGTAATGCCAAATGGTGAGATCAAACACGTCCACGTAGTGGCGCACGCCAAAAGACATGAGTCCGGCGAAATTGAGTTTGTTGGGGCGGTAATGGACTTCAGCGATCGTCAACGTGCGGACGAGGATCTCCGACGAAGTGAAGCTCGCGCAGAAGAGCATCTTCGGTTGGTGGTGGATACGACGCCCGCGATGATAAACAGCTGCCGTCCTGACGGTTACCTTGATTACGTGAATAAAGGTTGGCTGGATTATTTCGGGTTTTCGTTGGAGACAGCGCTGGACCGTGCTGACGTAATGAAAATGTCGGTGCCTTCGAAGACCGATATGTCGGGTGCGGAGTGGCAGCCAATAATCCATCCCGATGACCTTGTAAGGTTTAAGGATCACTGGAAGGCGACGCTGGCGTCCGGCAAACCGGGTGAGTCCGAAGGACGCGTCCGCCGGTTCGATGGAGTGTATCGCTGGCATTTGTTTCGCGGGGTGCCTCTTTGTGATGAAACAGGGAAGCCAATCAAATGGTACGTTTCCGCTTTTGATATCGAGGACCGCAAGCGGGCGGAGGCGCTGCGTGACGGAGAAAGCCGTATTTTGGAGATGATAGCCCGCGATGCCCCACTAGAGGAAATATTGGAGCAGCTGGTAAGGGTAGTGGAAGCCCAATTTGCCGACTTAATTTGTTCTGTCCTGCTCCTCGACGAGGACGGGCAGCATGTGCGGCATGGCGCCGCTCCGAGCCTTCCCCCAGCCTACATCAGGGCTGTCAACGGCCTTTGCATTGGACCGGAGGCGGGATCGTGCGGCACGGCCATGTACCGTAAAGAACTTGTTGTCGTTACCGATATTCTCCAGGATCCACTCTGGGACCTGTACCGCAGCGTGGCCGAGCCTTACGGGTTCCGCGCCTGCTGGTCCACTCCTATACTTGCGCATTCAGGCAAGGCGCTGGGTTCGTTCGCCATGTATTACCGCGAACCGCGCAGTCCGGGTCCGGCTGAGACCCAAGCACTGGAAATGGCAACCCACCTTGCCGGCATTGCCATTGAGCGCAAGCTGGCGCGTGAAGAGCGCGAACGATTGCGTCAAGCCCAGGCAGATCTCGCGCACATAAATAGGGTGACCACCATGGGAGAGTTGACCGCTTCCCTGGCACACGAAGTGAATCAACCGATCGCCGCCGCGGTCACAAACGCCAATACCTGCTTGCGTTGGCTGACGCGTGATCAACCAGACCTCGAAGAAGCACGCGCGGCTGCCATGAGAATTGTGAAAGACGGAACGCGTGCGGCAGAAATCATCAAGCGAATTCGCTTGCTCTTCAAGAAAGGCACTTTGGAACGTGAGTCAGTTGATGTAAATGAGGTTATTCGAGAGATGATCGTCCTCCTGCGCGGCGAGGCAATGCGATACTTCGTCTCCGTCCGGGCGGACTTGGCAGCAGATCTTCCCCAGGTTATGGGGGATCGCGTGCAGCTGCAGCAGGTCATGATGAACCTGATGATGAATGGCATCGATGCGATGAAGGAAGTGGATGGGGCACGGGAACTCGCCATCAAGTCGCAACGAGCGGAAGACGAGCAACTGGTGGTGTCCGTCAGCGACACTGGCGTGGGGCTATCGTCGCAGGAGACGGACCAGATATTTAAGGCATTTTTTACCACCAAACTTCATGGGACTGGCATGGGACTGTCTATCAGCCGCTCCATCGTCGAATCGCATGGTGGCCGCTTGGGGGTTGCCAACAATTCTCCGCGCGGAGCAAGTTTTTACTTCACTCTACCCACCAAGATCGAGATATTTGAATGACCTCAGGAGGCACGCCCACGGTGTTCGTCATTGATGACGATGCCAGTGTGCGTGCGTCTATCCAGGGCCTGCTGAAATCGGTCGGCTTGCGGTCCCAGTCCTTCGGCACAGCAGAAGAGTTCCTACGGAGCAAGCGACCGGACGGGCCCAGTTGCCTTGTTCTCGACGTGAGCCTACCTGGAATCAACGGTCTGGACTTTCAGCACGAACTGGCCGATGTGGGCATCCAGATCCCGATTATCTTCGTCACCGGTCATGGAGACATTCCGATGTCGGTGAAGGCCATGAAATCCGGTGCGGTGGAATTCTTGACCAAGCCTTTCCTTGACGAGGACTTGCTGGCTGCCATCCGCCAGGCAATAGACCGGGATCAGGTGACACGCCGAGAGCAGAGCGGGCTTGCCGAACTGCGAAGGCGCTACGAGGCGCTGACCGCGCGCGAGCGGGAAGTGATGAGCCTGGTGGTTTCGGGCATGTTGAATAAGCAAGTAGCCTCCGAACTCGGAACTAGCGAAATCACGGTGAAGATCCACCGTGGTCATGCGATGCGGAAGATGAAGGCGGAATCACTGGCGGAACTGGTCAGAATGGCGGCGAGGCTTGACCTTCCTACCGGCAGGAATTAGCGCACTGCTCTAGCTGTTACACTAAGACGACCGGCCAATTTGCAGTCCTCCCGCTTGCTCGCCGCCTCCTCTACATCCCAACAAATCCTAGCCACCTCTTAGCTACATTCGAGCTTCTAATACCAACGTATAATTGCGCCGTTTTTGCCGACACTGCTAAATTCCTACCATGATTACTCAGCCAAAGACCAAAGTAGTTGCAATTGTCGATGATGATGATTTGATGCGGAACGCATTGGGTGGCCTGCTGAAAGCAGTCGGACTCCCAGCGCAAGAGTTTGCGTCGGCGGAGGAATTCCTGAATTCCGGCCAAAAGCACGAGATGGGATGTCTGATCGCGGACATCCGTATGCCGGGGATTTCTGGTCTTGAACTCCAGGCGAAGCTGAACCTTGATCGCTGCAGGATTCCGATTATCTTCATTACCGCACACGGCGACGAAAAAATGCGCTTGCAGGCGTTGAGGGCAGGCGCAGTGGAGTTCCTCGCAAAACCGTTCGACGACGAAGCACTGCTCGTGAGTGTTCGAGCCGCACTGGAAAGTGGATCCCGATAAGAATCCTGTCCTGGGCACAAGGAGGTCTCCATGGGAGCTGTTGCAAAATTCGGGCCCGTTTACCAAGAACGTAATCCGCGCAGATTCGAGCAGCTCGTGGGTAACAGCCCCGCTCTGGAATCTGCGCTCGAACAGGTCGAACGCGTGGCACCTACGGATTCCACCGTTCTTCTACAGGGAGAAACCGGCACCGGCAAGGAACTGATCGCGCGCGCAATTCACAATATCAGTTCGCGCTGCGGACGCCCGTACATGAAACTGAATTGCGCTTCCATCCCATTCGATCTACTAGAGAGCGAGCTTTTTGGCCATGAGAAGGGCGCTTTCACGGGCGCCATCGCGCAGAAGATTGGCCGTTTCGAGTTAGCCGATAAGGGCACGCTCCTCCTTGACGAGGTGGGCGATATCCCGTTGGCACTGCAGCCCAAACTGCTGCGCGTACTGCAGGAACAGGAGTTCGAGCGCTTGGGCAGCGCCCGAACTCACCAAGTGGACGTTCGTCTTGTGGCTGCGACGAACCGGGATTTGGCAAACATGGTGAAGCAGGGCAAATTTCGTAGCGACCTCTACTATCGTTTGAACGTGTTCCCAATACTGCTGCCACCGTTGCGGGAGCGTCGCGAAGACATTCCAGCCTTGGTGGCACATTTCGTGGAGATTTATGGCCGACAGATGGGGAAGCAAATCGAACACATTCCTCCGGAATCAATGTCTGCGATCAGCTCGCACTACTGGCCGGGGAACATTCGCGAGCTGCAGAATTTTATCGAGCGGAGCGTAATCCTGAGTGACGGGACCGTTCTGCGTCCTCCTCTTGCGGAGCTAAAACATTGCCCCGGAACTGATGCGCCAGGGGCTATCACGTTAGAAGAAGCTGAACGAAATCACATCCGGAAGACACTGGAGACCACTAGATGGGTTGTCGCCGGTCCTAGTGGTGCGGCTGCCCGTCTGGGAATCCCGCGGTCAAGCCTCTACTTCCGCATGCAAAAGCTCGGCATATCCCGACCCAATTAGGATCCCGGTCCGCGCAACAGAATTGCCATAAAGCGGGGATGGGTCTGCAATTGGATCGAAAAAAACTTTAACTTTAATATCAGTATTCCCAAGTTCAGATGATACGTGAGCGCAATTGCTTTTCCTGTGCTCTTCAATCATTTGCACGCTTGCTTAGGATCTCATCTTGTTCTGCTTTCGCGATGTTTGTTCTGTCCTGGGCGTTGACGCTCAAGGCGGCCAGCGCCGCCGAGGCTAGTCCAGCGGAACCCACACCCAAAAAATTACGTCTCGACAGCCCTTCGGTGCCAGGCTCGCTGTCTTGTTGTTCGCTCGTCTGATTTCTTAGTTCCACTACAGAGTTTGTTTGATTCGATTCGCTCATCCGAGTATCTCCTTGAATCATTCTCCGGTGCTCAGGATCTTGCCCCAGACGTACCGATTTCCCCAGGCTCGCTGCCCCGCTTCACCGCAAATGCGATGAACGCTGCTCGGATGGAGTGATTGCATTTGGTGTGCCAACGTAGATTTTCCTCAAACACGTTGGGAGTGCCGGAAAACAAAAGCAATGTCGGAGGTAGAGAATGAGATTGCTGAGACTCGGTGTCAGACGATTGGATTTATTCTAACGTGCTGGCATCCCGCATTGCATCATTCACTGTAGCCGCCGTCTACTTCCATCACTTACAAACTCAACTTGTTTGGCAACCGTGTTGCCTAATTCACCTGCGTCGCCAGAGGCGTTCGAGCCGTTGGTGATACTACAAATGAGGAGAAATCAAAATGCACACTGAAGCTATCAGCATGGGCCACCAGGGTCAGAAAAGAATCGAACGAGGCCATCTTGTTGCGCTGTTCGTTGCTTTGGTTTTTGCCAGTATGACTTATCCGAACCAAGCACATGCGCAGATCGTTGGAAACATGGAAGCCAACATCCCCTTCCAGTTCCACGCCGGAAACGCGAAATTTCCGGCGGGCAAGTACGTGATCCACATGTTCGACGACTCCGACCTGACGGTCATGGAGATTAGCAGCGCAGACGGCACTACCACCTCGCTCTTCCAAGTGCACGCTGCAGAAGCCAACTCCGCGCCAGGCAGAAGTGAACTAATCTTCAAGAAATACGGAGATCGCTACTTCCTTGAAAAGCTTTTTGACGAAGGCAATTTGAGCGGAAGCCAGGTAGTCGAGTCGGCCTATGAAAAGAGAATCGGTCGAGCGGCCGCGGAAGCCACCGAGGAACATGTGCCGGCACATCGCCTGGTACAAAAAGGAAACTAGCGGCTCTCTTGAACAGTGGCCGACCGCGTGTGCGTTGGCCGATCTCGCGGCCTAGGATTTTCGGAAAGTAGCGGTGAACTGACCTCGGCAGACCTAACTGAGGGACACGTGATGGTCTTCTACGCCGACGGCGGAAGGCACAGAACCAACTTGGCCCAGAATTCGGCATGGAACTTCTTTCCGCCGTTGTAGCACCCCGCATCTCACAGTCCGCAGATGGCCCGGAAGCAGAGTAAACACTTACGTCCAGATTCAAATCAACTGTCTCAGGAAATCGGTTTCATTGAGAAGGGAACCCTGTCAACCTGCCGACAACCATCCAATCAGCTGGACTCTTCGCGAAGTAGTCACATCACAGAGTTTCCTTTCTGCTAGCACAAGCGCCACTATTTTCAATTACTTCCTGAAAATTACGAACGCGCTCTAGTCTGGCATACGGGCTGCATCGTCTGATTTCGACCCTTGACGCGAAGCTCTAACGCACAGCCATAGAACTGATTCGGTTGACGCAGTCCTGCTTCGCTTTGCGAAGAGATTGGCGACGTGAATTATGTGGATCGTTCGACTTGCATTGCGGCGGCCTTATACCTTCGTGGTGATGGCCATACTCATTCTGATCCTGGGGACGCTCGCGATCTTTCGCACCCCGACGGATATTTTTCCGAACATCGATATTCCGGTCGTCAGCATTATCTGGACTTATAACGGTCTCGTGCCTGAAGACATGAGCGACCGGATCGTCAGCGTCACAGAACGAGCCCTGACCACAACCGTTGACAACATTGAGCACATTGAATCCCAATCGCTCTACGGCATCGCTGTGGTGAAGGTATTCCTGCAGCCGACCGCGAACATTCAGCAGGGCATTGCACAGATTACTGCGGTTTCCCAGACTCAGCTCAAGCAGTTGCCTGCAGGAACGACGCCGCCACTCATTCTGGCCTATAGCGCATCGAGCGTGCCCGTCCTGCAGCTAGCCCTTTCCGGCCAAAACATGTCTGAGCAGCAGCTCAATGACTATGGCCTGAATTTCATTCGTACGCAGCTCATTACAGTGCCGGGCGCATCCGTTCCTTATCCCTACGGCGGTAAACAACGTCAGGTGCAAGTAGACCTGAATCCGACAGCGTTGCAGTCAAAGGGCCTATCTGCACTGGACGTAGTGAATGCTATCAGTGTTCAAAATCTAATCCTGCCGACTGGAACGGCCAAGATCGGTCCCACGGAATATGATGTTTCCATTCCCAACGCAGCACCGCAAACGATTGAGGACCTGAACCGTATCCCGATCAAAAACATCGGCAGCACTACCATATACATCAAGGACGTCGCTTGGGTGCGCGATGGCTTTCCCCCGCAGACCAATATCGTAAAGGTCAACGGCCAACGCTCAGTGTTGCTAACGATTCAAAAGGCTGGAGATGCATCGACACTGAACGTCATCGCGGGCATCAAAGCCCTTCTTCCTCAAATCAAGACGACCGTTCCAGCCCAGCTACAAATAGATCCTCTGGCCGATCAGTCGATTTTCGTTCGTGGCGCGATCAGCGGTGTGGTCAGGGAAACACTGATCGCTGCATGCCTGACCGCTTTCATGATCCTCACTTTTCTGGGCAGTTGGAGAAGCACTCTTATTATCGCGACCTCCATCCCTCTGGCGATTCTGACCTCCATCATTGTGTTCAGTGCGATGGGAGAAACGATCAATATCATGACGCTGGGTGGTCTCGCTCTGGCGGTCGGCATCTTGGTGGACGATGCCACGGTTGAAGTCGAGAATATCAACCGAAATCGCGAAGCAGAACCAGACAAAGATATGGACGAAGTTGTCCTCGACAGTGCTTCGCAAATCGCGACACCCGCCTTCGTGGCTACGCTTTCGATCTGCATTGTGTTTGCGCCGATGTTCTTGCTGTCTGGTGTGGCAAGGTATCTCTTTGTGCCACTCGCGGAAGCGGTTGTTTTCGCCATGTTGGCGTCTTACTTTCTCTCCCGGACGATCGTCCCGACGATGGCTAAGTATCTGTTGCGAGGCGATAAACACGAGACCGGAGACGCCCCTGTTCGCAATCCGCTGGTACGAATTCAGAAGCGCTTTGAAGCGGCCTTCGAGAGATTTCGTGGAAACTATCGCGGGCTGTTGGACAGCTGTCTCCATCACCGGCGGGCTTTCCTGATTGCATTCTTCGCGAGCTGCCTCGGCTCTCTGGCAATTCTGATTCCTTGGCTGGGACAGGACTTCTTCCCTAGCGTAGACAGCGGCACTTTCAAACTTCATCTACGAGCTCCGACGGGCATGCGCATTGAACAAACGGCCAACCTCTGTGATCTGGTGGAGCGGTCGATTCGACAGCAGATCCCGTCAAACGAAGTTCAAAGCGTCATCGACAACATAGGCTTGCCCTATAGCGGCATCAATCTCTCTTACAGCAACTCTGCGCCGGTCGGCACATCGGACGCCGACATTCTTGTGAACCTCTCGGCCAATCACCATCCGACGGATGACTATATCCACCAGCTTCGGATGACGCTCCCGAAACAGTTCCCCGGCGTGACATTCGCTTTCTTGCCCGCGGACATGGTCGGCCAGATTCTAAATTTTGGTTTGCCTGCTCCCATTGATGTGCAGGTCGTGGGAAACGATCTGGAAGGCAACCGTCAATATGCAGACAGCCTGCTCGGGAAAATGAGATACGTTTCAGGCACGGCGGATTTGCGAGTCCAACAACCCTTCGACGAGCCCTATCTCAATCTCAGAGTGGAACGTACCAAGGCAGAACAGCTTGGATTTACGGCTCACGATATTGCGCAGAATCTCTTGGTTTCACTGAGCGGCAGCTTCCAAACTTCACCCACGTTCTGGGTTGACCCGAAAAATCGTGTCAGCTATCAAATCGCCACTCAGACGCCCCAGTATCGCGCAGACACATTGCAAGATCTTGAGAACATTCCCATCACGGGTACAGACCCCACGGCGCCCCCGTCGATCATGGCGAGCTTGGTCTCCACGCAGCGGGCAGCGGGCATGGCGGTGGTTTCTCATTACAACGTCGCGCCGGTGATTGATATCTTTGGCGCTACAGCTGGACGCGACTTGGGTGGCGTTTCCCGCGATATCAATAAGATCCTTGACGCCACGCGCCAACAGTTACCACGCGGCTCGCAAGTGGTAGTTCGCGGTCAGGTTCAGACGATGCAATCCTCCTACATCGGCCTTCTGAGTGGACTGGCGTTCTCGATCGTGCTCGTTTACCTGCTGATCGTGGTCAACTTTCAGTCTTGGCTGGATCCTTTCATCATGATTTCCGCCCTGCCCGCCGCACTCGCCGGGATTGCATGGTTTTTGTTTATTACGCACACCACTTTAAGTGTGCCAGCACTGATGGGGACCATCATGTGCATGGGTGTTGCAACATCAAACAGCATTTTGGTCGTGAGCTTTGCTACGGAAAAAATGATGGAAGGAAAAGATTCCGTCAGCGCCGCTCTGGAGGCCGGCTTTACGCGTTTTCGTCCTGTGATTATGACGGCCCTGGCCATGATTATCGGGATGATACCGATGGCCCTCGGACTCGGAGACGGCGGAGAACAGAACGCTCCCCTCGGCCGGGCAGTCATTGGTGGACTACTTTTCGCGACGGTTTCGACGCTCTTTTTTGTGCCGGCATTTTTCAGTGTACTCCAGAGTTCAGGCCGGCACGCAGCTCAAACAAACCAGAAGCACTAGACAGCAAGCCGCACGGAGTCATTATGTCGTCTCAGACTGAAGCTAGAAAACAAATCGATGCCCAAACACTCCCATTGAATGATGGGGGAGCACGGAAACGGCCGCGCAGAACATCGGTGGGACTGGCGCTGGCACTAATTCTAGTTGCCACTCTCTTGGTATCGGGCATCTGGTCCCGTGTCAGGGCCCGGAGGAGCCTAAACGCGGAGACAGCACAAGTTGCCCTAACCGCAGTTTCGGTTGTACAGCCAAAACCCGCTACTCCAGCCCAGGAAATCATCCTTCCTGGCAACGTACAACCTTTCATCAACTCACCGATCTATTCCCGCACGAACGGATACTTGAAAAAGTGGTATTTCGATATCGGGGCGCACGTAAAGCAAGGACAATTACTTGCTGTAATCGAAACACCAGAAGTCGATCAGCAACTTCAGCAAGCCCGCAGCAACCTATTAACCGCGAAGGCAAATCTCGAACTCGCCGCCATCACCAAAACCCGGTATCAGGGACTTTTGAAGAGCAATGCTGTATCCCAACAGGATGTCGACAATGCGGTTGGTACCTACAATGCGAATAAAGCCATAGTCGAAGCAGACCAGGCAGCCGTAGACCAGTTTGCGGCGCTGGTCTCCTTTGAAAAGATTTACGCTCCCTTCGACGGTGTTATCACCGCTCGCAACACTGACATCGGGGACCTTATTAACTCTGGCAGCAGCAGCAATGCAAAAACCGACCTGTTTCACATCGCTCAACCTGGAAAATTACGTGTCTACGTAAACGTCCCTGAAGAATATTCGCAAGGGATCAAAGACGGCATGACAGCAGATCTCGTTCTTGCTGAGTTTCCCGGACGTAAGTTTCAGGGAAAGTTGGTCCGCACTGCCGACGCGATCAATATCACGACCCGTACGTTGCTGATCGAGATCGATGTGGACAATCCTACGGGCGCGCTGCTCACGGGTTCTTATGCAGAGGTCCACCTGGCGGTCCCGACGCAGGCCTCTACGTTCCTGATCCCAGTGAATACTCTGATTTTTCGCTCGGAGGGTTTACATGTCGGCGTCGTGAAAGACGGAAAGGTCGTACTCACCGCCATCACTCCCGGGCACGATTTCGGCAATCAAATAGAGGTCGTCTCCGGAGTTAAGGCGGACGATCAGATCATTGTCAACCCGCCCGACTCAATCGTTCACGGCCAACCAGTCCAAATTGTTCAGGCATCGTTGCCGGGAGATATCAAGTGAAACAACTGCAAAAAATGATGAATGTCGCGAATCTGCGGGAAGTACTTTGGATGGAAGTTTTGCTCGCGATAGCAGCGATTCAATTGAGTGGATGCATGGTCGGGCCAAAATATCACACTCCCGTGGTGCAAACT
>Ga0209009_1000696_pt1 | contig 10869 bp, 14 predicted proteins | sample BlaSpr_A8_OM3_M2_FD_187979 | JGI IMG/M metagenome (GOLD analysis project Ga0209009, IMG submission 187979) | Forest soil microbial communities from Thunder Bay, Ontario, Canada - Black Spruce, Ontario site 2_A8_OM3_M2 (SPAdes) (version 2) | ecosystem: Environmental > Terrestrial > Soil > Boreal... | reverse complement strand
CGAGCCGCTCGCCCGAGATCGCACGGCGATGCCCCAGCTGCTCGGCCTCCCTGATCATCCGACGGGCGGCCGACGGGCGGATCCTCAGCCGGTCGGCCAGGACCCTGGGCAGCGGACCGCCGATATCGGTGGCCACCGCCCGCTCCACCAGCTGGTTGACGAGCTCGTAGTGCCAGCCGGGGACCTTCCGCGTGGTCTTCATCAGCCGGCACATCACCGACACACAGTCGAGTTCGCTCAGCGCGTCGAACGGTAACTGTCCCAACGCCTCAGCGTCGGCATCAAGCCGATCGAGCGCGGCGAAGACCGCCTCCCGGCCACCCGGCACATTCGAACGCATATGAGAATTTTATCGCCGGTCAGTGACACCGAACCGAACCATCCACAACCGAAAATGCCTGGGGATAAACCCCATTCACTGAGTCCAACGTGTCGGACCCGTGTGCTAGACGCTTGACGCGATCGGCGCCGCGGCCGGTACGCCTGTAAGAGTCACGATGTGCGGTCACCCCGGACCGCTGCCGCGGCCGCACGGATCTGCGGGGTGACGAGCATGATCTGTCCGAGCACGCCGTTGACGAAGCCCGGCGACTCATCAGTCGACAACTTCTTCGCCAGTTCCACCGCCTCGTCGACGGCGACCGGCTCAGGAACATCGTCGGCGTGCAGCAGTTCCCAGACCGCGACCCGCAGAATCGCTCTATCCACCGCAGGTAGCCGGTCCAGCGTCCAGCCCTGTAGGTGCGCGGAGATCAGGTCGTCGATGTGCTCCGCGTGCTGCGTCACTCCCCGCGCGACCGTCACCGTGTATGGATTCAACGGCGTCACGTCGGCCTGCTGCTCGGCTCGCGCGTTGCGCGCGTCGGCGACGTCGGCCGCCGTCAGGCCCCGCGCTTCGGCCTCGAAAAGCAAGTCGACAGCGCGTTTACGGGCCTGGTGACGGCCCCGCTCAGGCATTCACCCGGCCCAGGTAGCTGCCATCGCGCGAGTCGACCTTGAGCTTGTCCCCGGTGTTTACGAACAGCGGCACATTGATCTGCGCGCCGGTCTCGAGCGTGGCGGGCTTGGTTCCGGCGCTGGAGCGGTCACCCTGCAGGCCCGGTTCGGTGTGCGTGACCTCCAATTCGACGGTCACGGGCAGCTCGATGTACAGCGGGCTGCCATCGTGAAACGCCACCTGCACCGGCATGCCCTCCAGCAGGAACCGCGCGGCGTCGCCGACCAACGACTCGGGCAACGGGTGCTGTTCGTAGTCCGCGCTGTCCATGAATACGAAGTCCGAGCCGTCGCGGTACAGGTAGGTGGTGTCGCGCCGGTCGACGGTCGCCGTCTCCACCTTGACCCCGGCGTTGTACGTCTTGTCGACGACCTTCCCGGACAGCACGTTCTTGAGCTTGGTCCGCACGAAGGCGGGGCCCTTGCCAGGTTTGACGTGCTGGAATTCGACGATCTGCCAAAGTTGTCCGTCGATCTGTAAGACGAGGCCGTTCTTGAAGTCGGCAGTCGTTGCCACGGTCGATTTTTCTCCTAGCGTGTGTCAGAGAATCGCCAGTCTATCTAAGGCAGCTCAAGCTACCGCGTGCTCGCACAGCAGACGGATCACTGCCAAACACCACTTCCGTGCTGCTCGGCCCACCGGTCAACGGCGCGGCGTGACGGGCGCCATCCTCTACCCAAACCCGTATACCCAAACCCGTAGCTCCGCTCGGCGCGACGAGCCTCAGCGGGTACGCAGGTCCCCTACGGCGTCGCAGGCCAGACCCATTGTTATAGTCTTGTACAACTGTAAGAATGTGGTGGCACCGGCTCACATTTGGTAGGCTAGGCTGCCCTTGTACCGCTCGGCCCTTCGGGTTAGCTGACCTGGCGGGGAATGAGCAGTCCGCAAGTTCCGCAGCGCGAAGACACACGGAAGGCGGTAGCGGTAGTTGAGCGTAGGTGTCCAACGAATACTCAAGGGAAGGCCGACCGTGCGAACTAGCCTCCAGCGCCTTATCGCATCGTCCGTAATGAGCGTCACCGCGGTTGTCATCGCCACCGCGCCAATCGCCACCGCGCCGATCGCCACGGCTGACAACAGCGAGTTCTGCACCACCGTGAGCACATCGGGAACCAAGTGTGAACGACAAGGCGATGTTGAAGTCAACGACTCGCTGGCCCGCTCGAACTCTTTGCCCCAGTGGGCTGCAACGGGCCAGCAATCCGGCGGGCCCTACGGCGGCACATTCGGCGGTGGCTCCCGCTGACGCGCCGTGACGTGGGCTCGGCGCCCACCATCGGCCCACCATCGGATCGAAACCTGAGGTTTCAACATGCGAAGCGGAACCTACCTCATTGGGATATTAGGAATCTGTGCCGCCGCAGCGTTTGCCGCCGCGCCGGTGGCCAGCGCCGGTCCCCAACCACCCCCGCCGGCGCCGCCCACCGTGACGGTCACGGTTATGGCACCCGCTCCAGGTCCACAAGACAATCAGGCGTGCACCTCGTCGGTGAGCTCCACCAAGTGCGTGAAGCCCGGAGACGCAGAGATCAACGCCGGTATCCCCGCACCCTATCCAGGGCCCTTTGGTGTTTACGGACCATACTGGGCCGGGTAGGGACTTCGCAGAGCTCGACCAACCCGGCGTCAACGTCGTCGGCGACCCAATAGCCAGCCGGTCACCACGCCCACCAGAAATATGACGGTCAGCACCACCCAGGTCGCCGCCTCGACGCTGACCCACAGTAAATGCACCTCATGGCGAACCGTGTTTTGCACGACGAAGATCGCCGCAAGCACGATAAGAACGATGGCCAACCAATGCCGTGCCGCGAACCGGCGTGCGCGGCGGCGCGAGGGCTTGGTGTCAGGTACCGCTGAGGACATGGCGCGCACGCTAGTCCAGCGGCGCGCCATTATCGGAACAATCCGGTATCAATTCTCTTTCTCTCTTTCGGATGGGGAACCCGGTGAGCTGTTTCAGCCAGCGTCGGCCCCCGGGCCCCTCTGACGTTTGGCCGATCGATCGCAAGCAAACCTCTGCCAACACTGACTAGCTCAGAATCGCCAGTTCCTTCGGAAACCGGGTCAGCAGTTCCGGGCCCGTTTCGCCCACGATCAACGTGTCCTCGATGCGGACTCCACCGCGGTCGGGAAGGTAGACGCCAGGCTCCACGGTCACCGCGGAGCCGACTTGGAGCGTAGCCGCGGACGCTGCGCTGATTCCCGGCGCTTCGTGGATCTGCAGACCGACGCCGTGGCCCAGCCCATGCCCGAAATTCTCGGCGTAGCCGGCATCAGCGATGACGGTCCGCGCCGCGGCATCGACGTCTTTGCACGCCGTGCCGGGTACCAACGCCTCCCGCCCGGCCCGCTGCGCGGCGGACACCAGGTCATAGACGTCGCGCTGCCACTGCTCGGCCTGACCGAGCACAAACGTCCTCGTCATGTCGGAGTGATATCCCGCGACCAGCGCGCCGAAGTCGATCTTCACGAAATCACCGGACGCCAGCTGCGCATCGGTCGGCCGGTGATGAGGAATGGCGGAATTCGGTCCCGTCGCCACGATCGTCTCGAACGACACCCCGTCGGCGCCGTGGTCAAGCATCAACGCCTCGAGTTCCCGAGCCACCTGCTGTTCCGTGCGTCCGGGGTGCAGCCCACCGCGCTCGATCAAGTCGGCCAGCGCGGCGTCGGCGGCCTCGCACGCCAGCCGCAGCAGTGCCTTCTCGCCGTCGTCCTTGACCTCCCGCATCGCCTCGACGGTGCCCGATGCCCGCACCAACTCCATCTCGGCGGCCGCCCGCGCCAGCTGGTCGTAACCGTCGACCGTGACGACGTGGCTCTCGAAGCCCAGCCGGGCCACACCGTCGGCCGCCGCCACCTTCGTAAGGTGCGGTCCGCAGGCCCTCTCAATCTCGAGGCGTAGATCCGGCGCCTGACGCGCCGCCTGGGTCCGATACCTGCCGTCGGTGGCCAGCGCCGCGCGCGCGTCGTCGTCGGCGTAAACCAGCAACGCCGCGTTCGAGCCGGTGAAGCCGGACAGATACCGCACGTTGACCAGGTCCGTTACCAGCATCGCGTCCAGTCCGGCCGCCGCCAGCCGGCGACGCAGGCGGCCGCGTCGCTGGGAATGCGTCACGGCACTTGACGCTACCCGCTAGGCTCAGCGCCCATGAGGGCATGGTTGCTGCGGGGGCTGATCTTCGCATTCGGGATGGTCGTCCTGCGGGTGATTCAGAGCGTGATGATCAACACCTGGGAAACTCACGCGACCACGATCAGCATCCTGCTGGTGGTGATCTACGCGATCGTCGCGCTGGCGTGGGGGTACATCGACGGGCGCGCCGACGCCAAAGCACAACCCGACCCCGACCGCCGCGGCGACCTGGCCATGACATGGCTGCTCGCCGGCCTGGTCGCCGGCGTCCTGTCGGGCGCGGTGGCGTGGCTGATCGGACAGTTCTACACGACCATGTACGTGGCGGGCTTGGTGAACGAGATCACGACGTTCGCCGCGTTCACCGCGCTGCTGGTGTTCCTCATGGCGACGGCCGGCGTTGCCACGGGTCGCGCCATTTGGGACCGGGGCTACGACAAGTCCCACCCCATTCCCAGTCACGAAGGCAGCCACGGCCCAGACACCGACGTGTTCGCCGCGGTGAAGGACGACGACGCGACTCAGGAAACGCCGGCGAGGTAGTGCAGGGCCAGCAGATAGCCCTGCACACCCAGACCGACGATCACGCCCGTCGCGACCGGGCTGATGTAGCTGTGATGCCGGAATTCCTCGCGCGCGAACACGTTTGAGATGTGCACCTCGATCAGAGGTGGTTTCAGCTCCGCGCATGCGTCTCGCAGCGCGACCGAGGTGTGCGTCAGGCCGGCGGCGTTGAGGATCACCGGCTCGCCGGCGTCGGCGGCACGATGAATCAGGTCGATCAGTTCAGCCTCGCTGTCGCTTTGCCGCACAACGGCTTTCAACCCGAGCTCGGCGGCGGTCCGCGCGATCACGGCAACGAGCTCTGCATATGTGGTGTCGCCATACACATCCGGCTCGCGCAGCCCCAACCGGTTCAGATTCGGGCCGTTCAGCACGTTGACCGTCGTCACTGCATGTTCTCCTCTTCGCCCGAGAGGCTCATCGGCGCAGCCTCTTCACCCAACTCGGCGTACGCCGCGGCCAGCAGCGACGGGTCGGGTCCCTCCAGCCGGCCCGGCTTGGCCAGGCCGTCGAGAACCACGAACCGCAGCACCCCTGCGCGGGTCTTCTTGTCGCCGGCCATGAATTCGATCAGCTGCGGCAACGCATCCGCGTCATAGCTGACCGGCAGGCCCAGCGACGTCAGGATCGATCGGTGCCGGTCCGCCGTCGCGTCGTCGAGCCTGCCCGCGAGCCGGCCCAGCTCGGCGGCGAACACGAGCCCCACTGCCACTGCGGCGCCATGCCGCCACTGATAATGCTCGCGACGCTCGATGGCGTGGGCCAATGTGTGGCCGTAGTTCAGGATTTCGCGTAGCTGCGATTCCTTCTCGTCGGCGGCGACGACCTCGGCCTTGACCGCGACCGCGCGGCGAATCAACTCGGGCAACACCGAACCGCCCGGGTCGATCGCCGCCTCTGGGTCGCGCTCGATGATGTCGAGGATTGTCGGGTCGGCGATGAAACCCGCTTTGACCACCTCGGCCATTCCGGCGACGATCTCGTTGCGTGGCAGCGTCTTCAGCGTGTCAAGGTCGACGAGCACCGCCCGTGGCTGGTGGAACGCGCCGACGAGGTTCTTGCCCGCGTCGGTGTTGATCCCGGTCTTCCCACCGATCGCCGCGTCGACCATGCCGAGCAGAGTGGTCGGAACGTGCACGATCGACACTCCGCGCAGCCACGTTGCGGCGGCGAAACCCGCTACATCGGAGGCTGCACCGCCGCCGAGGCTGACGATGGTGTCCCGGCGGCCAACACCGATGCGGCCCAACACTTCCCAGATGAAGCCGACGACCGGTAGTTCCTTCCCTGACTCCGCGTCGGGAATTTCGATACGATGCGCGTCAACTCCCTTGTCTGACAACGCAGTTCGCATCTGTTCAGCGGTGGTCGCCATCACGGGCTGGTGCAGGATGGCAACCTTGTGGGTCCCGTCGAGCAGGCGAGTCAACTCACCGAGCAGCCCGGAGCCGATGATCACCGGATACGGCGGCTCCACGAGGACATCGACCGTCACGGGTTCAGTCACGCTGCGTGCGCTCCGCACAGCGTGCGGCGAGTGCCGCGGGGCTCGGTGGCGCCTGCGTGGTTTCACTCGGCGTCAACGAGATCGGCGATCGCCGCCACGTCGAGCGGCGCCTGCGTCGCGACCGTGGATGCGGGTCTTCCAGCCGCGCAACGATGTGACGTACAACGGCACCGGGATTGCGACGGTTCGTGTTGACGCGAAGCGTGGCCGCACCGCGGTAGAGCGGAACCCGATCGGTCATCAGCGCACGATACTTCGCGGCCGGATTGGGACCCGCCAGCAGCGGGCGCACCGTGGCGCTACTGGTGCGGCGCACCCCTTCGGTCGCGTTGATTTCCAAATAGATCACGGTGTGTCCGGCCAACGCGTCGCGTACGCCTGGGCTGGTGATCGCGCCCCCTCCGAGCGCGAGCACGCCGGCGTGCTCGGCGAGCGCCGCCCGGATCACCTCTTCCTCGACTCGCCGGAATTCCTGCTCGCCGTCGGTCGCGAACAGGTCGGCGATCGATCGACCCGTCTTCTCCTCGATCGCGGCGTCAGTGTCCACGAATGTCACGCCCAGCGCCCTGGCCAGCCGCCGTCCGATAGTGGACTTGCCTGAGCCGGGCAGCCCTACCAGTACAGCCTTGGGTGCCATCGCGGCTACCCCGACGCCCGTGCGTCATGTTCCCGGGCGGCAATGGCCTCCAGATATGACGCGATGTTGTTCTTGGTCTCGGCGATCGAGTCGCCGCCGAATTTCTCCAGCACAGCGCGGGCGAGCACAAGCGCGACCATCGACTCGGCCACCACGCCGGCCGCTGGCACCGCACAAACGTCGGAGCGCTGATGGATCGCCACCGCCTCGTCGCCGGTGGCCATATCGACGGTCGCGAGCGCGCGCGGCACGGTGGAGATCGGCTTCATCGCCGCCCGTACCCGCAGCGGCTGGCCGTTGGTCATGCCGCCCTCAAGCCCGCCGGCTCTGTTGGTCGACCGGAGGACGCCGCCGGGTCCCGGGTACATCTCGTCGTGCGCGACGCTCCCGCGACGGCGCGCGGTCTCGAACCCGTCGCCGATCTCGACGCCCTTGATCGCCTGAATGCCCATGACCGCGGCGGCCAACTGGCTGTCGAGGCGGCTGTCCCCGCTGGTGAACGACCCGAGTCCGACCGGCAGGTCCTGTGCGACCACCTCAACGACGCCGCCGAGGGTGTCGCCGTCCTTTTTGGCGGCCTCGATCTCGTCGATCATCGCCCGCTCGGCTGTCTTGTCGTAGGCGCGCACCGGGCTCGCGTCGATCGCGTCGAGGTCGGATGGCTGTGGAGGCGGGCCGTCGTAGGGCTTGGACGCGCCGATCGAGGTCACATGTGACAGCACCTCGACGCCCAAGGCCTGGCGCAGGAACTCCCGCGCGATGGTGCCTGCCGCGACGCGGGCCGCGGTCTCCCTGGCGCTCGCCCGCTCCAGCACCGGACGGGCATCGTCGAAGCCGTACTTGAGCATGCCTGCATAGTCCGCATGACCGGGCCGCGGGCGTGTCAACGGCGCGTTGCGGGCGATGTCCGCCAGCTCTGCTGGGTCGACCGGGTCGGTGGCCATCACGGTCTCCCACTTCGGCCACTCGGTGTTGCCGATTTCGACGGCGATCGGGCCGCCGAGCGTCACGCCGTGGCGGACGCCGGCCAGCACGGTGACGTCGTCGGCCTCGAACTTCATCCGCGCACCGCGGCCGTAGCCCAGCCGGCGTCGTGCCAGCTGGGTCCGGATGTCGTCGGACGTGACGTGCACACCGGCGACCATGCCCTCGAGCATGCTCACCAGCGCGCGGCCGTGCGACTCGCCGGCCGTCGTCCAACGCAACACGCGTCCCATCTTCCCATGCGAGGGTCTAAACGATCCCCTGCGCTGCGGCGGCCGCGGTTGCGACGCACATCGCCGGTCCGGTGGGACCCGCCCCCATGAGCGGAGGCAACGTCAGCGCAGGGCCGCAGCCATCGCTTCTTTCGGTGCGGGCCGGCCCGTGAACTGCTCGACCTGGGCGAACGCCTGATGCAGCAGCATCTGCAGCCCATCGATCACCCGGCCGCCCGCCTCGGTCACCGCGGCGGTGAGCGGCGTTGGCCATGGGTCGTAGATTGCGTCCAGCAGCACGGGCGCCCCTCGCAAGGCGGCGAGGTGGCCCGCCGCGGCGTCGGCCGGGATCGTGCTCACCACCGCACCAGCGGCAGCGACAGCCCCGGCGAGGTCAGGGTCGACGAATGCCCGCCACCGACCGTCAACCCCCACCGTCGCCGCCAATTCCAGCAGCGGTTCCGCCCTGGCGGGGTCGCGGGCCACCACGGTCACTCTGCGGGCACCCAGGCCGGCCGCCGCGACCACCGCCGCGCGCGCGGTGCCGCCCGCCCCCAACACGACAAGGTCGCCGCGCACGGAGCCCAGCGCGCCGGTGACCCCGTCGACGTCGGTGTTATCGGCCCGCCACCCGTGTTCGGTGTGCAGCAGGGTGTTGGCCGAACCCACCAGCTGCGCGCGCTCGGTGCGTTCGTCGGCAAACCGCAGTGCGGCGAACTTGCCGGGCATCGTCACCGAGACGCCCACCCACTCCGCGCCCAACCCGCTTACCACACTTGGCAATTGCTCTGCGGAGCATTCGATGCGCTCATAGGTCCAGTCGCGCAGACCAAGCGCGCGGTAGGCAGCGAGGTGCAGTTGCGGCGACTTGGAGTGCGCAATCGGCGAACCCAGGACCGCAGCTTTACGCCCTTGGCTCATCGCGCGCTGTCGAGGACACCGTTGCGCTTGGCCAGTTCGATGTTGGCCAGATGCTCCTGGTAGTCGCGGGTGAACAGCGTGGTGCCCTGCATGTCCACGGTGACGAAGTACAGCCAGTCACCCGGTTCCGGCCGCTCGGCGGCGGCCAGCGCCTGCTCACCCGGCGAGCAGATCGGAGTCTTCGGCAGGCCCTCGTTGAGATACGTGTTCCATGGGGTGTTGCGGGCGCGGTCGATGTCGGTGGTCGCAACCTCCTGCCGGTCCAGCGAGTAGTTGATGGTCGAGTCGAATTCGAGCTTCTGGTGAACCTGCAGCCGGTTGTAGATAACGCGGGCCACCTTGGCGAAGTCGGCGGGTTTCGCCTCGCGCTGCACCAACGACGCGACAATCAACGTCTGGTACGCCGACATGGAAAGTCCGTCGGGCGAATCGCCGAGCCCGCGTTGCGAGAACTGAGTTGCGCTGTCGCCGATGAGCTTTGCCAGCATCTCCTGCGCTGTCCACGCGGGGTTGATGTTGAATGTGCCGGGCGCAATCAAGCCCTCCAGCCTGCGGTGGTCACCACCCATGGCCTGCACCGGCTGTTCGGCCCAGGACGGCACGTTCAGCGCTGACGGGGAGTCGCTGCCGGCGACTTGCCGCAGCTCATCCACCGAAACACAGTGCCGGTCGCCGTCCACCTGAACGCACGACGCATGGGAGATCAGCGTGAAGATGCCGTCGGTCACCGCATTCGTTCTGACGTCCTGGACGTCGTCGAGTTGTCGACCCTCCGGAATGACGAGCTTGCCGACACGGTTCTGCGGGTCGGTGAGCCGCCGGACCGCGTCCGCGGCCGAAATCTCGGTCCGCATCTGGTAGTAACCCGGCTGGATCGACGAGATCGCCGAATTGTCCCGGGCCTCGTCAACGAACTTCTGGGCCGAAGCGACGACCTTGCTGTCCTGCAGCGTCTGCCCTATCGCTCTGGTCGAGTCGCCGTCGTGAACCTGGATCACGACGTCGCTCGTGCCGTCGCCCGAGTAGTCGCCGAACCAGTTGTGCCAGAGCCTCGAGAAGATGAACGCCGCCGCGATAATCACGACGACGAGCAACGCCAGAACAAGGTTGCGAGAGTTCTTGCGGCGCCGACGGACTCGCTCGTCGCGCATGCGGTCAGCGCGAGAACTGCGCCGTGGCGCCGCACCGACCGCCACGGGTTCTGTCCGCTCACGCCCCCAGTGTTCAGTCACCGCCGGCCTCTTCGTACGGGACCGATTCGTACGGGGCCGACGTGCGCCGCTGATCCAGCCAACCCTGCAGAATCGCGACCGCGGCAGCCTGGTCGATCACCGAGCGCTGCGCCTTCGCCCGGATTCCGGCCTCACGCAACGACCGCTGTGCGGCCACCGTGGTTAACCTCTCGTCGGCCAGACGCACCGGAATTCCATGGATACGCCCGGCGAGCTCGTCGGCAAGCGTGATCGCGTCTTTCGCGGACGCCCCGGCGCGGTCGGCCAGTGTCCGGGGCAGGCCGACAATTACCTCGACGATGTCGAGGTCACCGATCAGCGCCACCAGGCGGCGCAGATGCCCGCCGGAGCGGTCGCGGCGCACCGTCTCCACCGGTGTCGCGAGGATGCCGTCCGGGTCGCTGGCGGCCACCCCGATGCGCACGCTGCCGAAATCGATGCCCAGTCGACGACCGCGGCCGGGATCGTCGCTGCCAGGGCGGTCCGGCAGGCGCTCTCCTCCGACGGTCACTCAGCTAACCTCTGGCAATCTCTGCTCTCAGTGCGGCGAGGGCGGCGTCGATCCCGGCAGGGTTCTTCCCCGACCCCTGCGCCAACTCCGCCTTACCGCCGCCGCGGCCGTCGATTGCCACGTTGACTTCCTTCGCCAGCTCGCTTGCCCGCAGGCCGAGAT
>Ga0209009_1000695_pt1 | contig 10876 bp, 5 predicted proteins | sample BlaSpr_A8_OM3_M2_FD_187979 | JGI IMG/M metagenome (GOLD analysis project Ga0209009, IMG submission 187979) | Forest soil microbial communities from Thunder Bay, Ontario, Canada - Black Spruce, Ontario site 2_A8_OM3_M2 (SPAdes) (version 2) | ecosystem: Environmental > Terrestrial > Soil > Boreal... | reverse complement strand
TGGCTCGTCGGAAGCGACGCCCACGACGGGGATGCGCCGCCGCTGCCAGGTCACGTTGTCCGGCCCGGGCTTGCCGAGATTGTCCGGATACCGGATGCGGATCACATAGTGCCTGTCGGCGGAGAGGTCGGCGAAACTCGCGAGGATCGCTCCACTGATCCCTTCGACCTGCAGCGACGGATACATGTAAGCGGCCGCGGGGTGGCTTCCGGAGGAGGTCGCGCCGCCGCCGCCGACGAGCGCCGGCAGGTCGTACACCACAACGTCGCTCGCGTCGGACACCTCGTCCAGGAAAATCGGCGCGTAGCGCGCCTGGGAGTACTGGGCTTCCTCCCACCAAATGACCGACAGGATCGTGCGCGTCTGCGAAAGCGGATTGCCCTTGTCGTCCTGCGTCGTCACGGTCTGGTGGGAGAGCAGCATCTGCGGGTTGTACGCGTGCGCGAACCCGAGAGTGGGTAATAGGTTGCGCACAGTCCATGCGCCGTTCTTGAAGATCCCGAGGCGCAGCACGTTCAGGATCGTGACCTCTTGCTTCCACAGCAAGACGAGTGAGCCGGTGGGCTCGTCGTAGGAGAGTTGCAGGTTATGCTTAAGATCTCCGTTGATGGCGTCCGGAATGAGGCCCTGCGCCACGGTCCCGTCCGATCCGCGGGAGCTCCACTCGATCAGTCTGTCGTTGGGGTTGAAGCTGCCACCGGCAAGACTCAGATCCACGGCGGAGCCGGCCCGCACGACGTAGAGAGTCCCATCCGACGCCAGCAGAGACTTCTCTTCGTAGGCCGACGACGTCCCGTTGCCGTCGGCCGCAAGCGCCGCGCCCGCCGCTAGCGCGAAGGTGGCGGCGGCGGCGAGGCGGCAAAGGTTCCGGCGCGTCATGGTCTCAAGCCCTCAGGTTGATGACTTCCATCAGGCTGATCTGACGGAGGTAGTTTTTGAGGGCGGGGAAGTCGGGGTAGTAGACCGCGAGCGCTTCGTACTGCTCGTCGGCTTCCGAATCACGCCCCATCTCCGAGTACGCCTCGGCGAGCAGGTAATGCGCGTTCTTGACGACGTCCTCGCGGCCGAACTCCTTGCCGAGGCCGAGGGCGCGGATTCCCCAGCTCTCCGCCTCGCCCAGGCGGTTCATCTTCACGCTGGCGAAGCAGAGGTCGAGCGTAGGGTAATCCATCGCCTGCCGCGCGCCGAGGCTGTCGAGCACGGAGAGGGAGCGGTGTACGAGCGGAAGACCGAGCTCCATCCGGTCCAGAGCAATGTGGCAGTAGCCGAGGTTGTCGGTGGCGACGGCGGCGTGGCGCGAGAGGCTCTCGCCCTGCGACTCGAGCCGCTCGACGGCTTCCTGCAAGAGATCGCGGGCCGCTTCGAAACGGCCTTCGTGCAGCTCGAGGCTCGCGAGGAGGTTCAAGGACGTTCCGGTCAACTCTTCGAGACCGAGCTCCCGGCTCTTCGTCAGCGCCGTCTGCGCGTAGAAGCGCGCGCGCCCGTACTCGCCCCGCGCCTCGTGGGCGTTGGCGGCCACGTATCCCGCGAGCACGCCGTTGTAGCTGGAGGGGTTTCGCAGCAGGATTTCCTTCAGCCGCGAGAGGTCGAAATCCTGCCGGTCCATTTCGATCAGCGTCGTCGCGCGGTTGCAGGTGAAGAGGTCCTCGAGGTCGCGGTCCTTCCAGGAGCGCGCGAGGGAGAGGCCGTCGTCGTAGAGGGTGAGCGCCAGCTCGTAGTCTCCCGACCAGATCGCCTCCCGTGCGGTCTTGCGCAGGAATTCCAGATGTTTGCGGCGTTCGCTCATGAGAATCGCTTTCGCGATTCTAGAGAGTTGGGACGGGAACTCAAGATGTTTCTTCCTCTTTCGGCGGGTCGGGGGAAACAGGTTCCGGCTTTCGATCCCGGTCCGGGAGACTCTTGAAGCGCACGAAATCGCGCACTTCGCGCCTCGCCGCGCTCGAAAGCCGCTGGAACTCGCTGATGAGCTCCCGGGCTTCGGCGTCCTCGGCCTTCTCGGTCTCACCGAAGAACTCTCCCATCTTCAAATCGAAGACCTGGAGAATCTTAAAGAGCGTGTCGAGGCCGACCTTGTACTCGCCCTGCTCCATCCGGGAGAGGTCGGATTGCGCGATCCCGATTTTCTCCGAGAGCTCCGTCTGCGTGAGGTGCCGCCCCTTTCGGAGCTCGCGAATGCGGGAGCCGACGAGGTGGACCTTGCGGGGCGAAGGGGACGGCATGGTGGTGGTTTCAGGAAATGCTATTGCACTATAATCCCCGCCGCCCATGTCAAGCAATAAGAAACGGATGTCCGCCCGCCTTTTTCTGTTGAAGGAGATGGTGGTCCGGGATATCCGGGCCCGGTATGCCGGCTCCGGGCTGGGCGTCTTCTGGGCCTTCGCCCAGCCGGTCCTCTGGATGTTGCTCTACACCGGGGTCTTCGGGGTGATCCTTCGGGTCCCCGTCGAGAAGGGTTTTTCGGGCTTTCCCGAGTTCCTGCTCGCGGGCCTGCTGCCCTGGATGGCCCTTCAGGAGGGTGTTTCGCGCTGCGCGACGGTCCTCACGGACAACGCGGCGATGGTCAAGAAGACGGTCTTTCCTGTGGAAACTCTGGTCCTGTCGGTGGTTCTGGCCTCGATCGTCAACCAGGTCATTGCGTTCGCGGTCTTCGCCCTCTACGTTGCCAGTGTCGGGCACCTTTCGCTCCCCTGGCTGCTGCTCGCGGTGCCCGCGCTCCTCCTCCAGGCCCTGCTGACGTACGGCATCGGGTGCCTGACCACGACGGTCACGACTTTCCTCCGGGACACGACCCAGATCGTTGGAATCGGGCTGACCGTCGTTTTCTGGGCGACACCGATCGTTTATCCGATCGCGATGATTCCGCCGCGGCACGCGTGGCTCCTCGCCGTCGTGCGCACCAACCCCGTCACGCACCTGGTCGAGTGGTACCGGGCGGCGTTCAGCACGCACGTCCTCCCGAGCGCCTCTTCGGTCCTTTACCTCACGGTGACGTGCGTCGTCGCGGCGCTCTCCGGCGCGGCTCTCTTCGCCAGGGCCCGCCCGCACTTCGCCGATTTGATGTGAGCATCCCTTCCTGCGCGAGCGCCGGCCGGAACAACTCCGAGAGCCCCCGCGTTACGGCCGCACGACCGCGCTGCATCTCTTTTCGGAGGAGGCTTTGTGAAGAAAACACCCTGGTTGAGACTCGGTCTCGGTCTGGTCATCCTCGCGGCGGGAGCGGTCGGCTGCCCGGCGTCCGGACCGACCGCGACGTCCGCTTCGCTTGCCGGTGGCTCCCGGGCGGGTTCGCTAACGCCGACCCCGACCCCGTCTCTCCTTTCCCGGGCCAACCCAAACATCGTCGAGGAGGACGAGTTCCACATCGTGGAACGGCTGCCGAAATCCGACTACATCCGCGTCGATGACCGGCACATCCGCTCCCCGATAATTGGACCTTCCGTCGAGTTCTACAAGGAGGACGAGAACTACTACTACGTCTACACGTACAAGCGCAACGCCGAGACCGCCGCCGTGGAGCAGGCCCTGCGGGCACTGACTCCCTCGCCGACGCCGTCCGTTCCGGAGACGACGCCGACGCCGGCCGGCCCTCCCCTTTCCGACTTCGAGGATCTCTCGCCGGCGCGCGAGGTGGGCCGAATCCGGCTCGAATTGGTCAAGGCGACCGGATTGCCGTCGGGCGGCCTCTGGCGCGCTTCTTTCGTCGTAGCCGACATGAATGGAGATGGAATCCCCGACATCGTCGCTCCCCCCTCGCGGCTGGGCGACGCGAAGCTCCACATTTGGATTGGAGACGGGAAAGGCCACTTTTCGGCCTGGCCCCTCCAGTTCATCGAAGATGGAAAGCCTGCTCCCGCCTTCTCGGTCGACTACGGCGGCGTCGCCGTCGGAGACATCGACGGGGACGGGCACATGGACGTGGTCACCGGTTCTCACGGCGCCGGGCTAGTCTCGCTCTTCGGGGACGGCAAGGAAACGTTTCGTGTTGAGCGCAGGGGGCTTCCGACCCGGGACTTCTCTTCGCAGGCCATCGCGCTCGCGGACGCGAATGGAGACGGCAAGCTCGACATCATCGCTTCGGGCGACCGCGTCACCAGCCAGAACGACTACCACCAGGTCCGCGTCTATCTCTATCGCGGCGGGAAGGGCTGGGAATACAAGCCGGACGGTATCTCCGGCGGCTATATCTCCAATTCGCTGCACGCCTGGGATTTCGACCGCGACGGCAAGAGCGACGTGCTGACGGGGAGCCACGTCTTCGGAGCGTTGGCGCTTCTCTGGAAAAATCTGGGCAACGGGCAGTTCGAGACCGTGAGTGTTCCGCAGATGGAGGTCTACGCCTATCACTACGCAACGGTGCCCGGGACCTTTGGGACCGGGCGGGCTGCCGCCTTCGCGGATGCCTACTCCATGTCCATCATCAACGATCCGCAGCCCGCCCACGCCACGGGCATCACGGTTTACAGCTTCGAGAAGGGGAGCTGGGTCCGTCACCGCGTCTGGCGCAAGAAGTCGGGACAGTCGGTCCAGTACGCGCTCGCCATGGGGGATCTGGACGGAGACGGCTTGGACGACGTTGTCTTTGCCGACAGCGACGTCAACCGGCTGCGGATCTTTTTTCAGAAGCCGGACGGCTCGTTCGTGGAGATGGCCGAAAAGGATGAGCCCGCGCTCGACTCGCCGGGCCAGTGCATCCGGCTGGCCGATTTGGATGGCGATGGCCGGCTCGACATCATCCTGTCCAAAACCGTGGTCTCCTACCGTCCGGAGGGTCAGGGCGGCTGGAATGTTTATCTGAATCGACGTTAGTCGCTGAAAATAAACGATTTGGACTCACTTCCATGATTTTGGAGCATATTTTTGGTTTTTTCTCTTGACAGCCGTTCGGGAAGCGCCGAAGATGCCGGAAAAGCCAACGGAGGTTTGAACGACTGCCGTATCGCTGACAACGATTTACAAGTTTGAAAAAAAAGATGCAGGGGAGGTGATGGGATCGCGCGAGGGAAGGAATCTCAAGCGTGTTTTTTTCGCAGTCAACAGTAACGAGGAGATCTCAATGAAGAAAACCTTCCTGACGTGTATGGCGGTCGTCGCCTTGCTTGCCATTGCGAGCGGCGCCGACGCCATCACGTGTACCACGGATCAGCGTCCTGCTGCGACGCTGCTCATTCCATACTTCCAAGCGACCTTCAACTCGGATGGATCGATATGCGGCAGCGTCCCTTGCACCGCCGGGGGCAATGCCGCCCTGGACACTCTCGTGACGATCGGGAACGCCTCCTCGGCGCCCATGCTCGCGCACATCGCCGTCTGGAGCGAGCGTACGGAGTTGGTCCTCGACTTCAACATCGCGCTGACCGGGTTCGACATCCAGAGCTTCTCGGTCGCCCAGATCCTGCATGGCAACCTCCCCCAGACGCCGATCAATCAGCAGCACGTATCCCAGGTCAAGGACTCCCCCCTTCACCAGGTCACAGTTAACGGGAACGTCTGCCAGAATGGCGGAAACGTCGTCTATCCGGCCCCGGGCGGCTATCTGCGAATTGGCCTCAACCAAATCACCTTTCCGGCCAGCCCCTTTGACAATCAGAACGCAACGACGGTGTATCCAGCAGCACCGTTCCCGACCTCGTTCCTCTTCTCGGTGCTCGACTCGCTCGATACGACCCCGGACAGCAACATATGCCTCGGCAAAGGCGTAGATAACGTGATAGCCAACCCGATCCATGGGTACATCACGATTGACCACGCCAACTACTGCACGCTCACCAACCCAGACAACCCCCTATACTGGACAAACGACGCGGGCGGGATGGAGAACAATCTCTTTGGTGACTACATCTTCACCTCGAGCGCGGGTACCGGCACGTTCGGCCTGCCCGCCGTCGCAATCGAGGCAGATCCTTCGCTGGCTGACAATACCCCCGTTCCCAGTACCCTCACCGGCATCCCCGGACGCCGCACTTTCTACCGTCGTTACATGACCACCGCGGATACCGTGCCTTGCGTCAACGCCATGCCCTTGCCGCAGAGCGCTTGGGACTGCGGGTTCGGCGATCAGCGCGAGCCCCTGGGCCTCAAGTATGCGGCCCGTTATTTGGACTCCGGCACCCTGAGCTCCAGCTTCAACGTGTGGCGCGCTTCGTCCGTGCCCGATTCCCCGACGGCCGGCCTTCAAGACCTGCTCGGCCCCTTTTCGAGCGGCGTTGCCAAGTGCACCGCCGAGGAGCCGACCGTGGTTCTAACCTTCTTCGACGAGGACGAGAACACGACCACGTTTGGCTGCACCTTCTCTCCGTGCGGGACACCGAGTACGTTTAACTTCCCGCTTGAAACTCAGCGCGTGTCGATCTCGACTTTCTCGACCGCGCACCCACCCGGTAATGGCTGGGTCAGCATGGAGTTCTTCAACTCCTCAGGACCCCTCGGCGGTACTCTGGATCAGGCATACGTGACGTATGACTTCCAGGGCCCGGGCACCTTCCTGTCGGCCGGTTTCCCGGCGGCTCAGCTCGATCAGACGAACTGCCAGCCGCTACTCGTACCCTGCTCCGCAACAGGTAACCCGCCAACCCCACCGACAGCAGTCGGCGGGCCTGGCGGATCCTGTTTCGGTCCAGCGCCTTCTGCTAATGGCGTGACAACTACGGCGCCAGCCATTCCGCTGATCGTGGGTACAGGTCCTCCTTAGTCGCTTCTCTGGAGTCGTGGGCGGGACGAAAGTCCCGCCCACTTTTTTTCACTGGCCGAAAGGTCTCGTCTCGAGGAAGCGCCTATCCGAGGAAGCAAGAAGGAATAACTCGTCGGATCCGCCGACCCGATTTCAGATTCCTGGTTTCAGGTCTTGGACTACTGCTAGGAATGTGAAATCAGGCTCGGATACGAGCAATAGCAATGCAGTCCATCGACACCCGCCAAGAGCAGGCCCAGGAGGATTCCTCGCCCATGAATGTACTTCCGCAGATCCGATTGGTCAAGGGTTTGAGGGCATTGCGACCCTGGCTCGCGGCATTGATGTTCTTTCTTCCGGGGCTGCTCTCGGCGCAGAGCGTTCCCATCAGCACCAGCGGTGTGGTCAGCATTGGTGGAGTCCCGCGGGTCTATAACGGCCGATACGTTCTTCAGCTGTCAGACTACGGCTTTTTCTGGCTCGACACGACGACGCTCACGCCCGGTCACGTCCAGGCCGTGTCCAAGTGCGGCGTCGGGATGCCGCCCTCAGACAGCAACCTCTACCCCCTCGGGGACTGCAACACGATCACGGACGTCACTACCTCGAGCAGCCAAGTGCTGGTAAGACTGACCTCCGGCCAATGTCGATCAATGAGCAGGGGTTGCGGCGGGCCTCGGGATGACGGGCACTGGGGCTTGCTCTTCGGCCTCGGCAACTGGCAGTATCTGGGCGACGCGACCGACCCGTATCTCCTTTTGGGCAATACCTTTCCGCCTACCGGCCAGACGGCCGACCCGCAGGGCAGGACATGGACCATGACGTCCACGGATACATCTCAAAGGAACTTCATCTGGCAAGCCTTCGGGGGCGTGACGCCGACGCCCACGCCCACGCCGACGCCAGCCGCGGTCCCTCCAACCGCCCGCGCGACGGCGACGAACCTCTCGGCGCAGGGGCGCGGCGACTCGGCGAACTACTACGGCGACAAGTGGCAGCTTCAGGACAGTTCCACTCCTGGCCCCCCGACTCGGATCGACTGGGACTTCAACTACAAGGGTTCTTTCCAGGTCGATGAGAGCGGAGACCCGACCAGCGAGGGAACCGTCACCGGCTACTTCCCCTGCGACCCCAACGGCGTCGCCCCGGGCACTCTTCGTACCGGTGCGAACTGCATCCAGAGCCTCGGTCTGACGAATCCGCCCGCCTCCGGCAGCTACCAGTTCGCCATGCAGAGCGCGAATCAATATGGGACGAGCCCCAACACCTTCACTTCTTCGCCGTTCCAGGTCGTTTGCCCGCAGGCGGGTATCGTGGGATCCACGGGCTCGGCCGGTACCTGCGTGAAGAGCGGAGTCGCGTTTACCGTGCTCACCGGCGGTAACGCCGACGCGGGCGCCTCCCTGGGGAATCTTGCCGAGGCCTCGTTCACCTGGGCTTTCACCGGAAGCTCCCCGATCAACGTGTCGGGCAAGGTCGTTCCCGTGCCCGCTGGCGCCACCGGATTCTCTCTGACGATCACTTTCCCGGGCGGCTATCAGGCGACGGCGGCGGGAACCGTGACGCAGACGAGCCTCGTCCCGAGGTTTTCGCTCGCTCCCAACCCGATCCTGCGAAATACAACGCTCACTGTGACCAACCAGATGGATAAGTTGACTACGACGAACCTCGACTCCGTGGATTACCAGATGTCCCTCGGCGCCTGCGGAGTTGCGCCCTCGAGCGGATACACCGTGCTCGCCAACGCTTCAACAAACTCCGGGTTCCTTGCCAAAGCGGGCACCGCGCCCGTGACGGCGCCTCCCTCGACCGGCGGCTATTGCGCCTATCTCAGATACAACTTCACGCCGCAGGGCTCTCTTCAGCAGTCGCAGATCGTCTCGAACGGATTCACAGTTACCGATTCGACGCCGACCCTGGGTGTCTTCACCGATTCGGCTGCGACGCAGCAAGCGTTCTTCTTTGGTGGCGCCTTCCAGCTGACGGCAGGCACGACCTACTACCTAATGGACACGGAGAATGTCGCTCCTCCCTCAGCACACTTCTTCCTCAACAGCGGCTCGGGCGACGTCGAACTCCCCGGTTCTCCGACGGCGGGGCCCGGCCCGCTCGCCTGGACGCCGAGCTCTGCCTGCGCCGCCGGTTGCTCGGCAAAAGTCAGCACCGGCACGGCCTCGGACTCCAAGGCGGTGGTCATCTCCGCTCCGACAGGGCCGACGCCGACACCCTCACCGATACAGACACCGACGCCGACGCCCCCTGCCGGCAGCTCGGTGACGGTTTTCGTGTCGGGCCCCACGTCGGGCTCGAAGGGGGCCCAGCTCACCTTTGCGGCGAACGCGAGCGGTGGCAGCGGAAACTACAGCTACTCCTGGGCGTGCGACTACGTTCCGAGTTTCCCGATCTTCGCGCCCGGACTGCCGACGGCGACCTGCAGCTACTTCGACGCCGGGACACACAATGTCGTAGCGCAGGTCAGAGACGCGGTCTCGGGAGCGAGCGGCGTGAGTCCCTACCACTTCGTCGCGATCCAGGGTCCGCCGGCGCCCTCGGTCATCTACACGGTCACCGGCGCCACCCAGACGGGCGTCAACGCCTACAGCGCGGAGGCCGGCAGGGCGATCACGTTCAGCGCCGGCGAGACGCAGGCCTCGAGCTACGTTTGGGACTTCGGTGATGAGACCAAGCCCGGCAAGTCCGTCACCAAGACCTACAGCGCGGCGGTCGCGCGGACGGTGCGTCTGACGGTCACGGGCGACGGCACGAACACCGTGGGCACGCTCAGCGTGGCCATCGCGATGAACATCACCCCGCCGAGCTTCCGGGCGGTGATCGTTCCGGGAGCCGCCCATCTGGACGACGGAACGACGACATGGGGGACCGATGTCTCGGTGACCAACGCCGGGACGACCTCAATGAATATCGGCCTCGCTTTCCTGCCGTGGGACGTCGGGCCGCCGTCGAGGGATCTGAGTGAGCTCGACTACGGCAGTCCGGTTGCGATCGCGTCCGGCGGTTCCTATTCCGTCAGCGACGTGGTCGCGGCCCTGGGCGTCCAAAGGGGCCAAGGCACGCTCGTGGTCAAGTACGAGGGTGGCACGCAGGCGCCCCTCGTCACGGCTCGCGTCTATTTCCAGCCCAAGGTCAATCCGGGCAACATCTCCTACGGGTCGGGACTTTCGGCCTACGAAACGGACGGCGCAGGGAACATCTCGCCGCAGGGGTTTATCTCGGTGGCGCTTTCGAGGTCGCGGAGCGGGCTTCAGACCGAATCCGAGACGGAAACGCTCGATGTGACTGTTACCGTCAATATGACCGGGAGTGGTTCTGGAACGGTCATGAGCAGTCCCGCCGGAATCAATTGCCCCGCGACCTGCTCGGCCTCTTTCCCGGTCGGGACTTCTGTCCAACTGAATGGTTCGGCAGCCGCGGGATCAACGTTCGTGGGTTTCACTGGCTGCGATTCCAACCTCTACGGCCAGTGTGGTTTATCGATGAATTCAAGCAAGACCGTCACGGCACGCTTCGACGGCTCGGGGCCTCCGCTGGCGAACGTTACGCTCTCGGTGACCAAGACGGGCACCGGCACGGGCACGGTCTCGAGTGTTCCGGCGGGGATCAGTTGCGGCGGGACCTGCAGCGCGCAGTTCGCGCAGGGCACGAGTGCGGTGCTGACGGCCACGCCCGATTCCGGCTCCAGCTTCTCGGGATGGGGCGGAGCCTGCTCGGGGACCGGTTCCTGCTCCGTGACGCTGTCGGCCAACGCTTCAGTCACGGCCACCTTCACGTCCACCTCGGCGCCATCTCCGCAGGGAGATCAGGTCTTGATCGGCCTGCGGTCCGACCCACGGTACCGGTTCGTGGTCACCCTCTACAACGCCGCCGGTTCTTCCGGCGACTTCGAGCTCAAGGCCACGGATGACAAGAATGTGGTCGTCGAAATTCTCGATGGAGGCAAGAGAGTTTTCTCCCGCAAGTTCAACGGTCTCGGTCCCTACCAGCGGGTCTATTTGACCGGCGAGGACCTCGGCCTGAACGACGGCGCGAACTACGTGCTGAATGCGACGAGGACCTCGTCCACCGGTACGCTGCTGGCGTTTGGGACCGCCCTCGACCGAAAGACCAACGATTTGGTGCAGATCACCGACGACAGCCAGGACTCCCCGGCCGAAGACAAGATTGTCTCCTACTGGGTGGCGGGCGTTTCCC
>Ga0209009_1000693_pt1 | contig 10880 bp, 9 predicted proteins | sample BlaSpr_A8_OM3_M2_FD_187979 | JGI IMG/M metagenome (GOLD analysis project Ga0209009, IMG submission 187979) | Forest soil microbial communities from Thunder Bay, Ontario, Canada - Black Spruce, Ontario site 2_A8_OM3_M2 (SPAdes) (version 2) | ecosystem: Environmental > Terrestrial > Soil > Boreal... | reverse complement strand
GCGCCGCACACCATGCTTCACCTTTATTAGGCCGGCCCGGGGCCGGCACGAGCTGAGCTAGCGCCACTCAGCTCTCGCCTCCCGATCGCCGGCCGCCTCCAGATTGATGAATCAGGCGCGCTTGGAGGATTGATCGGATGAAGCAAAGCGTCGTCGGCGAACTCGAGCAACTTAGGTCGAGCGCGCTTAAGCGCATCGAGTCCGCCACCGACGACAAGGCCTTAGAAGACCTGCGGGTTAGCTTGCTTGGGAAGAAGGGCGAGCTCACCGCCATCTTGAGGCAACTCGGCAGCCTGGCGGCGGCCGAACGGGCTGCAGCCGGGGCGCAGGCCAATCAGCTCAAGGAAGACATTTTCGGCTGGATTTCGGAGCGCCAGGGAGCGCTCGAAGCGAAACGCCATACCGCGCTTGGCGATACCGAGTGGGTCGACGTGACCTTCGTGCCCAACCCGGTCCGCCGTGGCCACCTCCATCCGCTGACCTTGATTCTGCGGGAGGTCAAAGCGATTTTCTCGCGGCTCGGCTATGAGGTGGCGCTCGGGCCCGAGGTCGAGGATGAATTCCACAACTTCGAGGCGCTCAACATCCCGGCGGAACATCCGGCGCGGGACACGATGGACAGCTTCTATGTCGACGCAGACCAGCTGCTGCTCCGCACCCATACCTCACCCGTCCAAATCCGCTACATGCAGAGCCACAAACCGCCGATCCGGATCATCGCCCCCGGCGCCGTCTACCGGCGCGATGCTACCGACCCCTCGCACGGGTCGCAGTTCTACCAATTCGAGGGCCTCGCGGTGGACCACGATATCCGCCTCTCGGACTTGAAGGGGACGATCGAATATTTCGCCCGCTCGCTCTTCGGTCCCGAGCGGCGCATTCGGATCGTCGGTGACCATTTCCCGTTCACCGAGCCGAGCATCGGCGCGGCGGTCTCCTGTGGGCTTTGCGGCGGTGCCGGCTGCCGAAGCTGCAAGGCCGGCTGGATGGAGATCCTGGGCGCCGGTATGGTCCATCCGCAGGTGCTGCGCAACGGCGGCATCGACCCGGACCACTATTCGGGGTTCGCGTTCGGCGCCGGCCTGGACCGGCTGGCGATGCTCAAGTACAACGTGACCGACCTCCGCGTGTTCCTCGAAAACGACGTGCGCTTTTTGAGGCAGTTCTGAGTCAATGCTGATTTCGCTGAACTGGCTCAAGGAGTACGTCGACATCAAGGGCGACGTAAAGACCCTGGCTGAACGCCTGACGCTGGCTGGCAACGAGGTCGAGGGCGTGCGGGAGCAGGACGTCGACTTCGAGAAGGTGGTGGTTGCCGAGGTCCAGGGCCTGCGGCCGCTGCCCGGATCGACGAAAAACCAGCTCGCCACCGTGACCACGGGACCGGCTGTCACCGAGGTCGTCACCGGCGCCTGGAATCTCAAGGTTGGGGACCGCGTGCCGTATGCGCTTCCCGGTTCGAGACTGAAGGACCGCCGCATCGACACCAAGACATTCCTTGGCGTCCAATCCGCGGGCATGCTGTGTTCCGCCATCGAGCTCGGTCTGGGGGAGGAGGCGGCCGGCATCATGATCCTCGACCCGTCCGCGCCCCTGGGAACGGATCTTCGGACGCTGTATCCCCGCGACACCATCCTCGAACTCGAGATCAAGTCGAACCGCCCCGATCTCCTTTGTCACCTGGGCATCGCCCGGGAGGTGGGTGCGATCTTCAACCTGCCGCTGCGCGCGCCGAGCGTCCCCAAGGCCCGGACGGCCAATGCCCCCGAGCTGGTTCGCATCGACGCTCCGGACGGGTGCCGAAGGTTCAACGGACAGTTGATGACCGGCGTCACCGTCGCCGCGTCGCCAGCTTGGATGCAGGCCCGCCTGCGCGCCGCCGGCGTCCGGCCGATCAGCAATATCGTCGACATCACCAACTACGTGATGCTCGAAAGCGGCCAGCCGATGCACGCCTTCGACTACCGGCGCCTCAAGGACGGGAGAATCGTGGTCCGCCGGGCCCGTGACGGCGAGGAAATCGCCTGCCTCGACGGCAAGACGCGTCGCCTGACGTCGCACGACATGGTCGTGGCCGACACGGAGAGGGCCCAGGGGATCGCCGGGATCATCGGCGGCGCCAACAGCGCCGTCGAGCCAGGGACGACCGACATTTTTCTCGAGGCCGCCACCTGGGAGCCGCGCTCGATCCGGCGGACCGCACGACTGCTCGGCCTGCGGACGGAGGCCTCATCACGATTCGAGAAAGGGCTGAGTCCCGAACTGAGCCTGCCGGCGATCGAGCGGGCCGCATCGCTGGTGGCGGAGCTGGCGGGCGGAACGGCGACCAGGTCAACGGACGTGTATCCCGGCCCGCTCAAGCCGATCACGATCGAGGTGGACGCCGATCGGATCGATCGGGTGCTGGGGGTCAAGGTCGAGCTCGGTGAGGCCGCCAACATCCTCGAGCGGCTCGCGTTCACGGTGGAGCGCAAGGATCGACGGCTCCGTGCGAAGCCGCCGGTCTTCCGCCTCGACTGCTCGATTCCGGAAGACCTCATCGAAGAGGTTGGCCGAATCTATGGCTACGATCGGGTGCCGAGCACGCTGCCCGGGGCTCGCACCCCGGTTCGCGATCTGTACGTTAGCGCCGACGCCGACGAGACGGCCCGCGAGGTGCTGGCCGGCCACCAGCTCGATGAAGCCGTGACCAGCAGCCTCGTCAGTGGTAGCGGCACCCCGGCGATCGCGATGTCGATGGCGGCGCCCTCGCTGGTCCGGATCAAGAACCCGATGGCGGAAAACCGCGACGCCCTTCGGCGCAGTCTCCTGCCCGGACTCTTGGAGGCCCTCGCCCTCAACGCGCGTCAGGATCAGGGCGGGGCGCGCCTCTTCGAGCTCGGCTCCATCTTCTGGAAGGCGGACGGGGAGGCGGTCGAGCAGCCGACGGTCCTGGCGATGGCGGCCCACGTCCCGGCCGGGGGAGCCGAGGCCGCGGCGGCCGAATTGCGCTTCATCCAGGCGACGCTCGCTACCGTGCGAGACCGCTTCGCCCTCCCGTCGACCGATTTCAAACAGGCGGAATTCCCAAGCGCGGATCCCGGCCGGTTCGCCGGCTTCCACCCCGGACGCACGGGCGAAATCCTCGATAGGGGAGAGCCGATCGGCATCGTCGGCGAGGTGCACCCGGAGGTGGCGACCCAACTCGGGCTCCCCGGCCGCGCGGTAGTCGCCGAGGTCCTTTTCGACCGGTTTACGGCGGCTGGGCAGCGAACGCCACAGGCCCGACCGCTACCTCGTTTTCCCGGGGTCCGGCGGGACCTTACGGTCGTAATTCGCGGCAAGATCGCGGGCCGGGAGGTCGTGCAAGTTATCCGCGAGCTGGGCGGTTACACGTTGCGGGAGATCTCTATGGTTAGCGAATACCAGGGGCCACAGCTGGGGGCTGGGGCCCGTAGCCTTTCGTTCCGCCTGCAGTACCAGGCCGATGATCGCACCTTGACCAACGAGGAAGTCCTGGCCGTGCAGCAACGCATCATCGAGGGCCTGAAGCTGCGCTTCGAGGCCGAGGTACGGTCGTAATGGATTTCCTGGACCTGATCATCGTCGTTATCCTGCTGGTCAACGTGGGCCTGGGCTGGGCGTTTGGCCTGGTCCGGCGCATCGTCGCCTTTGCCGGCCTCTTCGCCGGGGTGGGCGCCGCCACCCTGACCAGTGCGAATACGTCGGCGTACATCGCCAACAGCTTTGGCATCACCTCGGCGATTTGGGCGCACGTCATCACCTACACGGTGATCGTGACCTTTGCCATCGTGTTATTCGAGGTTCTGGGCGCCGTTTACCAGCGCTACCTCGATCAGCTGATCGCGCCCGCCTTCGACCGCTTGACCGGCGTCCTTACCGGCGCCGTCGTGGGCGCGCTGGAGATCACCGTGATCCTGATCATTGGCGTCGGCGTGGTCAACGCGAAGCTGCCCAGCGGCTACGCGCCCCCGCCCGCGTTTGTGACGGCGCAGGAGTGGTTCAATTACTCGCTGCTGGCGCCGCACTTTTACGGTCTGGAGCCCGTGACCAGGACGATCTTCTCGCTGGTCCTGCCGAGCAGCATCAGCAGCTACTTCACCCAGCTGGTCAGCCACTAACCCCCGGGCGGCGGCCCATCTGCTAAGCAATCAGACGTGGCTTTGACGTCGCCGCGACTGAAGCGAGCGTTTTTCTCCAGAGATCCCGTCACCGTGGCGCGGGACCTCCTGGGCCGCATCCTTTTCTATCGCACGCCCGAGGGCCTCCTGGCCGGCCGCGTCGTGGAGACGGAAGCGTACAGGGGCGAGGCCGATCCGGCGTCGCATGCGTTTCGCGGCCGCACCGCCCGCAATACGGTGATGTTCGGCACGGCCGGGCGCGCCTACGTCTACTTCAGCTACGGGGTGCACTACTGCCTCAACGTGACGGCAGACGGCCCCGGCGTCGCCGGCGCGGTGCTGCTGCGCGCGCTCGAGCCGCTTGCCGGCATCGAGATCATGCGTCGGCGTGGCGACCATGGACCGGAGGTCAGGCTGCTCAGCGGGCCGGGCAAGATCGGCCGAGGCTTCGGGCTCGACCTGAAGGACAACGGCCGGGATTTCACCCGGGGCCCTCTCGGCCTTGCCACCGGTAGCCTGGTCCCGGATGGCGAGGTCGCGGTCACCCGTCGGATTGGGATCTCGCGTGCTGTGGAACTGCCCTATCGCTTTTCGGTGATCGGCAGCCGGTCGGTCTCCGCGAGAGCCCCCGCCCTGCCCTCCCCAGAGGGGGAGGGAAATAGTTAGGGGAGGGTCACGGTGATCGTCTGCGCGGCCGGCGCGTTGGCCGGGTTGTAGTCGTAGGCCTGGACGTTCAGGGTGTGCGTGCTGCCAGATAGGCCTTTCACCAGGAACGTGAAGGGGCCCTGGGTGAGCCGGACCGGTTTGCTCGCCCCATCGAGGAAGAAATCGACTTCCTTGATCGCCTCATCATCGGTGGCCGTGGCCGTCACCAGGACACTGCCATCGGCCTGCGCCGCCTGGGCGAGGCTCAGCGTGGGCGGGATGGTCTCCGTAAACAGCTGGCAATTCTGGGTGGGCGGCTGCGGGGTGTTCTTATCCTTCATATCGTCCGGGTAGCCGGGCGGGTAGACGACGAAGGTTTTTACCGTCGTGAGCGCAGCCGGAATGTCGGGGGTGGCGAGCAGCCCGTCGGTGGTGCAGACCCGGATCGGGTGGTACCAATCATCGGGCCGGGTCGGTGCGGTGCCGGCGATGAACCAGTCCGTGATCGTATGGCCGGCGCAGTTCGGGGTGGCCAGCAGGCCGCTGGCCTGGCACACCGTGACCTTCTTGAGGCCATCGGGTACGGCGAAGTCGCGTACCGGTTTGTTGGCTTCGTAGGCGTTGAAGATGTCGCGGAAGATCAGGCCGGCGCCCTGGACGCCCCACACGACGTTGAGGTTGGAGTTCACGTTGGTGGGACAACCACCGGCACAGGTGTGGCCCATCCACGCGCCGATCACGATGTCCGGGTTGTAACCGATGAGCCAGGAGTCGTGCCAGTTCTCGGTGGTGCCGGTCTTGGAGGCGAAAGGTCGCTTGATGTTCAGGGCGGCGCCGACCGGCCGGAGGATGTCGCTGATCATGTATGCGACCTGCGCGGGTAGGACGCGAACGCCCGGGTCCGGCTTCCATTCCTGGAGCGTCTTCCCTTGGCTGTCGACGACTTTGAGGATGACGGTGGGGTCGTGATAGATGCCGCCCGAGGCGAGCACGGCGTAGGCGTTGAAATGCTGCATCGGGAGAACCTCGGTGGCGCCGATCGCCTGGGCCAGACCGCGTTCCGGCGTGAGGTTGGCGCTGGTCAGACCCATCATCCGCGCCGTCTGAAAGACCCGGTCGTAGCCCAACTGCTTGAGCAGCAGGATGGCGGGGATGTTGCGCGATTCCTCCAGGGCACGCCGAATCGTGATTACGCCCTCGCTGCGGTGGTCCCAGTCCACGAACGCATGACCATCGATCTTGCCCTGCGTGTCGTTGATGAGGGTCGAGGGCGCATAGCCGTTGGCGAGTGCGGTGGCGTACTCGTAAATCTTGAAGGATGAGCCCGGCTGCCGGCCCTGGCCGTCGGCGATGACGTTGTATTGGCCGCCGATCGCCTGGTCGTAATAGTTGGCGCTACCGACCATCGCCAGCACCTGCCCGGTACTGGGGTCGATGACCTCGGCGGCGCCGTTGTTGACGTTGCGCGCCCGCAGGTCGGCCCGGTTCACGTTGTTCGTGACAGCCGCTTCGGCCGCCATCTGTACCTTGTAGTCGAGGGTGGTGGTGACGCGCAGACCGCCCCCGGCGACCACCGCCTCACCGTACTGCTGGGTGAGCTGCTGGATCACGTAGTCGACGAACCACGGCGCCTTGAGGCCCTTCTCGATGCTGCCGTCCTGGTAGGTGAGCTGCTCCTTGACCGCCTTGTCGTACTCGACCTGGCTGATGTAGTGGTCGCGCAGCATGTCGCGAAGGACGAGCTCTTGCCGCGCCTTCGCATTGGCTGCCGTGGCGGGGTTATAGGGGTCCAGGCCGGACGGGGCATTCGGGATCGCGGCCAGCATCGCCGCTTCGGCGATGTCGAGGTCTTTGGCGGACTTGGCGAAGTAGGTCTGCGCCGCCGCCTCGGCCCCGTACGCCGAGTGGCCGTAAAAGATCTGGTTCAGGTAGAGCGTGAGGATGTCGTTCTTGGAGAAACGGCGCTCGACCTCCAACGCCAGCACGATCTCGCGCACTTTCCGCTCGAGCGACCGGTCGTCTCCGACGAACATGCGCTTGACCAATTGCTGGGTGATCGTGCTCGCCCCTTGCTCGACGCGCTGGTGGGTGACGTCGGCAATGGCGGCCGCGACGATTCGACGGATGTCGATCCCGTTGTGGGTGTAGAACTGGCGGTCCTCGAGTGCGATGGTGGCATCGATCAGGTGGGGGGAGATCGCCGATAGCGGGATCACGGTCCGAACCACGCCGTCGGTGTGCTTGACGTAGAGCAGCACGCCGTTACGGTCGTAGATCTTGGTCGCTTGCGAGAGCTCCTTGGCATTGAGCGAGCTGGGATTGGGCAGGTCGGCCGTGTAGGTCTGGTACTTGTCGACCGCTTCGGCGCCTCCGCCGAGGCTCAGGAGGCCGACCAGGGTGAGCCCGATGATGAGGATCTTGTGCCCCGCCGCCCGGCGCCGCCGCGACAGCAGCCTGACGGTGAGCACGCGGATCGCGGCGCGTCGAGCGGACCGGTGCTTGGCTTCGGACACCGCGTCTATAACGGTTGAGTTCGTCAAAAAAGCACAGAGGATCGCGCCGAGCGCCTATATACTCGCGTCTAGAAACCGTGACGGAACGATGAAGATACGACAAAACCTTGATCACGGCGCCTGGAATGCGATTACCACGGGCGCGGTGGAGATCATCGACCGCGAACACTTGAAGACCCGCGTTGAGCGCGGCGATCGCCTGCGCGTCAAGCTCGGTCTCGACCCGACTCGGCCGGACATCCACCTCGGTCACACCGTTGTCTTGCGGGCGCTCCGCCGCTACCAGGAGCACGGGCACACCGCGGTCCTGATCATCGGCGACTGGACCGCGAGGATCGGCGACCCCTCCGGTCAGAATGTCACGCGGCCGCAATTGACGAAGGAGGAGGTCAACGCCGCGGCGAAGACCTACCTCGACCAGGCCTGGAAGATTCTCGATGAAGGCGAGACGGAAGTGCGCCGCCAGTCCGAGTGGTTCGACAAAATGCAGCTCGAAAACGTCGTGCAATTGATGAGCCGTTATACGGTCGCGCGCATGCTGGCCAGGGAAGACTTCGCCAAGCGCACGAAAGAAGGCCGGCCGGTCGGCATGCACGAGTTGCTGTATCCACTGCTGCAGGCCTACGACTCGGTGGCCGTCAAATCGGACGTCGAGTTGGGCGGCACGGATCAGACCTTCAACCTCCTCGTTGGTCGCGATATCCAGGAGGCCTACGGCCAGCCGCCCCAGGACATTCAAACGATGCCGCTGCTGGAAGGCCTCGATGGCGTGCAGAAGATGAGCAAGAGTCTGGACAACTACATCGGGATTGACGAGGCGCCAGCCGTCATGTACCGCAAGGCGATGAGCGTTCCCGATCACCTCATCACACGCTATTTCCAGCTAGCCACCGATATTTCCCCGGACGAGCTGGCCGCCGAAGCGCGGGCGCTTCGCGACGGCGAGAATCCGCGCGACGTCAAGCAGCGCCTGGCGGAGCGGCTCGTTCACCAGTTTCACCCCAACGCAACGTCGAGCGACTATCGAGGCGAGTCCGGCGCATTTGTGAGCGCAGAACCGGCCACCGTCGAGGTGGCGCCTGGTTCGCGGTCGATCGCGCAACTGTTCCTCGACGCGGGACTCGTCAGCAGCAAGGGCGAGGCGAGGCGGCTCGCCGGTCAAAAAGGCCTCACTGTTAACGGGCAGCCGGTCGGTTCGGCCGAGGACAAGATTGAGCCGGCCGATGACATGGTCTTGCAACGCGGACTGCATCGAGTCGCGCGTATAAAACTGAGCTAAACTTCCTGCCGGGGAGAAGATGTCTGGACATTCCAAGTGGTCGTCGATCAAGCACAAGAAGGCCCTCACCGACGCCAAGAAAGGGCAGCAGTTCACGAAGATGGCCCGGGAAATCACCCTGGCCGCCCGAGAGGGCGGCGGCAACCCGGACGGGAACTATCGGCTGCGCCTGGCGATGGAGAAGGCGCGCGACGTCAACATGCCGCAGGAGAATATCAAGCGGTCCATCCAGCGCGGCACCGGTGAGCTCGGCGGCGCTGCCCTCGAGGAGCTTCGGTTCGAGGGCTACGGTCCGCACGGTGTGGCCATCCTCGTCGACACGCTGACCGACAACCGCAACCGCACCAGCGGCGAGGTCCGAAATCTCTTCAGCCGAGCCGGGGGAAACCTTGGCACCACGGGCAGCGTCGCCTGGATGTTCACGCGCCAGGGGCAGATCGTCATCGACGCCGATGGCCGCGACCCGGACGAGATCGGATTGGAAGCGATCGAGCTGGGCGCCAGCGACGCGCGCATCGACGGCAAGACGGTCGACATCGTCACCGACCCGCCGAAACTCGAAGCAGTCCAGCAGGGACTGAAGAAAAAGGGCTACAAGATCGAGTCCGCCGAGGTGACGATGAACGCCTCCCAACTCGTCCCCCTGAACGAGTCCACGGCTCCATCGATCCTCAAGTTGCTGGACGCCCTGGAAGAACACGACGACGTGCAGTCGGTCTACTCCAATATGGATGTTCCGGCGGACGTCATGGAACGCATCAGCGAACGTGTCTAGCGTCACCATCAACGACGGCCTGCTCGTCCTGGGGGTCGATCCGGGGCTCGCGGATACCGGCTACGGCGCCGTACGCCGCCTGAACGGACGCCTGACGATGGTCACGTGCGGGACGCTCAAAACCCCAGCGAACCTGTCCGAGCCGAAGCGGCTGGCCATACTCGCCGGGCAACTGCGCGCGCTGATCGCCGAGTTGCACCCGCAGGCCGCCGCCTTCGAGGAGCTCTTCTTCAGCAAGAACGTGCGCACCGCCATGGCCGTGGGGCAGGCGCGCGGTGTCGCGCTCCTGTGCGCGGTCGAAACCGGGGCCGAGGTGCACGAGTACACCCCCAACCAGGTCAAGCTGTCGGTGACTGGCTATGGGGCGGCCACCAAGGGCCAGATGCTGAAGATGGTCCAATCGCTGCTTGCCACCCGCGAGCTGCCGCGCTCGGACGATGCCATCGACGCGCTGGCGATTGCCATTTGCCATCACCACAGCGGCCGGCTGCGCACCATCATCAGCCGGGCCCCGGCGAGCGTCCGCGCTTGATCGCGACCCTCGAGGGCATCCTCGCCCAGCGAGGCTCGGACTCGGTGATCGTGGACGTGCACGGCGTCGGCTACCTGGTGACCGTGGGGACCCGCACCCTGGCCGACCTTCCCCGGGCCGGCGAGCGCGCCCGTCTCTACACCTATACCTATGTGCGCGAAGACGCGCTCGGCCTCTTCGGCTTTCTCAGCCAGGAGGAGCTGACTTTCTTCAAGCTGCTGCTCTCGGTCAAGGGTATCGGGCCGAAGGCGGCGCTGGCGATACTCAGTCGCGCTGAGCTACGGATCCTCAAGCGGGCGATCCTGCAGGAGGATGCCGCGCTGCTGGCGACCGTGCCGGGCATCGGCCCGAAGACCGCGGCCCGAGTGGTGCTCGAGCTGAAGGGCAAGCTCAAGGACGAGATCTTTGGCGAGGAGGCCGTCGTGCCAACGTCCGGCGGACCCGACCCCGTGGCACAGGCCCTGGTGGTCCTCACCGGCCTCGGCTACACACCCGCCGAGGCCAAGGAAGCGGTGCGAAAGGCGAGTGGCGGAAACGGCGGTAACCATTCGGTCGAACAGTTGGTTACGGTCGCACTCAAGGGGCTCGATCGCGGATGAGCGAACGGATCATCACCGCCGAGGAGCGCAACGAAGACAAGGAATTCGAGTGGAGCCTGCGCCCCAAACGCCTGGCCGAGTTCATCGGGCAGGAAGGTGTCAAGGCCAATTTGGAGATCCTGATCAGCGCGGCGCGCGGCCGTAACGAGCCGATCGAGCACATCCTGATCGCGGGACCGCCGGGACTGGGAAAGACGACGCTCGCCAACATCATGGCCAACGAGATGGGGGTCAACATCCGCACCACCTCCGGCCCGGCGATCGAGCACCAGGGAGCCCTGGCGTCGATCCTCACCAACCTGGAGGATCGCGACATCTTCTTCGTCGACGAGATCCACCGGCTCGCCCGGCCCGTCGAGGAGTCGCTCTACCCGGCGATGGAGGACTTCAAGTTGGATTTCGTCAGCGGCAAAGGC
>Ga0209009_1000692_pt1 | contig 10903 bp, 4 predicted proteins | sample BlaSpr_A8_OM3_M2_FD_187979 | JGI IMG/M metagenome (GOLD analysis project Ga0209009, IMG submission 187979) | Forest soil microbial communities from Thunder Bay, Ontario, Canada - Black Spruce, Ontario site 2_A8_OM3_M2 (SPAdes) (version 2) | ecosystem: Environmental > Terrestrial > Soil > Boreal... | reverse complement strand
CGAGGTCCACGCCGGCTCAGGCGAGATCGTGCCGGTTCCCCAGGACGGAGGTGAGGCAGCCCTGGGCTTCCTCCGCAAGCTTCGCCGAATGCGCCTTGCTGCCGAGAACGCTTACGAGCCCGTCGGATGGTCGAAGTGCGGGGGTTGCGGCTACCGCGACCTCTGCTGGAAGCAGGCTGCGGCGGTGAACGACATGGCGCTCCTGCCTGCCGTGAGCCAAGCCCGCGCCATCGAACTGCGAGGGCACGGCATCGTAAGCATCCGGGACGTTCCAGCGGCGATCCAGAATCCAGACTTCCGAGATCTCTTCTACCGGGGGAAGAGAAAGCCTCGGCTGCGCGACTTCGCTGTGAGGCTTCTCCGAAGCGCCGAGGCCCACATCTCTGGAAGAGACACCGCGATCGCTCCGCCGGCCATCCCCAACGCTCCCAACTTCGCCGTGCTTGATCTCGAGGGCCTGCCGCCCTACTTCGATGAGCTGGAGAAGATCTATCTCTGGGGCATCAAAGTCTTCGGCGAAAAGCCTAGTAGCCACCTGTTCGCTCAGGCTGACTTTGGAGTCGATGGCGACCGTGAGGGCTGGGATTCCTTCCTGCAGATCGCCTCGCGTCTCTTCGCGGAGTACGGCGACATCCCGTTCGTCCACTGGGGGTCCTACGAACGGACGAAGCTTCAGCTATACGTCGACCGCTACGGCGACCTCGACGGCATCGCAGCTCGCCTTCTAGATCGGCTCGTGAACCTCCTCGACGTGGTCCGCGACTCCGTCGTCTTCCCGCTGCCGAGCCTCAGCCTCAAGGTCATCGAGAAACACGTCGGCTTCACCCGCAAGCTTTCGGAAACCAACGGAGCCTGGGCCATCTGCAGGTACATCGAGGCCACCGAGATCTCCGACCCAGTAGGTCGAGCCGAGATCATGGCCAGGATCCTCGCCTACAACGAGGAAGACCTCGAGGCGACCTGGGCGGTAATGGAGTGGCTACGAGGGAAATCCGGAGCCGGCCCAGGAAAAGGCCCATGACCCAATCAAGCCCGGCCCGCCCGCGGGGGCGCGACGCGGCTGCCCATACGCGGTGGCTGCCGCAATTCGATCTTTCATCAACATGTGCGCCGGAGGAGAGCCGTCTCTCGGCTCAGACGACACCTGTCTGAGCGGCCGGTCGAGCCCGCGGCGAGCAACGGAAGTAGAATCCGTGGAAGCCACGACCATTCAGCAGGTTGAGCAGACGGGTCACAAGTTACAGCCGGCCCTAAAGGAGGCCTCATTCCAGTCGATCAGGCCAACGCGCTTCGCCCTGGGCAGGTAGTGTCGGGGGCGCTCTTCAGCGAGCAGATGCGGGTTGAGACCGTCCGGCCAAACGGCACCGGGAGCTGGACCGTAGGCCTCGTCGGCCTGCAGACCGAGAAGTTCAGAAACGTCGCCCTCACGGCCAAGGACATCGCCGGCCTGAAGATCCAGGACACCGCCCTCGCCTACGACGGCGACGGCCACCTGCTGCGTCTCGGCCTTCAGGCCTACTCGCTCGGCATCGCTTACGAGTTTGACCCGTACTTCGGCCTCTCGATCTCCCGGGTCGATCCGCTGCCTCACCAGCTCGAGGCGGTTTACGACTACCTGCTGAAAGCCCCTCAAGTTCGCTTCTTGCTCGCCGACGACGCAGGCGCCGGGAAGACGATCATGGCCGGGCTTCTAGTTCGAGAACTGAAGCTCCGGGGCCTCGCCGAGCGGATCCTGATCCTTTGCCCGTCGAACCTAACCTTTCAATGGCAGCGCGAGCTGAAGGAGAAGTTCGACGAAAAGTTCCTGCTCCTGCGCGGCGGCGACATCCGCGATCAGTTCGGCGTCAACCAATGGCTCGAGCAGAAGCAGATCATCACGTCTCTCGATCTCGCCAAGCGCTCCGAGATCCTGCCCGGCCTGCGCCAGGTCCGTTGGGACCTCGTCATCGTCGATGAGGCCCACCGAATGTCCGCTTCTGACCCCGAGCACAAGACTCAGCGTTATCGCCTCGGCGAGCTCCTGCGCGACGCGACGGACCACATCCTGCTTCTCACCGCCACGCCCCACCGCGGCGACCCGGTGAACTTCTCCTTCTTCCTCCAGCTCCTCGACGAGGACGTCTACGCGGATGTGAAGTCGATCCGTGAGGCCATGGACCGCCGCAAGGCCCCCTTCTACCTGCGCCGGACTAAAGAGGCCATGGTCTACTTCCCGGAGCCCCAGCCCGACGGAAAATGGGCCGCACGGAAGATCTTCACCAAGCGCATTCCGCACACCGTCGATTTCTCAATCGACGGCCCTGAGTTCGACCTGTACCGTGCCGTCACTCGCTTCGTGAAGTCACAGAGCGCACTCGCAGCCGCGAACGGCGAGGACCCCCGCGCGCGAGCTGTCGGATTCCTCATGTCCCTCTACCAGCGGCGCTTGGCTTCGAGCACGTTTGCGATGCGGCGCTCGCTCGAGAACCGTGCTCGCAGGCTCGCGGAGAACCTCAAGAAGGCATCGGAGTTGGCCCGCCAAGCACCTCCAGAGATTCCAGACGCCCAGGAGTTCGAGGAGATGGAGGAGCACGAGCGCGAGAAGCTGGAAGAGATCCTCGACGCCATCACGCTTGCCGGCAACGCCGAGCAGGTTCGCGAGGAGATCGCAGCTCTTGAAGCTCTCGCCAAGGAGGCGAAGGTCGTTGAGGACTCCGGAACAGAAGCTAAGCTCTCCCGGTTAAAGGACCTCCTGCACCGGGAAGGCTTTTTCGACAGTCCCGATCAGCGGCTTCTTATCTTCACGGAGTTCAAGGATACGCTCGACTACCTCGTCGAGCGCCTCCGCTCCTGGGGTTTCAAGGTCGGTTACATCCACGGCGGAATGAAGCCCGGCTCCCGCGAGGAAGCCGGCACCCGCCTCCACGCCGAGCAGCAGTTCAGGGAAGGCGAGATCCAGGTCCTCGTCGCGACCGAGGCGGCGGGCGAGGGCATCAATCTTCAGGTCTGCAACATTCTCTTCAACTACGACATCCCCTGGAACCCCAACCGACTCGAACAGCGGATGGGGCGTATCCACCGCTATGGCCAGAAGAAGGACTGCCTCATCTTCAACTTCGTCGCGACCAACACGATCGAGGGTCGCGTCCTTCAGCGTCTCCTCGAAAAGCTCCAGGAGATCCGCGATGCCCTGGACGACGACTCGGTCTTCAACGTCGTCGGCGAGATCCTGCCCTCGGCTCACGTGGAGCGGGTTCTGCGCGACTACTACTCCGGCAAGCTCGGCGACGCCGATCTCGAGGAGCGCCTGCTTCGCAACGTGGACGAGAAGCAGTTTCGGGCCATTTGCCAGAACGCGCTCGAAGGGCTGGCCTCGAAGAAGCTCAACCTCCAAATGCTGATCGAGCGCCGTGCCCTGGCACAGGAGCGTCGCGTCGTCCCCGAGACGATCGCCCGCTTCCTCCAGGAGGCCTCGGAAACCGCATCTCTGCCCTTGAAGCCTATTCCTTCGCTTTCCCACGCTTTCGACCCGGGCCGCACACCTATGGCGCTCCGGAACTACGAGAGCCAGTCGGATTGGCGGCTTGCACCTCTCGCCACCAAGTACCCGCGCATCTCGACCGACCGTGACACTGCGGAGAAGAGCAACCTCGAGTGGGTCACCCCGGGCCACCCTCTCTTCGAGGCCCTGAGGCGGCATTGCCTGACGAAGGCGCAGCAGCCGTTCGGTCGAGGCGCCTGCTTCTACTCACTCGGCCACGTCCGGCCCGCTCGCATCGACTTCTACCGCGCACGCGTCGTGGATGGCTCGGGTTCCGTCGTCCACGAAAGGCTTTTCGCCATCGAGATCTCCGAGGGACAGCCTCCAGCCCTTCAGTCGCCCGGTATTCTCGGCAACTTCACCCCTTCGCCGGGTCCCGCACAGCTTCCCGCCGTCGCTCTCCAGCCGGAGGCGGCAGACTGGTTGAGCGCGAACGCCTTGAGCCCGTTCCTCGAGAAGGTCCGTGCGGAAAGGCTCGCCGAGGTCGATCGCGTGGCGGCGCACGTCGAGCTTTCGCTTACGGAGCTCATCCAGAAGGCTGACGAGGAGATCGGCCGCGCCGCGGCGGAAGTCGAGCAGAAGGTCTCGGGTGCCGAGGGCCGCCTCGCCCAGGCGGAGGATCGCCACCAGAAGCTCCTGAACCGCCGCGACCGGCGCCGAGCCGAGCTCGAGCGCCAGCGGGCCCTCACGCTCCAGAACGTCGAGCGGATCGCCAGCGTGCTCGTCCTGCCTCACCCTGAGCGCGAGGCGCCCGAGATCCGGAGGCTCCAGCCCGACCTCGAGACCGAGGCCGTGGCAATGCGGGTCGTCATCGAACACGAGCAATCTCTTGGCCATCAAGTCTTCGACGTTCACGAGAAGAACCTCGGCTACGACGTGACGAGTCTCGACCTCGCCTCCGGCGAGCTACGCCTGATCGAAGTCAAAGGCATTGGCGCGAAGACCGGAGCTGTCCTCCTGACTCCGAACGAACGGCGAGTCGCGGAAGACCGGCCCGACTGCTTCTGGCTCTACGTCGTCACCGACTGCAAAGCGCAGCCCGTTCTTCAGGAGCCAATCCGGGACCCCGCCCGATTCCCCTGGCACGAGGTCAAGAAGGTCGACCACTACTGGCTCGACGTCAACGCCTTGAGGCAGCCGGCGGAAATAAGCGAGGGCGACTGAGCATGGCCACAATGAGAAAACGCCCAAGCGGAGATTCGCAGGAAGCACCCCATGCCAGCGATTGACACGCTTGAGCGCGCGCTGTCGCTGCCGCGCGGCGGCCGCTTCTTCCGCTGCGCGCTGCAGGTGAACGCTTACGACTACGCCGCGAAATACCGGGGCCAACCCGGTACATCCGACGAAGGCCAGTTCATCGCGGACCTGGTTGCGAAATGCGTGGCCTTAGACGTGCGGGTCTTGGCAGTCACGGACCACAACAGCGTCGATTGCGTCGACCGAATTCGCGACTCCGCTACGGTTGCTGGGATCTGCGTCCTTCCCGGGTTTGAGGTTTCGTCTTCCGAAGGAGTCCATATCCTTTGCGTGTACCCGCCTGGCGCCCCAGTCAGCAAGCTCCGAAGCTACTTAGGTGAACTGGGGATACATGATGCTGGCGATACTACGCACCTCTCTTCGAAGTCGCTGTCGGAACTGCTCTCCTGCGTCTGGCAGCGGGACGGGATTCCCATCGCAGCGCACGTATCGCAAGAAAATGGCCTTCTACATGTCCTTCATGGTCAGGCGAGGATCAACGCATGGAAGGATCGCAACCTGATTGCCGTGCAGATACCGGGAGCTCTTGCCGACACGCCGTCTGACAAGCATCCCATCCTAGCGAACACAAATGCCGAATACCGCCGAGAGCCGGGTGCCGGGCCCCGCCTCGCGCTGGCTGTTGTCAACGCCAAGGACATCGCTTCTCCGGACGACCTCGACGATCCGGGTGCAACGTGTTGGATAAAGATGTCGGAGCCGTCGATCGAGGGGCTTCGTCAGGCCTTCCTTGATCCAGAGTCACGTATTCGGCTGGCTAGCGATCCATCACCAGAACCTCATACCGAAATCCTAGCGATCGGCTGGCAGGGAGGATTTCTCGACGAGTCGGCGATCCACTTCAGCGAAGGCCTCAACGTCCTGATCGGCGGTCGCGGAACTGGCAAGTCGACCGTTATCGAAAGCCTTCGTTGTGCATTGGGCCTCGAGCCAATTGGCGAAGAGGCCAAAAAGGTTCATGACGGCATCGTCAGAAACGTCCTGCGAAGTGGCACGAAGATCTCGCTATGCGTGAGGTCCCATTCCCCAAATGCGCGGACGTACCGGATCGAGCGAACGATTCCCGACCCACCGGTCGTGAGAAACGAGGCGGGAACAGTTCTGAACCTCACTCCAACCGACGTACTTCCCCGGATCGATATGTTTGGCCAACACGAGATTTCCGAAATCACGAAGAATCCTGAAAGCCTCACGGCCCTCCTCGAACGCTTCGTTGAGCACGACGACGCGGTACTCAGGCGCAAGCAGGAGGTTGTACGAGAGCTCGATCGCTCACGGATTGAGATTCTTCAGCTCCAGCGTGAGCAAAGCGACACTCGCGATCGACTTGCAGCCTTACCGGGGCTGGAAGAGACGCTGAAGCGCTTCAGAGAGGCAGGTGTTGAGGAACGCTTGAAGGACCGCAGCCTTCTCGTCCGCGAGGAACAGGTCATGAAGACGGCGGGCGATCGCGCTGCATCTCTTCGGCCCTCGATCGAGGCGGTCCTTTCCGAGCTGCCGCTTGATACGGCGTTCTTGAGCGGTTCAGCCATAGGCGACCTGCCTGGGAAGTTGATCCTGTCGGAGGCCGCCCCGGTTCTCGAGCGGCTAAGTAGCTCAAGTGAGGAGGCCATAAGATCGGTCGGTTTGGCCATTTCTTCAGCCGAACAGGAAATCAAGTCGATTCAGCAAAAGTGGGAAGCCCGCAAGGCCGCCGCCAATGCCGAGTACGAGAAGACTCTTCGTGAGCTTCAGAAGTCTCGCCTTGACGGCGAAGAATTCATCCGGCTGCGCCGGAGAATCGAAGAGCTGCGACCCCTCCAGGACCAGGCTGCAACACTTGAACGAAAAACGACCGAATGCGCCGAGAGGCGTCGCAAGCTGCTTGCCGAGTGGGAGGACCTGAAGGCGGATGAGTTCCGGCGCCTGGAGCGAGCGGCTAAGACCGTATCGCGGAAGCTGGCCGATCTCGTGAGAGTCCGCGTCGTTTTTGCGGGGAACCGAGACGCGCTTTTCGAATTGCTGCGCAACCGGGTCGGTGGTCGTCTGTCGGAGGCAATAGAGCAGCTCCGCGGTGCGCCAGATCTCTCGCTCCGCCAGCTGGCCGATAAGTGTCGAGAAGGTTCTGAAGCTCTGAAGAACACCTTGGGGATATCCGGGCCGCAAGCCGAGCGGCTGGCGAAGGCTGAGCCGGATGTCCTGATGCTGCTCGAAGAGCTCGAACTGGCCTCCACGACGGTGCTTGAGTTGAATGTCTCGGATACCCGCGATACTCCGGCGTGGCAAGCCCTTGCCGACCTCTCGACCGGCCAAAAGGCCACCGCGGTCTTGTTGCTACTCCTTCTCGATTCGGAGATTCCGCTCGTCGTCGATCAGCCGGAGGACGATCTGGACAACCGGTTCATAACGGATGGGGTCGTTCCCAGGATCCGGGCGGCCAAGCGCAGCCGACAGTTCATCTTCTCCTCGCACAACGCGAATATCCCGGTGCTTGCTGACGCAGAACTTCTGGTCGGTCTTGTCGCGACCGGAGACTCGGGCAGGATACCAGTCGAGTACCTGGGCTCCATCGACAGCAGGATCGTTCGCGAACTCGCCGAGACGACACTTGAGGGCGGCAAGGCGGCATTCGAGATGCGTCGTTTGAAGTACGGGTACTGAGGGCCTACAGCTGTGCGAGTCGGGTGCCTCGGTAGCCTTTCGAGCTCCCCGCATGCGGGCGCCCGGTGGAAAACGTGATCCCGAAGGACTGCAAGCGCCTCGCGGAGGTGGACTTCCCGATTGCCGTGGTGTCGAAGCACGCGGCGCGGGAGAAGTTGATCCGGCACGGGCATCCGAGCACGCTGCACCTGTGGTGGGCACGGCGGCCGCTGGCGTCGAGCCGGGCGGTGCTGCTCGCGCTGCTGTGGCCGGACCCGTGCGATCCGCTGTGCCCGGAAGGGTTCAAGCAGAAGGCGCGCGAGCTGCTGCCGCAGGTCCAGGGCAAGGTCGGGCCCACGGACGAGGACCTGCGCAAGGGGCTGCTCAAGTTTATCGGCGACTTCGCGAACTGGGATCTCGCCGCGAACTTCAACTATCTGGAGGTAAGCCGGGCGCTCGTGAAGGCGGCGCACGGCGAGGAGCCACCGCTGGTCGTGGACCCGTTCGCGGGCGGCGGCTCGATCCCGCTCGAGGCCCTGCGGCTCGGGTGCGAGGCGTTCGCGAGCGACCTGAACCCCGTCGCTTGCCTGATCCTCAAGGTCATGCTCGAGGACATCCCGCGCCACGGGCCGAAGCTCGCCGAGGAGCTGCGCCGTGTCGGGGCGGAGATCAAGAAGCAGGCGGAGCATGAGCTGGCAGACCTTTACCCCAAGGACCCGGATGGCGCGACACCAATCGCCTACCTCTGGGCGCGGACCGTGCGCTGCGAGTCGCCGAACTGCGGCGCCGAGATCCCACTCGCGCGTTCGTTCTGGCTCTGCAAAAAGGCGAAGCGCAGACGAGCGCTCAAGCCCCGGGTCGTGCGGCCCGCGGGCGAGGCGCCGCGCGTGGAGTTCGAGGTCTTCGAGCCGAAGGCGGAGAAGGACGTGCCCGCCGGCATAGTGAAGGCCGCGAAGGCCACGTGCCTTGCGTGCGGCGCGGTGCTCCCGCCCGAGCGAGTGCGTGCGCAACTTTCCGTGCAGCGCGGCGGGGCTGACGTCGTTTTCGCCGCTAAGGGGCGCCGCACCGGCGGGGCGCGGATGCTGGCAGTGGTGACGCTTCGGCCCGGCGAGCGGGGGCGTCACTACCGGCTGCCCACGGAGCGCGACTACGAGGCCGTTCACAGGGCGCAGGAGAGGCTCGCGCAGGTCCTCACCGAGTGGGAGCGCGGCGGGAAGCAGGGCCTCTGCCCGGTGCCTGATGAGCCAGTGAACCCGGTGCGCCCGTCGCCGAACGCCCGCGGGCTCTCGGCCGTGACTCGCTACGGAATGGCTCAATTCGGCGACCTCTTCACGGCGCGGCAGAAGGTAGCGCTGACAACGCTGGCGGCCCGAGTTCGCGAAGCGCGGTCGAACGAGGAGGGCGCCGAAGTAGCAGACATTCTCGCGATCGCATTGAGCAGGCTGGCGGACATCTCGAATGCGCTCTGTAGCTGGAAGCCATCTATGTCGCAGGTAATCCACGTTTTCACACGTCAGGCTCTCCCAATCGTCTGGGATTTCGCGGAAGCAGACCCGACTGGCGAGCAGGCGGGGGACTATGCTGTCACTGTCGCCAATGTTGCTCGAATCCTCGACAGTATCGTTGGGCAGCTGAAGAGCGGGCAGGCTCAGCTCGCCGACGCCGCCGAGCATCCGCTCCCAGATGACACGGCGTCCGTCTGGTTCACCGATCCGCCATACTACGACGCGATCCCCTACGCCGACCTCTCGGACTTCTTTCTCGTCTGGCTGAAGCGCGCACTACCGGGACATCAGCTGCTGCGCGATCCGTTCGATCCGCTCAATCCGCTGACGCCGAAGCTGCGGGAGTGCGTGTGGAACCGGGCCTATTTCTATGAGGGCCGTCCGAAGGACAGTGTTTTCTTCGAAGCGACGATGAACAGGTGCTTCCTGGAAGGACGGCGTGTTCTTCGTGATGATGGCGTCGGCAGCGTCGTCTTTGCACACCAGACGACCGAGGGCTGGGAAGCGTTTCTAGGGGGGCTCATCGCAGCTGGCTGGACCGTCACTGGGTCTTGGCCGATCGCAACCGAGATGGCGTCACGCATACGCGCCCGCGACAATGCCTCACTCGCCACGAGCGTCCATCTCGTGTGCCGCCCACGGCCCGAAGCCGCGCTGGTGGGCGACTGGGCCGTCGTCCTGCGCGAGCTGCCGAACCGCGTCGGCGACTGGATGGAGCGCCTGCAAGGCGAAGGCGTCCGCGGCGCCGACCTCGTCTTCGCCTGCATCGGTCCGGCGCTCGAGATCTTCAGCCGCTACGCGAAGGTCGAGACCGCCGAGGGTCGCGAGGTCGCGCTCGCCGAGTACCTGGAGAAGGTCTGGGAGGTGGTCGGCCGCAGCGCCCTCGCGCAGGTGCTCGGCACCGCCGATGCCAAGGCCCGTAACGGCGCCGCCGGCGCCGTCGAGGAGGACGCGCGACTCACGGCGCTCTTCCTCTGGACGCTCCAGAGCACCGACGGCGAGGCAGAGGACACCGCGAGCGATGAGGGTGAGGGCGAGGAGCCGTCCGACGAAGACGACGACGGAGAGGACTCCACCCGTGGCAAGGCTACTAAGGGCTTCACGCTCGTCTTCGACGTCGTGCGCCGCTTCGCCCAGCCGCTCGGCATCGATCTACCCAGGTGGGAAGGCCGCGTCATCGAGACGAAGAAGGGCGTCGTGCGGCTGCTGCCCATCGCCGAGCGCGCGAAGCAGCTCTTCGGCGAGGACGGTGCGCAGGCCGTCGCCGCGCGGCTTGAGCAGGAGGCGACGACGACCGATCCGCTCCAGGGGATGCTTTTCCCCGAGGTGCAGCCCCGCGTCGCCCCTGCGATCCGCGGGCGCGTTCGGGGTCGCGAGAAGCGAGCGGGCGTCGAGGTGTCGGACGAGAGAATGGCTGCCGCCCGAGAGGCGACGACGCTCGACCGCATCCACGCGGCGATGCTCCTCCAGGCCGGCGGCCGTACGAACGCCCTGCGCGCGCTCCTCAAGGCTGAGCAGGAGCGTGGGCCCGACTTCCTGCGCCTCGCCAACGCCCTTTCAGCGCTCTACCCGAAGGGAAGTGAAGAGAAACGCCTCCTCGACGCGATGCTCCTGGCGGTGCCGAGGTAGCGGGGATGAGCGCCAACAAATCGTCGCGCGCGGTGTGGCAGATCTCAGGCGGCCCGTCGTCGCGCTCGTATGCCGAGGTCTTCCTAAAGCGCGGCGTCGCGCTGATCGGTCCCGGGGACGCCGGGCCGTGGGCGCCCGAACGCGACGACGACGAGTTCGAGGGCGGCTTCGTGCGGCGCTTCGCGAGCGAGGTCGCAGCCCGGGACGTGTTCCTGCTGCGCACGGGGATCACGACGATAGCGGCGGTCGGCCTCGTAGCTAGTGTCCCGTAACTGAAGTCTCAAGCGCGTGGCGGATACTTCGGCGGATTTGCGGGGCGGTCTTGGTCCAGACGAAGGGTTTAGGGTCTTGGTTCCAGGTCTGGGTGTACAGC
>Ga0209009_1000691_pt1 | contig 10920 bp, 13 predicted proteins | sample BlaSpr_A8_OM3_M2_FD_187979 | JGI IMG/M metagenome (GOLD analysis project Ga0209009, IMG submission 187979) | Forest soil microbial communities from Thunder Bay, Ontario, Canada - Black Spruce, Ontario site 2_A8_OM3_M2 (SPAdes) (version 2) | ecosystem: Environmental > Terrestrial > Soil > Boreal... | reverse complement strand
CGGTGCCCTCCAAAATCTTGAGCAACGCCTGTTGCACGCCTTCGCCGGAGACGTCGCGGGTGATGGAGGGGTTCTCGTCTTTTTTGGCGATTTTGTCGATCTCGTCGATATAGATGATGCCTTGCTGGGCCCGGGCGACGTCGCCATCAGCGGCCTGCAACAGCTTCAAAATAATATTTTCGACGTCTTCGCCGACGTAGCCGGCTTCCGTGAGCGTGGTAGCGTCAACGATAGCGAAGGGAACGTCGAGCATGCGCGAAAGGGTTTGAGCCAAAAGCGTCTTGCCCGTGCCGGTTGGTCCAATCAGCAGAATATTCGATTTCGCAAGTTCCACATCGCCAGGCTGCTTGTTCAGGAAGATGCGCTTGTAGTGGTTGTACACCGCCACGGCAAGCTTCTTTTTCGTCTTATCCTGGCCGATTACGTAGCCATCGAGAAAAGCTTTAATCTCGGGCGGGCGTGGCAGGCGGCGATTGACCGGGCTGGCTTGCTCGCGCTTCTCGTCTTCCAGGATTTGCTGGCAGACGCCCACGCATTCATTGCAGATGTACGACCGTGGATATTCCGATGGAGAGCTAATGAGCTTCTCCACCTGCTCCTGCGTTTTATGGCAGAAGGAACATCGCAACGGCTCTTCTGGGGTGAACCGCTTCACCAAGTGTGTCCTCGTCTCTTGGAAGCTACGACAGCGACGACAAATCTATTCCTTATTGTAAGACGAAGGGCGGGCCGGCTGCAGAGAATCATCGCTTTAGATACTAACCCTTTGGAACCTAGTTAGCGGTGCTTCGAAATAATTTCATCGACAATTCCATACGCTTTGGCCTGCTCTGCCGTCATAATGAAATCGCGTTCCACGTCTCGCTCGATTTTTTCAATCGACTGGCCGGTATGGCCGGCGAGAAGCCTGTTGAGTGATTCGCGTGTGCGAAGAATTTCCTTAGCGTGAATATCGATATCCGTGGCCTGCCCAGACAAACCGGACATCCAGGGCTGGTGTATGAGCACGCGAGCATTCGGAAGCGCATAACGCTTCTTGGGCGTGCCGGAAGCAAGCAACACGGCCGCAATGGAAGCGGACTGGCCGATGCAATACGTCACCACGTCGGGGCGCACAAACTGCATGGTGTCGTAAATGGCCATTCCCGCGGAGATCGAGCCGCCGGGCGAGTTAATATAAACGGAAATATCCTTTTCCGGATCTTCCGACGCCAGGAAGAGGAGCTGTGCGGTCACCAGATTGGCCACATGATCGTCAATCGGCGTACCGATGAAGATGATGTGGTCTTTCAGCAACCGGGAGTAAATATCGTACGCCCGCTCGCCCCGGTTGGTCTGTTCAACGACCATCGGAACCAGTGTTGTGGCACGCGGACTGCCGTCGTCTGTATGTCTCATAGGGAGTGTGTTTGCGCGCTGAGGAACCCGAACCTACTTTTCACTTTTGGCCGTCGTCTCGATCCGGGTGTTGCGGTAGAGCCAATCTATCGTTTTGTCGCTGCGCAACTTAGATTTCATCCTATCGAGCGCTCCTTGCTTTGTCAAGCGAGCGCGCAACGCGGTTGCTGATTCGCCACTGCGTTCCGCGAGGGTTTCAATCTGTTTTTCGACTTCTTCATCGGTCACGTCGATCTTTTCTGCTTCCGCGATACGATCAATGAGCAACTCGGCCTTTACGTCATCCACTGCGCGATCCTGCTGACGCTTGCGGAGCGCGACCCAATCGACGTTTACCGCTCGAGGGTCCACGCCTTGAGCCGCCAGAGTGCGAACGGTGCGCTCGAGCCGCACGTCCATTTGATGCTCGACAAGCGCTTCTGGAACCGGAAAATCGTGCTGTTTCACCAGAGCTTCCAAAATTTTCTCGCGAGCTTGCGATTGCTGCTGATCTTCTTTAGCGGACTCGAGATCTTTCGTGATCAGCTGGCGCATTTCGGCGATTGTTGAGAATCCGCCCTTTTCGCCGGCGGCATCCTTGGCGAATTCGTCGTTCAGCTCAGGCAGCTTCTTTTCCTTAATGCCCTGAACTTCTACGGCGTAGTCGTAAGCTTTGCCTGCAAGCTTTTGATCTGGATAATCATCGGGATACTGCGAGCGGAATTTTTTCGTGTCGCCTGGACTTGCGCCGCGCAAATTCTCAGTGAAACTTTCTAGAGTTTCTTCCGCGCCGATGTGGCACAGGATGTTGTCGGCTTGTACAGGTTCACCGCCGCCGACCGGCATTCCAGAAAGTTTAATGAGGACGTAATCACCGTCCTTGGCGGGGCGACCTTCGACGGGCACGAATGTAGCGGCGCGCTCGCACATTTCTTCAATCGTTTTGTCTACTTGTGCGTCGCCCGCTTCGACCGCATCAACATTGACGGTGAGATTTTTGTAATCTCCCAGCTCGAATTCCGGAAGTACTTCGAAGACGGCTCGGAACCGCAGCGGCTCGCCTTCTTTGAAATCAACTTTGTCCACTTCGGGACGCGTCACGGGAGTGAGGTTTTTTTCGCCGAGCGCCTTCTCGAGATATTCGGGAACCAGGGATTGCACTACTTCGCCTTGAATATCCTCTGCGAAGCGGCGGCGGATCAGGGTGACGGGCGCTTTACCGGGACGGAATCCGGGAACTCGAGCAACGCGGGCGAGATCGCGCGCTACTTTTTCGGTTGCTTTCGTTACGTTCTCGGCCGGAATCTCCAGCTCGAGTTCACGTTTGCATGTGGCTTCAGTCATTGAAATTTTTCTGGGAAGAATTTAAAGAAAACTCTAGCCCAATTTGCCTTTCACCCGTTCCAAATTCCAGGAGCAGAGCAGGGAAGTGCAGCGGGCCTTCACCGCGAGTGAAATCCCAGTATAGGGAAGAGAGTCTCGCGCGTCAACCGGAGGAAGCTCGCGGAACGCTATGATTTTTTCAACGCCTCAAAATATTTCTGCGGAAGAAGGGATTCTGCACCCTATGGCTGGAAACCCAATAAAAATAAGGGTACCAACGTACTGTTGTCGGTTTGCTACCAGTCTTGCTACCAATAGAGTATGGCAAGTCGTAATCTAAAGCGGTTCTGGGCGAAGGTGGACAAAGATGGCCCCGTGCCGTCGCACCGTCCTGAACTGGGACCATGCTGGATTTGGACGGCAGCCCTGTCGAAGGCGAGGAGTTAATCATGCTGGCGACTGCAACACTCTGCACTCGAATCGAGGCTGTTTCCGACACAGGTAAATCATACAGCAAGTATGAACGCCTGCATCTCAAGGGCGGCAAGCCGGTCGCGCCGAAAGATTACGCAGGCAAATACTATCTCCGCGTTTCTGAGAATGGAAAGCGCAAGTGGATGACATTCCGCACGGTAGAAGAGGCCTTAGCGGCGCAGGCGAACTTCACCACGAACATTGACCGTCAGCGCAAAGGAATTCCTCTCCTGCCTGCGGTTGAAGCGGATTCAATCAACGGTGTTGCGGGCACTATCGCTGCGGCAGTGGATGAATTTATCAAATACAGCGAGTCGCGCGAAGCTGATTGGCGCAACGGTGCCGACAACGGTTTGTCGCCAAATTCAGTTATTGCGTATCGCAAGGCGATGCAGGATTTCAAGGCATCATGCGCCGACTTCAAAGCCTCTAATATGTCAGAACTGCGGGACGATACGCGCGGCGAAGCGGTTTTGCTCCATTTCAAAACTTGGTTGCGGGCAAATGTGATTCGCAAGAAGGGTAAGGGCGCGTATTCGGACAGCCGCAAGTTCACAGTCGTGAATCAATTCCTCGCACGCAATGGCATCAAGATGAAAACTGACCGGACGTTTAATCCCAACGATGAAGGCGTGATTAAGCACGCCGATGTGCCGCGCGTCAAGAAACCAAGCATCGGAGACGTGGTCTATTACACTCCTGAAGATTTGACGGCGATGCTCGCGGCGGCGGATGGCGTGCATGAGAAGTCAAACTATCTTTCGGATGATTTGAAAGATTTGGTCATGCTTCTACTTTGCACTGGCATGCGTGACGAAGAAATTCAGCATCTCACATGGTCGGATATCAACTGGGCGAACGGCGATGGTAAAATGAAAATTACCGTGCAGGACAAAAAACAGTGGGATTGGCGGGTCAAAGACCACGAGAAGCGCGTTGTGTCACCGGACAAGAATGCAATCCTCAAGGCGCGGCTGAAGGCTCGGCAGGCTGGCAAAGGTGAGCGGGCGCAGCGCAGCGGCAGTGAGTTACTTTTCCCAACGCACTTGGGAACGCCAGACCAGAATTTCGCTGACCGCGTCAATGCACTTCAGAAGCGGGCAGAGAAGAAGGGTCACGAGTTTAGCCGTCCCGATGCACGGAGCCACATCCTACATAATTTCCGCAAGAGCTACGGTACATATCAAATGCTGCAAGGCGTGCCAGCCCGAAATATTCAACGCGACCTTGGGCATTCTGAGTTAAGCACAACAGAGCGATACTTGGCCGTGGTGGACGAACCAGACCAAGTTAGAAAAGCCTACGACGCGGTTAAGTAAATCTGCTACCAGTGACTCGACACCCATCTTGACTTTAATACGACGAATATAGTAGACTGGGAACAGAAGGACAATTCATTTCGAGTAGCTGTGCATCGCCGCTGTCGTCGGTCGGGTAGAGAAACCCAGTAGCCGTATGGCCTGAATGACACGGTGATATATAAGGATGCGCAGCGCAGTAAGGCACTGGCGGGATTTGCTCTGTCGCTGTGAAATGACAGCATTTCGCTGCTAGGTCAAGTCATCCCTCCTAGAATCGGCGGATGACACTCACAAGGAAGCAACGTGAGTGTCGCCAAACCAAATCAATACCTGTTATCGGCTGAAGTATGCGCCTTGTTGCGCATATCGAAGCGCACGCTAATCCGCCTCACGACCCGTGCGAAGCGACCCCGCATCGCATACGTCCGCTGCGGTCGCAAAATCCTCTATCCCCTCGCAGATGTGAATCGCTACATCGCGGCGCGAACGGTTCAGGCGGCATGAAGCCTGAACCGCGAAGATTGAAGGCGTCACGAAAACAAACGGCGAAGGCTCTGAAAACAATTGACTATGCGGACTTCGACAGGATGCAGACCTTTGAACGCGAGGAGGGCAGCCGTGGGAGGCGCAACCCTCCTGAGTGGGCAAGCGACAACGAGAAGTTGCAAACGCTTTTGAAAACTGAATTTCCATTGATGGATGGTCTGCATAAAACCGACGCGCAGCGAGCTAAGGCCGGACGTTGGGCAGCGATAATTTATAAATACTATCGGGCTGGACAGATGCTCGCAGAAATCGCAGCGGACTTACACATCACCGAGGCTTCCGTGAAAAGCACAATGACCCGCATCCGCGCAGCAGGTGACGCTCTGTTCCCGCCGCCCGAAGTCGTCGGCGTCATCCTCGGCGACCAAACACACCAATATCCTGATAATGACTCAACCAACCACGGCGAGTTTGACAAATGAAGGTCAAAAATAATCATGTGCTGTGATATCAGCAACTTAATCTCTGGAGTGACGCCTTGCTCAAGGTATATAGCACACCTGCACGGTCGCGTTTACCGCCGACCTGTTTGCACTTCCTACAATTTGAAATCCACCCAAGCCGCCGAAATCGTGCGGCTATTTTTAGACCCGCTTCATCTCGAAAATCTTAAACAAGGAGTAAACGTATGGCATCACAAGACATCAATTTACGTGACTGGCTTGACTCAATTGGGCTGACCCAAGCGGTTTTTGCCGATGTCGCTGGACTACATGCCGCCGATGTCTCCGGTCACTGTCGCGGTCTTCGCGTCACCGCGCATCGTATCGAGCGTATGAATACCTTGCGCCAAGAAATCACAGACCTTTTGCAGACGCCGAGTGCGCTGATTCCGAATATGCGCCGCCCCGAGAGCATCCGCGCCGCGCTAAAGAATTTGGAAGTGATGCGCGAACAAGCCGACAGAATGGCCCAAATCCTAACGACACATCCGCAGGTAGCATAAAGAAATTTTGTTGTGGCAGTAAAATTTAAGACGTAGCACCGGGAGAATTGAAATCATGACTGTACTTCGTGGACGCATCACCAAGATAGTGCCTGAGCGCAAATACGTTTACATCACCAATGAGGAGACAGGCGAGGACATATGGATGCATCATTCCAATTTCGTCGGCAGTCCCTCGGCGATTGTGCAAGGCGTGCATGTTGAATACACCATCCTCGATTACCTCGACCGCAAGCAAATAGCGCGTCAGAAGGCTGTAGGTGTTCGCACCGTCAATCCCGAAATACCCTATGAAACGCAGCCGATTGTGCCTGCTGGTGCTGCTCCTGCACCTGTTGTGTCCGCGCCAATAAAGCCTGCGCCGGAGCCTATGCCAGTAAAAGTTGTTGCACACTCCGCACCGAATCCCACGGCGGGCAGAGCTATCGCGGCCCGTTCATTATCTTTCAACCATGCCCGCGTGAAGAGTGCATCGACTCCACAAGGCAAAGCGCTGCTTCAGTCCGACGAGCAAAATTTGCGACTCCGGGGAAGTAAGCCGAAACATGCACCGACAGATTCATCGAGCGGTGAGTAATGGCGACCAAGAAAATGACCAAGTTTCGAGCATCAAATCCCAGTCTGCGGGCACCGAAGGCGGGGCATATGCGTCACATCAAACCGGAGTATTCGATTCACGAAGGCGTGAGCGAGATGTCAATAAATGCTCGATACGCTGAAACCTATACATGGTGCCACGCCGACATCCACGGACGATTTGAATGGAAACCGAAAACTCTGAAGTTGCACGTGCTGCCGTTCGACAATATCGAATTTGAACCCCTGATGTTGGAGTGGGTGACGTGCGGATTTGTTGAACGCTACGAAGTTGACGGTCAGAAGTATGGCCGATTCATCAACTGGGAAAAGCATCAATATGTTAATCCCCATGAGACTTACGAACTTCCCGCGCCTCCTCTACAACAATCCAGCACGTGCGTGAACGTGCCTGCACGTGCATGCAGTCCCTATAGAGAAAGGGATAGTGATATGGAGAGTGAAAGCGAAAAGGTAATCGAGATTAAACCAACCAACCCACCGTCGAATGGTCGGAAGGTTGGAAGGCCGATGTCGAACAAGACAGATTCAAAATCAAAACCAAGCGGACAAGAATGGAGAAACGATTTCCAGCGTCTGGTTCAGCGAATCGCCGCCGATAAATCCGTGGTCTTCACAGTTCCCTTGCCCGACCATGTCTTTGAGTTCATCGAAACGCTCGCCAAAGATATCACGATGCGGAATGCTCAAAACGCTGTTGAGAATTGGCTGCAGGACCGGAGTCTATTCGGATTGGCGAATCCCAACGCAATTTGGTCGATGATGTCTGACGAGATGGTCGGCATTGTGGCTGAAGCGCGTGATGACCATGCATCTAGTTTGCGTAGGGCTGCACGTGCAGGCACAGTGCAACCAACTGCGGCACAAATCGCTGAGGAGGAGCAATTATGACGACACCCAAGAATGTTCCGGCAGTTGATGTGGACTTGTTCGAGAAGGCATTCGCGCCATGGTATGCATCCATCGATGCATCATCACCCGAAGACCGCGACACTGCAGGAATAGGCACAATGCTTCGCATGTTCTATGACGAGCCTGAAGTGGGAATGATTGTGACGCGCCGGATGCTTATGCTTGATGAGTTAATCCACGCAAACAAAACGCGGATACTCAAATGGAACGGATTTCCCTCGTCTTGGGTTCAGACCGCCGCCACAATGCCGCCGCTTTATGGAAAGTGGAAGTTCGACGCCAGCTTATTTACTTGGCCGACTGGTGAAGACCGAAAAGCATTTGAGGCTGAAGCTGCACAAGGAAAATCATGAGTGACCTACACCTTTTCACCGCCGCGCCAAGAGCAGACGCGCAGCATCTGAATGCACTTTACGTGGCAAAACCGAAACGCACGCATCGCATCGAATGGCCGTCCTTGATTGTAAATCTCTCGTTCTTTCTAATGGGCGCGGTGCTGCCACATATCGTAGGTTGGTAGGCGATGTCGAATCGCAATATGTGGGGCAAGCCAGAACCAAAGCCGAAACGCCCACGGGGCCGACCGCGTAAGACCACCGAGGAAAAGCACGCTCGCAAGATGCAGACGCAAAAGCATCGGAGACAAGGCAAGAAGATGGCCCGCGATAATCAGGAATGGCTTGACGCCCTGAAACCTGATGATGCCGTTTAATACCCGAATTGCAGAAAATAGACTTTCAAATCGAGGAGCAACATGGACACTGAGAAATACTTCGCCCAGAGCGACACACCAGCGGCAGATTCGCCCGTCGCCCGAGTCATGCTGAAGGTGATTGAGAAATTCCCAGAGCTAACCCTGTCCGCCGCCCGCGAGAAGGCACAAGAGTTAATGCTGGAGCAATCGGGTAAGCGAGTATTCAAGTCGCCCCGGGTGTTGAGCGTCGAGGAGCAAGCCACACAAGAGGCCGCGTCCGCCGCGTACTGGAAAAGTCGCAACGAGGCTAAACTGGCAGCCTGAGAATTGAACAGGTTTTCGCCGCAGGCAGATTTGTCCTGTCCGCCCGCGCAGCGGCAAGCCAAAGAGCGAATGCCAGCGATTGGAGCGGTTATATAGACAGGTAAGCCACGGACTAGCCAGTATGGGACGTTCTAGGACTTCTGAGAGTCTATGCCGAGTTGGGATGATAGCGCCTTTGATGCTGTAGCGGTTGCCGGACGCGGATAGAGAACGGGGTTCGAGTCCAGTCAGTAAAATCTGTAGGGGTTCGAGTCCAGAATCGTGAAATCTGAATGGGGTTGGGATGCTCCTCCTTTTTGCTGAAAAAGATTCTTCAGCCAAAAATCTCTGAAATCGCAAGCAATTCATACCCAAACTAGCACGTGTTTTGGAACAACCGTAGAATCATCAGCTTGCACGGAAATCCGCGCCAGCTTTACCTTGCCAGAGCGGAAATCTGCTACCAATGTGCGGAAGTATGCGTTCCGCATAGCATTTGTGTTGTCAGCAACTTGGCGCTGTTGACTGGTAGCATACAGAGCAGCCGTCTGGACGCGCGCCGTTGGCGAGCGCCGGACCATCCCGCGTTGGAAACATCAGGCAGGAATAAATGTGCATTGGACCTAGGGATTGCATTTTTGCCTTCAAATGATTGTAAACAATAGTGTTATGTAATGTGCGCTCTGGGCAATGGGACTCCTGCAGAAAGGACCCTCGACTAGGCCATGCCAAGCCCCCAAGCCTCGACCACCGTTTTGGTTGGCCGTATGCTTGCGACAAGAAACGACTTACCCCAACATACCAGTATGTTTTCCGCGCCATTTGACGGACATTTATCGCCCATTTGTCGCAGAAGACTGGTAGCACAAGACTGGTAGCAAAATCGCGGAGTTATGCAGAACGGTACGCCGCGCCGGAAGCTGGTTTGCAGTCGCCGAGGCACATACCGCGCCTGTAACCTGTCCGCCGACCGCGATAAATTTCGCCCGGGGAGGCTCCAAAGGCACCCGGCCCTTCGCAGAATTTTGAAGGGTGGTCGAGGCAAATCAGTTCCATCCGCCAGTCGCCGCGCGGAGTCGATTGTAGCGAGTTCATTTTCTAGACACTCAGGAGGAAACCATGAAAGACACGATTGATTCAACCGGAAGGAAAGGGGAAGTCTAATGCCACGACGATTCAAACCAAACGTGAAACTACCTTCCGTGAAGTCGAGAGGCGCGATGTTGAAAGCCGTTGTCACCGCGCAGAAACCAACTGACGAGGAAAAACCACTACCAAACCAACGCAGGCTCGCAAACGCACAACGGTCAATAGGCAATTCTAATGCAAATTCGTCACGACCCAAACGCCCCGAAACCAAGCAAGCGCAAGTTCTCAGAAATTTCTGGTCATCACAGTGTGATTGACCGTGAAAAAATTAAACGTGAGAACCACGAGCGGCTGTTGGCGAAGGTCGCCGAGGGCGTTCAGAAGCTACACGATGCAGTTTCTCATGAGCGAACGCGCCGCAAGGTTCAGAAGTTGTTATCCGAGGAGAACTAGCCGTGGATGAGACGCCACAGAAGATTTGTTCGACTTGTAAGCAGCCAAAACCCAGCACCAAGGAATTCTTCTCTCCTGATGCACGTAAGCCTGACGGATTATATTCCCGATGCCGCGACTGCCACAACACCGCGAAGCGTCGCCACGCCAACTTGGTTCAGCCTCAACGCGAAGAGTGCGCATCCGAATCTGAATTTTTAGAGAAATTGGAATGGTATCGCCTATCCCTCGATAAGGTTGCCGCTGAACTGGTTCTGAATAACGCAAAATTTAAGTTCACGAAGCGCAATGCTGCCCGCGACTCTTTGGACAAGACCCTTGCGGCCATGAAGAAGTTGCGCCCTGCGTTCAAGGCTGAAGTCGCGCCAGCAGCTAAGGCTCCTGTCGCAGTGAGTGATGCGGATAAATCTTGGGCAACGCTCCATCCGTTCAAGACAAACTACCGCAAGGGCAGTACCGAATATAAAATTTCTTACGAAGAATGGGTGAACAAGTCACGATTCTTGGATGGGATGAATGACCCGCCGACACAGGATGTTGTCGAGTTACTGAAGACGAAAGTAGAACCACCGAAAGCATCCAAGGCGGTCGCCATCGCGATTCGGGAAACGCTTCCAGCATTCGTGCCGCCTCCTCAGTTCGATAAAATATTCGTTTTGACGGACGGGTTCATGGTGTATCCCGATAATTCGGAGGCCAAACCGCCATTTCCTTTGGGCGTCACGCTGCATCGTGCTGTAAATCCCCCGGGTTACGAATTCGGCTCGCATAAGATTGCGCGGGGCATGAAATATGACTACATGAACTGGTGTTGGTTTCAGGACTAGAGCATGAAAGTCGGCAAGCAGAATGAAGTCGATGAAGTGCAAGAAGACGGCGCTCTAGATTTTCGCCGACTGTCCAAG
>Ga0209009_1000690_pt1 | contig 10925 bp, 11 predicted proteins | sample BlaSpr_A8_OM3_M2_FD_187979 | JGI IMG/M metagenome (GOLD analysis project Ga0209009, IMG submission 187979) | Forest soil microbial communities from Thunder Bay, Ontario, Canada - Black Spruce, Ontario site 2_A8_OM3_M2 (SPAdes) (version 2) | ecosystem: Environmental > Terrestrial > Soil > Boreal... | reverse complement strand
CACCGCCGACAGCAAGATGGCCGGTTTCGCCCGTCGCCAGGCCGCCATCGTGGCGGAGCGGCTGCGCGCGCGCATCGCCTCAGCGGCGCCGACGACCTCGTCGACGGTTTCACCCTTTGTGGCGAGCGCGGCCAAGAACGCGCCCGCTTGCGCTTGACTCCACTCGGCGTCCATGATCGCGCCGATTGCAAAGGACATTGCCTCGGCTTCGAGATCGCCGCGCGCAATCACCATGCGCAGGAGCGCGGGGTAGTCGCTCACCGGACCGAGCCGAACACGATATCGAGAAAGTTTCGGAAGATCCAATGCCCTTCGGTCGTCAAGACCGATTCGGGGTGGAATTGGACTCCGTGGACCTCGACCTCGCGATGGGCGATACCCTGCACGACACCGTCCTCGCTCGTCGCCGTCACGCGAACTTCGTGCGGCAGCGAGTTCGCGTCGACGCAGAGCGAATGGTAACGCGTCGCGCGGAAGGGTGAAGGAAGGCGCGAAAAAACGCCGCTCTGGTCGTGCTCGATCTGCGAGGTCTTGCCATGCATCAATGAAGGAGCGTGCACGATTTCCGCGCCGAAATGCTCACCGATCGCTTGCAGTCCGAGGCAGACGCCGAGCACCGGCCGTTTCGCTTCGAGCGCCCAGCCGAGCGCGGCGAGCGACTTCCCGGCGGCTCCCGGACGGCCCGGACCCGGGCCGATGCACAATCCGTCTCGCTCGGCGATGAGTTCCGGCTCGAGCCGCGCGTCGTCATTCCGGACGACGTCGACCTGCGCTCCGAGCGAACCGAAGAGATGCGCCAGGTTGTACGTAAACGAATCGTAGTTGTCGACCAGCAAGATGCGCGCTTTGTGGGCGCTCATTTGTCGAGGCCCAAGACGTCGCGGACGATTTGGGTCTTGGCGAGGATCTCGCGGTACTCGGCTTGCGGTTCGCTGTCGGCGACGATCCCGGCCGAGGCTTGCCAATAGGCACGCCCGCCGGCGGTCGCGACGCTGCGCAGGATGATGCACGAGTCCATCTCGCCGTCGAAATCGATGTGGGCGACGCTCCCCGCGTAAAAACCGCGCCGAACCGGTTCGAGACGATCGATCAGCTGCATCGCACGAATCTTCGGTGTCCCGGTGACCGTCCCGGCCGGAAAAGCCGCCGCAAAAAGGTCAAGCGCGTCCTTGTCATCACGTAAGTCGCCGGTTACGTTCGAGACGATGTGCATCACGTGACTGTAGCGTTCGATAACCATCAATTCGTCGACGCGAACCGTGCCGATCTTGCAGACCGCTCCTAAGTCGTTGCGCCCGAGGTCGACCAGCATCACGTGCTCGGCGCGTTCCTTGGCGTCGGCGAGCAGTTCCGCCGCGATCGCGTTATCGCGCGCGGGGTCGTCGCCGCGCGGGCGGGTCCCGGCGAGCGGTCTGAGTCTGGCGCGTCCCGCATCGAGCCGCACGAGGAATTCGGGCGAGGCGCCGAAGACGGCGCGGCCGCCGGCTTCGAGGAAGAACATATACGGAGAAGGATTGCGAGCGCGCAGTTGCCGGTAGAAATCGAACGGGGTTCCGTCGAGCTCGCACGAGTACCGGATCCCGATTTGAATCTGATAGACGTCGCCCTCATAAATCGCGCGCTTCGCTTCAGCGACGCGTTCGAGAAACGTCGCTTCGTCCAGCGACGTACCGACCGGTCCTTTCGCGCGCACGTTGCCGGGGACCGTCGGACGGACGCCGAGCAACTGCGCGATATACCCGTCGAGACGGTCTGCGACCGCTGCACGCTCGGCTTCGTCGCGAGCGAAACCGATCAAGGTCACGCGATGCGTGAAATGGTCGAATACCACCCACGTACCGGGAATCATGACCAAAGCGTCGGCGAAGGCGACGTCGGCGGGCGGCTTTGGCCCGACGCGTTCGAGGACCCGCGCGGCGTCGTAGGTGAACGCGCAGACCGCGCCGCCCGGGAAAGGTAAGCCGCCGCGCTCGACCTGGTAGCGCGACAGAATCTCGCGGATTCGATCGAGCATCCGCGGATCGTCGTCGATCGTGACCGTTTCGAGATAATCGAGCCCGAGAAATGAGAACCGCGCGATTCGGTCGGTACCCTCGACGCTCTCCAGAAGACACGAACGCCCCGGCGTGGCCAGGGCGAGGTACGCCGAGATCGGCGTGATGGTGTCCGCGATGAATTCACGGACTACGGGACTCATGACGCTTTTGACCGCTGGCATCGTCGCTACGCCGCTCATGGACCCTACGGGTACACTTCGCCGCTATGCTCCTCGCCAGCGGCCAAAATCGCCATGAGTCCTACCTCACTAGTTCGATGATCGAAAGTTCGGCGGCGTCGCCGGGGCGGACGCGCGTTTTCGTGATTCGCGTGTATCCGCCGGTACGATCCTTCAGAGAAGGCGCGATCTGGTCGACGAGTTTCTTCGTGACGGCCGCCTCGGTGAGATAGGCGGCAACGAGACGACGCGAGTGGAGGTCGCCGCGCCGCGCGGTCGTGATCAAGCGTTCGACGACCTTCGAGATCTCGCGCGCCTTCGCGCTGGTCGTCTCGATCTTCTCGTGCTTGAAGAACGAGGTGGCGAGATTACGCAATAGGGCGCGACGGTGTCCGTCGTTCCGTGAGAGGCGCTTTTTCGAGATTTGATGCGGCATGAGATTCGCTGCCTATCGCTAGCCGGGTTGGCGTAGCGACAGCCCCCGGTCTTCGAGAACGGCCTTGATCTCGTCGAGCGATTTCTTGCCGAAGTTGCGCATCTTGATGATTTCGTCTTCGGTCATGTCGAGCAACTCCGAGACCTTCGAGATTCCGGCCCGCTTAAGGCAGTTGAACGACCGGACCGAGAGATTGAGGGACTCGACGGGGATGTCCCACTCGCTGGCGGGAGCGGTCGTCGGCGGCTTCTCTTCTTGCGTGAAGTTCACGAACAAGTCGAGCTGTTCTTGAAGGAGCGAGGCCGCTTGCGAGAGCGCGTCATCGGGGGTGATCGATCCGTTGGTTTCGACTTCGATCGTCAGGCGATCGAAATCCACCGACTGGCCGACGCGCGTGTCGTCGACCGTGAAGTTCACCTTACGGATCGGCGAGAAGATCGAATCCATCGGGATCAAGCCGATCATGTGCTCCACGTTCTTCTGCCGGTCGGCGGTAACGTAACCGCGGCTCTTCTCGACGCCGATCTCCATCTGAAGTTTGGCGGTTTTCGCAGAGAGCGTCGCGATATGATAATCGGGCTGAAGGATCTCCACGTCCGCGTCGGGAGTGATGTCGCCGGCCGTTACCTCACGCGCGCCGCCGACGGAAAGCGTCAACACCTTTGGATCTTCGGTATTGAGCTTGATCGGCAGACCCTTGAGATTGAGCAAGAGATTGGTCGTATCTTCGACGATGCCGGGGATCGTGGAGAATTCGTGCAGCACGCCGTCGATCTTCACGTAGGTGACGGCGGCGCCGGGGATGCTCGAGAGCAGGACGCGGCGCAGCCCGTTGCCGAGCGTGATTCCGAATCCGCGGTCGAGCGGTTCGATGATGAATTTCGCGTAATTGTCGCGACGCTCGCGGACTTCGATGCCCGGGAGGTGCGGCGCTTCCATGACGGTCACGGTATTTACAGGTGTCCTTTATTGCTGCTTACGTTATCCGGCTCGTACCCGCGGTGCGCTCCGATCACACGCCTAACAGCGGCTTGTAGGTTATCGATTGAGGTTATTGGTTAGGGTTTCGCGCTGATGATTTCGTTTGCTGGCGAGGAGCCACGGGCCGATGTGTACGTATTAGTACATGAGGCCCGTGGCGACGAAGCCAGCGAGCGAAAGCATTAGCGCGAATAGTATTCGACGATCAGTTGTTCGTCGACAGGGGTGTCGATTTGCTCGCGGCTCGGGAGCGCCGCGATCTTGATCGAATTCTCCTGATCGTTCCACTCGAGCCAGTCGGGATGGTTGCGGTTCTTGACGTACTCGAGGTTCGATTGGATGAGCGGCGATTTGGACGAACGCTCGCCGATGGTCACCACGTCGCCGGCCTTCATCAGATATGAGGGGATGTTGACGATGCGGCCGTTCACGCGGAAGTGGCGGTGCGTGACGAGTTGGCGAGCCTGGGCGCGGCTCGAAGCGAGGTTCATCCGGTAGATGATGTTGTCGAATCGGCGTTCGAGCAGCTGCAGGAACGTACGGCCGGTCTGGCCCGGGACGCGGGCAGCCTCGCGGAAGTAGTTCTCGAACTGCGTCTCGTGAACGCCGTAATAGCGGCGCATCTTCTGCTTCTCGCGCAGCTGACGGCCGTATTCAGAGATCTTCTGACGGCTGGGCTTGCCTTGGGTCTTCTGACCGGGGGCCGTGCCGCGACGTTCGACGGCGCACTTTTTTGACAGGCAGCGATCGCCCTTGAGAAAGAGCTTGATCTTCTCGCCGGTTTTGCTCGCGGCCGTTTCGCGACGGCAGAGCCGGCAGACCGGGGCGGTATAGCGTGACATCTTCTCCTATAACCCCTCTAAACGCGCCGGCGCTTCGGCGGGCGGCAGCCATTGTGGGGGATCGGCGTGACGTCCTTGATGAGCGTGATCTCGAGGCCTGTGGCCTGAAGCGAGCGGATCGCGGCTTCGCGCCCAGCGCCAGGCCCCTTCACGTACACTTCCGCCGTCTTCATGCCGTGGTCCATCGCCTTGCGCGCGACGGCTTCGGCGGCCATCTGCGCGGCGAACGGTGTCGACTTCTTCGAACCCTTGAAGCCGAGGTTCCCGGCCGAGGCCCACGCGATAACGCTGCCCTGGTTGTCGGAGATCGTGACGATCGTGTTGTTAAAGGAAGAGTGGATGTGGGCGACGCCGGCGAGGACGTTCTTGAACTCGCGTTTCTTGCGCGCCTTGGGTTGTTTCTTGGCAGCCAATCGTGCTCCGGAGTTTATCTTGGCCCCACGCAACGAGCCTGGGGTGTCGTCGCCTCGACCGGCCCCGCCGTAGGAGGCGACCCGATCTTGATACCGGACGAACGGCGAGGGGTCCGGGCGCGCCGAGGCGCGCGGGCTGCCGTGGACAGCCGACGACCGATTGTAGCGGAGGCGGGCACATTGGTCAATGACCCCAATCTTGCGCGTTGGGCGACAGTACTGTTATGATAGCGTTGTCATGATCAAGAAAATGATCTATCTGGACCCGCAGCGGCAGAGGCTCCTCAAACGGCTGGCCGACGAAGAAAAGGCATCCGAGACCGAGATTGTACGCCGGGCGCTCGACCGTTACGCCGCGACGGTGTTGGAGGACCCGCTGAAGAGGTTGATCGGGATGCTTCAGGGCGGCTCCGATGACGGTTCCGTCAACCACGACGAAGGTATTGTCGAAGCCATCGACGCCAAGATTGCACGAGGCCACCATTCGGCGAGCGACCTGCCGGAGCACGGCAACTGATACACGGCGGTCTGTTCGTAGATACGGGGGCTTTCGTGGCGCTCATGGAGCCCAATGATCAGCATCATCATCGGGCAAAGGCGTTTTTTGAATCGTTGCCGTCGGGGATTCGAAAGGCAACGACGCATGCCATGATCGTCGAGTGCTACACGTTCCTCCTACATCGGTATGGCCGGGCGTCCGCTCTCCGCTGCCTTCAGTTCCTCGATGACGCCAAAGACGCCGGGACTTTTCGCCTCATTTATAACGACGAACAGGACGCGCGCGAAGCGGAATCCCTCCTGCGACGATTCGACGATCAAGCAGTCTCATATGTCGATGCGCTCACACTTGCGTCCGCGCGGCGTTACAATGTCGGCGCAATCTTCGGATTCGATCGCCACTTAACGCTGACCGGAGTACCGTTACTCCCTGGAGTTCTCGGCCGCGGCCGATAGAGGCCCTGGTCACGGTCAACGGAACGTCGCGAGCCGCCCCGGCCGGCCGGTCGGAGATCGATCGCCCGAGCGACGAGGAGTCAGGAACCCGCCGGTCGGCGATTAAATTCTCGCCGGGCTCGTTGCATACGTAGCAAACGCACCGTTCGAGGGCGTCCGGCAAGTCTGCACGTCCTGCGAACCGAAAAACCGTCGCGGAGGCGACCTCCTGAAGCAGCTAATCGAGGCACCGGAACTTCGAGTCCGTTTTTTAGGACACGTCTCGGTCTCTGTTGACGGGACGCCGTTCAACTTGGCCACGCCCCGCAAGACGCTGTCGCTCCTGGCGTACCTATTGCTGCATCGCGAAACGCCGCTCTCGCGCGACTTTCTGGCGTACCTCATGTGGCCGGACGATACCGAGGAGTCGGCCCGCTCGAAGTTGCGCGCCAACCTCTACGATCTAGCGCGCGTCTTGCCGCCGGCTGCGCCGGGACACTGGCTCAAGATCGAGGGTGCGAACTTGCACTGGAATCCAGCGGCTTCGCTCTGGCTCGACGTCGACGAATTCGTGGCCGCAGCTTCTGTGCCCCAGCGCGACGAAGAGGCCATCGAGGTCTACAAAGGCGAGTTGCTCGAGCAGCTCTACGACGAGTGGGTCTTCCCCTTGCGCGAGCGGCTTCGCAATCTCTACCTCGCGACCTTGACGCAGGCGGTCTCGAACGCGCGACGACGGCTCGACTTTCAGCGTGCGATCGGGCATGCCCAGGCGCTGCTTGCGATCGAGCCGTTCCGCGAAGATATCCTACGGCGGCTGATCGCGCTGCGCAATGAATCCGGCGATCGCGCGGGCGCTCTGGATGAGTTTCGCCGCTTCGCCCAACTCGTGCGCAACGAACTCGGCATCGATCCGATGCCCGAAACCGTCGCCGTTCGAGATACGATAGCGCGCGGCGAATTCGTGCCGGACGCAATTGAGGACGACGCGATTCCCGCGACCCGAGCCGAACGCGTCCCCGCGCTTCCGTTCGTCGGACGTCAGGCGGAGCTCGAGCAACTCCTCGATGCCTGGAGCCGCGCCGCGCGAGGCCGCGGCGGCGTCTTCTTCGTCAGCGGGGAGACCGGCATTGGAAAGACGCGGCTCGCGCTGGAACTTCTTCACGCGGTCGAGGAACGGGGCGGCCGCGTCTTGCTCGGAACGACCGGATCACCCGAGGTCATACCATACCAAAGCGTCGTCGTGGCCTTGCGCTCTGCACTGCCGCTGGTCGAATCGTTGCGCATCGGGGACGTCTGGCTGTCGACCCTGACGGCGCTTCTCCCCGAGCTTCGAAACCGCAAAGATTCGTTGCCGCCGCCGCCGCGCGTCGATCCCGCCGGAGAGAGCGCGCGGCTCTTTGAAGCTTTGACCCGTGCGCTGATCGGGCTCGCTCGAGCTCGTCCGCTCTTGCTCGTGCTCGAAGATTTGCACTGGGCCGAGGAGGCGACCATCGAAGCGCTCTCCTTCTTGTTGCGGCGCGTTGCATCGGCCCCAATCCTGGTCGTCGCGACCTTTCGCGACGACGAGATGCCGCGACTTCACCCGCTGCAGCGCCTGCGACGCGACGCGGTCGCGCACGGAGTGTATAGCATTTCGTTGCGCCCCCTAAGGCTCGCGGACATAGCCGAACTCGAGCCTGTACTCGGCACCCGGACCAAACGTCCGCCGCAAGCGCTGCTAGCCGAGTCCGACGGCAATCCGCTGTTCCTGACGCAGCTGCTGGATGACGACGCGCACACCGACGGCGAACGAAGAGGCGGCCTGCGCGCTCTGGTCGCGCGACGCGTCGCACGCCTCACCTCGAACGCGCGCACCATCGCCGAAATCGCCGCGCTGACCGGTTCGCAGTTCTCGGGGGCACTGGCTCGCGAGGTATGCGGTTGGGACGAAGCAGCCGTGGGAGACGCGCTTGGCGAACTGATCGACCGTCGCATCGTTCGCGAAACGGCCGGGCGCGGTTTGTTCGACTACTCGTTCGGTCACGAGATCGTTCGCGAGGTTGTCGCTGAGGCGGTACCGCCGAACCGCGCTCTCGAGCGACATCGGCGCATCGCCGTCGTACTCGAAGAACTAGCGCCGGATCGCATCGAAGAGATCGCGGGCGAGGTAGCCCGGCATTACGAGCTGAGCGGCGACGCAACGGCGGCCGCCCAGCGCTATCTCGTTGCCGCGCGGCGTTCTATCGAACTCGGTGCGCTCGGCGTCGCCGGGACACAGCTTGCGCGCGTGCTGGCGCTAAGTACGGAGCAGCGATTGCGCGTCGATGCTCTGCTGGAAAGTGACCGATTGGCGCGGCGTACCGGCGATCGGGCCGCCCGGGACGAGACACTCCGCGAACTCGAATCGCTTGCCGAGGCGCTCGGCGATGAGGAACTGAGCCGCACCGCGCTGCTGCGCCGGATGCAATTCGCCCAAGAAATCGACGACGAGGACGCGCACCGCGCGGCGCTGCCGCGGCTGCGCGCGCTCATCGCGTACGATCAGCCTCGCTGGCGCGGCATCCTTCACCTAGAAGAATCGAACGCCGCCTACGCGCACGGCGATCTCGACCAAGGATACACGTCGGCGGCCACGGCGTTAGCCGCCTACCGTGAGGCGGGCGACGAGGCGGGCGCGGCACGCTCGCTCTTTCGGTTGGCCGAAGTCGAGACGCAGCGCGGTCGGCTCGATCGCGCCGAGACGCTCCTCGTGGAGGCGCGCGAAACAGCCGAGCGCGCTGGCGAAGGAGCGATCGAGCTCGAGTCGTTCAAAGCGAGCTTTTATCTGGCATACAGCAAACGCGATCTCGAACAATGTCTCACCACTGCCGAACGCTGGCTCGAACGGGGCATCGCGCTCGGCGATCGATCTGCCGAAGCGGCGGCGCGCGTTCGCCTGGCCACGTCGCTCGTCGCTAGGCGCGAGCGTTACAGCGAAGCGCGTGAGAGCTTCAGACTCGCCGAAACCTTCTACGATGAGGTCGACGATCGACGCGGCCGCGCAACCGTCTTTCTGAACCGCGCGGTGCTGAACGCCGCGCTCTGCGAGTTTACCGATTCGTGCGACGAAACCGCTCGTGCGCTCGAAATCTTCGAAGCGTTGCACGACACGCGCGGCATGCTGATCGGACGAGCCAACGTGGCGTTGATCCGTGCGCACGCCGGCGATGCGGCGCGCGCCGTCGCTGAGGCTCGCGACGCGCTCGAACTCGCGCGAACCGGAGACTACGGTCTGCTCGAAGCATCGGCTCTCGAAAATTTGGCGGTCGCGGAAGCCTTGGCCGGAGACATCCGAGCGGCGATCGAGCACGGTGAAGCCGGGCTCGTCGTACGGACGCGCTCGCAGTCCGACGCCTGGTCGGGGAAGGCGCTGGCCGATCTAGCGCTCTGGTACGCTGCGCGTGGCGACCTCGTGACGGCGCGCGAGCGGATCGAGCGAATGCTGGAAAACGAACCGTACGATCTGGGGACCGAGTGGCCCCAGACTTGCCATTGGGCGGCCGCTCGCATCCTGCGCGCGACAGGCGAGAGTGCTCGAGCCGGCGAGGCGCTCGCCCGCGCCAAGAGTTTAGTTGACGCCTGCGCCGCTCAAATCGAACCGGAACGACGCGATCGCTACTTGAAAACCTCGTGGAACCGTGAGATCGCGGACGCGGCCGAACGTGACGTCTGGCCGGAGTTCATGCCCGCGGACGCCTGACGGCGCGTGCGCGAACGCACAGGGACGCGGGATCGCCTACCATGAGTCCATGAAGACCGCGACGCACGAAGATCATCTTTTCGTCCTGCGGATTTGGCGCGAAGCGGCGCCTTCCGAACCCGAGTGGCGGGCGACGATCGAGCACGTCCCGACCGGCAAGCGGCTTTCGTCGACCGACCTCAAGGATGTCGATGATTTCGTGCGGCTTCGGCTGGCGGACGTTTCCGAACGGCGGGTGTGACAGGATTCCGGTCAGAGCGGCGCACGGTCGATTCGCCGTCAGCTGCGCACCATTACAAAAGTGCAGTCGTCGTTGCCGTAATGGTGGACACTTCCCGAAATCTGGTTGCCGTTCAGCTGGCCGGTCAATTGCAGCACCGAGATCCAGGTATTCGGATGCAAGATGAGCGACATCGTGTTACCGCTGAAGACCGATTGCGCTCCCGGCGGGTTGGTGTTTCCATAACCGCTGTCGTTCGGGACAACCGCGATCGAAGCGGCGCCCGTGTTGTTGTTGTCGCTGAGAACCGTCCCGGAGAGCGCTCCGTTGGGGGCCTGGCTCAGGCTGATCACGGTTTGCCAGCCGCCGGGGGGAGCCCAGCTGCAATTGGAACCCAGGCGCCACGTCCCACCGATCCCAGCCCCGCCGGCGCTCGCCGGAGCAGCCGTCTGCCAGAAGGCAGCGTTGATCGCGTTGCCGATGTTGGTCGAATTCTGCGCCGGGTCGTCGCTCATGACCACGAGGGTCATATAGAAGCCCTTCGGTTCTCCGATGCACCACAGCGTGACCGAAACGCCACCGCGGGAAGCGTCGAAATACGCCGGATTGTTGCCTGATTTCTGGGCCGTGAGGCCTTGCGAACCGATGGCCCCGGGCGCGCGGCGGACGCACTCGTCGAACGGCAAAGGATTGGCATCGCCGGCGGTCGTCCAAAACCAGCCACGATAGTCGATTGCAAGCGCCGGCGCCGCGAGAGCCGTAAACGTCAGTGCGAGAGCCACCGCGAAGACGAGGGGGCGCACGAGCAAGGCCCCGGTCGAGCGACGAAAAAACCGCGAAAGCAGCATGCAAGAAAGCCTCTCTCGGAAGTGTCCGGAAGAAGTTTTGGCACCGACGGCCGCCTCCTTCGACGCCCATCCCGCGGTCCAAGAAACACCCGGTCATTTTGGGAACCCCTCATATGAGATGCGAAGACGGCTTGCGGGGGCGCATGCTTGAGCGTTAGCAGCCTCACGGAGCGCGCCCGTGGGGCGATGGCTCGCTCGGCGCACCCAAATCCGCCGCTCTTCCTGATCACGACGACGGTGATGCTCGGCGTTGTCATGGCGATCATCGACGCGACGATCGTCAACGTTGCGCTCAACGACATGGCCGGCAATCTCGTTG
>Ga0209009_1000689_pt1 | contig 10947 bp, 10 predicted proteins | sample BlaSpr_A8_OM3_M2_FD_187979 | JGI IMG/M metagenome (GOLD analysis project Ga0209009, IMG submission 187979) | Forest soil microbial communities from Thunder Bay, Ontario, Canada - Black Spruce, Ontario site 2_A8_OM3_M2 (SPAdes) (version 2) | ecosystem: Environmental > Terrestrial > Soil > Boreal... | reverse complement strand
GGCTGAGGGAATGTGGTTTTGTGGACTCGACGCGAGGCGTGACCGGACGCTCTGATAACGCGCGATGGGACTTGCAAAGAGAACCAGCGCGAGAAGAACCCGGCAGGACTCGAGCGATGCAGTGGGGACCTCCCCGATTGAAGGCTGAATGAGTCTGACGGATGAACCCTCATGGAGTGAGCCGACTTGTATGAGGAAGCTCAGCTCCGGATGTCTGCGTGTAACGAGAGTTCGTCAGAAGTCGGTCACGCCTTGCGTCGAGTGAGAGAAGCATAACAACCAACTAGTAAGGAGCAATATCATGAACAAAGAAAAAGGTCGAGCCGTAGGGCTCGATGTGCATCCGGACAGTTTTGCCGGAGCGGTGGTAGAAGGAAGCGATCCGGGCAGTGCACAGGTAGTGAGCACTTCAACGCGAGTGGAGCTGAAGCAATTGGAGCACTGGGCGCTGCGTCACACCAGGAAAGAAGACACGCTGGTCTTGGAAGCCAGTGGCAACGCCTTCGCCGTGGCGGCGCGTTTGCGCGCGATCGAGCGAAAGGTCGAGATCCTCGACAGTCACCGCGCGGGCAAAGTGGGCAAGGTTTACTGTGCTAACGACCGAGTGGATGCAGTCAAGATTGCGCGGATTTACTTGAGCGCGCTCTCGCCCATTGTTTGGCAACCCGATGAGAAGACCCTGGAACGCAGGGAAGTCTTCAGTGCCTACCAGGGGGTGGTGAAGGAATCGACCCGGGCCAAGCAACAACTGCGCGCGATGTTGAACGAACATTGTGTGCGCTTGGAGAAAGGCTTCCGTCTTTGTCACCCCAATGCGATCAAGCGTCTGCTCGCCCTGCGGGAGTGGACGCCGGCGCGCGCGATGTTGCTGCAACAATTGCATGGCACTCTCCTGGCAGCACGCGCGCGGCGCACGCTGCTGCGTCGGCATATGGCCCAGGAGATCGTGGCCGAGGAAGCACTTCTGCGACTGACTCGACTTTGCGGGATCAATCTGATCACTCTCTATGGAGTGATCGCCGCGGTGGGCGATGTGCGTCGCTTCAGTCACGGCAAGAAGCTAGTGGCTTACTTTGGATTAAATCCAAGTGTGTCTCAGAGCGGCAACTTCGAAGGCAGCGGAGCCCTCAAACGCCATGGAAGAGGAGCGCTGCGCGCCTTGCTCATCCAATCGGGCAAGAAACTGCTCGAAGTAAATAATCCACTGCAGAAGTGGGGCCTGGCGGTAGCCGCGCGGCGTGGACGCAACAAGGCGGCCGTTGCGGTGGCGCGCAAACTCTGCGTCGCTCTTTGGCATGTGCTCATGGGACACTCCATCGGCGCGCTCGAGCGACTCGACATGCTCACAACCAAGCTGAGCAAGTTCGCCACTGAGGTAGGACCTGCCGCACTCAAGGCATTGGGCTTTAATAACAAAACCGACTTCGTAACTAAAAAACTTTATGTCTTACGAAGCGACCCTTGACCTAACCACATGTCTGCATCGCCTGGTTAGGCCGTGGGCGCTGGCCAGCAGCTATTGCTTCTGCGCGGAGAGAGCTTTGTTTCCGTTCGGCGGGTAAATGAGAAACCCGGTAATGTGGTCTCCGGCATCGCTCTGGAAGGTAATGCGCAGCGGCAATTCGGCGGCAAAGAAATCGCGGTTGGTTTCGGGATGAATGCGCAGCTTGGGCAGTCCCCACTCAGCAGGGGATTCGATGGTAAGGAAGTTGTCTTCGCGCGCGACCGTAAATATGCCTTCGCCTTTGACTTCGTAGCGGCCAACGTATCGATCCAAGACAGTTGGATCGATCGTGATCTCGGTGTGGGAAGTTTTAGCGGCGGTTTTCAGCGGAATATCCTGACGCAACAGGTGTCGCGCGATGTCATCGATGCTGCCGTTTTGATTGGAAAGCACGACCACGCCGATGCGCTGTTTCCGGTCGAAAGCAATGGAGCTTGCGAAGCCGTACGTACCGCCGTCGCGATAGATGATTTCGTCATCGCCGTTCCCGACAACGCTCCACCCGAGCGCCTGTTGTTCCGAACCACCAGTCGGGCGGCGCTTGTCGAGTGTGAGTTTGATGGCATCGGAGAGAGGCGAGGAATGCACACCCATTGCCACCGCTAGCAGTTTCCCGAGATCGTTGGCCGTGGAGTAAAGCCCTCCGGCTGTTGGCATGAGCGAGTAGATCGCCATGGAGGAAACGCTCGGCGCCGGCTTTAGCGAGGAGTCATGGCCTTGCGCAGCGTCGGATTTCATCTTCTGCGAAATGCTGAAATCTGTATTCGTTAGGCCAAGGGTCGCGATAACGCGTTTTCGCACCAGGTCTTCAAAGTTGTTTCCCGCGCGCGCGGCGAGCGCTTCACTCAAGATCCAATAACCAATGTTCGAATAATCCCATTGGCTTCCTGCATCTCGCCTTGGTTGATAATTAGCGACGAAACGGGCGAGATCGCCGGACGAGTATTTCGCAGCGGCTGGATCATTCAAGGGGGGAGCGTTTTCCGGCATGAACGGCAGTCCGGACGTGTGCGTAGCGAGATCGAGAAGAGTGATCGGTCGATTGTTTCGCGTGCGGACCCTGAGGCTAGGTGGCAAGTATTTTGCAACCGGATCGGCAAGGGCCGCCTCGTTTCGCTGCACCATGTCGGCGAGCACCAGCGCGGTGAAGACTTTCGTAACGGAACCAATTTCAAAAACGGTGTCGCCATCGAGTGGCCCAGCATCTCCGGCATGTCGATGGCCATGAGATATCACTCGTTCGCCGGCGGGGGTGACGATCTTAACGATAATGCCGACATCATTTTCGTTGTTTCCAACGCGATCCGTTAAGATTTGCCGAATCACATCGTCGGATGGCAGTTCGGCGGCGAAGTCCTTTACAATAGAGTAGAAGATGGCGATCGCTATCAAACCAAAGCGTTTCATAAACCTCCCGGGTTTTCTGCTGGGATGCAATGGTCGGTGCATTTGGATTCAGAAAAGTTAGCAAACCCAGAGGTCGGAACCTGGAGGCCGGAGTCAAGACCGAGTGGGAAGCAAGTGCCGCAGGTGAAGGCCTAACGAAACCCAAGATCAGCGACCGCGCGAATTAGAAATGACGTCCGCATGCTCTCAAAGCGCAGCATAAGGACGGTCTGCGGTTCACTGCATCGGTTGGTTAGGCGTTTAATCATGCTTGAGCGGCGTGCCGAAAATCTTCGGACTCGGTTTCCCGTCGGGGACGCACTCTTGCACGAAAAACTTCTCGAGCGCGTCGCCATCTTTGATATTAAACGGCCCTTTGATCTTCTGGGCTCGGTGGCCGGTGATGCGATACGAGATCGCCTTGAGCGGCTCGTGCCGATCGACCCTCCAAACGATTGTCACCTGCTGGCCATCGCTCGACCACTGCGCCGCAAACGCATTCGCAGCGGTGTCGAGGAACTCCTTGATCTCCTCGAGCGGCCCGATCTTTTTGCCGGTGCCCGCGTCGGTCAGGTAAAGATGGAAATTCTCATCGCCAAGCTCGCCGCTGCCGTGGGCGGTGATGGCAATCTTTCCATCTGGTGATATGCCCTTCGTGACGGTGACGTACTCATCCGGCCCATACTCGTAGTTCGACGTGGCTCGAACAGAGATAACCGGCAATAGCAGTATCGAGACGAAAAGAAGAAGTCGTGGAGTGGTCATAAGCGATAACGCCTAACGAGAAAGAGATAAGCCAAGGCAGGGTGTCGTGGCAATGTCGATCGAGCCGATTCGCTGAGGGGCAGTTGGCTTCATCGATTGGTTAGGCTGCATGTCTACTCCGCCGGCGAACAAAATAAAGCCCCGCGACAAATCCGACCAACACGCCAACCGCCGAACCGACGAATGGCCCAATCAAAAGGGTGGCTGCGACAAAATATTTGCTGCCCTCATGCAACCAATCTGGAAAGCTGATCTTCTCCGCCAGCCAGACCGGAGCCATGCCTGCGAAAAAGACAATCAGATTGATGATGAGGAAGCCCGCTAATGTGCCAATCGCACCTGCCAGAATGTAGCGACTCGCCGGCTGAAAACGCGGAATGAAACGAGCGATGATAGCGGCGACAACTAATCCGATCAGTAGGGCCAAATAAGCCGGTATGATAAAGAAATACGGCATAGCGAACGATGCGGCCTAACTAATGGATAGGCCGACAATAAAGTCGGATATCCCGGATATTAGCCAGCAAGTACAGTTTTGTCTCAAATTTGAGAGATTCACAATTTTCGTTCCGCCTCGGTGAAAAAAACCGTTTCCTCTAGCTTCCCCTCCGAGTCCAAAATCCTAATTTCTCCAGATCGAAAGCTGGCGCGACCTTTTGCATAACTCAACGCCTGATCTTTAACGAGAAACACCGGCTCAACGCCGGGACATTCCAGAACATTCCAGCCGTTTCGCCACGGTTTGATGTCGATGATCGTCGTCATCGCTGTTGCAGATTTCTACGACCATCTGATCGCGACCGTCGAGAAAAATAGTGCCATTTGTTTGCAACGGCGACAGTACGCGCGGCAGGCTTAACGAGTCCGTAACGCAGCCGCGACAACGTTCGAGCGATGACATTGTATCATAGCGGAGTGACAATCGTGGCTCTCCTCAGAGTGTGGCGCGGCTGGTGAAGGACTTCTTAGCGCATAAAAAGAGGGCCGCAGTATCACATGGCAGTGACAAGGCCTCGCGCGCGCGCGCGATGTGTTGCGCGTGTCGCAGCGGTATTACCTGTGGATTTGCGCGCAGTAGTAATCGCGGACTGAGAATCATTCGTCAGTGCCCGAATTGTCTGCCACGTCTGCTGCCTAAGCCTGTTAGTCGGAATTACTCCAAACCCACCAGCGGTTTCTGCCTTTCCCACAGTTCAGTCATGCGATTCGCTGGAATCTCCACGTCGTCCCATGTGAGGGGTGCGTTCATCTCGACCGCACGCCTGATGATCGGACGGTCGCTGATGCCTTCAATATCGAGCACGCCCTGCGGCACATACTTGGCAGCGTCGGCTTGCTTCGTTTCGTTGATGAGACCGTAAACTTCGTCGCTGCCAATGGCGTGCTGCACGACGTCGTCGGCCTTCAGATCCTTCTTTGCGTAGGCGAAGGTGTCAGTGACGCGGCCGGCGCGCATGGTACAAACTGCCTTGCCGTAAAGCGCCGCCAGGGCGATCGCGCGGGGGGTTTCCAGATGGCAAAGGTGATACGGGCGCAAGAAAACGTAGTAGGGGTGTCTATTCGTCACCTTGTAGTAGTTCATATAGGCGCGTTGGAATTCGCTCTCACAGCGGCCTACGACATACACGCCGCTGCCATGCTCTTTCGCGCCGAGGATGTAGTCCACGCGGCCCTGTTTACCGTATTTGTCGAAATCAAACACATCGAGCACATCCTGCACCTTGTTCGCGCGCGGACCTTCCATGCCGGGCACGAAGGGCGTGAGGCCGTATTCGTTCGCGATGATAGACATCTCGATGTTCAACTTCGAGCCATCGGTGTAGGCGAGGCACTGCACGGAACTGAGGCGTAGCTGTTTCGCAATCGACGCGATGCCGGCCAACGTTTGATCGCGTTTGAGGAAGCTTTTCATGTTACCTACCTGCACGATGTCGAAGCCCCACATCTCAACTTCCTCAATCATGCGCGCGAGCACGCCATGCTGGTCTCCCGCGTCGCTCGTGACCACGACATTTTGTTTCGCCGCAGCGTCACGCAAAAGATGACCAAGGACCGCGTCTACTTCTGCATTCGTCAACACGCAATGCGCCTTGCGCGCGATCGCAGCAGCGCAGTAATCGTAGGCGGCGGCGATAGAATTCGTCGCTTCAACCAAAACATCGCAAGGGATTCTCTCGTCCTTCAGCGCTGCCATGCCGTCGGTCGAAACCTTCGTCGGCTTCCCGTAAACCTCCGCGCCCCTCTTCGCCGCTTCTTCATTGAGGTCTGCGAGAAACGAAAGCCGCATTCCGGGCAAAAGGGCGAGCTGATAAGCAATGCCCAGCCCCATCGCGCCGCAACCGATCAAACCGACGTTGATCGGACAGCCTTCTTTTTCACGTTGTTTGAGTTCTCCGAGCATGATGTTGACGCGCCCGAGTGTAACGTCGTTGCAACCAACCAAGAAACAATCAGGTCGAAAAAATCTTGTTCGGTTCCAGCCGCAGTATGTTGCATGATCTGGAAGGTGCCGTCCGACGAATGGTCATCCGAGAGAATAATTTCGAGAGGCGTGTACGTTTGGGAAAGCGTGCCCAGAATCGCATTCTCGATAAAGTGCGCGTGGTTATAACCCGATAGGCCGAACGTCAACAAGGGCCTTTCAGCAATTTCATGCATGGTAATTATACCAATGGTGATCTAATTCGAGGAAACGCATCATGCCCGAAGTGCCCTTATGGCACTAGCGAGCGACAACATCCCGGAGGGCGCATTCTATAACGATCAAATTTCGACGTTTCAGATTTGCGTGTCGGTGATGTGCGCGCTCGTGCGGTCGGCGAGATTTTGTTTGGCGTCGAGATAGGCGGGCAGAAACTCAGCCGCTCGCGTGAAATGAGCCGAGCCGTCGCCGCCGAGCAAACGCATGAGCACGCCCAAGTTATTGTGGCCGCCCGGCGACTTCGGACTGCGCGCGAGATGACGCTCGAGCGGCGCGCGCGCCTCGTTCGGTTTGCCGTTTCGCAGCAGGAGCGACGCGCGATAAAAATCTTGATCGACCTCGGGCTCGTCGGGCCACGGCTCCCACGCCGCTGCGAGCGCTTCTGCATATTGCCCGCGAAAAAGATGCTGTAGACAACGCATATAATTGATGTGCGCGTCGGAAAAACCGCGCTCGCGATAGAGCGCGGCGAGCTTCGGGATCTCATATTTCTCGAGGATGATTTTGGTCTCTTCGCGATTGCGACGATAATTTTTGCTGAGCGAGGATTCTCTGATGCGATACGAAAGACCGATGCCCGGCGAACGCGCGAAGGTCATGCAGGCGTAGGAACATTTGAGCCACATGTCATAATCGCCCGAGCCCTTGATCGTGATGTCATACTTGGCGGTTTTGAAGCAGCGCTTGTGGATGAGCGGGTGCGGCAGCATCGCGTTGCGTTCGAATAGACGCGTGAAATGGCGCTCGGCGGCGATCCGGTCGGGGACGCGCAGCGTGCCGGGCAACGGCGCGCCCGCTTCATCGATCATACGATACGAGTCGATCGTGATGTCGGCGTCGCTTGCGACCGCCGTTTTGAGGAGGCGCTCGACCCGATCGCGATCAAAAAGATCGTCGTTGTCGAGCCAGGTGATATAATCGCCTTGCGCGCGGGCGCCGAGATGATTTCGGCCGAAGCCAAGCCCGCGATTTTGCGGCGCGTCGATCAATTGGAGCCGCGGATCGGAAAACGAGCGAACGATCGCGGGACCGCCATCCCTGCTGCCATCGTTATAAACCAGCACCTCGACGTTTTCGTGCGTCTGCGCCAGCGCGCTTTTGAGCGCGGCTGCGATGAAGGGCTCGGCGTTATAAAGACAGATGCCGATCGTGACTTTGCGGTCCCCAATGTTCATGCCTGCGCTCCTCGAAAAAAAGGCCTTGCACTGCAATGGGGCCGTTGGCTTCATCGATTGGTCAGGTCTAGAGTAACATGAAGGTAACCTCCTTGGTGAGCTTCTTTACGATTTGTGGAGCGGTCGCCGTTCAAGTCTATTCACAGCCAAAAGACAAGAATTGAGTGCCCGCGGCAAGCGCTCTACCAACTGAGCTATGCCCCCGAAAAAGATCTGCGGAATGTAGATTGTGGATTGCAGATTGCAATCAGTCCGCGTCACCAGATGTGCACTCGCTGATCCGGCGCGACGAACATCTTGTCGCCGGTCTGAACTTTAAACACGTCGTACCACGCGTCAGTGTTTCTGCTCGGGCCAATTACGCGGAATTGGCGAGGTGAATGCGGATCGCTCACCACCTGTTTCTTCACGTAATCGTCGGTGACTTTTCCGCGCCAGGCCTGGGCCCAGCCGAGAAAGACGCGTTGCTCTCCCGTGAAGCCGTCGAGAACCGGGGCCGGTTGTCCTTTGAGCGACGCCCGATACGCATCAAGCGCGAGGGTCAGACCGCCGAGATCGGCAATGTTTTCGCCCATCGTTAACTCGCCATTAACGTGCACACCGGGAATGGGTTCGTACTTCGAATACTGCGCGCCGAGCATGTCTGCCCGTTTTTTGAACGTCTCGATGTCCTGTTCCGTCCACCAATCGCGCAGCGTACCGGAGGCATCGATCTTCCGGCCTTGATCGTCGAAGCCATGTGTCAGCTCATGACCAATCACTCCGCCGGCTGCGCCATAGTTGATCGCCGGATCGGCATCCGCGTCGAAGATTGGTGGTTGAAGAATCCCTGCCGGGAAAACGATGTCTCGGAGACTGCCATTGTAAGCGTCATTGGTTTGCGGCGTCATGTTCCAATCCGTTCGATCAACCGGACCAAAGAAGCGGCCGGTGTAAAAATCCCAGTCAAGCTGCGCGCATCGTTTCACGTTGCCAACCAAATCGTCCGCGTGAATTATCAGTTTCGAATAATCACGCGCGTGGTCCGGATAACCGACCTTGATCGTATAAGTGTCGAGCTTCTTAAGAGCTTCTTTCTTCGTGTCGGCGCCCATCCAGTCGAGCTTCTCAATTCGCGCCCGATAGGCCGCCTTCAGGTTCGTGACCAAGTCCTGAATTTTCGCTTTGGCTTCCGGCGGAAAATATTTCGCCGTGTAAAGCTGGCCGACGCCAAATCCCATCGTACCGAAGGTGCCAAATCGATCGCCGACACCGAAGTCGCCGCCGCTGACGGTTGTGATCGCCCGTTTCCAACGGGCTTGCTGTTCCTTTTGTCCTGAAAGCGTTTTGCTGTGAAGTTCGAAATAAGCGTCCGTAAACGGTTTCGATAGGTACGGCGCAGCGTTGTCGGCGACATGAAACGCCTGCCAGGCCCGAATTGTGTCGATCGGCGCTTTTGCGTAAGCGTCGGCGATCTTTGGAAAGGCGCCTTTTTCGGCGATGACGACGCGCATCACCTTCGGCATTTTGGCTTCGACCAAAAATTTGTCCCACGCGAAACCGGGAGCGAACTTCTTCAGTTCCGCTATCGACATCGGATTGTAGATAGCATTGAGATCGCGCTGCTGTGCCTTGGTCCAACTCGCGTCGGCGATCTTGGTTTCGAAATCGACGATGTCTTTCGCGCTTTTGTCGGGTTCAGGCCAGTTCAACAGTTTCAAAACTGTGTGACATAGTTCTGGTAAACGGCTTTCTGCGCGGCGAAATCCCGTTTGAGATAGTAATCGCGATCTGGCAATCCGATCCCGGCTTGAGTCAGGTAAAACGCGTATTTATTTGGGTCCTTTAGATCGACATCGATCACCGGATTGAACAACGAAGATTCGAAATCGGTTGTGGTACGTCCCATTAGCGAAGCAAAGTCGTCGCGCGTTTTTGCGTTCTTCAGATCATTCAGTTCGGGATCGATCGCTTTTTCCGCGAGCTGTTCCGCCCGGGCTTCGTCCATGAACGATCGATAAAAAGCGCCGGCTTTTTCCTCGAGCGACGATGGATTGGCAGCCGCCTTCGCACCCGCGGCTTCCAACAAGTCCTTGAGCCGTTGCTCGGTGAGATCGGTCATGATGATTCGGAGCGAGTAGGCCGGTTTGTCTGGCGGGATTTGCGTTTTATCGAGCCAGGCGCCGTTGGCGTAGCGGAAAAAATCGTCGCCCGGTTTTGTTTTTGTATCCATTCCGGACAGATCGAATCCCCAGGTGCCGTATTTCAGTTTGGCCGGAGGCGAATCGGAAGGGTAGGCGAGGGGACCAAAGCAGAGAGCGAAAAATAGAAGAGCGCGGAAAATTGGATGCATAGATGGAGCGGGAGACTAAACGAACTCCAGCGGGTTGAGAAGTTGAGTGTTGAGGCAACGTTACGTTGCGTCTGCGTTATTCGCAGTGGTTGAGACCGGCGTAAACACGCGACCGGAGTCGAGATACTGGTCAAAAGCGAACCAGGCGGGATCGAGGTCACGAAGTTCTTCCTCGGCTTCTTGAAACATGCCCAGGTCAACATAGCCTTCGATGGCCCGCAGACGTCGCACGGTCTGCACGTCCTCCGGGCTAACAGATTTGATATTTATCCCACGCATAATTGTCTCTGATGCTTTGACGAAATCCACGAGCAAGTTCTTCAACGGCAAGAACGAAGTGTAGCGGTGCCCTTGGCGGGCGCGATGACTGAAAGTGCGGCCGACACGGCCGCCTCTACAGTTTCCTGGGTTCCTGTTTTCCTGATTTGAATCTTTCGAGGAAAAGAAAAATGCCGTCCGGCGTTGGCAGGACGGCATTAAGTCGATGTGCAGCAAAGACTGAATTGTGCGTTATCCGCGTCATTTCCTTGGGCTCTGGTTTCTTTCGATTCCAAAGTCTTCACGGCATATCGCCCCAGATGATCAATTGATTCACCCGAGGGACTTAGCCGTCGACCTATTCAACCGCGCTTCGAAATAAATTTCGAAGGCGATGAATCTCTCCTTAGAAAGGAGGTGATCCAGCCGCAGGTTCCCCTACGGCTACCTTGTTACGACTTCATCCCAATCACCATCCATACCTTCGGCGCCTTTTAAGGGGCGACTTCGGGTACAAACGGCTTTCATGATGTGACGGGCGGTGTGTACAAGGCCCGGGAACGTATTCACGGCGCCGTAGCTGATGCGCCATTACTAGCGATTCCGGCTTCATGGAGGCGAATTGCAGCCTCCAATCCGAACTGGGCCCAGTTTTCAATAGATTTCCTCCACCTCGCGGTCTCGGATCGTTCTGTACTGGGCATTGTAGTACGTGTGCAGCCCAGGCCGTAAGGGCCATACTGACTTGACGTCGTCCCCACCTTCCTCCTCGTTTAAGCGAGGCAGTCTGAACAGAGTGCTCGGAGCTCTCGCTCCGGTGGCAACA
>Ga0209009_1000688_pt1 | contig 10958 bp, 7 predicted proteins | sample BlaSpr_A8_OM3_M2_FD_187979 | JGI IMG/M metagenome (GOLD analysis project Ga0209009, IMG submission 187979) | Forest soil microbial communities from Thunder Bay, Ontario, Canada - Black Spruce, Ontario site 2_A8_OM3_M2 (SPAdes) (version 2) | ecosystem: Environmental > Terrestrial > Soil > Boreal... | reverse complement strand
GTTGTGGATGGGGAGAACAAAGTCAGCATACGGACGGTCAAGGTAGGCGACCGTGTTGGCTCCCAGTGGATTATTGTAGAAGGACTGAAGCCAGGAGAACGCGTGGTGGCCGAGGGAGTGCAGAAAGTGCGTCCTGGTGCGCAAGTAAAGCCGAAGCCGTACGTGCCGGATAGCGCAACGGCGCAGGCAAGGTAGAGGCCATGTCGAAATTCTTCATCAACCGACCCATCGTCGCAATCGTGATTTCAATTGTTATGGTAATTCTCGGCACGATCACGATCATCAGTTTGCCAGTTGCACAATTTCCGAACATTGCCCCGCCAGAGGTTCAAATTCAAGCAACTTACGTCGGGGCGGATGCGCTGACGCTCGAGCAATCCGTCGCCACCCCGATCGAGCAGCAAATGAGTGGCGTGGACCACATGAACTACATGTATTCATTGAACGCCACGGCCAATGGCGGCATGACCATGATCGTGGATTTCGATGTGAAGACGGATCCAAACACGGATCAAATTCTGGCACAGGCGAGAGAGACGCAAGCTGCTTCGCAACTTCCGGCCGATGTCACGAACTACGGAATCACGGTCCAGAAATCGGTGACATCACCGCTGATGCTAATCACGTTGTACTCGCCTAACGGAACGTACAACGCGGACTTCCTTGCCAACTTCGGCTACATCAATATTCACGATCCGTTGGCGCGTTCCACGGGTATCGGGAACGTGCAGATCTTCGGCGCCGGGCAATATGCGATGAGATTGTGGGTGAAGCCGGACCAATTGGGCAAGCTGGGCATCACTGTTACCGACATCATCAATGCTATCCAAGCACAGAACACCGTGAACCCCGCGGGACAGGTGGGTGGCGAGCCCGTGCCCAAGGGGCAGGAGTACACCTACGCGGTTCGCGCGCAAGGTCGATTGATTTCCGCCGATGACTTCGGGCAGATCGTGGTTCGCGAGACGCCGGATGGGGGAGTCGTCCGCGTGAAGGATGTGGCGCGGGTGGAACTCGGATCGCAGGATTACTCGGTAATGGGCCGGCTGAACGGCAAGCCGGGAGCGATCATCGCGGTTTACCAGTTGCCGGGCTCGAACGCTGTGGACGCTGCGAACGGCGTGAAAAAGCTGATGGCCGGAATGAAGCAGACATTCCCGCAGGACATGGATTACGTGGTTTCGTTGGATACGACAAAGGCTGTAACGACCGGGATTAAGGAGATTGTCGAAACGCTGCTGATCGCGATCGTACTGGTGATCTTGGTGGTGTACATCTTCCTGCAAAGCTGGCGCGCGACACTGATTCCGATGTTGGCAGTGCCGGTGGCCTTGATCGGAACATTCGTCTTTTTCCCACTGTTCGGTTTTTCGGTCAACACACTTTCTCTGTTGGGGCTTGTGCTGGCCATTGGATTGGTGGTGGACGACGCAATCGTGGTAGTGGAGGGCGTCGGGCGGCATATCGAGGAAGGGCTCTCCCCTAAAGAAGCGGCCCTTAAGGCGATGGACGAGTTGACCGGTCCCGTGGTCGGAATCGCCTTGGTGCTCTCCGCCGTATTTGTTCCAACCGCGTTTATTCCCGGAATCACAGGGCGTCTTTATCAGCAGTTTGCGGTCACCATCGCCATTTCCGTGCTCCTTTCCGCTTTCAACGCGCTCACTCTGAGCCCGGCTCTGGCAGCACTTTTGCTTCGGCCCAAAGAAGACAGCAAGGGGCTACTAAGAAGGTTTTTTGCCTGGTTTAACCGGGGGTTCGAGAGCGCGACAGATAGCTATGTACGGGTGTCTGGCGCGCTGATTCGCAAGAGTGCAATCGCACTTGTTCTACTGGTGGTGTTCTCTGGGGCGGCGGCATTTTTTGGCTCACGGGTGCCATCCAGCTTTCTGCCCGATGAAGATCAAGGCTATCTTTTTGTCAACCTGCAACTCCCCAACGCAGCCTCACTGCAACGTACAGACGAAGTTGCGCGACAGGTAGAGAAAATTCTGGCAGCGACTCCCGGAGTGAAATACACGTCTAGTGTCATCGGCTTTAGCCTGTTGAGCTTTGTGCGAACCAGCTACAACGCGTTTTTCTTCGTCACGCTAGACGACTGGGACGCAAGGAAGTCAAGAGCGGAACAGTTCCAAGAGATCAAAACGCGGCTAAACCAGCGATTGAGTCAGATGCCCGAAGCAATCGCGTTTGACTTTTCACCGCCCGCGATTCCGGGAGTGGGGACTTCCGGCGGATTTACATTTGTTCTGGAGGACCGGGCCGGAAAGGAGGTTGAATTTCTAACGCAGAATCTGAACACGTTTATGGCGGCGGTGCGTAAACGTCCGGAGATCGGTTTTCTGGGCACCACCTATCTGCCTAGCGTGCCTCAGCAGTTCGTGACAGTGGATCGCGACAAGGTGATCAAGCAGGGGGTGAACATCAGCGACGTCTATAAGACGCTTCAGGCCTTCATGGGCGGATATTTTATTAATTATTTCAACAGGTTCGGCCGGCAATGGCAGGTGTACATCGAGGCAGAAGGCGAATACCGAACGAGGGCGGAAAATGTGGGGCAGTTTTACGTCCGAAACAATAAGCGAGAAGATGTGCCGCTTTCCGCCCTGACAAAATTCGATCCCCAAACCGGACCAGAATTCACGATGCGATTCAACGAATATCGCGGCGCTCAGATCTTCGGGAGCGCGGCCCCGGGCTACAGTTCCGCACAGGCGATGAAAGCTCTGGAAGAAGTATTCGCTCAAACCATGCCCCGGGAAATGGGCTACGACTACAAAGACATGTCGTTTCAAGAAAAGCTGGCGCAGCAAGGAGTCTCCCCGACTGTTGTTTTTGCGTTTTCCCTGTTGTTCGTTTTTTTAATTCTAGCGGCGCTCTATGAAAGCTGGTCGCTGCCATTCAGCGTGCTGCTTAGCACGCCGGTGGCGGTGTTCGGCGCGTTTGCGACGCTTTGGTTGAGGCGCACGATCGCTGGATGGTTTTATCCGCCCTATATGGTGCAAATCGAAAGCGATGTGTATTCGCAAATCGGGCTAGTAATGCTGATCGGGCTAGCAGCAAAAAACGCGATCTTGATCGTGGAGTTCGCCAAGGACGAATATGAGCAAGGCAAGCGTCTTGTAGACGCTGCACTGGCAGGCGCGAGAATCCGACTCCGACCGATCTTGATGACGTCATTCGCGTTCATCCTCGGGAGCGTGCCTTTGTGGGTGGCCACAGGGGCCGGGTCCGTGGCGCGTCAGATCATCGGAACGACGGTGATTGGAGGCATGCTGGCGGCCAGTGCCATCGCCATATTTCTAGTACCGGCGATTTTCTATCTGGTGGAGAAATGGTCAGGCGCCGGAAAGGAGCCGGCCCCCGGCGGAGTTCAGCCGACGCCAGCGCCGGCGGAGGGAGACTGACATGGGCTACAGACTGGGTCGCGCGAAACGCGCAACGGAACAGATCATGGAAAATCTGCGGTCCCTGATTTCGCTGTGCTTGATGTCAGTTCTGGTTTCCGGTCTGATCGGCGGATGCGCGGTTGGTCCCAACTACCATAAGCCCGCAGTGCAAATTCCCAGCACGTATCGCGATACGAACGACAACACGCCGGTTCAGCCTCAAGCCGCCTCCTTCGCAGATTTGCCCTGGTGGCAAGTCTTCCAAGATCCGCAACTCCAGGAACTGATTCGTATTGCGTTGAAACAAAATTACGACTTGTCGCTAGCAACAGAACGAATCAATGCCGCGCGCGCGCAACTGGCCATAACGCGCTCGAGTCTTTTTCCTCAAGTGCAAGGAGGCGGCAATTTTACAGGTGGCAAGGAACAGTTTTTTCCGCTGAAAGCAAATATATTGGAGCTTGCGGCTGACGCAACGTTCCAGGTCGATTTATTCGGCCAGTTGAGACGCGCCACGGAAGCGGCGCGTGCGAGGCTGCTCGCGACAGAAGAGGCCCAACGAACCATTACGCTGACGCTCGTGAGTGACGTGGCGGGCGCATACTTTACACTCCTTCAACTCGATCTCGAACTGCAAATAACGAAAGACACGGTCGAAACGCAGGAAGGGTCCGTTAAGCTCACTTCGCTTCGACTGGACCACGGTGTCGCTACGAAGCTTGACGTACTTCAGGCGCAGCAAGTGCTCGATACCGCCAACGCGCAGATTCCGGACCTGGAAAGGCAGATTGGACAGGCGGAAGATGCAATCCACATTCTGCTCGGCGATTACCCGGGACCGGTGACGCGCGGACTCAAATTGCCGGAACAATTTATTCCACCGGATGTGCCACCAGGTCTACCTTCCGCGCTGCTCGCCCGGCGGCCGGATATTCGTCAGGCAGAGCAAAATCTAATCGCTGCGAACGCTGAAATTGGTGTCGCCAAAGCAGCATTCTTCCCACAAATTTCACTCACCGGAGGGGGGGGCGGCGCATTTGGGCGCAGTAGCGCTTTCTCGAGCTTGATGGGATCGCAGACCGCGATCTGGTCTTATGGCGCAAGCGTGACCCAGCCAATTTTCACCGGCGGCGCCCTTCGCGGGAATCTTCATCTGACCGAATCTCAACACGAACAGGCTTTGCTCTCTTACAAACAGGCCATCCAGCACGCCTTCGGAGATGTGTCGGATGCGTTGATCGGATACCAGAAACTCCATGAAGTTCGGGTGCAACAGCAGCAACTGGTAGCAGATCTGGAAGAATCGGTCCGGCTTTCTGTGATGCGCTATCGCGGAGGCACTACCACCTATCTGGAAGTCTTGGACGGCCAGCGGTCACTTTACAGTGCAGAGCTAACGCTGGCGCAGGCGCGAGGGAGTGAGTACCAAAGTTTGGTGCAGCTTTACCGAACCCTTGGTGGAGGTTGGCAGCAGTAGTTTTTCTCAATCTAACTATCAGAACAGCGGTAAATCGTGAGTGCGCTGATCACAAAAGAAAACAAGCGACTGGGCGACTTGTTCACTCAAGGCGATCAGGCCGACCTGGCACTCGCCCGAGAGGGCCTCGGGCCCAGATCTTGCGCCGCTCGGTTCCATTCACTTGTCGGGCGACGAATGCGCATTAATCGAATCGTTCCTCACCCGCCGCTACGACCTGGAACCTCTCGTTCGTTACAACATGGCGGACGAGATTCTTCGGCGCCTCAAGCCCAAACTTACGTTGCCACTCGAGAATATCGACTCGACTGAGAAAATTCTCGAAGCACTCGCCTATGAGCGCCGCGTCACAAGTCGTTATCAGTGAGACGCTACAAATCATTCCGCGACTTGCGGCTGAGCAAACGTGGTGGGTGTTCTTGGTCGATCCACAGCTGGAGCCTTACTTTGTCTTATTCACTAGAAAACTTGTCTCCTCAAAACCTAGAGGCTTGACTGGCGGTGGACGCAGCCTCGTGCGAAATTTTTTCCGCGCTGACAGGGAAAAATACAGGGATGCAGGGAATCTTGCGCCTCAATACGAAACCATTCGGCCATAACTCCACACTGCTTTCGCCGAGAAAAATCAGGTCTTCCAGACCAATGGAGCCGGGCACGATCAGGAAAGGAACGAGAACCCAATTCCCTGTTAACCAAATCCTGAAATGGCTAACGAGTCTTCAGCTGATTACTTTGAAAGCCGCTCGTAATGATTGACGATCGCACGATCTCTTGGAAGGAGAACTTGGACTCCACACCGAACGGTTTCCCATCCAACTCCGCATAGGGATAGATGAAGTAGTTAAGCGGATCGCCCTGCTGCGGAGGGTCAAGACGGATGTCTCGCCCGACAGTAAACTGCAGGCGATTGTCGTCGAGCGCTCCGAAGAAATAATCCTTCTTGTCCGGATGCTTCCAAGCTTCTGAGGCGTCCACTGGGATCCAGCCGTAGGGCTCGACGTAGAACTCCGCCCAGCAGTGATATCCCGGCACAGCCCCATCGTGCTGGTCTGAGGGCAGCGGAAACCCGATTTCAAAGCGAGCAGGAATACCGGCCGCCCGCATCATGCCGATAAACAGCGAGTGGAAATCCGTACAGTTGCCGCGCTTGGCCGTGCAAGCCCATATCGCATCGCCGTTACCCCAACCTGTGCCGGACTTGTCGTAGCGCATGGTGGCGATGACGTAGTTGTAGATGGCCCGCGCTTTCGCGAGCGGGTCTTGAAGTCCTTGCGTCTGGCTGGCAGAAAGTTCCGCTATGACGCCGTCAAGAGGCACGCGACGTTCTGGTTGGAGAAAGCGCTGAATATCTGGCGAGGCCGGCCCGGATTGCGCGGTGACTGGGCGGGCTTGGAGCAGTACGCGGTGTTCGTAGCGGGTTACTTCAAAGCTTACGCGCACCTCCGAAGGCTCGGTGACTTTCGCTGCTGGAACCTGCAAATACACATACTCATTGCCATATTCTGGATCGCGAAGCTTCGTATAAGTGAAAGCAGTTTCGATTTTCAAGTTGCCGATCGTTTGGTATCGGTCCGACTGCGGCAATGGAATCCAAATCCGCGAAGTCTTGGCGTCTGCGGGCAAAGCAGGAATTCGCGCAAGGTAGGTAAATTCGAAATTACGTAGGGGCCCCGTCGTCTGTAAAGAAGCAGAAAACACCGCTACGCCACTGAGTGCGATGATGCAAGTGAGCGTCAGAACAATAGCTCTGCATGGTTTCATGGCTAAATCTCCTCGAAGCCTAGCCTAGTGGCAAATAGGATCCGGGAAGCCCCGACTTCAAAACGGAACATGCTGTAGGACTCCGCGGTTCAGCCAGTTGTTCAAAGTGAAGCCGTTCGAACCGGCAACATAGGTCACTCTCTGATAGCACCGAGATCTGATCATTTGCAAGTACTTCTGCGACGCAGAGGGCATTCTGCGGAGAGTGAGTGATTCCTTGCGGGATGCCGCGAGCCCACTCGAGATTGATCAGCAGGGCGAGGAGCAATCGAGCCAACCTGTTCTCAACTCTTCTCACCTCTAGAATTTGACAAGGAACAAAGTAGAGATTAACCTGCCGCTGAATTCGCCGAATAGTCGAATTGGATTCGGCGCTTTGCGTGCGCCCGGAGTTCGCTGCTATTGCGCGCTATATACAAATAGCGTCCGCCGTTCCAGCGCGTCCGCCGGCGAGGGAACTGGACCATGACGCAGTCCAGCACACATTCGACTTCATTGTCTGCTTCGGTCCGGCCCGCTGCGACTGGAGGCTTTGCTCTCGGACTCGGACTGACCAACGAGTGCAACCTGGCTTGTTCCTTTTGCTACCGCGATCCGGCGCGGATGGACCGGCTTAGCCTTCAACAGGTGCGAACTGTGATGGAACGGCTGCCGATACGGTCCGTCAATCTCGGCACCGGTGAGAATGGTATGCATCCGCAGTTCCGCGAGATACTGGACTACCTCCGCAATCTGCCAGTGAAGCTCACCATCACATCGAATGGCCACAGCGCGGCGTTGCTCAGTGACGACGAGATGTGTGCCTTCCACGACATCGAGTTCTCACTGGATTATCCCAACGAGCTCGAGCAGGACACCCAACGCGGCAGCGGCAATTGGGCTTTGATTCTTGATCAGGCAGCGCGCTGTGTAAGGTTGGGAATACCGGTGACCTTCATCGCAGTAATGATGAAGTCAAACTATATGCGCCTTGCGGAAGTGGCGCGCGTGGCCAAGCGTTATCAGGCGCCACTGCGGGTTAATGTTTACCAAGCGGTGCGTTCTGACCTGTATAGGTTGAGTTACGAGGAATATTGGGAAGGCTTTCGAGCGTTGTTCGCAGAGACTGACGTGATCGCCATCGGCGAGCCGCTGGTTCGGGCCATGGCCGGCCTGCCTCCGAGAACCGGCGGGTGTGGAGTGAGTACAGTGCGCGTTACTCCGCGCGGAACCACTCAGCCTTGTGTGTATTGGCCGGGCGCTGGGGAACCGCTCTCGCTGCTTGTCTCCCTCCGCTCGAGAGTTGTGGAAACGTCGCCCTTTGTAGAGGCGCGTACCGTGCCCGAAGCTTGCCGCTCGTGTGTTTATCTTGAGTCTTGTTACGGCGGATGTGCCGCGCGGCGCCGCATCCAGAACGCGCTCGATCAGCCGGACTTCTATTGCCCCGTTGTGCGGGGAGAAGTACAAAAGCTTGAGATTCGCATGGCTGCTGCTCGTGAGCTTCCCAAAAGCGAAAGCTCATGTACAACGATCGTGATTGCGCGCGATTAAACAAGAGGAGAGGTACCAAATGACCGAAGAACGTGATGCAAGGATAGGGCTCGCAATTGTTCGGTTAACGATTGGTGCGATGTTCGTGTGGGTCTTCTTTGAGAATCTGGGGAAGGGTCTCTACACGCCAGCGGGTTATTCCGGACTGATCGACTATTACATCCAGCATGATCACGCTCCGGCAGCGTGGAAGGCGGTTATGGCGACAGCGGCGAGTCACGCCGCAATGGCGGCTCCTATGCAGGCGATAACCGAGATCTCTCTTGGGATCCTGCTCGTCATCGGTCTGCTGACGCGACCGGTCGCTTTTGTAGCGTTTCTGTATCTAACAAGCCTTTGGGTGTCTGAGTGGGGCACAGCGTGGATTTGGGAGTTGCTGGTTCCGGTGCTTGCTTCGCTTTCGCTCGCAGTCGGGCGCGCCGGTCGAACGTGCGGCGTCGACGCTTTGCTAGCGCGGCGCTGGCCGTCCTCGCTCTGGTGGTGACAAGATCAAGTGCGAGTGTCGGTCATCATTCCTACCCACAATGAAGCGCAATCCATCGGCCGCGTGTTGGCTGATCTCCCGGCCGACATTGTTACTGAGGTCCTGGTTGTAGATAGCAATTCAACCGATGGGACTCCCGAGATCGCTTCAAAGATGGGAGCCCGCGTACTCCACGAACCTCGTCGTGGATACGGTCGCGCCTGTTTGACCGGACTGGCCGGGGCCAGTAGCCCTGACGTCGTAGTGTTCCTCGATGGCGATTACAGCGATCGACCGGATGAGCTGCCACTTCTCTTGGCTCCGATCATTGACGACCGCGCCGATATTACGCTGGGTTCGCGAGTGGGAAAGCAGAGCGTTCATGGGGCGTTGCCTTGGCACGCCGCGTTGGGTAACCGATTGGCGGCTGTTCTGATAAGACTTTTGTATGGTCTAAGGATCAGCGATCTCGGACCGTTCCGCGCCGGACGAGCAGATGTTCTTCGCCGGCTCGAGCTACAGGAGAACACATACGGCTGGGCAGTAGAAATAATTCTAAAGGGTGCGCTCGCGGGATTCCGAATCGTTGAAGTGCCGGTGAGCTATTATCCGCGCATTGGAAAATCGAAGATTAGCGGTACGCTGAGGGGCACAGTCGGAGCGGCGTGGTTCATCCTCTTCCTAATAGTGCGCTATTCTTTTCGGCATCGAAGGGCGGGAATGCCACGGGCGGCGTGAGTGTTGGCACAGCGATCTCCTATGAAATCCTCCAGCGAAATTACAGAACGTTTGCCCAGCAGCCGCACGCTGGTTGTGATGGCGAAAGCACCCAGGCCGGGCATGGTCAAGACCCGTTTAGCTCAGAGACTTCCAGTTGAAGCGGTCACCGAGCTCTACTGCTGCCTTTTGGACGATACCCTGGCGCTGGCGCGCTCTTTGGGCACTGTGGAGGTAGTCATTATGTGCCCCGCATCGGATGTGGAAGAACTAATGCGGTTGGGGCGAGGCGCGGTGACTGTCGTGGCGCAAAAAGGGGAAGGCCTTGCAGCAGGGCTGACCTCGGTGTTTGCACGTTTCGCTGCGCCTGCCGGGCAAAGTGTGATTGCCTTCAATAGCGACAGCCCGCATCTCCCGGCTTCGGTTCTCGCTAGCGCGTTCGACGCGCTCACCGACCACGACGTGGTTGTCGGTCCGACAAATGATGGCGGATATTATCTCGTCGGGGCCAGGACCACTCATCCAACGCTTTTCTATGGCGATGGCATGGGCACTAAGAGTGCGCTTGAGGCTCTACTGGCGCGCACTCAAGAACTGCGGCTTTCCATTGCCTTCACGGAGCCTTTCTACGACATCGACGAGGAGCGCGACCTAACTCGGCTTGCCGCGGAGCTGCGACTCGCTCCCGCCAGGGCGCCACGAACAGCGGTCTGGCTGGAACAATGGGGACAGGCGGTTGCACAGTTGCCGACCGGCACGGACGACGCGTGAAGATCACGCCTTCACACAGGCTTTACGGGTTCGGCGCCATCTTGCTTGTGTCCCTGACGATTTGTTCACGCAAGCTCGGAAGCGTGGGTGAACCGTCTTTCATAATTCCGCTGGCAATTGCTGGGGTCGCGTACGTTCTCGCCATTCGTGAGTTGTTCTCCACGCCGAAATTCCCGCGACGAGACATCTTCATCGGGCTCCTGTTGGCGGTGCTGTGGCAAATTCCATTTCTATTGAAGGCGCCCGGTTCAGATGATGACATTCATCGTTATCTCTGGGACGGCCGCGTGCAACGGCTCGGCTATAACCCTTATGTCGTCGTTCCTAGTGATCCTGCGCTCGCCGGATTGCACACCCCCGAGACTCGTACACTAAACAACCCGGATGTGCCGAGCCCCTATCCAGCGGGAGCGCAGCTTTTCTTCCGCGGCGTGACAGCGATGCATGAATCCATCTTTGCGCTGAAATTAGCATTTGTATTTTGCGGCTGGGCGATCGTTCTGGTTTCGCTCGATATATTGCGTTGTAGTGGAGAAGGTGATCACTGGGTTCTGGCTTACGCCTGGAACCCGTTGCTGGCGACGGAAGTGGCGGGCAGCAGTCACATTGATATTGTCGGCGTGCTGCTGGTGTTGGTGTCTGCCGCGGCGCTTGGGCGGCGCTGGCGTACGGTTGGAGCTTTAGCGCTTGGACTGGCGGTTGCAGTGAAGTTGCTGCCAATTGTATTGCTCCCACTCTACTGGAGGCGCGTTCGTGTGCGCGATGCGACTCTAGCGGCAGTGGTGGTCGGACTTCTATACGTTCCTTTCTTCAAGCACGGGCGGATTCCGATTGGCTCGCTCGGCACTTACAT
>Ga0209009_1000687_pt1 | contig 10962 bp, 8 predicted proteins | sample BlaSpr_A8_OM3_M2_FD_187979 | JGI IMG/M metagenome (GOLD analysis project Ga0209009, IMG submission 187979) | Forest soil microbial communities from Thunder Bay, Ontario, Canada - Black Spruce, Ontario site 2_A8_OM3_M2 (SPAdes) (version 2) | ecosystem: Environmental > Terrestrial > Soil > Boreal... | reverse complement strand
GCCCACCCCACGAAATCTTCGATTTCTCGGGGGCCCGGGCGGGCGCTGAAGCCGGCGTCGCCTCCTGCGCGCGCTCGGTCACGCATCTACGCGATGCGCTCCGTCGCGTGCTCGTCGGCTCCTTGGCTCCGGCCGCCGATGCCGCAAATCTGCGGCGGACCTCGAGGGCGGGCCACTCGTGAAGTTTGGAGTTGTCGTGTTCCCCGGCACGTGGTCGGACCGCGACTGCGGTTGGGTGATCGACCAGGTGCTCGGAGCCGACCTTCAGTACCTGTGGCACAAGGACGCCGACCTCAAGGGCTGCGACTGCATCATCCTGCCCGGCGGCTTCGCTTACGGCGACTACCTTCGCACGGGCGCGATCGCCAGGTTTGCGCCGGTGATGGAGCAAGTCAGCGAGTTCGCCGACCGCGGCGGATTGGTCTGGGGGATCTGCAATGGGTTCCAGATCCTTTGCGAGGCGGGGCTCCTGCCCGGCGCTCTCATCCGCAATGCATCTCTCGAGTTTCGCTGCCAGTGGACGAATCTCGTTGTCGAGCGCACCGACCTGCCGTTCACCTCGCAATGCGCCGAGCGTGAGGTGCTGAGCGTTCCGATCAGCCACGGCGAGGGCAACTACTTCGCCGACCCGGCGACCCTTTCGCGGCTGGAGCAACGGGGTCAGGTCGTCTTTCGATATTGCGACGCGAGCGGCCGCGTCACGAACAGTGCAAACCCCAACGGGTCGACTCACAACATCGCCGGCATCGTGAACGCGCGGGGCAACGTGCTGGGCATGATGCCCCACCCCGAGCGCTGCTCCGAGCCCGAGCTTGGCAGCACCGATGGACTGAAGCTCTTCCGGTCAGTTGCGCCAAGCGCGATGAAGGTCCTGGTTTCTTGACGGCACAAAGCGTGGACGAGCGACGCCTCCGGGAGGTCGCGCTCACCCCCGAGGAGTACCGGGTCATCGTCGAAGAGCTGAAGCGAGCCCCGAACGAGGTCGAGCTCGGCATGCTCGGAGTTCTCTGGTCGGAGCACTGCTCGTACAAGAGCTCGAAAGCGCTGCTCCGGAGGCTACCGTCGACGAGCCCTGCGGTGATCCAGGGACCGGGCGAGAACGCTGGAGCGGTGAACATCGGCGAAGGCTGGGCCGCCGTGTTCAAGATCGAGTCCCACAACCATCCCTCGGCCATCGAGCCTTACCAGGGAGCGGCCACCGGCGTGGGCGGCATCATCCGCGACGTCATCGCAATGGGCGCGCGGCCCATCGCGCTGCTCGACTCGCTCCGCTTCGGACCGCAGCCGGCGTCGAGCCACCACGTCGAGGGCGTCGTTGCGGGTATCGGCGGCTACGGCAACTGCATCGGCATCCCGACCGTGGGCGGCGAGGTCTATTTCGAGGACTGCTACGCGAACAACCCGCTCGTCAACGCGATGTGCGTAGGCCTGGTTCGCGTGGATCGCCTGATGCGGGCTCGGGCCGAGGGCACGGGCAACAGCCTGATGCTCGTGGGCGCGGACACCGGCCGCGACGGCATCCACGGTGCGTCGTTTGCCTCGCTGGAGCTCGACGAGACCAGCTCCGAGCGAAGACCCGCGGTGCAGGTGGGCAATCCGTTTCTCGAGAAATGCCTGCTCGAGGCATGCATGGACCTCGCCCACACCGACGCGGTGGTCGCCATCCAGGACCTCGGAGCGGCAGGTCTCACGTCATCCGTGGCGGAGTGCGCAGGACGTGTGAGCGGCGCGGGCGCGCACATCGACGTCTCGCTCGTGCCGCGCCGCGAGCGTGGCATGAGCCCGTACCACGTGATGCTCTCCGAATCGCAGGAACGGATGCTCGTCGTCGTGGAGCGTGGGCGCGAGGCTGAGGTCGAAGCCATCTTCCAGGCCTGGGACCTGACGTCGGCGGTCATCGGCCACGTCACCGACGACAGCTACCTCACCGTCGTTGACGGGCCGGCCCTGGTGGCGCGGCTTCCCATCGGCCTGCTCACCGACGGCGCGCCGCTGCGGCGCCTCGTCGGCGTCGCGGCGGAGCAGCCACCCGGCCTCGACATCGACGCACTGCCGCCGCTGGTCGATCCCGGCGCCGCGCTTCTCCGCTTGCTCGCGAGCCCGAACCTGAGCAGCCGGCGCGGAATCTTCCGGCGTTACGACCACATGGTCGGCGACGCGACCGTCATCCCGCCGGGCGGCGATGCAGCGATGCTGCGGGTCAAAGGCACCCGCCTAGGACTCGCGGTCACGACCGACTGCAACTCGCGCTACTGCCACCTCGACCCACACCTCGGCGCCCAGCTCGCCGTCGCCGAGGCGGCGCGCAACATCGTCGCCACCGGCGCTCATCCGCTGGCCGTCACCGATTGCCTCAACTTTGCAAATCCGGACCGGCCCGAGGTCTACTGGGAGATGGAGGAGACGGTCGCGGGTCTCGCGCATGCTTGTCGCGCCCTGGACCTGCCGATCGTCAGCGGCAACGTCAGCCTGTACAACGACTCCTCAGGTGAGTCGGCCATCTATCCGACGCCGGTCGTGGGCATGGTCGGGTTGATCGACGACTACGGGAAGCGGCTTGCCGCCGGTCTGCGCACGGAAGGCGACTTCGTGCTCCTGATCGGGTCGAGTCACAACGATCTTGGTGGCAGCGAGTATCTGCAGGTCGAGCACGGCATGGTCGCGGGACGGCCGCCGGCTCTCGATCTCGCTCGCGAGCGGGCGGTCCACCGGCTGGTGCTGGTGGCTGCGGAGAACGGGTTGCTGCACTCGGCCCACGATTGCGCCGAGGGAGGCATGCTCGTGGCCCTTGCCGAGTGCTGCCTGCTCGGGGGCATCGGCGTGCGCTGCCCCGCGATCCGGCCCGAGTCTCCGCTGCGCATGGATGCCGCGCTGTTCGGCGAATCTCCCAGCCGGTTCATCGTGAGCCTGCCGTCGCGGGCGATGCCCGAGCTGCAATCCCTCGCGCGCCGCCACCATGTCGAGATCTCGCTTCTCGGACTCGCGGGTGGCGACACGATCGAGTTCGAAGGCCAGCTCCGGCTCCCGCTCGTCGAGATCCGTCAAGCTTGGGAAGGAGCGTTGATTTAAAGAGGTGCGACCAGAGATGCCGGCCGGATCTTCGGCGCCCATGCGGCGCATCTGCGTTGTCGCGGCCTCCGCTGCTCGCTCACGCATCAACAGATGCGCTCGCTCCGCTGCTCGGCCGCTCCTAGCAGCTGCACCACCTGGACACCGAATCTCTCGGCCGGCCCTCCGGCCGCACCTCTAGTGTGCGGAGTGTTCGGGATCTGCGCAAAGCAGGGCGTGGATGTAGCGAACCTCACCTACTTCGGGCTCTTCTCGCTACAGCATCGCGGCCAGGAGTCCGCAGGCATCGCGGTCTCGGACGGCACGAACGTCCGCGTGCATCGCGCGATGGGCCTGGTGGCGCAGGTGTTCTCGCCCGAGCAGATCAAAGACATGGGCGAGGGGTCGATCCTTGCACTTGGACACACTCGTTACTCCACGACCGGCTCCAGCCGCGCGGAGAACGCGCATCCGCTGCCGTTCCATCATCCGACGCTCGGTCCTGGCGCGATCGCGCACAACGGGAACCTCCTTAACGCCGAGGCGCTGCGCGCTCAGCTCGAGGAAGAGGGCGCGAGTTTCGACTCGGGTCTCGACACAGAAGTGATGGCCCGGCTGATCGAGCACACGCACGGTAAGACATGGGAAGACGTGATCCGCCGTTCATTCGCACGTGTCGTGGGCGCGTACTCCTGCGGCATCATCACGCCAACGCAGCTGATCGCTTTGCGCGACCCGTACGGATTCCGCCCACTGTGCATCGGGTTCATCCCGCTTTCGGGGCAGCCGGCGCATGTCATCGCTTCGGAGACGTGCGCGCTCGACACGGTCAACGCCAATTTCGTCCGAGAAGTCCAGCCGGGCGAGATGGTGGTCATGGACGAGCACGGCGTCCACAGCGTCACGTTCCAGACCTCGAGCAAGCACGCCATGTGCGTCTTCGAGTTCATCTACTTCGCGAGGCCCGACTCCATCCTCAAGAACTGCGAGCTCGAGGACGCGCGCATCCGGATGGGCCACGAGCTGGCCAAGGAAGCGCCGGTCGAGGCGGACATGGTGGTCGCGTTCCCCGACTCTGGAACGCCCGCGGCGATCGGCTACGCCGAAGCGTCAGGCATCCCATTTCGCGAAGCCCTCATGAAGAGCCGCTACATCAACCGCACGTTCATCCAGCCGGACCAGTCGCTCCGCGAGGCCGGCGTCATGCTCAAGCTCAATGCGCTGCCCAGGTCCATCAAGGGCAAGCGGATCATCGCCGTCGACGACTCGATCGTCCGCGGCACCACGTCGCGGCGGATCATCGAACGCCTGAGAGCCGCCGGCGCGAAGGAGATTCACATGCGAATCTCCAGCCCGCCGATGCGCTTTCCGTGCTTCATGGGTGTCGACATCGGTTCGACCAAAGAGCTGATCGCGTCGGGACGCACGGTGGAACAGGTGCGTGAGCGGGTGGGGGCGGACAGCCTGCAGTACCTGTCCATCCCGGGCCTGATGCGGGCCATCGGCCGCGGCACGTCGCAGGAGTTCTGCCGCGCCTGCTTCGACGGCTCGTACCCGGTGCCCGTGCCGCAGCAGCTCGAGATGGACAAGATGCAGTTCGAGCTGCCCTTGAAATCGGACCACGTTCCGGGACCTCCCTCGCCGCTCCTCGCGAAGGCTTGATGACCACAGAAGGCCTGTCATACGCCGCGACCGGCGTCGACATCGAGGCTTACGAGCGCGCACTGGAGCGGGTCAAGCCGCTGATCGCCGCCACGCACGGCAAGAACGTGGCCGTGGGCGTGGGACCTTTCGCGGGGCTATACGCGCTGCCCGGCGGCGGCCACCTGGCGGCGAGCGCCGACGGCGTCGGGACCAAGATCAAGATCGCCATCGCGGCGGGATCTCATCGCGGCATCGGCGTCGACATCGTCAACCACTGCGTCAACGACATCGCCACTGCCGCCGCGCGGCCCCTGTTCTTTCTCGACTACTTCGCCACCGGCCGGCTGGACCCCGAGGTCTTCACCCAGCTGATCGAAGGCATGACCCAGGCGTGCCGCGTCGCGGGCTGCGCGCTGTTGGGCGGGGAGACGGCCGAGATGCCCGGCGTGTACGCGCTCGGTGACTACGACCTCGCCGGCTTCATCATCGGCATGGTCGAGGCCGGCCGGAGCCCTGACCCGGCCAAGATCAAGGCCGGGGACGTGCTCATCGGCCTGCCTTCGAGCGGCTTGCACACGAACGGCTTCTCGCTGGTGCGGAAGGTTTTCGAGGACGTGCCATTGACTCGCGTCCTTCCCGAGCTGGGTCGTCCGCTCAGTGACGTGCTGCTCGAGCCACACACCTCGTATCTAGAAGACCTCGGTCGCATGCGGTGGAAAGGCGCCGCCCACATCACAGGGGGCGGCCTCATCGGAAACGTTCCACGCTGCCTGCCCGACCGCCTGGGCGCGCGCCTCGACCGCAAAGCGTGGACGGTGCCGCCGATCTTCGAGCTCATCCGGAAGCGCGGGCGCGTCGCCGACGACGAGATGTATGGCACCTTCAACATGGGCCTCGGGATGATCGTCGTGGTCGATCCGAGTGACGTCCCCACCGGCTCGCAGGTGGTCGGCGAGGTTGTCCGGCAATCCGGACCCGATCGGGTGGTCATCCGCTGACCCTCAGGTTGGGCGTCTGCGTCTCCGGTCAGGGTTCGAACCTGCGCAACCTCGTAGAACGAGGATTCAGCGTGGTTGCGGTGGCGACCAACCGGCCATCCTGCGGAGGCGCGGCGTTTGCTCGCGAGCGTGGCATACCGCTCGGAGAACTGTCGCAGAAGTCATTTGCATCCGCTGAAGACCGCGATGCCGCGATGTACGAATTCTTTATCGGCCACGGCGTCGAGCTGGTGGTTGATGCCGGCTACGACCGCGTCCACTCCCAGGGCTTCCTCGAAGCCTTCGGCGAGCGGATCATCAACGTCCATCCCTCGCTGCTGCCCGCGTTCGGAGGTGGCATGGATGCCGTCGAGCGGGCGCTCGAGAGTGGAGCCGCGGAGACAGGAGCGACCGTTCACGTCGTGACTCGCGACCTGGACGCCGGCCCGATCCTGGTCCAAGAGGCCGTTCCCATCCTCGAAGGCGATACCGTGGAGGGTCTGCGGAGGCGAGTGCACGAGGCCGAGTACAGGATCCTTCCGCAGGCGATCCAGCTCATGGAGAAACGACTTGCCCGCAGCCCTTCTATCGGTTAGCGACAAGACCGGCCTGGCCGCCTTCGCGCGCGGCCTGCAAAGGCTCGGCTACGAGCTCTTCGCCACCGGCAGCACCCTGCAGGCGCTCCAGGAAGCGGCGCTCGACGCGCGCCCAGTGACCGAGCTGACGGGCTTCCCCGAGATGATGGATGGGCGCATCAAGACGCTTCATCCGGGCGTGCACGCGGGGATCCTGGCGCGGCGGGACCGGCCGGAGCACATCGAGTCACTCCGGCAGCACGGCTTGCGCGAGATCGATCTCGTTTGCTGCAACCTCTATCCGTTCGTCGAGACGGTCAATCGGCGCGATGGCACCTTCGACGAGGCGATCGAGCAGATCGACATCGGAGGTCCGGCCATGATTCGGGCCGCGGCCAAGAACCATGAGTCCGTGCTCGTGGTCGTGAGGCCCGAGCGCTATTCGGAGGTGCTCGGTGCACTCAACGAAGGAACCGTCGACGCCACGATGCGGCGGCGCCTGGCGGCGGAGGCGTTCGCCCACACGTCGGCCTACGACTCGTGGATCGCGGCGTACATGCGCGGTGCCGAGCCCGACGGCTTTCCGCCCGAGATCACGTTCTCCGGTCTACTCACCCAACCCCTGAAATACGGCGAGAACGAGCACCAGAAGGCCGGGTTCTACCGGTTCGGACCAAACCCGGGCGGGCTCGGCGGCGCCATGCAGATTCAAGGCAAAGAGCTGGGGTTCAACAACATCCAGGACGCGTCGGCCGCGTATCAGCTGGTGCGCGATTACGAACGACCGGCGGTGGCGATCGTGAAGCACATGAACCCGTGCGGCCTCGCGGTCGCGGATGACATCGCGAAGGCGTACCGGCTCGCTTACGAGTGCGACACCGTCTCGGCCTTCGGAGGAATCGTGTCGGTCAACCGTCCGCTCGACCGCACGACCGCAGAGCAGATCGTGCAGATCGTCACCCACCTCATCATCGCGCCTGAGGTGCTCGACGAGGCCAAGGACGTGCTCGCCCGCCGCAAAGCGATGATCGTCCTGGCCGCGGAGCCGCCGCGCGCAAACCTGTTCGACTTCGACGTGCGATCGGTCCCGGGAGGTTTTCTCGTCCAGGAATGGGACAGGGCGGGATTCGACCGAGCAACCTGTTCCGTCGTGACCCGGCGCGCGCCGACCGAGGCCGAATGGGAGCAGCTCGGGCTCGCCTGGATCGCGGTCAAGCACGTGAAATCCAACGCCATCGTGCTCTTCAGGGAAGGAGCCGCCGTCGGCGTCGGTGCGGGGCAGATGTCGCGCGTCGAGGCGGTGGAGATCGCGGTCCGGCGCGCCGGCGAGAGGGCGCGCGGAGCGGTGATGGCGTCCGACGCGTTCTTCCCGTTTCCCGATGGCCTCGAGGAGGGAATCCGGGCGGGCGTCACGGCGGCGATCCAGCCCGGTGGCTCGCTGAAAGATGCGGAAGTCGTGGCCGCGGCGGATGCCGCCGGGATCGCGATGGTCGTCACCGGCCAGCGCCACTTCAAGCATTAGGGCTCGATTGGGAACTCGTTTCGGAGAAGAGGGCCGCAAGGTCGTGCTCTTCGAGCTCGAGGCCGCGCGCGATCGCATCGATGCCGACGACTTCGCAGGTACCCGGCGCCGCTGCTGCCGCCGGTCCCGGTTCTACCCCGAGCTGTGCTACGTGCGGTCGCAGCTGTGAAAGGCCCGTTCGCTGGCGAGCGTCCAGAAGACCACATGAAGAAGACCCGCGTGGAGCATCCCAAGGTGACATGCGGAACGTGCCGCATGTTCGACGGCACGGCGTGGTGCCGGCACTGGAACTTCCACACTACTGCGGAATCACCGCCGTGCCGTTTTTACAAAACCAGGGGGAGTTGAGAGGGCGCCGCCTGAACGCGGCGCCCTCGCGGATGGCCGGCGGTCAGGCCACCTGCGCCGTCTCCAGGTCGTCAGACGCGAACTCCTGCCGCGTGCGAGCGGCGCGCGGCGTTCGCAGCACCACCAGGACGATGAGCAGCCCCGTCGCGACGCAGGCAGCCGCGATCCCGAAGCCCAGCTGATACCCGGCGGTGAGCGCTCCGGCCAGCGATTGGCCCTGCGCAATCAGCGTGCGCGTGTGGTCAGCTGAGATCGTTCCGAGCGCGGCCAGCCCGAACGCCGAGCCCACCTGCATGGAGACGTTCGCCACGCCCGACGCGACTCCAGCGTCGGCTGCCGGGATCTCGGCCATCATGATCGTCGTCAGCGGCATGAACGAGAGGCCGGCGCCGATACCGAACAGCAGGTAAGCCCCGAACATGCCCGGGAAGTAGCCGGCGTTCTGGTCCGTGGTCGCCATCAGCAGCAGCGCGATGGTGATCGTCGCCAGCCCAGGAATGAGCAACGCCCGAGGACCGAAGCTGCGCATCAACCGGGCCGAGATTCCAAGCGAGAGCACGGCGAGCGCCCCCGTCGAGGGCAGGAAAGCAAGGCCGGTTCCGAACGCGCTGTAGCCCTTGACGTGCTGTAGGTACAGGGCGCCCAAAAAGAAGGTGGTGAACATCCCGGTCGCCAGCATGGCGCGCGCGGCGCTCGCGCCGGTCAGGCTGCGGATCCGCAGGATGCGAAGCGGCATGATCGGGTTCTCGAGCCGCGCTTCGACAACAAAGAAGGCTGTGAGGAGGGCGATGGCAGCCCCACCAAACCCCAGCGTGTGCGCCGAGGTCCAACCCATCTCGGCTGCAGTCACGATCGCGTAGACGCCGACCATCATCGCGGCGCTGACCAGAATCGAGCCGGCGATGTCCACGCCCCGACTCAAGCCGAGGCCTTCGTGCTCTTCGATCAGCCACGAGCCAAGCAGCATGGTGCCGACGCCGATCGGCAGGTTGATGAAGAAGATCCAGTGCCAGTTGATCAACTGCGTCAGCGTTCCACCGGCGAGCAGTCCGAGAGAGCCGCCGCCGGCGATCACGAACATGAAGATGCTCATCGCCTGGGCGCGCTCCTGAGGCTTGGCGAAGCCTGTGACGATGAGCGCGAGGATGACTCCCGCGGACAGGGCACCACCGACACCCTGTAGGAGTCGCGCGGCGATCAGGGTCGTGGAGTCGACTGCCAGGCCATCGAGCCCCGAGGCCAGGGTAAAAACCGCCACGCCGGCGAGGAACACCCGCTTGCGGCCAATCAGGTCGCCTGCCCGACCGGCGAGCAAGAGCAAGCTGCCATAGGCGATCAGGTAACCGTTGACGACCCAGGTCAGGTTCGCCTGGGTGAAGTGAAGGTCGCGCTGGATCGCGGGCAGGGCGACGTTCACGATCGTCGAGTCGAGGACGATCATCAGCTGGCCGAAGCAGATGACGACAAGGGCGAGCCAGCGCTGCCTGTCGCCGAATCGGGCTCCGAGATTTGAGTTTTTCATACTGCCTCCTTAGACGAACCAGCGTGCGGGATGATCACTATAACAGGATCAGTATCATCCTTATTGCATGAATATCTGGAAGGTGGGAATAGTTCTCATCTGGTGGTAGGATCAGAAATGGCCAAGATGGAGAGGGGTTCCGGTTCCGAAGCTGGGCTGATCGCCCTGCTCGTCCAGATCAACAAGGCGCTCCACCGCCGCACGTCAGAGGAGCTCTTGGGGATGCGACTCAAGCTGTTCCTCCTCCTGGGCTACGTGCGGGACCGCGGCGCCGTGTCCCAACAGGAGCTGGAAACCGGACTCCTGATGGACGCGAACAGCGTCGTGCTGCTCCTGAACGAGGCAGAGTCAGCCGGGTTTTCAATCCGCAAGCGCGACCCGGCCGACCGCCGCCGTCACATGGTCGAGCTCACCGACGCCGGCCGTGTCGCGGTCGAACGCGCCGAGAAGGCGCGTGAGGGGATCGAGGACGAGGTGCTGTCCGATCTGAGCTCTGAAGAGCGCAAGGCACTCAGAAAGCTGCTGCGGAGGGTCCTCGACGGCCTGCTCAGGGTTCCTGTCGAGTCTCAGTCCCAGGCCTGAGCCCCGCCGCGTTCAGTCGTCGATCGCCGCGTACGCCAAAGTCCAGAAGTCGACGAACACTCCGGCGGGGGTGGATGACTCCCAACCCCTCTGGGTCATCAGGATCGTGATCATCTCCTCGCGCGGGTCGTTCTCCCACAGAGTGCCCATGCCGCCACTCCAGCCGTAGCTTCCCAGCGATGCGAGCTGGGTACGCCGCGTGGCGATCTGCAGGCAGAAGCCCCAGCCGTGGTCTGCGAAGGAGTCCGGACCGAAACCTGACCTGGCCTTTTGCTCCGGCGTCAGGTGGTCCGTGGTCATGAGCTCGACCGACGGCCTCGAGAGGATGCGCGTCATTTTTCCATTTTTGCCGTGCCGGCCGCCGTCCAACAGCATCTTCGCGAACGACATGTAATCGTCGGCGGTGGAGACCAGACCTGCGCCGCCGTTGGGAAAGGCTGGCGGGCGGCTCCATTCGCTGCCTTCGGCCGGGTCGTAGACGACCAGCTCGCGGGTTTGCGGATTGACCATGTAGCTAGTCGCGAACCGGGCGAGCTTCGCGGCCGGAACGCTGAACCCCGTGTCGTTCATGCCCAGCGGCTCGAAGAGCCGGTCCTTTAGAAACACATCGAACGGCCGGCCCGACACGCGCGCGACCAGCACGCCCAGCACCTCGGCCGATGTGTGGTACAGCCAGCTCGTGCCCGGTTGATAGATAAGCGGCAGCGTGCCAACGCGTTTCATGAACTCGTCGGGGTTCGGGTC
>Ga0209009_1000685_pt1 | contig 11001 bp, 9 predicted proteins | sample BlaSpr_A8_OM3_M2_FD_187979 | JGI IMG/M metagenome (GOLD analysis project Ga0209009, IMG submission 187979) | Forest soil microbial communities from Thunder Bay, Ontario, Canada - Black Spruce, Ontario site 2_A8_OM3_M2 (SPAdes) (version 2) | ecosystem: Environmental > Terrestrial > Soil > Boreal... | reverse complement strand
AAAGACCAGGCCCACACTGTTAACGCCCAGACCTGCGAGTCGATCGAGCGTTTGCTGTGCCTTATGGGTGAAGTCCGGATCGTTTCCGTAGACCAGCACCATCACCCCAGCCTGGAAGTCGGTCGCCTGCGTCCTCGGATGCAAAACTCGTGCCGGCGCGGACGACGGCGGCGCCTTTGCGCCGAGCCCGATGGAGGCGACGAGGGGATCCAGGGCCGGCTTGAGAATCCAATACGTAAACAGACCGCTTGTCGCCAGGGCGAGAATGAGAGCACCCCTTCCCAAGTAGGTCCTACGCATGTGGTGACTCACTGACTGCTCCTCCTCGACGTCTCCTCCGCGACCATCGTTTTACCGCCGATTTCAGCTTTTGGCAAGCGGGCGGTGCCGCGCGCCGGCGACGGCTGGTCGCCGAACCTTGACAAATAGACAACGGCTGTTATTCTCGACTGCAGGAGGAAGGGCTCGGGAAGGGCTCAGGAGCACTGCTGTCTGGCCGCAGCACGGCAGTTGGCTCTGAATCACTCCGCCAAAAAGGAGGAGGCGCATTGGCGGCACAAATTTGGCGTCGTCCCGGCCCGATCGTCCGGGCGGCCAGTTTGCGCATGTGGCCACGGCGTCCCCTTAGTTCTTGGCCGGGGTCGACCGCCAGGTGCCCGGTCTAAAGGCACCGCTAGGGGTGGCTCCATCGTCCGGGCCACCTGACGAGGATCTAGCGGCTCGATCGGCCCTTTCAACCGGTCAACGGGCTGGCCTCGGGGCACTGACCCAGCCCTTTCGTGACCTGGAGCCGGTCGCGATCGTTACGACCCTTGGTGTGTCGCTTGCAGTCTTCGTCGCCTACGGGTTTTCCCTGGTTGGGCTCCTGCGCGGCAGCCTTCTCCTGAGGCCGACGGCGGCCATCGGATTGGTCCCCTTGATCGGGCTGGGGCTGATCGTCGGTCGACTCAGAGCCCGCAACGGCGAGCCGGCGATCCATGATCGCCTCGCCGACTACGTGATCGGGCTTCCCCTGCTGATCTCGGCGCTCCTTCTCCTCTTGCTGTTTCCCTCGCATGCGTCACCGGCCTTTTGGGAGGGACGGCTCGACCTATTTTCCTTACCTTTCTTTGTCGCTGGAGCTATCGCGATCAGCTTTGGAATCCGCACGCTGTGGCGAGTCCGTTTGGGGATCGCCTTCCTCTTCCTTTGCATGCTGGCACCGATGATTCCATCCATCGAGCGGCTCTTGGGCACGACGGGATTGCTGCTGCCCGACACCCGGAGCGCCGTTGCTTACCTGATCCTTGCTCTTGCGCTGGCGAGCTTTGCCACTGGTCGATTCTTGGTCAGGGCGGTGTTTGTGGTGGCCGGGGTCGGCGTCTTCTATGCCCTGGCCCTCGGGGCGGACGCTGCGCTCTGGGTCGCGGGGCCGACCGTCGCGGCGGACGGACCCGCGAGGCAGGTTCTGGAACTGATAGTGCTGATCGTTTCCGCGATCGTCAGCATCGGCCTCTTGCGGGTGTTTCGTCTGCACTTGTCAATGCCACGGTGGCAGCGGACGCCTCGTTACCAGGTGCTTCGCGTGTCATTTCGTTCGCGTGAGGCTCGCATTGCCGTGCCGGTTGCGGCCCTCATGATCGTCTCGCTCGCGGTCGCTCTCGCACTCATTGCGGAGTCGAGTTTCCCACGATACGGCGCCGTGCTAACTGATGACGGGAAGCCAAGGCTCGCGGCGGGCGCGATCGGCCGGATCAACATTGCCGGCTGGTCGATCCAGGCGGCGGGATCGCTTCCCTGGACCGAACGCTATTACGGACCAGCAGCCGGCGGGAATCAGTATCGCTTGATTTGCACCTGTGTCCGCCCAGGCTCCGGTTCGGCCGTTTCGTCACCATCGATTTTCGTCGACTCGATCCGTAGCAGCCAGGACCGCCCACTGTCGCCGCCGGAGCTTGCGCTTATTCATGCGATTCATGGCGCACGACTGGTCAGCCTGACTCGTGTGGACCTTGGGGGTGGAGTCATCGGACACGCTGCCGTCTACCGTCCAGAGTCGGCGCCTGATTGGATTGCGGTCTACTGGGATTGGCCCGTGCTCGACCTATCCGGAGCTCACTACGAGCACATCGTGGTCGAGGCTTCAGGTGCCAGCACGGAGGGTCTGCCGATGGCCACCGCACAGGGCGGAGCCGTGCAACCGATTGGAATGGTCCTTAACGACTGGCTCGACGGGGCGCCCGCAGATCCGGTCGGTGATTCCAGCGACCGCATGCGCAGCGGACTGACAGGCATCGCCCGGGCGATCGTCGCCGCCATTGAGGGCGGCGCATGACCCGTTTGGAGCTCAGTATCCACGGCCTGGAGAGCCGAGCGCCCGAGCTTTCCGCGCGGCGGATTCTCAGTGGCGCACAGCGCCGGCTTTTCCTGCTGGCCCTGATCCTGCTGGCGATTCTCGTCGTTGTGGCGCTGCCCGTCGCGGCGATTGCGCTGGTGGCGTTTGGCACCGCCCTTTACGTGGCGACCTTCCTTGGATGGCTTCAGCTGACCATGATGGCCCTAAAAAGACCAGGAATCGTTTCTATATCGGATCGGGAGGCGTACGCGATCGCCGACGACGACCTTCCGATCTATACGGTGCTGGTTCCCGCCTACAAGGAGCCGGAGGTAATCCATCGCACCATCGCGGCCTTGGAGGCACTGGTATATCCGACTGACCGCCTCGATATCAAACTCTTGTTGGAGGAAGACGACCTCGAGACGATCGAGGCGGTCCGAGCGGTGGGGCCGCCTCCTCACATGCAGCTTGTCATCGTCCCGACGGCCGAGCCGCGCACCAAGCCAAAGGCCTGCAACTACGGTCTCACCACCGCCCGCGGTGACATCGTCACCATATACGACGCAGAAGATCGGCCCGAGCCATTACAGCTCCGGCGGGCGGTTGCGGCCTTCCGGCTCGTCGATGAATCCGTTGCGTGTCTTCAGGCCAGGCTCTCGTACTTCAACGCACACCAGAATCTCTTGACTCGCTGGTTCACCGTCGAGTACGCGAGCTGGTTCATGATGCTGCTTCCCGCGCTGGCGTCCGGCGGCGGACCGGTGCCTCTGGGTGGCACGTCGATGCACATTCGACGGGCGGTGTTCGACGCGATTGGGGCGTGGGATCCGTACAACGTGACCGAGGATGCCGACTTCGGAGTGCGGCTCTATCGCTCGGGTTGGCGCACCTCGGTTCTCGACTCAACCACCTACGAAGAGGCGAACAGCGACGTCGTCAATTGGATCAAGCAGCGCTCCCATTGGCACAAGGGCTACCTCATGACCTGGCTGGTCCACATGCGTCAACCGGCCAGACTGTGGCGCGAGCTTGGCCCGGCGGGATTTTTCCGGTTCAACGTGCTGATTGGTGGCACCCCACTCATTGTCCTTCTCAATCCGATCTTTTGGTGGATCACAATCCTCTGGTTCACGCTGCATCCAGCCTTCGTCCAGGCGATCTTTCCACCCTGGATCTTCTATCCGGGCCTGACGTGCATGGTGGCCGGGAACTTTCTCGTCTACTTTGCCGGCGTCGTAACCACCCGGATGACTGGACATCCACGCCTGGTCGGCGCTGCGCTGCTGGCACCCTTCTACTGGCTCATGATGTCGGTCGCGGCGGTGAAGGCCGTGGTCCAACTCATCAACTCGCCGGCGAAGTGGGAGAAGACCGTGCACGGCCTCGACTTGGCGGTCCAGAAGGTCGGCCTGTGATGGCGGAAGCAGTCGGCACTTTGACCCTCTCCGGACGGCAGGCGCAAAAGTCATCTGAGCCGGTGCGTGTAGACCGCGCGCTGCTCATCTTCTGGATTGCGGCCGCCGCCTACCTGATCCTGGCTGTTCTGAGCGTTCTCGCGCTCAACATGATGCCCGGTGACAGCTTGAGCCGTGTCGCCATTGCTCAGCGCGTCATCTTTAGCCGGGACCCTCACCTGGCGGCGGTCGGCTTCGTTTGGAATCCATTGCAGACGCTCCCATTAGTACCCCTCGTGCCGCTGAGGCTCGTGTGGCCCGACGTTGTTCGTCTCGGCTTCGCGGCTTCCCTGGTCTCGGTCGCCTTCATGGCCGGCGCGGTCTACCAGATCCATGCGATCCTGCGGGATTTCGGCGTTCGCCTGCTGCCCCGGGTCTTGCTCACGGCGGTCTTCGCGCTTCATCCGATGATCCTTTACTACGCCGTCAACGGCATGAGCGAGGCCATGCTGCTCTTTTTTCTGTTGATTGCCGTGAGGCAGCTCGGAAACTGGCTACGGAGCCGGGAGACGCTCCGACTTGTTTATGCCGGGCTGGCACTGGGCATCGCCTACTTCAGCCGCTACGAAGCGCTGGCCCCAGCGGCCGCTGCCGTGCTCCTCGTCTTGCTCATCTCCTGGCTGCGATCCCGAGGCCAAGCCCTGGATCGGATGGCGGCGGCTCTTTCTGACACGGTGATCATCGGTTTGCCGGTAGCTGCCGCGTTCATCTTTTGGGCCCTCGCGAGCTGGATCATCGTCGGCCAGCCATTCGAAGCACTGACCTCCGCGTACGGCAATGCCGTTCACATGCAGGTGGCCCAGTACCAGCGAGTGGCGGCAGCCGTCGAGTACTCGCAAGGCTGGTTACCGGCGACCACCCTGGCATTCCGACGCATGTTGACCCTTGAGCCCTTTCTGCTGGTTTTACTCTTCGTCGCAGCCGTCCAGATTTTCCGGAGGCGTGCGCACGACGCGGTCGTCCCGTTGGCGGTCTTCGGGGCGGTGCTGCTCTTCATGCTCGGCGCCTACTTGCGGGGAACCATCTTTGGCGACCTCCGTTACTTCATCGCCGTTATCCCTGTCGCCACCCTCTTGATCGGCGCCCTGCTACCGGGCCGGCAACCCCGCCCGCCGGTTGCGCGCCCACTGCTCGTCTCCAGCCGCCCACCCGGCCGGCTCGTATCGATCGGCACGTCCGCCCTCCTGATCGGGCTGGCGATGGCATCGCTTCCGATTAGCGCCGTGGGAATGAGCGATCGAACCGTTGCCCCGACACAGTCCGACGAATTGTCCCCGGTCTTCAATTTTGTTCATCACCCGGGCGCGGGGCTGGTGGCGTTACGACGAAACGTCACGGAGCGCGCGGTCGCGCATGCCGTCGATGCCCTTCAGCTTGGCTCGGGCAAGGTCCTCCTCGACGTTTTCGTCGGTTATCCGATCGTGCTCTACTCGGACCGGCCCACCCAGTTCGTGATCCCATCCGATCGGGATTGGAGGGTGGCCATTTCCGATCCGTCCGCCGACGGCGTTGAGTATTTCCTGGTGCCCTCGCCGACGAACCCTCTTGCCGCATTGGACGACTTGAACCGAACCTATCCGGGCATCTTCGAGACCGGTGCGGGCATTGGCCAGCCAGTCGCGACCTTCCCAGGAATTGGCCACAGCGGAGCCTGGCGTCTCTTCCGAGTCGTCAGCCATGCCACCGCGGAGTCGGGCTCATGAAAACGATCGCCCCGCCCATTACCCGGCTTCACCGACCGACGGAAGGTCGCCGCGCCGCTGGTGCCGTGGCCGTTGCACCGGCGCCGACACTGGAGCTTCTGCTCCCTGCAGCCGATGTTCCGGATCCAGAATTCACGCTCGTGATCCCGGCGCGGAATGAGGAGAAGACCATCGGCGAATTCGTCGAATGGTGTAAGCAGGGCCTGGCCGAAGCCGGTGTCGTCGGAGAGATCCTGATCGTCGACAGTTCTAGCGACGCGACACCAGCCATCGCTGTGGCCGCAGGCGCCCGCGTCCTGCTGACACCGCCGCGCGGCCTTGGCCGAGCCTACATCGACGCGCTGCCGTTCATCCGTGGGCGCTACGTGCTGATGGGCGACGCGGATTGCACCTACGACTTCCGCGACCTCGCCCCTTTTGTCCAAGCATTTCGTGAAGGCTTCGAGTTCGTCATGGGTTCCCGATGGAAGGGCAGCATCGAACCCGGCGCCATGCCGCCGCTCCACCGCTACCTCGGCACGCCGCTGACGACGTGGGTGCTCAACCTTTTGTTCTCCAGCCGCTTCTCCGACATTCACTGTGGGATGCGCGGCCTGACCAAGGCGGCGCTGGACCGGATCGGCCTGCAATCGCAGTCGTGGGAATACGCCTCGGAGATGGTGTTGAAATCCGTCCAGGCGCGACTGCACACGACCGAGGTTCCGGTGCACTTCTTGAAGGACCGGAATGGTCGAGTCAGCCACCATGCCCGGATCGGGTGGTTCTCTCCGTTTCAGGCGGCCTGGATCAATCTCCGAGCCATGTTCATCTACGGCGTTGAGTTCTTTGCCCTGGTGCCGGGCCTCCTGATCCTCGGCCTGGGTCTTCTCTTGACCGTGCCGCTCAGCTTCGGGCCGTTTGCCATTGGCCGGATCCATTTCTCACTCCTGTGGATGTTGCTGGGCGTCTCGCTCACCCTCCTCGGACTGCAGAGTTTTTATCTGGGCTGCATCGCCCAGGTTCTCCACGACTACGCCGGCACCGCGCGGCGACGATGGCTGGGCCTCTTTGCCTACACGAGAACGGTGATCCTCAGTGGAATCGGGTTCGCCCTGGGCCTCGCCCTGAGCGTCGTCCTGCTGAGCGACTACCTTCGATCCGGTCTGACGTTCACGCCCCAGGACCGCCTCCCTTATGTCGGGGTGTTGGGACTGATGTTGATGGTCGTCAGCTTCATGACCTTTACGTTCGATTTGTTGCTTCACGCCGCCGCCCTGCGCACCGAGAGGATCTATGGCCCTGAGCGATAGGGATCTGCGCCAGCGGGCCTTCGGCCAGGACCGGGGGCCGACCGTCGTCGACCGCTTCGGCATCTTCCTCTCGGCCCGGCAGATCCGTCGAGCCGTCGGGAGCTTTTCAGGCAAGCGGGTCGGCGACGTCGGCTGTGGCTATGAGGCCCGGCTGGCCTCGAGCCTGTTACCCAGCGTCGGCCGGATGCTTTTGGTGGATCTCGCGCTGGCGCCTTCCCTGAAGACCGACCAGCGGGTCACCGCCATCGAGGGGTTCGTCCCCGAGGCCCTGCGCGCCATCCCCTCCGATTCGCTCGATGTGCTGATCTGCAACTCAGTCCTGGAGCATCTCTGGGATCCCGTGGAGACGCTGCGCGAGTTCTGGCGCCTGCTCGCCGCCGGTGGCGTCGCCGTGATCAATGTGCCGTCCTGGAGAGGGAAATGGTTCCTCGAGCTGTCGGCGTTCCGCCTTGGCTTCAGCCCGGCGGAAGAGATGGACGACCACAAGATGTACTACGACCCCAAGGATCTGTGGCCACTGCTGATCGAAGCCGGGTTCCGACCTAGAGACGTGCGCTGTTTTAGGCACAAATTCGGCCTCAATACGTTCGCCCGGTGCGCCAAGAGCACCACGCCGGGCGCCGGGATGCTGCCATGACGTTCTCGGAGGCGTTCCTGGCGGAGACCGCTGGCATCCTGGAAAAACTCGACCGCGACGACATCGAGCGCCTCGCCACCACGCTGGCCGCCGTCCGCGACGGAGGCGGTCGCCTCTTTGTCCTGGGCGTCGGTGGCTCGGCCGCCTACGCCCAGCACGCGGCCAGTGACTTCCGCAAGCTTTGCCACTTTGAGGCCTACACGCCAACCGACAACGTGTCCGAGCTGACGGCTCGGATCAACGACGAGGGTTGGGATTCGAGCTTCGTCAAGTGGTTGGAGGCATCGCGGCTGAGTCGGGACGATGCCATCCTCGTCCTCTCCGTCGGTGGCGGGAGCCGGGAGAAAAACGTATCCGTCAACCTGGTCAGGGCGATTGAGCTGGCCCAGCGGGTCGGCGCTCATATCCTCGGCATCGTTGGCTCGGACGGCGGTTTCACCCGCGAGTGCGCCGAGGCCTCGGTGGTCATTCCGCCGATCTTCCCTGAGCATCTGACAGCCCACACCGAGGGACTCTGTGCGGTGGTGTGGCATCTCCTGGTGTTCCATCCATGCCTGAGCCGGGCACCTGCCAAGTGGGAGTCGATCAGCAGGAGCGCGGCGCGATGAGCCTTCCAGGCAGCTATGTGGTCGTTGGCGGCGCGGGCTTTCTTGGAAGCCACGTCGTTGACCGCCTGCTCGAGCAGCCGTCGGACTCCCGGGTGGTCGTCTTTGACAACTTCAGCTCGGGGCGGCGCGCGCATCTGGGCAAATGGGCGGAGGCGGCGCGCTTGCGCGTCATCCAGGGAGACGTCAAGGACCTGGCAGAGCTGCGATCGGCAATGGCGGGGTGCGAGACCGTTATCCACCTGGCCTCGAACCCGGACATCGCCCGGGCGGCGACCGAGCCGGCGGTCGACTTCCACGAAGGCACCTACCTCACCCACAACGTCCTGGAAGCGATGCGCCAAAGCGGCGCTCAGCGGATCTTCTACGCGTCGGGCAGCGGGGTTTATGGCGATCGCGGCGAGGTCGAGCTGCACGAGGATTTTGGTCCGCTTGCTCCGATTTCCACCTACGGCGCGAGCAAACTTGCGGGCGAAGCCCTGATCCGCGCTTATTGCCACATGTTCGGAATCAACGCCCGGGTCTTTCGATTTGGCAACCTGGTCGGCCCCCGTCAAACGCATGGTGTCGGCTTCGACTTCTTACGCCAGCTGTCCGCGTCACCGCATCACTTGCGGATCCTGGGCGACGGCAGCCAGAGCAAGTCGTATCTCCACGTCAGTGACGCCATCGACGCCGTGATGCTGGCATCGAAAACCGACGCGGCCTTCGAGGTCTACAACGTGGCCACCGGCGATTACGTCACCGTACGCACCATCGCTGAAATGGCGATCGACTGCACGGGACTGAAGCCGGGCGACGTCCGGCTCGAGTTTACCGGCGGCGACCGCGGATGGAAAGGCGACGTTCCTGTAGTCCGCCTCGATACGTCCCGGATCCGCGCCCTCGGTTGGAACAATCGCCTGTCGTCTCGCGAGGCGTTGCGCAGCTCGATGGAGGCGATGCTGGAATGGATGGCCGCGCATCGGGTATCAGCATGACCGCGGTGCAGGTCGATCGGGCCGCGGTCTTCTTTGATCGCGACGGGGTCCTCAACGAGAGCGTCCTCGTGCGCGGTCGGCCATATCCACCGGCCAGCGCGGCCGAGCTGACGGTCGAAGACTCGACGGTCGAGGCCTGCGCACAATTACGGGCTGCCTCGCTGGCCCTGGTCGTGGTGAGCAACCAACCCGATATCGCCCGAAGGACGCAGTCGCGGGCGGCGGTTGACGCGATCAATCTCGCCCTGCGGCAGCGCCTCCCGCTGGACGCCGTGCTGATCTGCCCGCATGACGACGCCGACGAGTGCGCCTGCCGCAAACCCAAACCGGGAATGCTGCTGCAAGCCGCAAAAGAATTGCGGCTCGACTTGAGCCGAAGCGTGATGGTCGGCGACCGCTGGCGGGACGTCGAAGCCGGGCGGCGCGCCGGCTGCGCCACCGTATTTTTGGACCGAGGCTATGACGAGCCTCGACCGGAGGGGGCTGACCTGGTGGTCAGCGAACTCCCAATCGCGGTTCCCTGGATTCTGAGCAGGCTGACTTTACGACAGGGAGGGAGCAATCGTGCAGCTACTGACTGAGTCCCGGACCGACGCGCCGTCGCTGACACAATTACGAGTCAAGATCTTCGCCGATGGCGCCGACGAGAAGAGCATCCTCGCACTTGTCGAGAATCCCATCGTCCAGGGATTTACCACCAACCCGACGCTGATGCGAGCCGCCGGTGTACGCGACTACGAGAGTTTCGCGCGTCGGATTCTGCAGCTGGTTCGCGACAAGCCGATCTCTTTCGAGGTGTTCGCCGACGAATTCAGCGAAATGGAGCGCCAGGCACGCCGCATCGCCAGCTGGGCGGACTGCGTCTACGTCAAGATCCCGATTACCAACACGCGAGGCGAGTCCTCCGCCAGGCTCTTGCGACGGCTGTCGGGTGATGGCATCAAAGTGAATGTCACGGCCCTCTTGACGCTCGAGCAGGTCCGCACCGCTACCGAGCAACTGGCCGGTGGGCCGCCAAGCTACATCTCCCTTTTTGCCGGCCGGATCGCCGATACCGGGCGGGACCCGGAGCCGATGGTGCAGGAGGCGTTGCAGATCATGGCGCCCCACGCCAATCTGGAAATGATCTGGGCGAGCCCACGGGAAATTCTCAATGTGATCCAGGCCGATCGAGTCGGCTGCCACGTCATCACCGTCACCCCAGACCTCCTCAAGAAGTTGCCGACCGTCGGTCGCGACCTGGGTGAGTTCTCGCTCGATACCGTCAAGATGTTCCATCGCGATGCTGGAGCGGCCGGCTACCGGCTCTAACCATGCCGGGGTCACCTGTCGATGACTGGGATTCTCACTGGGATCAGTACGCCGAATCGGCCGCCTCGAATCCGGCTCAGGGTCTGCGCCGCAAGACCATTCGGTCGATGCTCTCACTCGGCGATCGGCCGGCACGCGTCCTTGATATCGGCTGCGGTCAAGGAGACCTGATCGCTGAGCTGCGAGCGGCGTATCCGGCCGTTGAGCTCTGCGGCATCGACTACAGCAATGCCGGCATTCAGGTGGCCCGACGCAAAGTACCCGGCGTCACCTTTGTGCGACGGGACCTGACGGAGCCTGGTCAGCCCGCGCCGGAGTTGCGTCACTGGGCGTCCCACGCGGTTTGCTCCGAGGTGCTCGAACACGTCGACGATCCTCGCACCCTGCTGCAAAACGCGGCGGCGTACCTGGCGCCCGGCTGTCGTCTGGTTGTCACGGTTCCCGGCGGCCCCATGTCAGCCTTCGACCACCACATTGGCCACCGCACGCACTTCTCCGTCGAAGGGCTCCAGCGGCTTCTGACTGACAGCGGGTTTGCAGGCGTCAGAGCTTTCGGTGCCGGCTTTCCCTTTTTCAACCTCTATCGGCTGGTCGTGATTCAGCGTGGCCCGAAGCTCGTCTCCGAGGTTGCCGGGGCAGGAACGGTCCAAATGTCTCCGCTTGCGCGGGCGACCATGAAAGTGTTTGCTGGCCTCTTCCGGCTGA
>Ga0209009_1000683_pt1 | contig 11003 bp, 12 predicted proteins | sample BlaSpr_A8_OM3_M2_FD_187979 | JGI IMG/M metagenome (GOLD analysis project Ga0209009, IMG submission 187979) | Forest soil microbial communities from Thunder Bay, Ontario, Canada - Black Spruce, Ontario site 2_A8_OM3_M2 (SPAdes) (version 2) | ecosystem: Environmental > Terrestrial > Soil > Boreal... | reverse complement strand
GATTGCTGTGCGCGAGCATCCGGAGAAGGGAAGCGACGGCGCGGACGCCGTGTTCGGGCCGGCTCATATCGACGAAGTCTTTCGGCAAGCGGATTACGTTGTGCTGGCAGCGCCGGTTACGGATGGCACGAAGGCAATTGCGAACGCCGAACGCTTGGCGCTCATGAAGCCCGAGGCTTGCCTGATCAATGTCGGTCGTGGACCGCTGGTGGATGAACTTGCGCTCGCCGCCGCTCTGCGTGTAAAGAAAATTGGCGGTGCTGCGCTCGATGTATTTCCGAAAGAGCCGCTGGCTGCTGATTCTCCTCTGTGGGATGTTCCGAATCTGCTGATCACTCCGCACACCGCGGCGCTGACTGACAAGTTATGGGAGCGGCATTACGTGCTGTTCTCGGAGAACCTGCGGCGCTATCTCGCTGGGCAGCCTTTGCTGGCCGTGGTGGATAAGCGGAAGGGATACTGACTCGATCACCAGCAAAAAGCTTGAACCACAGAGAGCACAGAGTGGCACAGGGGAAACCTTACCCATGAAAGCTCGGCGATCTCTCTGCTTCAAACATCTTTCTCCTACCGCGTATCTATTCCGAAACCAATAATCGCATTTACTTCGACCGGCTCATCCCCTCGAAATGCCGGACGGAATTTCCAGCTGTGCAGAGCGACCAGAATCTTTGAAGTAGTTTCGGGGGCACCGGGCTCGAGTACTTTCAGGTCTTTGAGATCTCCTGAGCGGTCGAGGGTGCAGACGAATATCACGTGAGTGGGCCGCAGCCCATCGGGTAGATCTTTCCGCATGGCTTCGGGCTCGCTTAATTTTTCTGAAGAAGGATGCGTTGCCGATGCGGGGTCGGCGTACTGCATTACCGCCCTGCCGAGCGAGGTATCGATGTAGATGGAGTAATTGCGGTCGCCTTTCAGAACGCCGTAGTAGGCGAATACGCCACCGGAGCGAGGGGTCGCTTCGATCGTAATTCCCGATCTTTTGTTAGCGCTGGTGGACGAACGGCCGGGGCCGGTCGATGGGGCGTCGCCGCCGGGAGATCCGAAGCGCCTTTCGCATTGCGCGCTCGATGCAGTGCGCCCAAGAGTTCGATAACTGCGGCGACGTCGGCTGCGCCGTGACGGGCCGGGACGCTACCCTCGATCCACTCGTAGAGAGCGAAGCGCGAAATGCGGTCGACCGCGATCGGTTCCGGGAGCGCACCTCCCGCGCCGCTGGCTTTGAGAAAGCGCAAGCCGTCGAATTCGTGCGCGAGACGGTCGCGATCGAGTTCGACCGATCCGTAGGATTTCAAAGCAAAGGTCGCCTGTCGCGTTTGCACTCGGTAAACGCGATTGTTTCCACCGCCCCCGCAATGCACGACGCCGATGACGCGTTCACCTAAGAGGCGCGCGGCGATCGCTCGCACGTCGTCGAGGGCGATCGTCGTCTGCTCAATCGGCGATGAGGGCATCGCTGATCTCGCGGAAGGAGCGGTAGGTTCGGTACGGAGCCGACGCGACCGTCGCCGAGTTCGTCAGCAGCAGTCGTTCGACGTCGCCCGGCCAAGCTGGATCGTTGAAGACCTCTTCGAGATCGTCGACGAAGTGCGTGCAGCGAAGGGCGACGATGCGCGCGATCTTCTCGTCACGCGTCCCCTCGAAGTAGAGGTTCGCTTCGGGCACGGCCTCGGGCCCGAGCATCCCATTGGCGCGCAGCCATTCCCGCGCCGCCTCTCGCAAGTTGACGTCCGATGCACCGAGGTTTGAGAACGTGCTCTTGTGGCTTACGATCGTCACTTCGGCTCCGCGCCGGCGCGCCAGCCGGATGAAATCGAGCGCGCCTTCGGCGGCGCGGGCTGCGGCGATCGCCGGACCGTAGACATGGGCTTGCAAGCGTTGCCATTCGGATTCGCCGTCGGGGAGGAGCCGCACGTGGTCGCGGATGTCGCGTTTGCTTCCGACGAAATCGAGCGGCACGAAGCGGCGCTCGACGGCGCTGTCAAAGAAGAGCCGATCGTAGCTGATCAACGTGTTGTCGAGGTCGAGTCCGATCCGCAAATGCGATGAAGGTCGCAGCACCCCGCTATAGTTCGCGTCGTTGGAGGAAAAATCCAGCACGAGCATCTAAACGGAGTCGGCTTTGAGTAATCTCGAGTCATGAAGATGCGAGCCGCGATCCTGGAGACCTTGCAGGCGCCGCTGGTGCTCGACGAGGTCGAAATCCCCGAACTCGAATGCGGTCAGGTGCTGGTCCAGATCCATCGCAGCGGGATTTGCGGCGCCCAGCTCGGCGAGATCGACGGCGCTAAAGGCTCCGACAAATATCTTCCGCATCTGCTGGGGCACGAAGGCGGCGGAGTCGTGGTCCGAACGGGTCCGGGGGTGACGCATGTGCGCGAAGGCGATCACGTAGTGCTCCACTGGCGCAAAGGCAACGGCATCCACGCGGCCACGGCAAAATACGATTGGCGCGGGCGAACGGTGAATTCGGGCTGGGTAACGACGTTCAGTGAATACTCGATCGTCTCGGAAAACCGCTTGACGCCGATCCCGGGCGACGTTCCGTTCGAGGTGGCGACGCTCATGGGCTGCGCCGTCACGACGGCGCTCGGGATCATCAACAATCTGGGCCAGGTGAAGATCGGGCAATCGGTCGCCGTGTTCGGTTGCGGCGGCGTCGGCCTGAGCGTCGTGCAAGGCGCGGCGATGGTTTCGGCCGACCCGATCGTCGCGATCGACATCTACGATCGCAAGCTCGAGCTGGCCCGCGAATTCGGGGCTACCCACTTGATCAACTCGACTCGTGTCGACGTTCGCGAAGAGATTCGCAAGATCGTCGGCTCCGCCGGTATCGATGTGTTCGTCGAAAACACGGGTCTGGTCAAGCTGATCGAGTTAGCCTACGAACTAACCGCCGCCGCAGGTAAGACGATCTTGGTCGGCGTGCCGCGCCACGATCAGGACATCACGATCCACTCCCTGCCGCTTCATTTCGGCAAAGTTCTCATCGGCTGCGAGGGCGGTTCCTCCGACCCCAGCGTGGATATTCCGCGCTACATCAAGCTGTATCAACGAGGCAAACTGCAGCTCGACCGTTTGATCACGCACCGCCTGCCCTTTGAGGAGATCAACGACGCGCTGGACAAAGTGCGCGCCGGCGAAGTCGGGCGCTGCGTCCTCTCGATGACCTAGCGAACGCCCACGCACAGGGCGAACAGGTAGTGGGCCATCGGTGAGAAGCCGGTGTGCACGACCTCGTCGTTCATCGAAAAGATGAAGATGTTCGCGAAGCGCCGCGCCAGCGTCGAGCGTAGCGTTTCGGCCGACTTCAAGTTGATGTGGCCTTCTAGGCTGACGCGAGAGGCGTATGGCGTCGCCGTGACGTTCGGCGACCCGACGATGCACGTACCGTCCGGGCCGAGCACGTCGGCGAGATGATCGACGTAGTCGGCCTCGAGCGACTCGGGGATATGTTCGATGACGTCGAGCGAATACGACGCCTCGTATTTGCCGACCGGCGCCGACTTGACGAAATCGAGCAATTCGAACGTACAATCCAGCTCTTCGCGCTCGGCATTGCGTCGGGCCCAATCGACGAAGACCGGATCGAAGTCGACGCCGTGCACGGCCTGCACGGTCTGCCTGACGACGCGCATCCCGAAACCGTCGCCGCAGCCGAATTCTACGGCGCTCTTCTTACCCGCCAGCATCTTCGAAACAAACTTGTAACGGGCCAAGAGGAAGACCAGCCGGCGCGGATCTTCGCGCCAGACTTGACCCGACATCGGTCCCATCTCCGGCGGTCCTCGCCGCATGAATTCGGCAATTTGACTTTCGTATTGCGCTTCGCCCAATGTTGCTCCTCAAGGAGGCGGATTTGTGACCGGTCGAAAATCATTCGGTCATGGTTGAAACGAATCTTTTAGGCGAGCGCATCGATTTCACGCAGACGCTGCATTCTTCGACGAAGCGCGACTACGTCGCGCGCGTCGTCCAGTACGACAAAGCCGCCTGTGCCGAAGTCGCTTCACGCTTTGGCGAGGACTATTGGGATGGCGAACGCCAGTACGGCTACGGCGGCTACCGTTACGACGGGCGCTGGCGCCCGATCGCGGAGCGGATGGCCAAGCACTATGGATTGCGGCCCGGGATGCGGATCCTCGACGTCGGTAGCGGCAAAGGCTTTCTTCTCTACGAGTTTACGCAGGTCGTTCCGGGAATCGAGGTCGCGGGGATCGACGTCTCGGCTTACGGCATCGAAAACGCAAAGCCGGAGATCCGCGAGGCGCTGACGTTAGGCGACGCGTCAACGCTCCCGTACGAGGACAAATCCTTCGATTTGGTGCTCACGCTGGGGGCGTTGCACAATCTGCCGATCGGAAAGCTGTGGTCGTCGATTTCCGAGATCGAGCGCGTCGGTCGCGGCGGCAAGTATATCATGGTCGAGTCGTACCGCAACGAACGGGAGAAGGCCAACCTCCTCTACTGGCAGCTGACGTGCAAGAGTTTCTACTCAACCGACGATTGGGAGTGGCTCTACCGCAAGATCGGTTATAGCGGCGACTACGGTTTCATCTTCTTCGAGTAGGCCCGCGTGCGCTGCCGCGCTCGCGTGGCGTTACGTGATCCCTGCGGCCTCGGGTCGAGCTGACGGGGTCAGCGTGCACAGCAGCGCGACCGCGTCGCAGCCGATCAGGATGTAGATGACCTGCAGCGCCGAGGAATGGAAGGCGAACATCAGTCCGAGCTGAGCGGCCGCGACGATCGCGAGGGGGATGAGGAATGAAAATTGGTGCGTCCCCATCCGGTAGTAGACCACGGTGTTCAATATCGCAAGCAGCGCCGCGGCGATGCCGTAGGGAAACACGAACGGCGAGCCTGCGGCAAACGCCTTACCGGCGAGCGTCGTAATAATGAACGACGGAAAGAAGAAGTAGAGCGCCAGACTCGCTCCGATGAGCAAGCCCAGCACGCCGAAGGCTTGCATGAGGATCGGTCGAGCGCCGCGCCCCTCTCTCGCGAAGATCGCCGCTTTGGGCAACACGACCGCCGGCAAAAAATTCACCAGCATGAAGATCATCCTGCCGGAGAGCGCCGCCGCGCTGTAGAGGCCGGCCGCTCGCGGATCGAAAAAATGCTTGACGACCAGCACGTCGCTGAACCCGAGGCTCGAAACCAAGAGCGTTGCGACCGTCACGTTGCCCATCGTCAACATAAGGCGCCGGTAATCGATCTTTAAACGAGCCGGCTTTACTCCCCAAAAACGCCGAAACAGCACGCCGTACGTGTAGAGTGCGGAGACGGCGAGGCCGACGATCCACGCTCCGAGCGCCCCGTTGAGTCCGAGGCCGAGCGCGGTGAGGACCACGGCGAAGGCGACTTTTATGATCGCCTCGGAACTCACCGAAAAAGCAAACGCCCCGAAACTCTCGATGCCTTGCAGCAGTCCGCGTACCGGCAGAAAAAGATAGAATGCCAGGACCGTCGCCGCAAAGAATACCGGCTCGACGGCGCCGATGTGTAAATAGGCTGCTACGCCGGGCGCCAGCAACAGGCCGAGAACGAGAACCGCCAGCGCGAGTGTGCCAAACAACTTTGCGCACCATTCGAGCAGTGCGCGCAGATGCGGAATGTCTTCGACCGAGCGAAATTCGGCAGCGTACTTTACCACGACGGTCGTTAAGATGAGCGCGGGCGTCGCGCAGACGATGATCGCCGAATTCAAGGCGTTGAACGAACCGTAGGCGACGACGCCGACTCGCCGGCTCACGAAAAAGTGGAATGCGAAGTTGAGCACGTTGACGAGCGTCTGGGCGAGGAATACGACGGTGCCGCTCGTGACGAGATCGACCTTGCCGGAATGGACGTCAGCCCGCTCGGCGGCGCGGCCCGCTTCTGTTTCTACGATGGGTCTGTAGTCCTTAACAGGTTGCTGGAGAATCCCCGTACCACAAAGCCGCTCGGGATTTTTCGTCGGATCGAGGAGACGACGAGGGAGCAATGCCGTAGCATTGTGACCGAGTCGGCGACGATGAGCCGGCGGAAAAGACCAGCGGCGACTGGTGCGTGGGGTTCTTCAGCAACCTGTTGAGCCTCGAGTTGTCGGCACGCCTTGCGTCGCGTCGTTCGGACAGTCCTTCAGCATAAACGACGACTCAGATGGAAGATCGCTGGCCTTGCAAACGATTCGTCGAAGGGGGAATTGGGAGTTTTTTCCTAGTAGTTTGGGGTTTCGCGTTATGCTTGTCACGAATTTCCGGCTCAAGTACCTGCTCTACAAAATCGTGTTGGCTTGGTACCAGCTGCTCGATACGGGTCGCCTCCATCCGGTGCGCGAGCGCGCCATTCGTGCGCTCGCCAAGAGCGTCGATTACATCGAAGAGCATATGCCCGACGCGTTGGGCTTCGATACGCAAAAGCAGATCTTGGCCTATTCCGTGTCGGAGACGAAAGTGAGCGGGCACTATCTAGAGTTCGGGGTATTCAGCGGCGGCACGATCCGCTATTTGGCTCGCCTGAGACCGGAGCAGGCCTTTCACGGTTTCGATAGTTTCGAAGGGCTGCCCGAGGCGTGGTCCGGTTTCAATCTCGGCCGCTCCGCCTTCGCGAAAGGCGGAAGGATGCCGCGCGTCCCGCGCAACGTCACGTTGCACAAGGGCTGGTTCAGCGAGACGCTACCGAAATGGCGGCAAGAGTTTGGCGGTCCGGTCGCATTCGTCCACGTCGACTGCGATTTATATTCGTCGACGCGCGACGTCCTCGACCAGCTCGCGGACCGGCTGCAAGCCGGGACGGTGATCGTCTTCGACGAGTACTTCAATTATCCGAATTGGGAACGTCACGAATTCAAAGCCTGGCAAGAATTCGTCGAGCAGCATCAGGTGCAGTTCGATTATCTAGCGTACGCTCGCCAGCAAGTGGCGGTTCGTATAAACCGCATCGGGCCGGAAGGCTCCGCGGAATGAACGACCGCGGCCGGGCGTATTGGGACGCGGAAATCGAAATGACGACCGCCTCAGCCCAGATGCGCGATCCTGCTTCCGCTACAAGACCGTACGAGAATTCGCCGCTCGCATTGACCTTTTTCGTGTCGTGCTACAACGAGTCCGAGCACATCCGCGAGACGCTCGACACGATCTGCGCCGCGGCGACCGCCGTCGGATTGAGTTTTGAAGTGGTCGTCATCGATGACGGCTCGAGCGACGACTCGCGTGAGGTCGTTCGCGAGTATATCTCGGCGCATCCCGACGCCAAGATCGTGTTGCGCGCCAACCGGAAGAACAAGGGGCTGGCCCAGAACTACATCGACGGCGCGTTCATCGGGATGGGGAAGTACTACCGGCTCATCTGCGGCGACAACGCCGAATCGGCGGAGAGCGTCATCGCGGTCCTGAAGGCGATCGGCGAAGCCGACTGCATCGTGCCGTACTACGTCGAGATCGAAGGACGCAGTCTGGGACGCCGCGTGCTCTCGAAAACCTACACGTTCATCATCAACACGATCACTGGGAACAAGATCCATTATTACAACGGATTGGCGGTCCATCTTCGGCATAACATCATGCGCTGGCACACCAATACGAAGGGCTTCGGTTTTCAGGCCGAGATCCTGTGCCTGCTGCTCGATCTCGGCTTCAGCTACAAGGAAGTTCCGATCGTCGCTCAAGAGAAGCGCGTCGGCAAGTCCAACGCCCTCGGCGCTCGGAACCTGCTTTCGGTGGCCCATACCATCATCGAGATCGCCAACCGCCGCATTTCCAGTTTCGTTTACTCGTCGCGCTGACCGCGATGCGAGCGTTCGTCTTAGCTGCCGGGGTCGGTCAACGCTTGGGGCCGCTGACGGCGGACGTTCCGAAGCCGATGCTCCAGGTCGGGGGCAGGCCGATTCTCGAGTACAACGTCCGCCTGCTCGTGCGCCACGGGATTACCGATATCTGGATCAACACCCACCATAAGCCTGAGGCGATCGTCGCTCACTTCGGTGACGGCAGCCGGTTCGGAGCGCACATTACCTACACGTTCGAAGAAGAACTTCGCGGCACGGCGGGCGCGTTGAACGCTGTCCGCACCATCTTCGACGATACCTTCCTCGTGGTTTACGGAGACAACGTTACGACCTGCGATCTCGGACGACTGCGCGCACGTCACGGCGACGGGGCGCTCGCAACGATCGCGCTCTTCTATCGGGAGGGCGTCGCGCACAGCGGGATCGTCGCGCTCGACGATCGCGACCGCATCCTCGCGTTCGTCGAAAAGCCGTCGCCGGAAGAACGGTTCAGTCATTGGGTGAACGCCGGACTGCTGGTCCTCGAGCCCAGAATCTTCGACTTCATCCCCGAACGCGCAGCCGGCGATTTCGGCCGCGATGTGCTGCCGGCGGCACTGCGATCCGACGCGGTCCTTTTGGGGTATCGCATGACCGAGCGTTTGTGGTGGATCGATTCGCCTGAAGACTACGCGCGCACCGCCACCGATCCCGAACTTCGGGCGCCTTCGTGAAATTGCGCGTCGGCTTGGTCGGCTGCGGTCTGATCGGTTCGCGGCGTGCCGCCGAGGCGGCCGCTCACGCGGATTCGACGCTGACGATGGTCGCCGATACCGCGCCGCAGGCTGCGGAGACGCTAACCGCGCGTTTCGATGCGCTGCAGGCTGCAGATTGGCGGCAGATCGTCGCCGCTTCGGACGTCGACGTCGTCATCGTCGCCACCCCAAACAAGTATCTGGCAGAGATCGCGTCCGCCTCGCTCGCGGCCGGGAAGCACGTGCTGATCGAAAAGCCGATGGGGCGGAATCTAGAAGAGGCTCGCGCCCTCGCCGCGGACGCGACGCGCAGCGGCAAGCTCCTCAAAGTCGGCTTCAATCACCGCTACCATCCCGCATTGCGGCGAGCTCGCGAACTTTTCACCGGCGGCGCGACCGGCAGACTGATCAACCTGCGAGTTCGGTACGGTCACGGCGGGCGCCCCGGCTACGAAAAGGAGTGGCGCGGAAGCCTCGATCTCGCCGGCGGCGGCGAACTGACCGATCAGGGCGTCCACGTGCTCGACTTGATCGGATGGTTCGCGGGGCCGCCGTCCCAGGTCGCGGCGCTGACCCAAACCGCGGTGTGGCCGATCGCTCCGCTCGAAGATAATGGTTTCGCCTTGCTCTCGTTCGATAGCGGTGCGATCGCATCGCTTCATACGAGCTGGACGCAGTGGAAGAACCTGTTCTCGTTCGAGGTTTTCGGCGAGCGCGGCGCGTTGCTGGTCGAAGGTTTAGGCGGCAGTTACGGCGCCGAGGCGCTGCACGTCCAGGAACGCTCGCGCGAAGGGGGCGCGCCCGCCGAGCGCACGGAGACGTTCGAGGGCCCGGATGAATCGTGGAAACTCGAGTGGGACGAATTCGTCAGAGCGATCGCGCACGGCTCTCCCTACAGCGGCGGCCCGGCAGATGGGCTCCTAGCGATGACGATGCTCGACGCGCTCTACCGCTCGGCCGGCTCCAAAACGTTCGTCTTGATGTAATCGATCGAGCGCTGCAAGCCTTCGTCTAATCCGATGCGCGGCTCCCAGCCCAGCGCTCGCGCCGCCGAGATATCGGCCAGCGTCGCTTGGGCCTCGCCCGGAAGATCGGGCCTCATCTCCGGCGCGACGTTCGTGTGGAGCAACTCCGCGACGCGGCGGTAGATCTCGAGGACGGAGTAATTGACGCCGCTGCCGAGGTTATAGGTATTGCCGATGGTGCGGGAGTCGTCGAGGCAGCGGACGTGAAAATCGTTGACGTCGTCGACGTAGACGAAGTCGCGCCGTTTCTCGCCGCTGCCATAGATCGTCGGGCGTTCCCCCCGTAACAGTTTGATGACGAAAGCGCTCATCGCCGGCGGAATCGTGCGCCGGTAATCCTGGCGTGGGCCGTAGACGTTGAAATAGCGTAGCGCCGTCGCCTGAATTCCGTGGAAGCGTGCGAAGGCGTCGGCGAAAAGCATCCCTGCCGTTTTACTGACCGCGTAGAAACTCAGCGGACGATTCTCGCTCTCGGGAGTGGGAAATATCGTCGTCCCTTCGTAGACGGCCGACGATTCGGCATAGACGATGCGTGCGACCCCGGCGCGCCGCGCCGCTTCGAAGACGTTGATCATCCCGGTTACGTTGACGTCGCTCGTCTCGACGGGATCGGCTTGACAATCGGCGATGCAGTTCTTCGCGGCGAGGTGGAAGATCGCGTCGACTCCGGTGACGTGCGCGGCCAGCAGCGGATCGCGCACGTCGATCTGCCGGAAGTCGACGCCGTCCGGAACTTGTTCGCGAACGCCGTAGGCGAGGTTGTCGATCCCGATCACGGCGTCGCCTTCACTCAGGAGCCGGTCGGCGAGGTTGCTGCCGATGAATCCGGCGACGCCCGTGATCGCGACGCGCCGTTTCACGACGCGCTGCGTTCGACGACGGGTTGCCGGCTTTCGACCCTTTTTTGTCCGAAGCGGCTCAGGCTGTAACGGAGCGTCAGAAGCTCCCGCAAATTTCGTAACGTACCCTTGACGGGATCGTAGCGCGTATCCGCGTCGTTGCTCCACAGGACCGGGAATTCGAGGATGCGATAGTTGCTCTGCAGGGCGCGCAGGATGATCTCGGTGTCGATCATGAAGCCGTCGGTGAAGGCCGCTTCGAAAAGCGCGCGGCCGGCCTCGCGCCGGTAAAGTTTGAAGCCGCACTGCGTATCGGAGATGTAGAGCGGCAGCCGCATCGCCGTATGGATGAACAGTTTGAAGAGGCGGGAGCCGACTTGGCGGTAGAGCGGTTGGGCGACGACGATGCTCCCGCGCATCCGGCGCGAACCGTGCGCCACGTCGCACATATCCATGTCGAGCATCGCGATCCCGATCTTCGCGATCTCGTACGGCACGCAGAGTCCGGCGTCGGCGAACATCAGAATTCGGCCGCGTGCGCGCAGCATGCCGTGACGCACCGCATGACCTTTGCCGCGATTCGGCTTGTAACTCAGAACGACGAGGTTATCGTAGGTCGAGCGGAGCGCGTCGGCTC
>Ga0209009_1000682_pt1:0-10000 | contig 11008 bp, 8 predicted proteins | sample BlaSpr_A8_OM3_M2_FD_187979 | JGI IMG/M metagenome (GOLD analysis project Ga0209009, IMG submission 187979) | Forest soil microbial communities from Thunder Bay, Ontario, Canada - Black Spruce, Ontario site 2_A8_OM3_M2 (SPAdes) (version 2) | ecosystem: Environmental > Terrestrial > Soil >... | reverse complement strand
GACTCAGTTAGAACTTCAGTGCCGTCAGGGTGGTATCTCACCGTCCGCTCCCCCGAGGCCAAAACCCCAGGTTCAAAGCGTCCCACCTATCCTGCGCAGACAACACCAAAATTCAATGCCTGGATATAGTAAAGGTGCACAGGGTCTTTCCGTCTACGTGCGGGTAACCGGCATCTTCACCGGTACTACAGATTCGCCGAGCGCGTTGCGGAGACAGTGCCCAAATCGTTACGCCATTCGTGCAGGTCGGAACTTACCCGACAAGGAATTTCGCTACCTTAGGACCGTTCTTCGTGTTACTCCAGCGGATCCCGCTGGGGCCAGATCGTTTCCGTCTGGCTCTGCATGTCGCCATGCAGATCGGACTGTCTCATCCCATCGATCGTTCGCTGGGCCTGGCGTACAGTCTCTGAGGATTCCCGGATCGCTCCGGATCTTTCCTGCTGATTGCCTGCACCCCGTGCATTGTCACCGTTGCCGGTAGCAGGGGATTCTCAGGGTTTCCAGCATATGGCCAGGTTTATTAACGTAACTACAACGGTCAATCTCATAGTTACGGCCGCCGTTTACTGGGGCTTCGGTTCATAGCTTTGCCTTGCGGCTAACCACTCCCCTTAACCTTCCAGCACCGGGCAGGCGTCAGACCCTATACGTCGTTTTGCGACTTTGCAGAGTCCTGTGTTTTTAGTAAACAGTCGCTTGGGCCATTTCACTGCGACCCCGGAACGCTTCGGGGGTAAACCCTTACACGATCCGAGGCACACCTTCTCCCGAAGTTACGGTGTTAATTTGCCGAGTTCCTTCGCAACGCTTCACTCGAGCGCCTTAGGATTTTCTCCTCATCTACCTGTGTCGGTTTGCGGTACGGTCACCCATCAGTCTCCCTAGAGGATTTTCTCGGCAGCGTGGCATCGGCGAGTTTGCGACCTTGCGGTCTCCCCGTCGCTTCTCGGCGTTGATGAAGGAACGGATTTGCCTATCCCTTCCGCCTACGAGCTTGGCCCGGGACATCCAACACCCGGTACACCTAGCCTCCTGCGTCCCCCCTTCGGTGATAACGACCAACGAGCGGTTCCGGAATATTGACCGGATTTCCATCGGCTACGCCTTTCGGCCTCGCCTTAGGGACCGACTCACCCTGAGCGGATTAACCTTGCTCAGGAATCCTTAGATTTTCGGCGAGCAGAGCTCTCATCTGCTTTATCGCTACTTGTGCCGGCAGGGTCTCTTCTGAGCGGTCCACCGGTCCTCGCGGTCCGACTTCACCCCCCTCAGAATGCTCTCCTACCACGCGCAGAGGTCGAAACCCCCGCGCATCCGCCGCTTCGGTACGTAGCTTGAGCCCCGTTGAATTGTCGGCACGGAGCCGCTTGACCAGTGAGCTGTTACGCTTTCTTTAAAGGATGGCTGCTTCTAAGCCAACCTCCTGGCTGTCTGAGCGTCTCCACTTCCTTTTCCACTTAGCTACGATTTGGGGACCTTAGCGTACGGTCTGGGTTCTTTCCCTTTCGACAATGAAGCTTATCCCCCACTGTCTGACTCCCGCGCTGCGATCAACGGCATTCGGAGTTTGATTGGATTTGGTAACCTGGGAAGGCCCCGAGTCCATTCAGAGCTCTACCACCGTTGTCGATCACGCAAGGCTAGCCCTAAAGCTATTTCGGAGAGAACGAGCTATAACGGAATTTGATTAGCCTTTCACCCCTATCCACAGCTCATCCGAGTTGTTTTCAACCAACACCAGTCCGGGCCTCCACTGCGTGTTACCGCAGCTTCACCCTGGCCATGGATAGATCATCCCGCTTCGCGTGTAATCCCAGCGACTGAATCGCCCTATTCAGACTCGCTTTCGCTACGGCTCTGCACTTCGCTTCGCCTTGCCGCTGAAATTAACTAGCCGGCTCATTATGCAAAAGGCACGCGGTTCCACCGTCTGCCGCCTTGCGGCGACAAACATGGTGGTCCCACTGCTTGTAGATGGACGGGTTCAGGTACTATTTCACTCCCCTCACAGGGGTTCTTTTCACCTTTCCCTCACGGTACTGGTTCACTATCGGTCGCAGAGTAATGTTTAGCCTTGGGTGATGGTCCACCCGGATTCCCACAAGGTTTCTCGTGCCCCGTGGTACTCGGGAACGGAGACAGGAAGGAACCGAACCTTTCGCCTACGGGGCTGTCACCCTCTGCGGCGGCACTTTCCAGTGCCTTTGGCTAGGTTGGTTCTTGATGACTTCCCGGCTTGCGCCGTGCTCCGCCCCACAACCCCCCGAGAACCGAAGCCCTCGAGGTTTGGGCTGTTCCGCGTTCGCTCGCCGCTACTGACGGAATCGCTGATTTGCTTTCTTTTCCTCCGGGTACTGAGATGGTTCACTTCCCCGGGTTTGCTTCTCCCTGCCTATGAATTCAGCAGGGGATCTTCCGACTTGACTCGGAAGGGGTTGCCCCATTCGGAAATCCCCGGATCGAAGCCTGTTTGCGGCTCCCCGAGGCTTATCGCAGCTTGCCACGTCCTTCATCGCTTCTCTGCGCCAAGGCATCCACCGTCCACCCTTAGTAGCTTGACCATAAAATACCTAAGACGCGAATCGTTTCTTTCTATTTACCCGACTTCTCTTGTCAAAGACCGTGATCACCGCGGATCAAAGGGTGCCTCCGTCAAGAGGCATCTTTTCATCCGCGCTGCGGACTGAATCACCGACCGCGTCTCTTCGAGCCGCAGGTGTTAGGTGGTAGGTGTTAGGTGGTAGGGAAAGCACCAGGCTCCGGCCCCTATCACCTACCTCCTATCACCTATCACCTCGCAAATTGGTGGAGCTGAGCGGAGTCGAACCGCCGACCTACGGCTTGCAAAGCCGCCGCTCTCCCAGCTGAGCTACAGCCCCACGTGAGGTGCGAACTACCTATAAGTGGTGGGCCTAGGTAGATTCGAACTACCGACCTCACGCTTATCAGGCGTGTGCTCTAAACCAACTGAGCTATAGGCCCAGCGGGAAAGGGGTGCGGGGACCCAGGGGTGCGGAGACCGTGAGGTCCCTGCCCTTTCCTGCCTCCCTGCCTCCCAATACGCTTTCGGTGAATTCAAAGACCAGCGCCCGGGGCCCGCGGCCCTGGGACCGATACCTTCAAAACTGAGTAGAGAGTAACCAGACATATCGACCTTGAGTGTCTCGAGCTCTCGACATGAGAGGCGAGAGCCGAGAAGAACCCTAGAAAGGAGGTGATCCAGCCACAGGTTCTCCTACAGCTACCTTGTTACGACTTCACCCCAATTACCGACCATACCTTAGGCGGCTTCCTCCCTTGCGGGTTAGAACACCGACTTCTGGTACAGCCGACTTTCGTGATGTGACGGGCGGTGTGTACAAGGCCCGGGAACGTATTCACCGCGGCGTGCTGATCCGCGATTACTAGCGATTCCAGCTTCATGGGGTCGAGTTGCAGACCCCAATCCGAACTGAGACCGGCTTTGTCCGATTTGCTCCAGCTTGCGCTCTTGCAGCGGTTTGTACCGGCCATTGTAGCACGTGTGTAGCCCTGGACATAAAGGCCATGAGGACTTGACGTCATCCCCACCTTCCTCCGGTTTATCACCGGCAGTCCCACTAGAGTGCCCGGCCGAACCGATGGCAACTAGCAGCAGGGGTTGCGCTCGTTGCGGGACTTAACCCAACATCTCACGACACGAGCTGACGACAGCCATGCAGCACCTAACCAGCCGTCCCTTGCGGGAAAGGGAGATTTCGCCCCCGTGCGACTGATCTTCAAACCCAGGTAAGGTTCTTCGCGTTGCTTCGAATTGAACCACATGCTCCACCGCTTGTGCGGGCCCCCGTCAATTCCTTTGAGTTTCAGCCTTGCGACCGTACTCCCCAGGCGGGGCACTTAATGCGTTAGCTTCGGCACCGCAGGGGTCGATACCCGCGACACCAAGTGCCCATCGTTTACGGCGTGGACTACCGGGGTATCTAATCCCGTTTGCTACCCACGCTTTCGCGCCTCAGCGTCAGTACCGGTCCAGGGGGCCGCCTTCGCCACCGGTGTTCCTCCCAATATCTACGCATTTCACCGCTACACTGGGAATTCCACCCCCCTCTCCCGGACTCAAGCCTTGCAGTTTCTTCCGCACGTCCTCAGTTAAGCCGAGGGATTTCACGGAAGACACGCATGGCCGCCTACGCGCCCTTTACGCCCAATAATTCCGAATAACGCTGGCCCCCTCTGTATTACCGCGGCTGCTGGCACAGAGTTAGCCGGGGCTTCCTTTGCTGGTACAGTCAATGTCCGGGGGTATTAGCCCCGAACAATTTCTTCCCAACCGACAGGAGTTTACAACCCAAGGGCCTTCATCCTCCACGCGGCGTTGCTGCGTCAGGCTTTCGCCCATTGCGCAAGATTCCCCACTGCTGCCTCCCGTAGGAGTCCGGACCGTGTCTCAGTTCCGGTGTGACCGATCGCCCTCTCAGGCCGGTTACCGATCGAAGCCTTGGTGAGCCATTACCTCGCCAACTAGCTAATCGGGCGCGGGCCCATCCGGTAGCGCGAGATCTTGCGACCCCGCTTTGATCGTCAGAACTCTCGTTCCGAAGATGTCATGCGGTATTAGCTCGAGTTTCCCCGAGGTATTCCCCACTTCCGGGCAGGTTACCCACGTGTTACTCACCCGTCCGCCACTCGACTGGAGAGTTGCCCCCCCAGCCTCGTTCGACTTGCATGTGTTAAGCACGCCGCCAGCGTTCATTCTGAGCCAGGATCAAACTCTCCACTTAAATGTGTTCGCGCGACGATCTCCCCGGAGGTGCGGAGGACCGCAAGGTCCTCTGCTTTTACTGCCGAAGCGACCGCCGTTTGATGCGAGTCAACCCTGCTTTAGTTAAAGACAGGAAAAACTCTGGTTTTTCAAAAAAACCAGGAAAAAGACGTCTGGCACGCTCTACTCAGTTTTCAAGGAACCGGGCCCCGGGGTCTCCTCCCCGCGGACGACGCCGTACCGCCGGCGTTCTAAGACCATTTCCGCCAAAGACGGAAACTTCAGTCTAAACGATTTTCCCCACTTCTGTCAAGGGTTTAGGTGCCCTTCGCAGACACCAACTCCACCTGGCGAGGAACCTGAAAAGAACCAAGAACCCTTGCTGGGGATGCGCAATATAAGGGGGGAGCCTCACCCTGTCAAGAAGATTCGTGAAAATCGCGGAAGCCTAATGTTTTCAAGATATTAGGCCGTCTTGAGATGCACATGGCTCTGTGCACCGCTTATCGCCTGCTCTTGGGCCTCGCAGAATCCCTTGACGCGCCGCGAACGGAGGTTGCCGATGCGCAGCCGTCGGTCCTGGACAGGCGCGGCCGCCCTCAGGGTGTCCGAGATCCCGGAAGAGGGTTGTTCGGTCCCCCGTCCTTCTCCGTGAGCTCCCCGTCGACATACTCGCAGAGGACATGTCCGATCGCGATGTGGCACTCCTGGATCCGCGCGGTCGTGGTCGAAGGCACAACGATCGCGACGTCCACGATCGGGGCGAGGCTGCTGCCGTCCCCTCCGGTCAGAGCGATGGTCGCGAGGCCGGCCTCGCGCGCCGCCTCGATGCCGAGGATCACGTTGCGCGACCGCCCGCTGGTGCTGATGGCGATCGCCACGTCACCGCGGCGTCCGAGCGCTCGAATCTGCCGGACGAAGACCTGCTCGAAACCGTAGTCGTTCCCGATCGCCGTCAGCGCGGAGCTATCAGTGGTCAGCGCAATCGCGGGTAAGGGAGCCCGCTCAGCCACGTAACGCCCGACGAACTCCGCCGCGAGATGCTGAGCGTCCGCGGCGCTGCCGCCGTTGCCAAACAGGAGAAGCTTGTTCCCCTGGCGAAAAGCCGCGACGATGGCATCTCCCGCGCGCCCGATCGCGTCGACCTGCTCAAGAGCGATCTGCCGCTTGAGCTCAGCACTATCGAGCAGCGCCCGAGCTATATCGATCGGGCTCATCTTGTCGCTTCACCAACTTCCGTTGGCTCACCGGCCAGGCGGTCGGCTTTCTGGATCGTTGGATAAATCGGGTAGTGCCCCTGGAGAGCCACCACGGCCTTTGGATGACTTCGCAGACCCGCCTCGTACCCCGCGGAACTCTTATCTTGATTCAGGCTCGCCTCCCCGTTGATGGAGGATCCCAGAGTTCTTTCTGCAGCTCCTTCGGAGGTCCGCCCAACCGCAGCAACCGATTGGAGCAATGAAGAGTCTCGCGGATTTGAGTCTCGATCTCACGGGAGAACACCCGAGAACAGATGAGGATCGCCTCCGGCCGGCCTTGCACGTCGCCGGGAGGGAGAATCGGAATGCCATTGATGTCTTTCCCGTGATACCGCGGATTCGAATCGACGAACGCGCGAATGTCGGCGTCCTTGAGACGACTCGTCTTCAGCAGCCGTCTGGCGAGAGTCCCGACTCCCCAGACGAGAATCGGCTCGCCGGCGTCGGCGATCGCATCGATCGTCCGGGCCAGTTCCCGCTCCAGCTCGACTGACCGGGCGATGTAACGTCGCAGGGCGGGCTCCGTCTCCCTGTCCCGCTCGAAGGTGAGTCCGGGCCTTTCAGAGCCTCTCCTGGCGACGCAGTAGGCGTTGGGCATGTGCGACTCGTCGCCGTGAGGATGCACGTCCTGGCCTGATCCAAGGATCTCGAACCCATTGCCCGCGAGAAGATTCCGGAGGGAGACGGGCGAGAGGAAGTTGATGTGCTCGATACTGAACTCCTGAAACGGCGCATCGGCGAAGTCCGGAAATCGAGTGACGTCCGGAACGTCCACCAGGATCCGCCCATCCGGGTCGAGGATCTCCCGGATATGGCCCAGGCAGACGTCCACATCGCGAAGATGCTCGAGGACGCCCACCAGGATGGCGAAGTCGAACCGACGTCCGGTTCGCGGAAGGTCTGCGATCGAACCCGTCAGGGCCTCGATCCCGTACCTTTCGCGTACCGATCTGGCACACTCGGGCGACGGATCCAGCCCGGTCAATCGCGTGCAGCCAGCCTCCTGAAGACGCGCGAGGAGACCGCCAGTGGCGCACCCGATCTCGACGATTCGCGCCGCCCGCGACGACAGAGATCCCAGGATCACCTCGGCAACCTTGCCGAAGCGTTCCGGGTCCTCGGGAGCCTCGTTGTCGGCGCCGGGAAGCCGTTCGTACTTTGAAAGATCGCGGTAGTAGGCGTCGAAGGCTTCCTGTCCCGGAATTCCATCGGCGTATCCGCAGCCGCAGCGATCGCACACCACGACGTCGTATCCGCTGATCAGAGCACCCTCGCGAATCCATTCGAACTGCTGCGTGAAGAGCCGCCGAGCCTCCTCCCAGCGGCACACCGGGCAGGTGCGTGGCTTCGGCAGAGCCCGAGACGGGAGGCTCCGGGCGTTCACGCCCTGGCCGCGCGCTTCCGACGGGTGACGGACGCCCGACCGTCGGATGGGACAGCTCTCTTCCGCGCCGGAATGCCGGACGTGAGAAGGGCGTCTATGAGCTCACGCACGGCCCCGTTTCCGCCACCTCGACTCGTGATGAATCGAGCCGCCATTTTCGCCGATGAGTGGGCGCCGGCGGGAGCGGCCGGGAGACCAACAATCTCCATGGCTGGAACGTCATTGACGTCATCGCCCATGTAACAGATCTGGGCGAGGTCGAGACCGGCCCGCTTTGCGAAGTCCCGGAGTGCCTCCCCCTTGTCTTTGCAACCGCGGTACACATTGGAGATCCGCAGCCTTTCGAGGAGGCGGTCCAGGAGCGGTCCGTCTTCCCCGGAGACGAGCGCGAATCGCAGACCGGCGCGGCGCCCGATGGAGAGACCCATGACGTCGAGGAACGAGATCCGCTTGAGCTCCTCCCCCGCTGGACCCCAGTAGAGACTCCCGTCGGTCAAAACACCGTCGACGTCGAGGACGACCGCCTTGATCCGCGATCCCTCAGGCGCCGACACGCCGAAGCTTCCTCATGATCGGGACCTCGGACGGAATCAGTTTCTTGGCGGCTTCACCCATCGCGGTCTCGACAAGGCGGATGTCGCGGACGAGCCGGGTAATGCCGTTGGGCTCGAGAGAGGCGGCCTGGTCGGTTCCCCACATGGCGCGGTCGAGTGTGATGTGCCTCTCGACCACCTTCGCGCCAAGCGCGACGGCCGCGATGGTCGACGGCAGCCCGGTCTCGTGTCCGGAATAACCGACGGGCACCCGATACCGGTCCCGGAGGCTCCCGATGACACGCAGGTTGAGCTCGTTGTAGGGGGCAGGATATGTGCTGCAGGCGTGGAGAACGACGAGATCCTCCTTGCCCAGCATCTCGACAGCGTGATCGATCTGTTCCAGAGTGCTCATTCCCGTGGAGAGGATGATCGGCTTTCCTTTCGCCCGCGTGTGCCTCAGCAGATTGTCGTCCGTCAGCGAGGCCGAAGCGATCTTGTAGGCCGGGGGATCGAACTGATCGATGAAGTCGACGGAACCCTCGTCCCAGCAGGAAGCGAACCAGAGGATGTTGACTTCCTGGCAGTAGCGGACGATCGCGCGATACTGCTGCTCGCCGAATTCGAGGCCCCGCTTGAGGTCACCGTTCGTCTCTCCAAAGGGGCTTTCCCGGGGCCGCGCCAGCTCTTCCCGCGAGTACACGACTTCCACGGTTCGCTTTTGAAACTTGACCGCCTGGCATCCCGCCGCGACCGCCACGCTGATCAACCGCTTGGCCATCTCGAGATCTCCGTTGTGGTTGATCCCGATCTCGGCAACGACGAAGCAGGGATGTTCGCCTCCCACAAGGTAGTTCCCGATTCTCACTTCTGCCATGACGTCACCTCTGCTTCTCTTGCGAGGGTGGGGGCCCGGCCGGCCTCCTCGCTGATCTGACCAGGCGATTCCTCGAAGTTTACTCTCTCCTTCTCCACGACGAGCGGGCGCCGAAGCGTCTGCGTGTGCACGACGCTGACGTACTCGCCGAGAAGGCCCAGAAAGAAGAGCTGAACAGAAAAGGTCACGAACAGGCCGATCAGGATCGGCGCGACACCCGCCGAAAACCGATACCAGAAGACGAGTTTCGCCACAAGGTACGCGAGAGCAGCGAAGAGGCTCAGCGCCGACAGGGTGAAGCCGGCGATCGTAGCGAGGCGAAGCGGAACCTTCGAGTGCGTCGTGATCCCGAGCATGGCGACGTCGAAGAGAGAATAGAAATTATTCTTCGTCTTTCCCCGCTTCCGACGTGGCTGCGCGTACTCGACCCGCGCTATGGGAAAGCCGATCTCGGGCAGAAGCCCTCGGAAGTAAGGGTACGGCTCGTTCATGTCGCGGAGAATCTCAACCACGCGACGGTCGCACAGGCCAAATCCGGTCGAGTTCTGGATGACTTCGACGTCCGCCAGCCGAGCCAGGAGCTTGTAGTAGCCCCGCCGTATCCAGGAGATCGGCCAGGATTCTTCGGTCTTTGCCTTGACGCCGAGTACGACGTGCGAACCTGACTCCCAGTGCTTCAGAAACTCCGGGATGAGCTCGGGAGGATCCTGGAGGTCAGACGCCAATCCGATCACGGCATCGCCCCTGGCCTGGAGAATCGCGTGGAAAGGCGATCGAACGTGGCCGAAGTTTCTCGTATTGAAAATGATCTTGACGTTCTTGTCTGAGGCGGCGATCTGCCTCAGGATCGACGCCGTGTCGTCCTGCGAGGCGTTGTCGATGAAGAGTTGCTCGTAACGGTACTGCGGAAGCGCCTCGAAAGCGCGCCGCACGCGGGTATAGAGCTCCCTGACGTTCTCCGCTTCGTTGAAGCAGGGCGACACGACGCTGACGAGTTTCACTCGTCTGCCAGACCGAGTCTGTCTTTGGACATCGGCAAGATTGTACGCGCCTGCGGCCCCGTGGGAAACCCTCTCGAGCGGCGCGGGAGCCCGCGACGACCTCGACACACCGCGCGAGTACGCGCGCTCTGCCGCCGTGGCGTCAGATGCGCGCGCGCCGCCGGAGTTCCTCGAGCGCGCTTCTGATCGCCATCGCATC
>Ga0209009_1000681_pt1 | contig 11067 bp, 8 predicted proteins | sample BlaSpr_A8_OM3_M2_FD_187979 | JGI IMG/M metagenome (GOLD analysis project Ga0209009, IMG submission 187979) | Forest soil microbial communities from Thunder Bay, Ontario, Canada - Black Spruce, Ontario site 2_A8_OM3_M2 (SPAdes) (version 2) | ecosystem: Environmental > Terrestrial > Soil > Boreal... | reverse complement strand
GTTCTTCTCGCGCTGGTTCTCTTTGCAAGTCCCATCGCGCGTTATCAGAGCGTCCGGTCACGCCTCGCGTCGAGTCCACAAAACCACATTCCCTCAGCCGACTACCCCCGGCGTTATGTTTACATGTCGATTTTAGCCAGAGTGATTCAATTTGCTGCCACTTGCGCGTGCCGGAGCCGCGCGGCTGATCTTGTTTTCATTAGCCCGGGCGTCAGTGCATCCCTGTTCCCTTGACCCACTTTGATCGGGCTCCTTGGCTACAGGAAAACAGGAAATAGCTTAAAAAAAATCACGCCGCCTCCCGAAAGCCCTGTGGGGTCAATTTGAGAGACGGCGTTTTCGTTCCCCCCAGAACTGATGCGAAGTCTAACCGTGTCCGGTCGTTCTTTGCAAGCACTTGGTCACTAGCCGTTCCCTGCTGCCAGAGTAAAAGGCTTTCAGGCGATTCGGCACCCAATGCGGTCAGGAATTGTAACGCTGACGCCCTGATCCCCGACTACAAGGAACCCGGAGTTCGAAGCGGTCGTGCGAGCCCGCAGCCTTGCAACCCGGATTCCTTGGGGCAGAGGATACGGGCGACAGGACGGTGGCGTGCTCTACATCCGCGTTATTTGTTCGCCGATTCCAGTGCGGGCGAGGCCGCGAGTTTTTGGAAACGCGGATCGTTGCGGAGCGGATCGAACATCGGATCGAGCCGTAGCAACGCGGGAGTAAGCTTTAGACCACCTCCGAGTAACGCGCCTTCATAAGGAATTGAGAGGACTTTCTGTAAAGCGGCGATGGCACGGTCAGGTTCGTCCATTTGCGAAGCTACGCGAGCAAGGATCTCAATTGGAGTCGGGCCATCTAGCGCGTCTTTCTCGATCGGGACCACGGCCATCTCTTTCTCGACGAAAGCGAAGGCGTCGGTCTTGTCACGAAGACCCATATTCGTCAGCGCGAGGTCACCCATAAGACTAAAATTTTCCGGCTGTTCTTTCAGAAAAGGTTCCAGTTCGCTGCGCGCCTGCTTCCAACTTTCCTGAGCGGCGGCGTGCTCGCCGCCTGCTTCTTGCGCCCAGCCTAACCAAAAGCGAAGCTCGCCATTAAAATAACCCAACGCTGGATCAGGCTTGGCTAGTATCTCCTTTAGCCGAGGGATGACCAGTCTGGGATTGCGTTCCAGAATTGCTTGGTAAATTTGCGTTTCCACCGCCGACGAATCATCGGCGGCCGGATGAAGCGGAGCGAGAAGCGCCGCAGCCCGCTGAAGGTCACCCTCCGCTTGGTAGATATTCGCCTTGAGCACAAGGGTGTCAACGTCGTCCGGCGTGATGTTGAGAATCTGATCAAGTTTTCGCAACGCTTCGGGGAAACGTCGAAAATTGAGATAGGAAAGCGCGTGCTGGGTGAGGAGACCAACGTTGCGCGGGTCGAGTCGCTCAGCTTCGTTGAATGCCAACTCGCTTTTGTCCCACTGACCTCGCCTCCGCTCGAGATAGGCTAGGGATTCAGGAATCTGGCTACTATTGGGGAGAAGCGGACGCGCTTGCTCAAAGTAACGCACCGCTGTGTCGTAATCCTTTAGACAAGCATAGTGATAATAGCCCTTAGCATGGAGCGCCTCACCGAGGTTTGGCTGAAGGGTGACCGCCGTTTCGGCCGCCTGCCGCGCCTCATCACGCAGGGCAATTGTCGGTTGAAGATTCAGTGTGCGGTAGCCGCGCGATTCCACCAATGACAAACGCGCCCAAGCAAGGGCGAACTTCGGGTCTAAGCGCACCGCTTCTCTAAGGTATTTTTGTGCGGCAAGAGAGTTGGCAGGCGTGTTTCCCGTTTTCAGACTGTAGGCCAGCCCGCGCAGGTAGGCATCGTATGCATCAGGATTATCGGTCGGTTTGGCGGCGATGACTTGCTCCTCTTGGCCGGTGAGTTTAGCCCGCAATTGGTCGGCGATAGCTTTGGCCACCTCACTCTCAACTGAAAAGATGTCAGTCAGTTTGCGATCAAAGGTATCGGCCCAAAGATGGGAATCATTGGCCGCTTTGATTAACTGCACGTTTACCCGCACAGCGTCGGCGCTCTTCTGCACGCTCCCTTCCAGAATGTTTGCCACGCCAAGCTGCTTTGCGATCTCAGGCAGGTTTTCCGGCGCACTTTTATAATGCTGCGTGGAAGTGCGCGAGATCACCTTCAAATCGGCGATTTTGGATAGCCGAGTCAAAATCTCGTCCTGAATGCCGTCCGCAAAGTAGGCGTTGTCGGGATCGCGACTTAGATTTTCAAACGGAAGAACGGCAATCGATTTTTCAGGAATCATGATTGCTGGCGGCGCGCTTGTAGAAGACGGCGCGGTCGGGGCGGATCGATGTGAGAAGATGTAAAATCCCGCTGCGGCGGCCGCAGCGATGACAAGAGCGACAATCCATACGCGTGATCGTGCGGCCGGTTTCACGGCGACTGCGGGAACCGATGGCGCTGTTTGTTCCTTTTCTTTTGCCTGCCGGAATTTTTCTGGCACTTCCGGGTTGCCCACATCGTCGGTGTAGAAGTTGACCGCGTGAATGCGGACGCCGTGTTTCACTTCACACTCGCCGAGGTCATGTAAGTCCGAACGCCATTGCGGATATTGTTCGAGGTCATCAGCCACATGTTTTGAGAGGAGAATGTGTCCGGCGTCCCCACCGTCCATGATGCGCTGCGCGATGTTGATGCCAGCTCCGGCTATGTTGGCCTGCTCGTTTAGATCACTGATCTCGTTCACCGGGCCACTGTGAATCCCCATCCGCACCCGAAGGTCGGGATAATCCTTGAGTGCCTTGGCAATCTCCATCGCGCACAAAACCGGCGCTTCGGGACTCGTGCGAAAGACCAACGCGCCGCCATCGCCAGTGGGCAACCGCAGGAGTTTGCCTGCCGCTTCGGCGATTCGAAATTGGTCAGTCGCCCGGACGATCTCTTTTAATGTTTGTAAATGCTCACTCTGCTCGGTGATGAGCAGTTTGGAATAACCAACGATGTCGATGAACAAGACATGGCCAATCTCAAGCTGAATCGCTTTTTTAACCTCCGCGGCCATCTCGTGAAATTACGTAAAAATGAAGCAATTGATAATGCCCGACTTCTGCCGACCGTCGAGGTCAAAACCGGACGTTTGTCGAACCCTGCTTCACTGCAACCCTGCACCCCGAACGCTCTGTAGAATTGCAGTTGTGATTCCATTGCCTTCCGTGCAGCGGGCCGCAATTGCTACCCTGCTACCAAGCTACCGGGCTTTCGGGAAGCCCTTGCGGCCAATGCACGGTGATTTCGATTTCACTAGTACTTTCCGCTAATTATGTTGATCAATCTTATTTCTGCGATGCTATTCCCGAAACGATGAACTTCTTGCAATTTGTTGGATGGACGCGCAACGAGAACGCGCACACGCGAATGATCGCGAGACTCCTCGACCAGAATGGGCCACATGAAGAGGGAAGGACGTTCATCAGGCACTTCTTAGAATTGGTGGTTCCGGAGGTTCTTCAACAGACGACCAGTTCTTCGCGCGAGTCATACTGGATAGTCGAAAACAATAAGAAGCTCTCGACTGGAAAAGAAGTCGACCTATTTCTAGCCTGTCCCGCGGCCGGATGCGCAGTTGTCATCGAAAACAAGATCGACGCGATCGAAGGCGAAAATCAGGTCTCTAACTATCAACTGTGGCTGGATTCGATTAAGGAAGATTACAAAGGCTGCCTTCCGATCGTTTACTTCCTAACTCCCGAAGGACGCGAAGCCTGTTCAGCTACGGGGCCATGTTACTCGATCGGTTGCACCACAATAGCGAAATGGCTCGAGACGTGTTTGCTCGAGATCAAATCGCCGATGACCAAATCAGTCGTTCAAAATTACCTTGATGTCGTGCGAGAGCTTATCCCGAGCGAGGGGCGAAGCGATGCCAAGCTCGTCCTGCGCAAGTGCCCACATCGAGATCACGCTCTGATTAGCGAGCAGTTCTTGCGGCGACTAGAAGAACGAATCAATCGAATCTGTGCCGAGGCCCCATTAGGGTCTCGGCCGCTATTCGGTTACCGCGCGGTGTTTGGAAACAAGAATCATCAGGAGGGGAAATATCACGCAATTCGAATTGCACCCCGCGAGGTGTTCGATTGTGCCGACCATCACAACCTACTCTGGTTGACGATTGAGGTGATTTTGTCGAACAAGAAAATGACAAATGTGTATATCGGCCCCACTTGGAGTATTCGTCCGGTCAGAGAAGAACAATACGATCCGGCTACTCGCAGATTCGTCGCGAAATGTGCGCGCTATTACCCATTGGTGAGAGGCGACGGCGGCGCAAGCAAAGATGGTTTCTGGTGGCCCGGTTTCCGCGAGCGTTTGATTGAAGGACACCTGCCCAACGACAATAGTCTAGTTTCCATTCTCAAACGCCGTGAAGATCGACTTCACCAGCGCGCCGTTTCTCTGCTGGAAAAACACATCGAGCAATTTGGCAAAGACATTGCAGCCTTGAATGACGAGTTGCGGCGAAGAACACAAGACGTTGCCTCGGCTTGACGTGGCGATGATCAGCGCGTGGCATTATCGACATCGTGGCCCGTTTGGAGCAAGGTTTGACGGTGTGATGCTGCCCTGATTCCTTGCCACTCTGCTGCCCGAGTAAAATGCTTTCGGGCGACCGGGCTAGAGGCTTTTTGTTCATTCGTGTTGCGTGATGGTCGCCTTATTGCACAGTCGATCTAATGATAATAATCGGTCGACTTGAACCTAGCTTAGAGATTCCAGCTGAGTTACGCGAAATCTACGGGCACGTTGCTGGGAGCTTAATCGATACTCTCGGCGTCCTCGACGAGTTGACCATACTTTTTAGTACATCAAGAGAGGCCGTCGACTTGATGAATCAAACCGCACCGACCTTCTTCGTTCGCCATGAACAGTTGCTGTTTCACCACATCATCCTATTCGTATCGCGGCTTACCGATGATAAGCGGAGTGGCTCGCGCAAGAACCCTCAAGAAAACTTGACGTTGAGCCGTCTTCTCGATCTTGAACCCGAATATCACAAGCTGCGGGTGGATTTACGTAAAAAATTGGGAGTGATCAAAGAAGATGCCAAACCCATGCGGCTATTCCGTCACAAGGTATTAGCGCATGCAAGTCTCGTGCACCACCTGTCACTGTCCACGAAACTGGCCGGCGACATCACGCTCAAGTCGATGAAAGATTTACTAAATAAAATTGGTGATTATCTCGTTACGTTTGACTGCTTTTTTACTCGCGTCGATGCTCAGTTGTATTATTCGCAGGGATATGGTGAAGCTTCCGATCTCCTCGCGTACCTGAGACGGGCGGTCGATGCTGAAACAAAACAGAATGATGACCGGAGATTAATCGTTGACTGTCGGTCATCGCGTAAAATGCAGTCATGAATCCAATGTGAACGTCGATAAACCTCTTTCGTTCTAATCGACGTATTTGATCACGGCGTATTTTGAAGTGTGTCGCGTAAGCGGAATCGTCGTTGAACTGCCGTAACTTGTCGCGGAGTTACCATAAAACTGCGTGTTTAAATTGGCGGCCGTGTAATATCCAGCCAATTGAGATGAACTTGAAATTATGATCACGGCGTCGCCCCCGTGCTCACGCGCCTTCTTTGCGATGTCGTGTTTCATCTCGGCCATCGGGATAATCCCTCCGGGGCGCTGGTCATCTATAATTCCAAGAAGCCGGAATTTTCTTGGCGGATCACCATTCGTCCATACATCCACGCCATCGACGACTTTTCTTGTCCCACCGTGCCCTTCAATCGCCGAGTTTCTCCCTTCCCAAGCTTGGTAGTCCGTTGACGCACAGCCAAACAGTGTGGTGCACGCAATAAGAACAAAGAGTAATCTTTTCATTAACGAATGGTTTTAACGTGCCGCGATGACTTTGCTGGCGCTCTTATGTCTCGCACCCACGCGCTTACTGATGTGATTACCGGCACACACACCACATGTACCACCGTCCTTCGCACAATGCTTACAGTAGTTACACGTGGTGCAAGCACGGCATGGAAACGAACCTGTGCACGTTGCACCGAATCCGGTGCCGGTGAGCAGAATGGCAATGAGGAGAACGATGGATATTTTCATGTGGGATTATCATCACGCCGCCGCCAGCGGCTCAAGGCATAAAAATCAGCCTTTACCGGTTTGCGCGCTGAATCGACCCTTGAATTCAGTTCTGGGGGGAACTAAAAGACGCCGTCTCTCAAATTGACCCCACAGGGCTTTCGGGAGGCGGCGATCTTATTTTTTTTGAAGATCGTGCGATGCATTCGTCGGCTCGCCAAGCTCTGATCCCAGCTACCGGGCAATCGGGTTCAGGGCGACCGGGGGCCAGCAAGCTTGCAACTCGAATTCAGGGAACCGGCAGAAGCGTGCGCCTCGTTAGCAGACCTTCCGGCGAAAGAAAACCAAGCCCGTGAGAGAAAGCCCCAAAAGGGAAGCGGTCGTTCCTGTGTCGGGGACTGCTGCGGTGTCCCCATTGTCATTGAAGGTCACGTTAATAAACCCTCCGTTGCTGCTATCCGTACCGGCGTTCACATAAGTATCGCCATTGTTAAGAGAGCCATTGCCGGCGACATCGCTGTTAACGGACAGTACATTATGAGCATCTCCCTCGACAGCAAAAAAAACCCTGTTCTCAGTATTCGCTGACTCGTTCCAAGCCACTATAGCGCCGGTGAAGGACACCGTGTTGGGGAGATTTACGGTCCAGCTGTCCGGACCGGTGTTGGTAATGTCCGCAGCGGAAATTGGTGATCCGTTATAGGTGGCGGTCAGACTCGCAGACGAGTTTTCGGTAAGAACGAGTGGGTCGAAGATAGGGTTGGCACGGAGTGGCTGGGTTAGTAATGCGGCGATGATCGCTGCTATCAGCGCGGACAATATTTTCAGAGTGGGGTTGGACATAATGTCCTTTCTTGTTAGGGATACGGCGAAACCGCCTGCCAGTCTGGCGAGTTTTCGCTCTGAATGTCAATTCTAATAATTCCAATTTTCGTGGAAGATTGACGACCAAAAGCGTTCTTGGTGCATCCCTGATCCCCGGCTACAACGAACCGAGAGTTCCGGGCGACAGGGCGGCACGTCCGCAGTGCGACCAACGCTCAGCCTCCTGTAGGGGATGATCTTACGTCTTTACCTTCTAATTTGCTCGACAATTATTCTTGGACTTGTTAGGCATCTCCTCGATTACGTCACCCGACGTTTCAACGAACCTTCGGTCGGGAGTCAACGGGTTGGTGTAGCCGCACCTTCGCTGGAAAGCCGCTTTACGTGATCTCCAGTTCCAACTGGAAACCCTGAGTCAGCTAGTGCGTTGCTTTTTGGAAGCGGCCTCTAAGGGTGACTCTGGTTTCACGCGGAATTGGACTGCAGTTATGCAGTCAACAACCGTAAGATAAAAACATGAAATCAAAAAGAACGATAACTCTATCTGTAAGAAATCCGATTAGGCGCTTGCCTTTGCGCCGTGCCCTTCTTATCTCGCTTGCGCTCGCATGGTTTGCGCTTTCGGCGGCAACGCGAGCACAACTACCCTCTCCGTCACCCGACGGAGGCTACTCCGGCGCAAACACCGCTGAAGGTGAATTCGCCCTCCAAAGCCTCACAAGTGGCCAACGTAACACGGCCATCGGCTTCGGTGCGCTCGCTAGTAACACAACCAGCATTGACAATACGGCCAGCGGTGCTTATGCGCTCGGTAGCAACACAACTGGTAGCGCCAATACGGCCAGCGGTGCTTTTGCGCTCCAAAGCAACACAACTGGCGACTACAACACGGCCAACGGTGCTTCTGCGCTATCTTTCAACACTACCGGCTCCTACAACGCGACCAACGGTGTTGCTGCGCTCAATAGCAACACAACCGGTAGCTTCAACACGGCCAGCGGTGCCTTTGCGCTCGCAAGCAATAATGGCGATAACAACACGGCCAACGGTTACATTGCGCTCGTTAGCAATACAACCGGCGGCGCCAATACGGCCAATGGTGCTTATACGCTCAATAGCAACACAACCGGCGACAACAACACGGCCAATGGTTTTCAAGCGCTCAATAGCAACACAACCGGCAGCGACAATACAGCCAACGGTCTTAATGCGCTCTACAACAACACAACCGGCAATGACAACACCGCCAACGGTGCTGGTGCGCTCTACAACAACACAACCGGACTCAACAACACGGCCAATGGTTTTCAAGCACTCAATAGCAACACAACCGGCATTCGAAACGCGGCCAACGGTGTTAATGCGCTCTTAAACAATAACGGCAGCAGCAACACGGCCAACGGTGATTCTGCGCTGTATCACAACACGACCGGGGACAACAACACGGCCAACGGTCAAGGTGCGCTCGCTTTCAATACCACCGCCAGCGACAATACAGCCGATGGTTATCAAGCGCTCAATAAGAACACAACGGGCAAGAGCAACATCGCCTTGGGCTACCAAGCTGGTTTAGACCTCACCACAGGCAGTAACAATATCGATATCGGCAACCAAGGTAGTGCCGCTGAGTCCAACACAATCCGCATCGGTAGAGAAGGAACTCAGACGAACACATATGTCGCTGGCATTCGCGGAGTAACGGTTCCAAACGGAATAGCGGTATTCGTAGATACCAACGGTCGTCTCGGGACATCCACGTCTTCGGAGCGTTTCAAGGAAGCGATTAAGCCGATGGATAAGACGAGCGAAGTGATCCTGTCGCTTAAACCGGTAACTTTCCGTTACAAGCACGAGCTTGATCCGCAAGGCATCCCGCAGTTTGGCCTAGTGGCTGAAGAAGTGGAAAAAGTGAATTCCGATCTGGTAGCTCATGATGCGAATGGGAAAGTTTATACCGTCCGCTACGAAGCAGTGAACGCGATGTTGCTGAACGAATTCCTCAAAGAGCACCGACAAGTGCAGGAACAGCAAACGACGATTGCCGAACTAAAGTCTGTTGTGGCAAAGCAGGAGGCGACCGCCGCCCGCCAGCAAAAACAGATTGAAACGCTTACCTCAGGTCTGCAAAAGGTGAGCGCGCAGGTCGAATTGAAACAATCTTCCCCGCAAGTGGCGGTCAATAGTCCGTAAACCAATAAAAGCGGTAGCCGGGTTGGAAACTCGGATAGCAGCATTGGCCTAACGAGTGGATCCGTGCTTCACGGCTCGCTCGTTCCCTTTGACCCCTTGTGACCTTGGCTCCTTGTGGCTTCGGGAAATCCTGTCACCCTGATCCCCGGCTACAACGAACCCGGGGTTCGAAGCGGTCGTGCGAGCCCGCAGCCTTGCAACCCGGATTCCTTGGGCAGGGCATACGGGCGACGAGGCGCACTGAGCGGCGCGACTCAATATTTTATTATCCTACGTCAGCTTAGTACCGATGGCGGTAGTAATAACGACGGTGGCCGTAATAGACTCGATGCCCGCCGGACCAGTAGAATGAAGGCCCCCCATAGTAGCGGTAGCCGTAGTATGGATACGGTCGATAATACCCATACGGATAATACCCATATCCATAACCCGGGTAGCCATAGCCGTACCCACCCGGGAACCCAAATCCGATTCCGACCGACACGCCAGCGTTAGAACGCGGCGCCGAAGCAAAAGCGAATCCACTTGCCACCAATGCAATTAAGAGAAGTCTTTTCCGGTTCATTATTTTACCTCCCAATGATTCAACAATGGGTACGACGAAAAGTTTCTCGATTTATTCAGGAGCGCTCGAAGGTCGCGCAATCCATTGATGCTTTCCACAAGCCGTCGCCAGCGCGGTTTCGTGTAAGGTTGCGTTGGTCTATGTTGCGCGAGGTAAAGCGCGCTGTTTTGGGTAATCGTTGGTTCTAACATTTGGGATATCCCCTTTCTTCACTGCGGCGAGAATATAAGGCCGCGAACGCTGGTTCCCTAATGCTATTCTTGCTCGGCTCCCATCGGTGAGCACTGCAACTGATATCCCCCTTCGGCCTTGGCGCGGCTTTCTCGTAATCGGGCGAAAAGGGCATTGGGCCGTCCTCCCCGGTCTCGGGCATTTGACTCACGCGATGCCCGGGATAATAGTTGCTGTTAAAGGTGGGTGCACCATAGCGAAGTTCCACTATCGCCTGCTCATCGTTGACGACGAGGCTCTTAGCGGAGACCTATTGCAAAGTTCACTCTCCGAGCAGGGTTATGATGTTTGTGTCGCAGAGGACGGTTTTGCGGCATTGGCCCAAATGCACGGAGCGCTGCCCGACCTGATTGTGAGTGACCTAAAGATGCCTAACATGTCAGGGTTCGAGTTTCTATCGATCGCACGCAGGCGATTCCCTCAAATCCCGACCATTGCCGTAAGCGGAGAATTTCACCCTCCTGTCGAACCGCTAGGCGTGCTCGCAGATGCCTTCCTTGCCAAACCGTTTAGGTTCGAGGAACTGGAGGCAAAGATTGCGGAGTTGCTGCGTGCCGCTCCACCGCGACCAGCAATCAAGCGGGACAAAGCGCCGGTGTGGGTGCCCCGTAATGGGGAGTATTACGTAATCACTTGCACCGATTGCATGCGTTCCTTCTCTATCCCTGCAGAGAAAAGTATTCGACTCCTTCGCGAGCTTCGGACGCTGGACTGCATTTTCTGCGATGCGCCGGTTCAGTTCATCGTCGAAGAAAGGCCAGAAGCAGCGGGGCTTCCGATGATCAAGAACGATAGCGCCGCATGAACTGCACAACGAACCCGTCGGGACGCAGGGCTTGATTCCCGGTAACTTTGCAGTGGAATTCAGTGCGTGGAGAACTTTCCTGCCAAGACGCGAGGCTCTTGGTTGCGATTTGCTTCGGCTAGCGCTTAACTCGATAAACACCGCTTCCTATGAACAAGGAAGCATATGATGAAAGCAATATCGATCCTGTCGATCGGTGCGTTGGCAACGATCATCGCGGGCTGTTTAACCACTAAGAAGAGTGCCTCAGCCACAGGAGAGCGCTATCCGTGGAAGAAAAATATTGTGACAACTGTCTTTTGGATCGGAGAAAGCCCAAGCGGAAACAATCCGGTGCCGAACCGTGTAAGCTC
>Ga0209009_1000680_pt1 | contig 11068 bp, 12 predicted proteins | sample BlaSpr_A8_OM3_M2_FD_187979 | JGI IMG/M metagenome (GOLD analysis project Ga0209009, IMG submission 187979) | Forest soil microbial communities from Thunder Bay, Ontario, Canada - Black Spruce, Ontario site 2_A8_OM3_M2 (SPAdes) (version 2) | ecosystem: Environmental > Terrestrial > Soil > Boreal... | reverse complement strand
TCGGGGGGCGAACAGCAGCGCGTCGGCGTCGCGCGCGCGCTTGCGGCGCGGCCGCGCGTCCTTTTGATGGACGAACCATTCGGGGCCGTCGATGCGATCGTTCGAACGTCGCTGCAAGACGAAACGGTACGGCTGCATCGCGCTCTCGGGACGACGATCCTATTCGTCACGCACGACGTCGACGAAGCGCTGCGCCTCGCCGACCGCATCGTAATCATGAAGGACGGCCGCGTCGAACAAGACGGGACACCGCTGCGCGTCCTCGCGAAGCCGGCGACGGCCTACGTCGAGGCGCTACTCGATGCGAAGGATGCCGTACGCCGCCTCTCGTTGCTCTGCGCGCGCGACGCGATGGTTCCCGCCGACGGCGCCGCTCCGGGCCCGTACAAGATCGCCGCAAACGAAACGCTGCGCGCCGCACTTTCGCTGTTGCTCGAAGGGGCCGTACGCGTCGACGTGGTCGACGGCGATCGCGTCGCCGGCTCGATTTCGTTCGACGATATCCGCGCCGCCTTGGTCGCGGCCGAGCGATGAACTTCGTGTTGCGCCATCCCGGTGAGATCGCGTGGCGAACGGTGGAGCACGTCGAACTGGTCCTGATCGCGCTCGTCATCGCGTGCGCGATCGCGCTGCCGCTCGGCATCTACCTCGCGCGCAGTCGTCGACTCGGCAACGTCGTGTTAGGCGCGCTGAACGTTGTCTACACGATACCAAGCCTCGCGCTGCTCGCGCTGCTCGTGCCCTTATTCGGCATAGGGACGACGACGGCGCTGATCGCGCTGGTTGCCTACGCCCTCATGATTCTCGTGCGCAACGTCGTCGCCGGCCTACGCGGAGTTCCGTTCGCGCTCGTCGATGCCGGGCGCGGCCTCGGAATGACGGCGCGCCAGGTTCTGTGGCGCGTCGAGATTCCCCAGGCGTTGCCGGTGATGCTCGGCGGCGTGCGCCTGGCGACGATAACGCTGATCGCGCTTGCGACCCTAGCCAGCTGGGTGAACGCCGGCGGCCTCGGCACGCTCGTCCTATACGGACTGCAACACGACGACCCCGTCCGCGCGCTCGCCGGCAGCGCGATCGCCGCACTCCTTGCCATCGCAGCGGATCTCGCTTTGCGCCGCCTCGAACGTCTCGTCCGCTCCTGAGCGTCTCTATTGGACAGCCGGAAGGAGGTCGTTATTTTCCTCGATGCGTAGCATCCGAACGTCCCGGACGGCCTGACTGAACCAGCTCAAGCTGCTCGCCAATTTTTGAACGGCGAGAACGCAGGTTACCGCGTCAACCTTCTCAGGATTGCCGAAATACACGCTGCCTTGGCGCCACTCAAATCCCTCGTTCTCGAGAATCCTACGAATCTCCAAATACGCATTGTTCCAGGACGAGCCGTCGTAGATTTTTTGCAGCGTTTCGGTATCGAGATCGAAAGCGACCGCGTACATCGTGCTCCTCGTGGGCGGCGGCAAGGTTAGATGGAAGTCGCTCAACGTGTCGATTGGTGCCTGCAACGTTTTCATGGCCCAATCGTACCACGGCGCCGGTACAGACTTAGGTGCCCACGCATTGACCGCTATTAAGAAGCCGGCCGCGGGACTCTAGCCGTCGCGAAGTGATTTAGCCGCGGCCGAAGCGCTTGCTATCTGGTTAACTTTGTGATACAAAGTTAACGATAACTTCCCTGAAAGGTGCATTGAATGGCGTTTCGCATCGGAGTCGCCGTCGTGGCGCTGATCGTCCTAGCGTGCCTTGGCATGGCAAGCGCAGGATACGTCCTGGTTCATTCTCCGATCGACGCCCCCGCTTCAACCATAGTACGCCATGACGACTTTTCGTTCGCACTCGACGGACCCATCGTCGTTGCGCGCCCAGGACCCCAAGAAACAAAGACCATCCAAGTCATGCTGCGGATCGAGAACGATGCAAAGCGCGTCTCCTATGAATGGCAACCTACGACGGCCTATCTTGTCGACGAAGATGGCGGTCGTTACGAAACTGACATCTCAAGCTCTACAGCCGCGACGTCAATACCGGCCGGCCAAAGCGCGCGTGTCAAAGTTTCCTTCGCCGTGCCGTACGCTTCGCGCGACCTCCGTCTCGCGTTCTGGGACACGGTCATGATGGGCGACGTTTTCGACGGCGTGCGCTACGCGCGGCTGCGCCTGCGCCTCACCGACTAAGGTCTGACGGCCCGTCAGCGCGCGCTCGGAGCGTGCCTCCGCGAGGCGGCGCGAATCAAGCCGCCAAAGAGTGCCGCGCTTATCGGATCCCCAAGCAGTTCTTCCGGATGCCACTGCACGGCGTAAAAGAACGGGTGCTCGAACGTGGCGTCGAGCGCTTCGATCACGCCGTCGGGCGTCCAGGCGACGGCACGAAACGAAGGCGCGACTCGATCGACCCCTTGATGGTGCATCGAATTGGTCGCGAAGCGCGTCGTCCCCAACAATCTCGCCAGCGCGCTCCCCGGCTCGACTTCGACGGCATGGGCCGCCACGATCGTCGTCCGCTCCTCGCCGTCTTCTTTGACCTGCTGATGGTGCAGCCAATAGTTGTCGCCGAGCTTTTCAGGAAGATCTTGGATCAGCGTCCCGCCGAAGGCGACGTTCGCAACTTGGAGGCCGCGACAGACACACAACGTCGGCATCTCTCGCTCGCGGGCCACCCGCGCGAGCGCGAGTTCGAATCTGTCGCGCGCCTCATTCGGCTCTTGCGTTTTCGAGTGCCGCTCGGCGCCGTAATTGCTCGGATCCACGTCCACCCCGCCGCTCAAAATGAGGCCGTCGATCTGGACTAGCGTTTGGTCGATTCGATCGACCTCGTTGTGGAGCAATACCGGCTCGCCGCCCGATGCTTCCACTGACGCGACGTACTCGGCGACGTTGGCGTTGGGTCGACCGGCTTCGCCGAGAGCATAGGTGTAGGTTATCCCGATACGCGGCCTCACGGCGTCATTCTATGACGAGCAGGCTCACCGCGAATAGACCCTCGCAATCGATCCAACGCTGCTCGACGCGGAACCCCGAATCGCGAGCCAATCGCATAACGTCGTCTGGCGCAAACTTATAGGACGATTCGGTATGGATCGTCTCCGCCGTGATGAAGCGCGCCTCGAATCCGAGCGCGTCGATCGGCACGACCTGCCCGCGCCTCGCGACGAGAAACGAATCGACCGCGCCCCGCGCTGCGTCGTAACGGGCGACGTGTTCGAAGCCGTCGAGATCGAAGCGTCCGCCCAGTTCGCGGTTGATCCGCGCCAGCAGATTCTTGTTGAAGGCTGCCGTGACGCCCGTCGGATCGTTGTAGGCGAGTTCCAACATCGCCGCCGATTTCTTTAAGTCCGTACCCAGCAGGAGCGCGTCACCGGGTTTGAAGGCCGCCGATATCGCCGACAGGAGAGCTCGACCCGCGGCCGGTTCGTAATTGCCGATATTCGAACCCAGAAAAAGAGCCAGCACTCGGTTCGACGTGCTCAATCTCGCGCTCGAGAGCACGTCGAAATAATCGTCGGCATACGCCGTGACGTGAAGCCCTTGGTACTCCGCGACAAGGGCCATCGAAGATTCGAGCAGCGCGCTCGGTGAGATGTCGATCGGCCGATAGTTGACGCGATCCTGACGGTCGAGCAGCGCGGCGATGAGGACCTTGGTCTTGCGCGCGCTGCCGCTGCCGAACTCGATGAGGTCGATCGGGCCGTCGAAGCCGGCCAGCATCGAACCGGAGAATTTTTCCAGAATCTCCGTCTCGGCGCGTGTCAGATAGTATTCCGGGAGAAAGGTGATCGCTTCGAACAATGCCGAGCCGAGTTCGTCGTAGAAATACTTCGGGGGCAGTTGCTTCTGCGGCGCGCCCAGGCCGGCTCGAACGTCGTCGGCGAACGACGTCACGCGGCGCGGAGCCGGCGCGCGATAAAGCAGGAGCCGCTCGCCGATCGGCGTCAATTGGTCGGGCACGGAGAGAGGAAGCAACATGATAACCCAGGACCTTTCAATTGACGTCGCCGGTACGTCGATGCCCTGCTATTTGGCCAGACCGGACGGCGCCGATTCGAAACCGGCCGTCATTGTATTCCAAGAAATCTTCGGGGTAAACCGCGAGGTGAAACGGATCGCGGACGTGTTCGCCTCAGCCGGCTATGTAGCCCTGGCGCCGAATTACTACTACCGTACCCATCCTCAGTTGAACGAACCCTACAACGACGAAGGGCTGAAGAACGGTTTCGCGGCCGCGGGGCAAGTGACCAAGGCGAACCTCCGCAAGGATACCACGGCCTGCATCGACTGGCTCAACGGGCAAACGTTCGTGGCCGATGGGAAGATTGCGACCTGCGGTTTTTGTTTCGGCGGGACGGTCGCGTTCGTAACGGCGACCCTCCCCGGCCTCAAGGCCGCGATTCCGTTTTACGGCGGCCATATCGCTGCGCCGCTGCCCGACGGCGAACCCGAAGCGCTCGCCGATGCAAAAGACATCCGCGTCCCACTCCTCCTCTTCTTCGGCGGCAAGGACGACTACATTCCGAAAGAAGCCGTTGAGCGGATCGACCGCACGTTGACCGAACTCGGAAAGCCTCACGAGATCGTCGTCTATCCCAACGTCGGGCACGCGTTCTTCCGCGAAAGCTCGTCGGCGCTCAACAAAGAGGAAGTCGCCGACGCCTGGGAACGCGTCCGCCACTTCCTCAAGAAGAATTAGGCATAAGCCAATTCATGAGGAACGCCCAGCGGTCGGCGAGTTCCTCGATCTGTTTCGCGCGCGGCTTTCCGACGCCGTGCCCGGCTTGCGGCTCGATGTAGACGAGAATCGGCGCGCCGCCGCTGGTCGCACTCTGCAGGCGCGCGCCGAATTTGCGCGCGTGCGACGGATCGACGCGCGTGTCCGACTCGGCGGTCACGATGAAGCTCGCCGGATACGCTACGCCGTCCCGAACGTTGTGGTACGGTGAGTAGGCGCGCAGGAACTCGGCGTCCGCCGCGTCTTCGGGGTCGCCGTATTCGTTCATCCAGAGCCGCGCGATCAGAAACCGGTGGTAGCGCAGCATGTCGGTGAGCGGTACCGCGCAGACCGCGGCCGCGATCAATTCCGGCCGTTGCGCGAGCGTCGCAGCGACCAGCAAACCACCGTTGCTGCCGCCGACGATCCCGATTCGGGCAGGATCGGCGATCTTGCTGCCGCCGAGGAATTCGGCGGCGGCAAAAAAATCGTCGAAGACGTTTTGCTTGTTCCCGCGCATCCCCGCGCGGTGCCAATCTTCGCCGAACTCCCCGCCGCCGCGCAGGTTCGCAATCGCAAACACGCCTCCGGCATCCAGCCACGGTACCAGCGCCGGTTGAAACGACGGCGTCATCGAAATGTTGAAGCCGCCGTACCCATAGAGCACCGCCGGCGCCGTTCCATCCAGCTTGGTGGAAGCGCGTGCCAGAACGAACATGGGGACGCGGGTCCCGTCCTTCGACCTATACCAATGCTGGCGAACCGCGTAATCGTGCGCATCGAACGGCGCCTCGATGGCATCCCACTGCTCCACGTCGATCGATCCCGCTTCGAACCGCAACGACGATACTGAGGGCCCCTGAAGGAACCCGACCGTTCCTAGGTAGACGTTCGGCGAGTCGTCGCGCGACGTCACCCCGACCACGGTCTCGGCGAGCCGCAAGCCACCGAAGTCTTCTCCCGCGCGCAACGTCGAGGTTCCGTCGTCGCGCAAACAGTGAACGACCGACATAACGTCGTCGAGGTACACCAAGACGATCCCGCCCCGCGCTGGAGCGATCATCTCGAGCTTCGCCGCACGCTGCTCGGGGACGAGTTCGCGCCAGCGTTCATGGCTCGGCTCGAACACGTCGATCGCGACGCAACGGTAGTGCGGGGCGGCGTCGTTCGTACGCACGACCAGCGTGCGATCTTGCCACAGCGCATCGTAGATGGCAGCCGTCGATTCGACGAGCGGCCTGAAGCGGTGCGGCTCAGACGCGGTTCTGTCGGCGAGGTAGATATCGTTCGAAACCCAGCCGCGAAATGCCAGAACGGCGAGGAAACGGCCGTCGGTGGAGAGGCGCGGGATGAACAACTCCTCGGCCGGCCGGCCGGCGCCGAAGATCAGTTCGTCGTCGGTCCAGTGCGCGCCGAGGACGTGCAGGTAGACGCGCTGCTCGTAGTCGGAGCCGGCGGGATAGCGCGTATAAAAGAAACCACTCTCGTCGGGCAGCCACGCGAGAGAACAGTACCGCGTGTAGGGGATCGTTTCGCCGAACGGGGCTGCGCCTTCGACGTCGAGCACGTGCAGGGTGCTGCGCTCGTCGCCGTTGCGCGAGAGTCCGTATGCCACATATCGGCCACGAGCGCTTGGAAACCACCAATCGAGCGCGGTCAGCCCGGATGGATCGAGCGCGACCGGATCGACGAGGATGCGATCGACCCCCTCTTCGCGCACGTACAGCACCGCCTGATCTTGCCGCCCCCGCCGCGAGGTAAAGAACTCGCGCCCGCCGCGTTCGACGGGGACGCCGAGCGTCCCGATCTCGAGCAAATCGGCGAAGCGCCGCACCAGTGCCGCCCGTCGCGGCACCGTGTCGAGCGTCGCGCGAGTCCGCGCGTTTTGCGCCAACGTCCAGGCGATCGTTCGCGGATCTTTGCCGTCCTCGAGATACTCAAAGGGATCGAGTTTTGTCTCCATCATCTCATCCTACAACGGGGGGCGTACGACTCCCGTCACATCTCGCACGAGCCGCGACCAGCGAACGTAGACGAGTCCGATATATTCGCGCGTCTCGCGGTACGGCGGAACGCCGCTATAGCGCCGCACCGCGAGCGGCCCCGCATTGTACGCCGCGAGCGTCGCGGCGTACGGATCGCCGTAGACGCCGGCGTACGCTCGAAAATAATCGCCGAGCAGCGCCGCCGATCCGCGCATCGCATCGCGCCAATCGAAGGGGTCGACTCCGACCGAATCTGCGGTCTCGAGCGTGAATTGCGCGATCCCGACGGCGCCGGCGCGCGAGAGAGCGCGCGGATCGAATAGCGACTCCTGCATCAGGATGGAGCAAAAGAATTCGTAGTCGAGACTTTCGCTGCGCGCGACTTCGATCGCATGCGTCGCGAACACGAGCGCGTCGAACGGATCGAGCCGCGGGTTGGCGCGGACGATCGAGCGCGTCACGGCCAGAGCCGGCTTCGCCGGCGTCCGAATATCGTACAATAGACGAAGGCCACGGAGCGTCTCGGACTTTGGCGGCAGGCGCCAGCTCTCGAGCGCCGTCTCGAGCAACCCCACATTGACGGTGCGCGTAACCGCAGCCCTCCCAAGTGGGTAAGAGGAGTGCGGCGGCCCCAAAGTTGCGCATGCTCCAAGCAGCGCGATCGCCGGCCACCATGCAATGATGGGCAGGTGCGACCGCCGGGTCGGCCCAAGACGACGGCGGGGCGCGATGCGGGAGACTCGGGAGGCGATGGCGATCAGAGGCGTGCGAGCGAAATGCTGATGTTCTTCGTTGCGCTTCTCATCGTGCTGCTCGTCGGCGACGCTGCCTCGACGTTCCTTTATCATGTGCCGCAACATATCTGGGGACGCCTCCACCTTCGAACCCACCACGACCGCAGCCGGTCCTATTGGGACCATGCGGTCCTCTCGAAGGACCCGGAGATTCTGCTCGACGGCTTCCTGGGGGCGCTACCCTACCTCGTGATCGCGGCGTTCCTCTGGCCCATCTCGGGTTGGGCCGCGGCGGGAGCGGCCACCGGTCTCATTCTCGGCCAGATCCACGTTTGGTGGCGCCACATGACCGACCTCGGCTGGCGAACCCCTCCCTGGGTAGTCCGCTTGGCCCGTCTCGGCTCGGTCGTCCTACCCGAGGACCACGACGGCCATCACCGAAACCCCGACATCGAGTTCGGCGACATCTTCCGTTTCTATGATGCGCCGGCCCGGGCATTTCTCACGTACGCCCGGTCTTGGCAACGCCGCCGTCGGAACGCGATGCGACGCTTGCAGCGGATCAAAGCCTTGCGCCTCGTGCGCAACGCACAACGAGCGTAGCGAGCCCACTCGAACCGAGGTTTGATGACCAAACGCATCCTGCTGTTGATCTCCGATACGGGGGGCGGCCACCGCAGCGCGGCCAATGCAATCATCGCGGCACTCGACCAGGTCACCCAGACTCCCGGCGGCGAGCCGCTCCATCTCGAACACCGGGTCGACGACGTCGCCGCCTATTGCCGCTTCCCGCTGACGCACCTGGGCCCGCTCTACAGCGCGGCGCTGCGTTTCGCTCCCCCGGTCTACGGCGCGCTCTACCACGCCACCAACGGCCGGCGCCGCTTTCGCGGCGTCATCAGATTCTGTGAGTTGCTCTACCGCGAGCGGATGAAAAATCTGTTTCTCGAGTACCATCCCGATGTGATCGTCTCAGTTCATCCGCTGCTCAACCACGCGGCATTGCGCGCACGCTCCGATGCCCAGCTCACGAACGTTCCCATCCTCACCGTCGTCACCGACCTCGGGAAGGTCCACGAGAGTTGGCTCGCCCCGGAAGTCGACGCGGTCGTCGTCCCCGCCACCGAAGTCTACCAGCGCGCGCGCGAACGCGGCATCTCGGCGGACCGCATTTACCAACTCGGACATCCCGTTCATCCGAAATTCGAAGACGTCTCCGAAACGAAGGCCGAGCTGCGTAAACAGCTGGGCCTTCCGGCCGAAAAGACGATCGCGCTCTTGATGGCCGGCGGCGAAGGTGGAGGAAAGTTGTTGCCCACGACGATGGCGTTGGCGAAATCGAACTTGCCGTTGCACTTGATCGTCGTCACCGGACGCAACGCACCGTTGCGGCAGATGTTCAACGAGATCGCGCCGTCGTTACCGACGCCGATGACCGTGCTCGGATACTGTAACAACGTCCCCGAGCTGATGCGAGCCGCCGATCTGCTCGTCACCAAAGCGGGTCCAGGCGCCATCGCCGAGGCGAGCGTCGCGGAGATCCCGGTCGTCGTCTACGATTTCATCCCCGGTCAGGAGCGCGGCAACCTCGAGTACGTTCGGACCAACGGCATCGGGGTCGTCGCACTGACTGCCGCGGACGTCGTTCGCTCGGTCCGGCGCATCGTCTCGAATCAAGAGCGGCTCCAATCGATGCGAGCGCACCAAAAAACCGTCGCCCCGCACGGGAGTGCGCGCCGGATCGCCGACTTGATCTCGCGTTTTGCCGTCGGCGATCTGAAAGGCAAGAAACCGCCGCCGGCGACGCCGATCGCCGCCGCCCTCTAGCGCCGTTCGCCGCGCGGCGCCGTCACCGCGCGCGAGACGCGCAGGACGACCCCACGGGGAGAGAGTCGCGGCAAGAACGCCGTGATCTGATTGAGCATCCCCGGAATGACCAGCCGCTTTCCTCGCAGCATCGCGCGGTAGCCGAGACGCGCGACGGGGGCGGCCTGCGACACAGGCAGAGACTTGAGGAGTCCCGACGCTCCCATTTTGGCGCGGTCCACAAAGCCGCTCTGTGTCGGGCCGGGCGCCAAACAGGTCGCGGTGACGCCGCTGCCTTCGAGTTCGTTCGAGAGCGCTTCGGAAAACGACAGCACGTAGGCTTTAGTCGCGTAGTAGACCGCCATGTACGGACCGGGCTGAAAGCCGGCGGTCGATGCGACGTTCAAAATCCGGCCACGACCGCGCGCGAGCATCGGCTTCAAGAAAACTTTGGTCAGCTCGGTCAGGCTGACGACGTTGAGCAGAAGTTCTTCACGCTCGTCGGCGAACGGCGTCTCGGCGAATAATCCAAACGTCGCGAAGCCGGCATTGTTCACGAGCGCGTCGACGGCAATCTGCCGGCGTTCGACTTCTTCGAAGAGACGCTCGGCGGCGCCCAGCTGCGCCAGGTCGAGCGGGATCGCGACCGCCTCGAGGCCGTATCGCGCGTTCAACTCGCCGGCGAGCGCGTGCAACCGGTCGCCACTGCGCGCCACTAGGACCGGCCGCCAACCGTCGGCGGCGAACAACTCCGCGAATTCTTTTCCGAGACCGCTCGAGGCGCCTGTGATTAACGCCGTCTGAGCTGCCGCGACACTCATCGTGCCGGTGTTCCGAACCAGAACACTAGCTGCGCTCCGATACCGTCAGGCCGCCGCGATGCGCCATGACCGCGGCGCCGATAGCACCGGCGTCGTTGCCGAGTTCGGCCGTCACGACACGCGTCTGACCGCGCGGCACCATCGTCGTTAATTCTTCGACCTTGGGGCGAACCGCGCGCAGCATGAAATCACCGGCGCTCGAAACGCCGCCGCCGAGCGCGATGACCTCGGGATTGACGAAGGCGATGATGTTCGCGAGCCCTCGCGCAAGATCGTCGATGTAACGGTTCCAGGCGGCGACGGCATGCGCCTCACCGGCCTCCGCCGCGCGCCGTATCGCCTTCGATCCTAGTTTCTGCGGTTTTTCGGCGAGCAGCTCGCTGCGCGGAAACGACGGCGCGACGGCGAGCGCGTGCCGTAGCAGGCCCGTTCCGGAGGCTTGGGCTTCGAAGCAGCCGACCTTCCCGCAATTGCAGTAGAAACCGTCGGTTGCGCGGACTTGGTGATGACCGATCTCTCCGGCTCCCGCCGAATTGCCGATCAGGAGCGTCCCCTCGGCGACGATCCCGCCGCCGATCCCCGTTCCGAGCGTCAACAGAACGAAGTTTGCAGTGCCGCGCCCGCTTCCGTAGGTGTGCTCGCCGAGCGTCGCACAACGCGCATCGTTGGCGACAAAAACAGGCAGAGCGAGCTGCTCGCGCAGTTTCGCGCCCAGCGGCGAATCGTGCCAGCCGAAATTCGGAGAATAGCGGATCGTTCCGTTTGCGAGGTCGACGTTGCCGGGCGCCCCGATGCCGATCGAGATGCCGTCCTTCTTCGAGCCGAGCACCTCACGAATTGTCGCCACAACCGTCTTCGCAACCACTTCGAAAGTGCGATCGACGATGTCAGTCTCGGCTCGGCTCTTGATGACGCCGTCCTCGACCACCGCGGCCATCACGTGAGAACCGCCCAAATCAACGCCAATTGCACGCATAAGCGGTTGGGGCTTCCCCCCATTTGCGGAGTGGTCCCCCGCACGCCG
>Ga0209009_1000679_pt1 | contig 11093 bp, 8 predicted proteins | sample BlaSpr_A8_OM3_M2_FD_187979 | JGI IMG/M metagenome (GOLD analysis project Ga0209009, IMG submission 187979) | Forest soil microbial communities from Thunder Bay, Ontario, Canada - Black Spruce, Ontario site 2_A8_OM3_M2 (SPAdes) (version 2) | ecosystem: Environmental > Terrestrial > Soil > Boreal... | reverse complement strand
CCACGACGGATTGACCATCAGCACTAACCTGTTTGGAACGACCTACTATTCGTTGGTTGGCCTCCATGGCTTTCACGTCGTGGTTGGTCTTCTGGCTCTCTCCATGGTCATGGTGTTCACGCTTCTAGGAAACGTCAGATCAGAACACGCTGAGCGTGTCGACGTCTTGTCTCTTTACTGGCACTTCGTGGATGCGGTTTGGGTCATCGTTTTCACGGTCGTGTACGTGGCTGGACGATAAAGGAGGATTTGGAGATGGCATCGGAAACAGTTGAACAGCCCCGTGGGTCGGTGCAGGCGGCGCGCACGATTGAACTTCCCGCGCCGACCGCATGGCCGATCATTCTGGCCTTCGGTATTACGCTGGTATTCGCGGGATTGGTTACCAGCGATTCTGTCAGCATTCTCGGTGCAATCTTCGCGATCGCCGGTTGCGTTGGGTGGTTTCGTGATGTGCTGCCTCACGAAAAGCATGAATCCGTGCCAGTGGAGGAGAAAGTGCCGACGATCGCCACCAGTCGCCCGCGAGTCACTCGAATCGAATGGATCACGCAGGAACTTCACCGCGCACGTTTGCCCCTGGAGATCTATCCGATTTCAGCGGGTGTCAAGGGAGGCATGGCGGGCAGCGCTGCCATGGCGGTTCTGGCTATTCTCTACGGAATAGTCAGTGGCCGGGGTATTTGGTACCCGATCAACCTCCTGTCCGCTGGATTGTTTCCGGATCGATCGACCATCGCTCAAATCGCTGTCTTTCATTGGGACGCTTTGATCATCGCCACAATCATTCACCTGGTATGTTCCTTGCTCGTCGGGCTTCTTTACGGTGCTGCACTTCCGATGTTTCCGCGCCGTCCGATTCTGCTTGGAGGCGTGATCGCCCCCATCCTCTGGACAGGGTTGATCCACAGCATCCTCGAAGCGCTGGATCCCGTGCTCAACCAGCGGATCGATTGGCCCTGGTTCGTCGTCTCCCAGATCGGATTCGGCGTCGTAGCCGGGATTGTGGTCTCTAAGCAAGAACGCATACGCACCTGGCAATACCTTCCCTTTGCTGTGCGCGCTGGGATCGAAGCACCAGGGGCAATCGACGAAAAGAGCGGAGAAAATCACCTGCAATGAATCGTCGAGCCATTCTCGTTACTTTCACAATCGCTGCGGTGGTAGCGTGCTTGGAGTTCGCCGGTTGCACGAAGTCCCTAGGCGTCCACGGAGCCGACTCGGAGATGCTCCCACCAAGCGAAGTCGTCGATTTCAATCTCCTCTATGGACAGAACTGCGCCGGATGCCATGGCGCGGATGGCAAAGGAGGGGCCGCGATCGCACTGGCAAATCCGGTTTTTCTCGCAATTGCAGATGACACGGCGATTCGCCGCACTGCGGCAAACGGAGTGCCGGGTACTCCGATGCCCGCCTTTGCACAGAGTGCCGGTGGAATGCTCACGGACAAACAAATCGCTGCACTCGTGCGAGGAATCCGATCCTGGGCGAGGCCCGATGCTCTCGGCAATACGACTCCGCCGCCCTATGCAGCGAAGGATTCTGGCAATCCGCAACATGGTTCCGATGCCTATCACACGTACTGCTCCACCTGCCATGGGTTGGACGGTCGCGGAGCGAGCAAGGCCAGCTCGATCATAGACGGCTCCTATCTGGCTCTGGTGAGTGATCAACAACTTCGAACCATCCTGATTGCAGGCCGGCCCGAGTTGGGTTCGCCGGACTGGCGCGGTGATGCCGAGGGCCGTCCCATGTCCGACCAGGAAATTACTGACGTCGTAGCTTGGCTCTCCAGCCAACGGCCGAAGTTCCCAGGCCAGCCATACCCACCTTCGACGAACCAAGCGAACGGAGGATCTCGATGAGCGCAGAAAACGGAGTGTCCAGACGCGCGATGCTGGTGAAACTCGGCTTGCTCCTTAACGGCATCGTCGGCACTTTTTTGGCCGTGCCGATCGTGCGCTACCTCATGTCGCCGGTGATTCGTGAGAAGAAATTTGGATACGAGTCATGGCTTTCGCTCGGCGCGCTAGAACAGTTTCCTGCTGGCCAGACGCGCCTCGCCACATACAAGAATCCCGTGGTCAATGCCTGGGATGGTGAAACTGCCGACATCGCGTGCTGGGTCCGAAATGTCGATGATCAGACTTTCCAGGTCTTTGCCATCAACTGTGCACACTTGGGATGCCCCGTCCGCTGGTTTCCCCAGTCCAGCCTATTCATGTGCCCGTGCCACGGCGGGGCTTACTACCAAGATGGATCCCGGGCCTCCGGGCCTCCGGAGCGCGGATTATTCCAGTACCACTACAAGATCGAAGGCGGGAAACTTCTCATCAAGGCCGGCGAGATGCCGACGCCTGGACGTGCGGCGAACCTGAAGCGCGGAGGAACAACATGCGCCTGATCCAGAAACTGGGCGACTGGTTTGACCTGCGGCTGCAGCTTGGCGCTCCAATTCGCGAGACAGCCGAGCATCCGGTTCCACGTGAGACCGCAAGCTGGTTCTATGTTTTCGGCAGCGCCGCACTCACATGTTTCATGCTACAGGTCGTCACCGGCATACTGCTTGCGTTGATCTACGTTCCTTCTGCCGGAGAGGCGTGGAGCAGCCTCCAAACCCTCAATCATGGCATCACTTTGGGCTGGTTCATACGAGCATTGCATGGGTGGGGCTCGAATTTCATGGTTGCGATTGTCCTGATCCACATGGTGCAGGTCTTCCTATTTGGAGCCTACAAGTTCCCAAGAGAGCTGACCTGGATCGTTGGCGTCCTGCTGCTACTCGTGACCCTTGGCATGGCTTTTACCGGCCAAGTACTGCGATTCGACCAGGATGCCTACTGGGGCTTGGGTATCGGAGCATCGATCGCCAGCCGCGTTCCGGTGATCGGCCCGTGGGCTGTGAACCTGATGCTCGGCGGGCCAATCATTGCCGGGGCGACGCTTTCACGATTCTTCGCGCTGCATGTTTTTGTCGTTCCAGGACTGCTCATCGCTTTTGTCGGCGTGCACCTGCTCATGGTGCTGAAACTGGGAATCAACGAATGGCCCATGCCGGGACGCATCGTCCGCCGCTCCACTTACCTGCAGGAGTATCACGAACTGACTCACAGGCAGGGCGTGCCGTTCGTGCCGAACGCGGTGTGGAAAGATATCCTGTTCTCCGGTTTCGTTCTTCTTTCGATCGCTGTTTGCGCGGTCTATTTTGGGCCGTTCGGTCCGGGAGGCCAACCGGACCCGACGATCATTCAAACCGCGCCACGTCCCGACTTCTTTTTCCTGTGGCTGTATGCACTCCTTTCCTTCCTGCCCCCTTCAGCCGAGACACCTATTCTGCTGATTGGTCCCGCAATTGGAATCATTGTCCTACTGGCTCTACCGTTAGTAGCGGGAGAAGGCGAGAAGAGCTGGAAGCGCAGACCAATTGCCGTTTTGACGATTCTATTAGTCGCGGTTGCGCTCGGCACGCTGACACATCTAGCTGAGCACACACCTTGGAGTCCGGTGATGGATGCCTGGAGCAGTCAGCCGATTCCCTCAGAATACCTGCGAGGTCGGACCGCATTGGAGCGTCGTGGTGCGCTCGTTTTTCAGGCAAAGCAGTGTCACAACTGTCATTCGTTGGATGACAAAGGAGGTCAGCGCGGGCCGGCGTTGGACACTGTTGCTCTGCGCCTTACAGAAGATCAATTTATCCGGCAGGTGATCCAGGGTGGGGGCAATATGCCAGCCTACGGGAAAAATCTCAGTCCGGCGGAGACAACTGCGCTGGTGGCGTTCCTCACAACGTTGCGCCCCGCTGGTCAACCACCGGCGCGCAATGCCTCTCAAGCGGTGGCGCTCGGCGCAAGCGAGGTCTCACCACGTCACTAGGCCTGCCCATGTCGGAGGTCCATGCGCACGTGCAGGCGAGGCCGCTCCCGCTCGCCACTACATTGGTCCTAGTCGTCACGGCATTGGTCTACGTATGCGGTTGGCTTCGTGTTCGAAATTCGTTCCCCAACTTGATTCCTGCTTGGCGGCTTGCCACGTTTATCAGTGGACTCTTTTCATTGTGGATCTGCGTCGCATCTCCCCTCGCCGCGCTTGATCATCAATCTCTCACGATCCATATGGCGAAGCACCTTCTGTTGACGACGGTTGCCGCTCCTCTAGTCTTGGCTGGGGCACCGGTGTTGCCATTGCTGTACGGGCTCCCGAGACGATTCATTCAGGTCGAACTGCTGTTCGGCAAATGGGCGGTGCGATGGCTAGGACAACGTCTTAAACATCCTGTGCTGTACTGGTTGGCAGGCACCACTGCGGTGATCGGATGGCATCTTCCCGCAGCGTTTCAGCTGGCCATTCGGTCGCACTGGGTGCATCGCGTCGAGGACGGATGTTTTCTTGTAGCTGGTCTCTTGTTCTGGTGGCCCGTGCTGCAGACCTCTTCGAGTGTGTTGAGGGCGCCTCGGTGGTCGATGGCTTTATACCTCTTTCTCGCCACGCTGCCTTGTGACATTCTTTCTGCATTCCTGGTGTTTTGTAACCGTGTTGTTTACTCCACATACCTGTCTACACCTCAATTCGTTGGCCGGTCTCCTCTCCAAGACCAGGAATATGCAGGAGCCCTGATGTGGGTTTGGACAACATTTGCATACCTGATTCCGGTAGTTGTCATCACAATGGAAATACTCTCGCCACCAAATAAATGCCCGAACTCAACAGTGGAGCCGGCGTGGCACAGCATCGCGGCAAGGCCACTGAATGATACCGAGTTAGAGGTGATCTAGACGTGGCGAGCGAATCCATCCGACTTATTGACGTTTCATCCGTAGCTGCGGCGGACGCACAGGCAGCATTTGCAGGTTGCATGCGCGCAGTAATGGTCGATTATTGGACGCTTACGAAGCCAGAGGTTAATTTCCTGATCGCGCTCGCAACTCTCACCGGCTTCTACTTGGGTTGTCCAACTCACCCGCAAGGTTTTCCATTCTGGCTGTTGATTCACACGTTGTTGGGTACGCTTCTGGTTGCCAGCGGGACCAGCACGCTGAATCAATACATCGAGCGACGTTTCGATGCCCAAATGCGACGGACGGCTCGGCGACCTCTCGCAGCGGGCAGACTGAAGCCCTCCACGGTTCTTGGGTTCGGGGTGGCTCTCTCAGGGATTGGCAGCATTTATCTTGCGATGGCCGTCAATCTGCTTGCGAGTCTGCTCGCAATTATCACGCTACTCTCTTACCTGTTTGTCTACACTCCGCTTAAACGAAAAACGTCGCTTTGTATTCTAGTCGGGGCCCTTCCCGGCGCGATGCCGCCGCTGATCGGCTGGGCAGCAGCATCGGGCAGGCTCAGCGTCGCGGCATGGACACTCTGCGCGCTTCTTTTCCTCTGGCAGTTCCCACACTTCATGGCGATCGCATGGATGTATCGTGAGGACTACGCCCGGGCTGGCTACCTCGTTCTTCCGAGAGGGGAATCGCGAGGCAGTTTCGTCATCTGTCTGACCCTACTACCGCTCGTTGTCTTAATTCCTGTGCTTTTGACACCAGTACTACTAGGCCACACCGGTCGAGCCTACCAAGTTGGCGCCTTCCTGCTCGGTACTATTTTTCTGTACTTCGGCGCACAATTGGCTTTTCGAAAATCGAATTCAGACGCCCGCCGCCTGCTCCTGGCGTCGATTGTTTACCTGCCACTAGTGTTCGTCTTGCTGTGCACCGCCAAGAATACTCGTTAACGATGTCCGAGCGGAATGGTGAGGAGACCTTCATTGTTCCCAAGATATCCGCGCTGGTGTCGTGGCTGATGAGCGTGAAACAGCAGAATGCGGAAGCTTTCGGGACGGTTGTAGCGTCCGCCTCCGGCACCCTATTTTGGGGCCCCAACTTCTGGCTTACCGTTTCTCCATCAAAACATGACGGCCAGAGCCACGCCATTCGTGTACCCTTGCCCCAAGAGTTGTCCCGGCTCATGCTTCGTCACAAACAAAACGGGGGTTCTAATCAGGAAGGACCCAGCGTCATTCAGAATCCCCGTCTGCGGGATCACCACGTGACTGCCAAGATACAGATTACGCTGGCGTTAGTTCTCACTGGATTTGCTTGTTCACCGGCCTCGGCCCAGGCTTTCTATGGCTCCCTAGCCGGTCGCGTATCTGACCACACCGGGGCCGTTGTCCGCGGGGCGACCGTCACAGTAGTCAGCCTTGCGACCACGGAGAAGCGGGCAGGAACGACAGACCGCACGGGTAGCTATCGATTCGTGAATCTCCAACCCGGGCCCTATCGGGTGGAGATTGAGAGTGCGGGCTTCAAGCGCTTCACGCAAGAACCCGTTGATGTCAGGGTCGACACAACCGTATCCCTCGATGCGTCCCTCGCACTGGGAGATCTGCACGAAACCGTCTCTGTCCAAGAGCAGACCCCATTGTTAGAGACACAGTCGGCGTCGGTCGGTCAGGTAATTGAAGGGCAACAGGTACAGGACACGCCGCTGAATGGCCGGAATGTCATAAACCTGGTCGCACTCGTGCCTGGGGTGATCCCACAGGGTGGCACGCAAGGAAGCCCCGCTGGAAACTACACCAAATCCGGAGACCTTACGAATGTTGCAGGGTTTGGAAACTATCAGATTGGGGGCGGACTGGCTGGTCAAAGCGCGTTCTATTTCGATGGATCGTCTTTGAACCAAGTTTTCAGCAATGACACTGTCCTAGTACCGACGCAGGACACGGTCCAGGAGTTCCGGGTTGTGACGAGTGTCCCCAGTCCTGAATTCGGTGGTTTCTCAGGCGGCGTGGTTTCGTTTACATCGAGGTCGGGATCAAACGCCTTCCATGGATCGGCATATGAATATCTGCGCAATACGGTTTTGGATGCCAACAGCTTCTTCAATAATGAGAGTGGCGTTCCGCGCTCACAGTTGGTCCAGAACCAGTTCGGCGTCACGATCGGAGGACCGATCATAAAGAGACGCACGTTTTTCTTTCTTAGTTACGAGAGGTTTACCCGGCGAAATGGAATTCCTTTCGAGGGCAGAACTCCGACGCCCGCCGAGTTAAGCGGAGACTTCCGTGCCGATCCCGCAATCGACGACCCTCAAACAGGCCAGCAGTTCGTTTGCAATGGCGTGCTGAACGTGATTTGCCGGAACCGGATTGATCCGGCAGCCAACACAATGGCAAATATTCTTCACTATTGGCCCGTTCCCAACGCGAGCCTGGCAGGTGGAGCGGTGAACTACAGCGTAAATGCCGCCGCTGGTGCGGACACGGACCAGTACAACGCGCGAATCGATCACATAGTGAGCGACAAACAGCGCGTTTTTGGCCGGTACAGTTACTGGGACATAAACACTCATCCGACTCAGTACCTGTTTGGCACAACCGGGGGGGGACCAACAAGCCTAGTCAGAAGTTTGATCAGAGATCAGCAAATTGTTATCGGAGATGTTTACGCCTTCGGTCCTACAATGGTTGGCGATTTTAGGGTTTCCTACTTGCGCGCGAGAACTCCCATTACACCCCCGAACAACGATGTCGATCTGTCACAGTTTGGTCCCGTCTGGGCGGGCATTTCTGGCAGCCTGACTCATCAGCAGTTTCCGGACCCAATTGTCATCGGCACGATTACGTACCCCTATGCGGGCATGGATGTCACGACCAATGACGTTGCGAACAACTACGCCATCTCTGCATCGCTGACAAGAATCGTCGGCCGGCAGACTCTGAAAGTTGGTGCTGATCTTCGTCGGTATGACTTCCGGAGGGCACTGACAGTCTCAGCCTCCGGGTTGTTTGTGTTTGCAGGCATCTTTACCGGCAACCCCATTGCTGATTTCGTCCTCGGCGACGTTACCCCGGTGCCCGGCTCGTCTGGCTTCCAGACTGCGGTGAATAGCCACGCGTACCAGTACTACCAAGGCTACTTCGCGAACGATACCGTCCAGTTCTCGCACAAGCTGACTTTAAATCTGGGAGTGCGGTGGGATATTCCTGGCTCGTACACCGAAGCCGACGATCGAAACACAGCGCTGCTGCCGCAGCTGCAGAGTCCGCTTGTTCTGGTTCGCAGTGCGCAATATCCGAGCCGGCATGATCTCGAGTCTCACTATCGGCTGTTTGCTCCGCGACTTGGACTGGCCTACCAGTTCGGAGTACAAACGGTCGTTCGGGCAGGGTATGGGATCAATTTCTTGCCGCAAGGAGTAGGGGTCGCCGGACCTTCGTACTCCCCAATCAATTCCGCGGAAACCGACGTTCCTTTCGGGGGCACATTGAGCAATCCTCTACTGGGGTCGCCGGTACTTCAACCGATCGGCCGGAATGAAAGTGCACTGAGCACGTTCATCGGCCAGAGCATCCAGAGCAGAATCCCCACTCAGTCTTTCCCATATATGCAGCAATGGAATCTCGACCTCCAACAAGCATTCGGAGATGGCGCATTGTTTAGGATCGGTTACGTTGGATCGCGTGGAGAGCACATCCCGCTCGGGGTTCCCGCTCTTGAGATTGGCGATGTTGGAGCGGATCTGAATCAGCTCTCGCCGAAGTACTATTCGTTGGGGTCTGCTCTCCTGCAACCAACGGCGAGTGGCCAACTCTACGGCCAGACACTTCGTCCTTATCCTTCATACCAGAATGTCGACGCGAATTCTGATTTCGCCGGCGACACGTATTACAACTCCTTGCAAGCCACGATCGAGAAGCGTTTCTCCTACGGAGGCGCTATCCTGGCAAACTACACTTGGGCGAAATTGATCTCCAATTCTGAGGGAACGGCTGACTTTCTTGAGCTGAACTCAACGGGTTCGGGTGCGATTCAGGACTATACGAACTTGAGAGCGGAACGGTCGCTTGCGAGTTTTGATGTTCCGCACCGGCTTGTATTGAGCTACATCCTCGAATTGCCGTTTGGGCGCGGCAAACGTTTCCTGGCTAATACGGGCGCTGCGGACGAGCTGGTATCGGGATGGACCGTCAGTGGGATTACTACATTTGCGAGCGGGTTTCCGCTGGGAATTACGAGTTCGGGGTTGAATTACATAGCAACCCTCTTTGGTGCAGGGACAATTCGTCCCAATGTAGTTCCAGGCTGTAACAAGTCGATTGGCGGCTTGATCGTCCATGACGTGATCGCGGGAACTCCTGTCGTGAATGCCGCATGTTTTGCGACCCCGGACCCGTTCAGCCTGGGGAGTGAGTCGCGCGTCGATTCGACACTGCGCGCACAAGGCATCAACAGTTGGGATTTCTCGGTAGGGAAAATTACTCACTTAACCGAACGGAGCAGTCTCGATTTCAGGGCGGAATTCTTCAACCTTTTCAATCGAGTCCAGTTCGGGCCTCCCAACACTGCGTTTGGAGGGGCGTTGTTCGGGATAATTAATAACCAGGCTAACAGTCCCCGCGAGATCCAATTCTCCTTGAGGGCGTCGTTCTAAGAAAAGCGGACCCTGTTCGTACAGGCCCCAACCCGCGTGTACCGTGAGTACGCATTTCGCCTTGACCACGCCGAGACGCTACGCGATTAGGTCAAGTCGGTCGCGGTTGCCTTCGGTAGCAGGTATACGAACAAAGCGGCCAATATCGCCACTGCGCCTATTATGTTTGTCATCACAACATAAGAATGATAGATGTCAAACACTCGCCCCATGAGAAAGGGCCCCGCAGCGGCACCAAGCGTACCGGCCGCAAACAAATATCCGAGAAATTCTCCGTATGATGCGAGACCAAAATACCGACCGACCAGATACGGCAAGAGGTCGGTGTCGGCTCCGAGAGCCGCTCCCAGCAGTACCGTAGCGAGGCCAAGTGCGATCCTCGATTGCGCCACTCCTATCGCAGCGACGCCCAGACCCGAGAGTGCGAGCATTACCGCCGCAACTCTTGCAGCAGCAAAGCGATCGAAGCACACGCCAACCAGGAGGTGCCCGATGATGGCGGCGACGCCGAGCAACGAGAACATTTGGGCCGCCGAAGCAGGGCTCATGCCTCGATCCGTGAACATCGGTATCAGATGCGTCAAAACACCAACATAGCTGATTCCGACGACTGCGGAGACAGCCATCAGGGTCACGAATGTGTAGCTTTTGAGAATATGGGATTTAGGCACTCGAGCAATAGCAGGGAGCTGCGCAACTGAGAATTGGTTGCTTTTCATTTTCGGCGATGGAGCGTCCGTCAATATCAGCGCCATTGGAATCGTCCCCACCGTTAGCATGGACAAGCCAAGCACAAAATACGCGTCACGCCACCCAAAATGCGCAATCAGGTACTGGGCAAATGGTGGTATCACGACGCCTCCCAGCCCTGAGCCACAGGCCAAGACCGAAAGGGCCAGACCCCGGCTTCGATCGAACCAATGCGAAATCACCTTGCCGAATGTGAGTGCCGATGTACCAGCGGCGGCGGGAGACATAAGGAATGCGAGGGTGTAATAGTGCCATATGTGATGGGTAAGAAAGCCCTGGGATGCATAGACCACTGCGACAATGGCCGCGCAAGTCAATATCACACGCTTCAATCCGAATCGGTCGGCCAGACTGCCTACGAAAGGTGACGCAACGGCGTACATCACGCCGCTAATTGATCTGAAACCAGAAATTGCCCCTCTACTCCAGTGGAATTCGGTACTGAGAGGCTTCAGGAATACGCCGAAGGCAAAGAACATTCCTATGGCACCGAAGACATACGCCAGCAAAGAGACTGCCACTATCTTTGATCCTCTCGCCCACTCACCGCTGCGACTCACAGTCTCCACAGATTCAACTTGTGTTCCGGAAACAGCAGTTCCTTCCGTCATACGATACCTCTACCGCGCAAAGATGGAGCTTGTCGGTCGCCGAGGATTTTGCTAACCAGTGGTGCCGAGAGAAAAGTATTTCGAAGTGGCTCCTCGGCGGGGAGGGAATTTGCCAGCTTCATGATCGTGGCGCAGCTGGATTCTCGATGGCGGTCCGCCAAGTCTCGATTCCCTAATCGTCCGTGCAGTTCAGCAGCCGTACCGTGCACGCGCCAACCGGCGAGCGGAACTTCGAAGCCGTCCATCGCTTCCAAGGCCTTGGTTGTAAGATCTTGGGCGCGAGCGAACTCCTGGTCCGCGATG
>Ga0209009_1000678_pt1 | contig 11094 bp, 11 predicted proteins | sample BlaSpr_A8_OM3_M2_FD_187979 | JGI IMG/M metagenome (GOLD analysis project Ga0209009, IMG submission 187979) | Forest soil microbial communities from Thunder Bay, Ontario, Canada - Black Spruce, Ontario site 2_A8_OM3_M2 (SPAdes) (version 2) | ecosystem: Environmental > Terrestrial > Soil > Boreal... | reverse complement strand
GCGTCATGCCGCATCTTGAGAGTGACGGGTAACCCGATCCTCTTGGACACGTTGCAATACCTCCTGAGCAAGCTTTTTGTATTCTTCCGCGCCCGATGATTTCGGCGCGAATGCAAATACAGTCTCTTTGTAAGCTGGACTTTCTTCCAGGCGGACGTTCTTGCTAATCCGCGTCTTGAAAAGCGCGTCGCCAAACACCGCGCGAATCTGTTCGTGTGTATCGCGCGAAATATTTGTGCGCTTATCAAATAGTGTGATTACCACGCCCAGCACTTTCAAGTCCGGATTAGGACGCGCCCGAATCCGCGCATAGGTTTCCAGCAAATCGTCAGTTCCCTCGATCGCGAAATACGCAGCCTGAATCGGAACGAGCAAATGCGTGGAGGCCACCAGCGCGTTCACCGTCAATATGCCCAGCGCCGGAGGCGTGTCCAGCACTATGAACTCATAATCTTTCAGCACCGGAGTTAAGGCATCCTTCAGCTTGAATGGCGCGTCAAACTGTCCCGCGAGTTGCTGCTCCAGCCGAGCCAGCGCCAATTTTCCCGGCGCCACAAAAAGGTAGGGGTCTTTCGTAGGCTTTACGATCTTGGACATCTCCGCCGGATGCTCGGCGAAAAGGTCATACATCGAAGTTTGAATATCAGACGACTCAAAAAATGCGATGGTGGCGTTCGATTGCGGATCCAGATCAATGAGAAGGGTTTTCTTTTTCTTCAACGCGATGGCGGCGGCTAGATTTATCGACGTCGTGGTCTTTCCGACGCCGCCTTTCTGATTGGCGACCGCGATGACGTAGGTCAATCGTTCCCTCAGCCTGTCGCGCAACCGGGGGCCTATATATGGACGCCCGCGGCCCTACCTACACCACCGGTTACACCACAAGTAGCCCAACTCTACTCACTTGCCTAGTCCCTGCGCAAGCAAAAAATAGCGTTACGCGCTGGAATCTCGCTTTTTGTCCAACATTCCCCCTCTACATGCTGTGTTACTCTGGCGCCTCAAAGTGTATAGGAGAGGAATCGCATGGCCGCCCCCAGCCCGCTCGCCCAGCATTCCCGGAGGCCCAAGCTCCTCGCTCCCCTCTGGCACACCATCATCCTGATTCTTTTTGTCCTCGCCACAGCCTATTTCCAATCGCGCAATCACATCGAAAACCACAAAATCACCCATCGCGTCGTCCTCTACGCCTTCATGATCTGCTTTGAGTGGGTTTTGTTCGCGTATGTCTGGTTCCTCGGCGTCCGCCCGACCGGACGAAGGCTCAGCGAAGTCATCGGCGGAAGATGGGTGAGCGCCCGCGACGTTTGGCGCGACCTTGGCGCCGCACTCGTATTCTGGATGATCGTGGCCGCCTTTCTTCTTCTAGCGGGCCTAGCTCTCGGCCCGAATTCCGAAATGAACAAAGTAGTGCGGGTCATCATGCCCAGAAGCCCGATTGAAATGGTCGTGTGGGTCTTGCTGTCAATCTCCGCAGGATTCTGCGAGGAGTTCGTATTCCGCGGCTATTTGCAAAGCCAATTTCTTGCGTTCACTGGCAGCGACGCCGCCGCCATTGCAGCTCAAGCGCTCATCTTCGGCGTAGCGCATCTGTACCAGGGCGTCAAAGGCCTACTGATTGTTACTGTGTACGGCGCGCTTTTTGGAATCCTCGTCGTAGTGCGCAAGAGCCTCAGGCCCGGCATGATTCAGCACGCCTTGCAAGATTCGTTAGCAGGGATTGGCGTCAGCCTGGCGGCAAAATATCTCGCCAAGCCGCCGTCGTTTTTCTAATTGAAGTTAGTACCACAATCGCCGGAATTTACTGCGCAGGGTCACGCAACTACATCTTGTAACGTCCAAGGTCCTCGTCGTTCAAATTCTCCAGCCACTTGCGCAATTCTTCGCTCGAACTCTTCTCCGAAACCGCGCCGGCCTTCTTGGAATGTTTCAGCACTTCGTCTTCGACGAAAATCGGGCAATCCAGCCGCAACGCCAGGGCCAACGCATCGCTGGGCCGCGAGTCCATCGACATCGTCTGCCCGTCGCGCTCCATCCAAATCAGCGCGTAGAACGTATCGTCCTTCAAATCGCACACCACCACGCGCTGCACGTGAACGTTGAGTCCCGTCAGCACATTTTTCAGCAGGTCGTGCGTCATCGGACGCGGCGTTTGCACTTTCTCGATTTCCAACGCAATCGCGTTTGCTTCGTAAATTCCCACCCATATCGGCAGCACGCCATTGCCGGCAGTTTCCTTCAACACCACTACAGGCATGTTGGTCACAGGATCCATCATCAGACCTCGTATCTTTACTTCGAGTTCCATGGTGGCCTCCCCGACTGCCCTAGAGTACCTGCTCGCCCACTAAACTATTCGGCCCGCCGCGCGTTACTCTCACTGGAACGTATTCTCCCAGAAGATTCTCGCGCGTTGAAGTGAAATTTATCAGCCGGTTGCTGGTAGAACGTCCGCTCCACTGCCCGCGCGCAGCGTGTCGCGCATCTATCAGCACTTCAAAAGTTTCGTCAACAAGTTTATCGTTGTTCGCAATCTGTATCTGGCGCTGCCGTTCGTTCAAAACCGCCAGCCGCCGGCTCTTTTCTTCTTCCGGCACCGCATCTGGCATATCTTTCGCCGAAGTATTCGGCCGCGGCGAATACGTAAACGAAAAAATCGTGTCGTATTGCGCCGCATCCAGCAGCGTCAACGACTCTTCAAAGTCCGCCGCGGTCTCGCCCGGGAATCCCACAATAATGTCGCTCGTCACGCTGATCGGCCGCTTCGCTGCGCGTATCCATTCAATTTTCTGTAAATATTCTCCGCGCGTGTACGTGCGTCGCATAGCGCGCAACACTCTGTCGGAGCCCGATTGCACCGGCAAGTGCACATGGTCGCAAAGCGCAGGCGTCTCGTCGATCGCTTGAACGATCTCGCGGTGAAAATCATTCGGATGCGAAGTCGTAAATCGGACGCGCCGAATCCCCTGCACCGATGCCACGGCCCGCAACAAATCCACAAAACTCCATTTTCGCGCCGATGGATCGCGGTAGGAATTCACGGTTTGCCCCAAAAGTTGAATTTCTGTGTAACCCGCGTTCGCCAGCCGCTGCGCTTCAGCAATCACAGCCGCGCTAGCCCGGCTGCGCTCCGGCCCACGCGTGTGCGGCACTACGCAGTACGCGCAGGAATAGTCACACCCTTCAATAATCGTGATGTACGCGCGAATTAAATTGTCGCGCTGCGTAATCTCAGTCTCAAAAGTTTCGTCCGTATCGAGGTCCAGCCCCGTCACGCGCCGCCCGCCCGCTTCAAGTTGTGCCAGCAACTCAGGCAGCTTCCGGTAACTGGCCGACCCGCACACCAAACTAACCCACGGCGCGCGCTCAAATATTTCCTCTCCTTCTTGCTGCGCCACACATCCCAACACCCCAATTATTTTTCCGTTGGCAACCGTCTTCCAATCTCCCAGCCGCGCGAAAACTTTCTGCGCCGCCTTCTCCCGTATGCTGCAAGTGTTGTAAAGAACCAAATCCGCCAACGCCGGATTCTCCACCGCCCGATACCCGCGTCCCAGCAGCACGCCGGAAACCTTCTCCGAATCGTGCGCATTCATCTGGCACCCGAATGTCTCCAGGTAAAAGGATTTCTTCCCGTCTGAAGGTTCCGAGGAGATAGCAGAATTCGTAAGGTCTGGGTCCGAAGCAGTCGCACCGTTTGAAGCGCTTACAGCAAACGATCCCAAGTGCCCATGCCTAGCCGAAGGCGCAGGTGCAAACGCCACGCGCCCTGCGAGCGATTCAATCCCAACATCAAACGTTCTGCTCATGGACGAATTCAATTCTAGCACGTTTGAACTCGCCGCCCCCGCACCCTCGAGTCTGGTAGTAGGTCGGTTTTCCGGCGCCGACTTCTTGGGAGGCGACCGAGTGCGTTCGCTGATTAGAATTCGCCTATAGCGCTCGAACATCCAATCGGGCAAGACATGATATCGCTGCGTTCGTAGGGCGATCACTCGAAGTCCGGGATGCCGGTGACCTGCCGTTGGCACTGATCATTTTGCGTAACCATCCAGTCACGCCGGCGAGTTTGCGCCGCAAATCGCATCAGTGCGCCTATCCGTGGTTAAACGGTCAGAATGTTCATTGGCGTCCGGCGGCTTTGTTCATCGGTCTTCCCTGTCTCTGATCGATGATCTCCAAAATCCGCTCGGCTGCTCCAATGGCAGTGATCACGATGCTTTCGCATGCCGGCGCGCCTGCTCGTCCATCCCAGTTCCAATCCTTCAAACGCGGCGCCGCCATTACCGCCGCCATAATTCCGATAACTCGCTTCCGCCCTTCGTCCATAGGCATAATACCGATCCTAGCATATTCGCTTTTTGTTCGCCTATATGAATCTTCGACAAACTACCCAACTCCCCCGATAGCCGCTTCCCGAACTGCGGTGACACAATCAGTGCGTGCGAGTCCTGGTCGCAGACGATCACGAATCCGTGCGCAAAGGCCTGGGTAAAATCCTCGAGCTGCGGGGAGATCTGGAGGCCTTTGCCGAAGCCTCCGATGGCGAACAGGCCGTCTCCATGATGCGGGAAGTAAACCCCGACTTGGTGATTCTCGACCTCAGCATGCCGCGCTGCACCGGCTTCGAAGCCGCACAAAAGATACGTGAACTCAGCCCCGACACACCCATTCTCTTTTTCTCCATCCACGAAACGCCTGAACTGATTGCGCGTGCCGAAAAAATCGGCGTCCTCGGGTTCATCCGCAAGACCGACCCGGCCGCAACCGTTTTGAAAGCCGTTGACGCCGCCCTCAGAAAGATTACCTCCTTCCCGACAGATCGTTAGCGAATCGCTAGCGAACCGCTGGCAAACTAATCCCGCGCTTCGCATTAACCCCGCAAAAGCAATCTCGGTCCAATCGAACCCACGAGCAATCCCATTACGGGAAAGGTTCCTCCCTTTCTCCGGGACCATCAAATGCGCACAGTCTCCCACCGCTAGACCTTCATCGCACAATGTGCTACGTTTTTTTCGTGACTGGAATACCAAGATGTGGAGCGCATCAAACGCCGAGAAACTCCACGCACCACCTTACCCGCCACTCTGTTCCTTCTTCCATGAAGGACATCTCTATCGATAATCCAACGCCTCTTTCACCAAGCCGGAAGCCTTCCATATCGAGCGCGCCGCCAGGATTCCTACCCGGTTCTGCTCAAAATGTAGAAAGCGACCTAACTTCCACAAAAGAAACGACGGACAATTTTCTACCCGGGTCCACAACCACCCGCGAGAGAATTAGAAAACATCACCAAATCTCTCCCTCGGATCCGGAATTTTTATGGCAAAAATAACGCAAATAAAAGTAAACGGCGCGGTCCGCAAAATCGATGCTGCATCGCAATGGACCCTGCTCACCGTCCTCCGCGACCAACTCGACCTCACCGGCGCCAAGTACGGCTGCGGCGAAGGCCAATGCGGCGCTTGCACCGTCCTCATCGATGGAGTCGCCAAGCGTTCTTGCCGCACGCAAATCGGCCTGGTCGGAGAGAACGAGGTCACCACTATCGAAGGCCTCGCCGTTAGCGACCACCTGCATCCCCTGCAGCAAGCTTTCCTCGACGAAGCCGCCATGCAGTGCGCCTACTGCACATCGGGCATGATCATGTCCGCCGCCGCGCTTCTGAATTCCAACCACTCGCCCTCCACCGACGACATCCTGCAAGCCATGGAAGGCAACATATGCCGCTGCGGCGCCTACCCCCGCATCGTCTCCGCGATCCAGAAAGCGGCCAAAGCCATGCCGGCTCCAGAGCAACGCTCATGAGCGCGGCCAAAAATTCGCAATTTGAAATCGAGCCCGAACGATACGAACTTACTGCCGGCCCTGCCTACCATTTCGAAACCGACCGCCGCGACTTTTTCAAACTTCTCGGAGCAGGCCTGCTAGTCGTGATGGCCCTAAAATCTACGGCCGCTGCGCAGGAATCCGGTTCCAAGGGTCACGCCACAGAACAAAACCTGCCAAAAGACATCGCCGCCTGGCTCCACATCGGTGAAAACGGCAAGGTCACCGTGTACACCGGCAAAGTGGAAGTCGGCCAAAACATTCGCACTTCGCTGAGCCAAGGGGTTGCAGAAGAATTGCATTATCCCATCGACGAAATCGAGCTGGTGATGGGGGACACGCAGCTCACCCCCTTCGACATGGGAACTTTCGGCAGCCGCACCACTCCCACCATGAATTTGCAGTTGCGAAAAGTAGCCGCCGCAGCGTGCGACTCGCTGATCGGCCTCGCCGCCGCACAGTGGCAAATCGATCGCGCCCGCCTGGTTGCGCAAGATGGAAAAATAATCGATCCGCAAACCAAGCGCTCCGTCGAATACGCCGATCTGGTCAAAGGCAAGCAGCTCACCCAAAACCTTCCCGCCGAAGATCCGCGGATCCCCGCCGCGCAGTGGCGAATTGCCGGGCAATCTGCGCCCAAAGTCAATGGCCGGGCCTTCGTCACAGGCAAACACGGCTATCCGATCGATCAAAAACTTCCAGACATGCTCCACGGAAAAATTGTGCGTCCCGATTCTTTCGGCGCTTCCCTGACCTCGGTTGACACCAGCGAAGCAGAAAAACTTCCCGGAGTAACCGTAGTCCGCGATGGCGACTTCATCGGCGTGGCAGCCTCAGATCAGGCGCTGGCCACGCAAGCCGCCGCGGCCGTCCATGCAAACTGGAAATCAGACCCGCAGCAGCCTTCCAGCGCCGACCTATTCGACTTCTTGAAGAAACATCCAGTTCGCAGTGCCGGGCCTAGTCCCGAAGCCTTCGCCCCGTATATAAAAGGTTCCGTCGAACAGGCTCTACATTCCGCCCACCATCGTTTGCAGCAGACCTATACCGTTGCATACATCGCACACGCTCCGCTCGAACCGCGTGTTGCCCTCGCGCAATGGTCCGGCGACAACTTAACGGTTTGGACCGGAACCCAGCGTCCCTTCGGCGTTAGAGGCGAACTCGCCGAAGCCTTCAAGATTCCGGAAGAAAATGTCCGCGTAATAATGCTGGACACGGGTTCAGCCTACGGCGGAAAACATACTGGCGAAACCGCCGTCGAAGCCGCCAGACTTGCGCGCGCCGCAAAACGCCCGGTAAAAGTTCAATGGTCTCGCGAAGAGGAATTCACCTGGGCCTATTTTCGCCCCGCGGGCGTGATGGACGTCAGCGCCGGAATGTCCAGCGACGGCTCCATTAGCGCGTGGGAGTTTCACAATTACAACTCCGGCGGATCCGGCATTAACACCTTCTACGATATTCCGAATCAGCGCATCGGGTTTCACCCCTCGCGCTCCCCATTGCGGCAGGGTTCCTACCGCGGTCTCGCAGCCACCGCCAATCATTTCGCCCGAGAATCGTTTATGGACGAGCTCGCCCGCACCGTAAACATGGACCCACTCCCCTTCCGCCTGAAAAATCTTAAGGACGAAAGATTGCGCGCCGTTTTCCAAGCCGCCGCCGAGAAATTTGGCTGGGGCGCGCGCAAGACTGTCGAAGGCCAGGGTTTTGGCATAGCTGGCGGATTCGAGAAAGCCGGGAACGTGGCTACTTGCGCCGAAATCCGCGTCGATAAACAGTCCGGAGAAGTTCGCGTGGTCCGCGTCGTCACCGCCTTCGAATGCGGCGCTATCGTCAACCCTGACGGTCTGCGCAATCAAATCGAAGGCGCCAATGTGATGGGACTCGGCGGCGCGCTCTTTGAATCCGTAAAATTTGAAAATGGAAAAATTCTGAACGCGCGCTTTTCGAAATACCGCGTCCCGCGCTTCCGTGACGTCCCCACAATTGAAGTCGTGCTTCTCGATCGCAAAGATATTCCGTCAGCGGGCGCGGGCGAAGCGCCCATCGTCGGGATCGCTCCCGCAATTGGCAACGCCATCTTCAACGCGACCGGCGTTCGCCTCCGTTCCATGCCCATGGTCCCCGACGGCCTGAAGACAACATAAATTTGAATTTCGAATTAAGAGAGTCATCTTTGAAAATCAAAACATCTTATTCTTTCGTGGGTAATCGTCAGGCCTCGCGGTAGTATCATTCGTTCCCACCGCGCGCCACGAAAGGTGAGATGAGCGCTGCCGCTGTAGCTCTTCCTCAGGAAACCTGGAAACCAAAAGCCAATCCGTGGCTCATCGCCGTGGTGGTGTCGCTCGCCGCCTTCATGGAAGTGTTGGACACCTCCATCGCAAACGTCGCGCTGCCCCACATCGCCGGCAACCTGGGCGCTAGCAACGACCAAAGCACCTGGGTGCTCACCTCCTACCTGGTCGCCAACGCGATCGTGCTGCCGATCAGCGGCTGGCTGGTAACCATCTTTGGCCGCAAACGCTTCTTCATGACCTGCCTCGCCATCTTCACTGTGAGTTCCCTGCTGTGCGGAATCGCGCCGAGCCTCGGTCTCCTTCTTTTCTTTCGCATCTTGCAAGGCGCGGGTGGAGGCGGCTTGCAGCCTATGGTGCAAGCAATCCTCGCCGACACTTTTCCGCCGGAGAAGCGCGGTCTGGCATTTTCCCTTTACGGCATTACGGCAGTATGCGCACCGGCTATCGGGCCAACTTTGGGCGGCTGGATGACCGACAGTTACTCGTGGCGTTGGATTTTCTTCATCAATTTGCCCGTGGGTATCGCCGCTTTGTTCCTGGTTTACAAACTGGTGGAAGATCCGCCGTATCTCAAGCGCGCGGCAAAGGGTGGAATCAAGCTCGACTATATCGGGTTCTCCTTGCTGGCGCTGGGCGTAGGCGCCTTGCAAATTATGCTCGATAAAGGTCAGGAGGATGACTGGTTCGGTTCCCATTTCATCGTCACCCTCGCGATCACTTCAGCGGTGTGCCTCACCGCGCTTGTTTTCTACGAGTGGTTTCACCAAGACCCTATCGTGGACGTGCGTCTCTTCAAGAATAGAAATTTCGCCACCGCGAACATGATGTTGTTCATGGTGGGCGCTATGGCCTTCGCCACAACCGTTCTGATGCCGCAATTTCTTCAAACAATTTTGGGATACACGGCGGAAAATGCAGGCTTGGTGCTATCGGCGGCGGCGATACTCTTGCTCTTTGAGTTGCCCTTTGTCGGCCGGCTCACTTCGGTGTTCCAATTGCGCTACTTGATCGCTTTCGGTTGGTTCGGCTTGGCAATCGGAATGTATGTTTCCGTCTTGCAATTCAATCAGGAAATGAGTTTTGGACATGCCACGTGGCTGCGCATCGTCCAGTATGTGCCGTTAGGTTTCGTATTTGTGCCAACTACGACTGCGGCATACATCGGCATACAACGTGAAAAAAGCAATGCCGTCGCGGGTCTGGTGAATTTCACGCGCAACATCGGCTCCAGCGTTGGCACGTCGGCAGTGACTACGATCATCGCCCGCCGTTCGCAATTTCATCAAATTGCCCTCGGTGACCACATCAACCCATACAACATACAGTTCCGCGAAACGCTAAATGGCCTGACGCAGCAGCTCAACCACGCGGGTCTCAGCTTGCCCGAAGCGCAACGGCAGGCCTTGGCCAGAATCTATGCCGGCCTTCAGGCGCAAGCAGCCACACTTTCCTACATCGATACCTATTGGATTCTTTCGATCTGCTGCGCGTGCATGTTTCTGCTTTCATTTGCACTGGTGAAAAACGACCCGCGCCCTGGCTCTACTGTAGCGCTACATTAGCGCCATTTCAGCCGTGCCTTTTGTGCCTCATCTAAAACTTTCAGCGGGCGAATTGTTTGACCCTCCTGTATGCGTGTGCTACGGTTGTTTGGTAAAGATTCATAATTTTTTTCCTGGGGGATATCATTTCTGGTCTGGCGCTGATCATTTTGGCCAGCCCGTTCGCTTTACTTGAACAAACGGGTTGGGTAGCACGCGTCGTACTCGGCATCCTGCTTGTCCTGTCTCTGTTCTCCTGGGCAATCATCTTTCAAAAATCGCGGCTTTTCGGACAGATCGAGCCGCAAACCAAAAAATTCCTTCAAATGTTTCGATCCGGACGCGGTCTTCCTGATCCAAACACCTTACGCGCTGGCGCAGGCGGTACTCCGCTAGTAGTTGTGTATCAGGCCGGTTACCGCGAACTCGAAGCGCAACTGGGAAGCCCCAACAATCGCCCCGGTGTAACGCCGGCCCCCACCAAAGTACGGAATGCCCACGCCGTCGGAGTGGAAATGCAGGTAGCTGCGGGCGAAGAAGTCCGGCGTCTGGAAAAATGGATGCCCTGGCTCGCAACTACAGGTTCGGTTTCGCCCTTCATCGGATTGTTCGGCACGGTATGGGGCGTCATGGACGCATTTTCGGGATTAGGTGACGCAGGCTCCGCGAGTCTTCGGGCCGTCGCTCCCGGAATTGCCGAAGCGTTAATCACAACTGCCGCGGGACTTTTTGCCGCCATCCCCGCGGTGATCGCCTACAACTACTACGTTGGAAACATCCGCTCCGTGGCGGCGCGTATGGATAGTTTTGCCTCGGAGTTTGTCGCGAAAATCGAAACGCTGTACAGCGCATAACACAATAGCCATGCCACAGACTCAACGTGAAACCGGAACCACTCTTTCTGAAATCAATATGGTTCCGTTCATTGATGTCGTATTGGTGCTGCTGATTATCTTCATGATCACAGCGCCAATTCTGCAGTCGGGAATCGAAGTGGACGTTCCCAAAACAAAAACGGTGAAAGAGCTGACCGAAGTGCGCATGGTGGTCACCATCGACCGCGCTCAACGCGTTTACCTGAACGATAAGCCAATTAACATTCACGATCTTGGACAGCAAGTTGTCTCGCAGTCGCACGATATTCAGCACCAAGCTGTGTACGTGCGTTGCGATGAGACAGTTCCCTTCGGCAGTTGGGCCACGGTTGTGGATGCGCTAAGGCAGGCCGGGATCCAAAATATAAGCGTGGTGACCCAGCCGCTCAGCGAGCGCTCACAAATTCAGTGAAATGGCTTCCTACGCAGAAAATTCGATTCCCGACAATTTAACGCGCCCGCTTGGAAATTTCTTTGCGGCGTCGCTTGTGTTCCACTGTGTCCTCGGAGCCTTGCTTTACTTTTCAGCGCATTATTCGCCGCACG
>Ga0209009_1000676_pt1 | contig 11118 bp, 12 predicted proteins | sample BlaSpr_A8_OM3_M2_FD_187979 | JGI IMG/M metagenome (GOLD analysis project Ga0209009, IMG submission 187979) | Forest soil microbial communities from Thunder Bay, Ontario, Canada - Black Spruce, Ontario site 2_A8_OM3_M2 (SPAdes) (version 2) | ecosystem: Environmental > Terrestrial > Soil > Boreal... | reverse complement strand
CAACCGGCGGTGGAGAAGTGGTTCACTACATCGCGCGCCACGGCGAAAGCCGGGTGGCAAAGGCGGCGATCATCAGCGCAGTGCCGCCGTTGATGGTTAAGACGGAGAAAAATCCCGGCGGTCTGCCGAAGGCAGTGTTCGATGATTTACAGGCTCAGCTCGCCGCTAATCGCGCCAAGTTCTATTATGATCTGCCGGCAGGGCCGTTCTATGGCTTCAATCGGCCGGGCGCGAAGGTGTCGCAAGGAGTGCGGGACTCGTTCTGGCTTCAGGGGATGCAGGTGTCGATCAAGGGTGCCTATGACTGCATCAGAGCGTTCTCAGAGACCGACTTCACCGAGGATCTCGCAAAGATGGACGTACCGACACTGATCCTTCACGGCGACGACGATCAGATCGTGCCCTTCAGGGACTCTGCGCTTCTTGCGGCAAAGATCGTAAAGGGATCCACGCTCAAAATCATTCCGGGCGCGCCGCACGGCATGTGCACAACCCTGGCGGACCAGGTCAACGAGGATCTGCTTGCATTCATCAAGCAGTAGGGATCAACCAACGGCAAGACCAAACAGATAGAGAGGATTTCGATGTCAATCCTGCTATTCGCATTTCTCATAGGCGTCATTGCCGGCCTTCGAGCGATCATGGCTCCGACGGTAGTCAGCTGGGCCGCGGGTCTAGGCTGGCTGCAGCTGGAAGGCAGTGGGTTGACCTTTCTAATCCACCCTGCAACGCGGTACATTCTGAGCGTGCTTGCCCTGGCCGAACTGGTCAACGACAAGCTGCCAAAGACCCCCAGCCGGAAGGTGCCGCCACAATTTATTGCTCGCATAGTTACGGGAGCGTTTTCGGGGGCAGCACTTGGTGCTTCGCGGCAGGCTTTGATCGGCGGCCTGATTGCCGGCGCGGTTGGGGCGGTCGTAGGAACCCTGGTCGGCTCTGAATTCCGCATGAGGATGGTCAAGTTGACCGGCGGAAAAGACCTTCCCATCGCTCTCCTTGAAGACGCGATTGCCATCCTCGGGGGCCTGTTGATCGTTTCTCATCTCTGATGGTCGCCCCTATGCCTATTCGCTTCGACGCAATTGTGATTGGGGCCGGTCAGGCAGGTCCATCGCTGGCGGCACGATTGACTGCAGCGGGACGCACTGTGGCCCTGGTTGAACGCAAGCTGTTCGGCGGCACCTGCGTAAATACGGGATGTACTCCAACAAAGACGATGGTGGCGAGCGCATATGCGGCCCATCAGGCGCGACGCTCGGCGTTTTATGGCGTGACACTAAACGGGCCCGTTTCCGTTGATATCAAGGCCGTGAAGGCCCGACAGGAGGCGATCTCCGGCAAGTCGCGAGCGAATGTGGAAGGCTGGCTGCGCGGCATGCAGAACTGCACGGTGTATCACGGGCATGCCCGGTTCGAGTCTGCCCATGAGGTACGTGTGGGTGCCGAACTGCTGACTGCAGAGCAGGTCTTTCTGAACGTGGGCGGCCGCGCGGCAATTCCCGATCTGCCGGGTATCCATCAGGTGAAGTATCTGACGAATACGAGCCTGCTCCAACTGGAAGTACTGCCGCGGCATCTGGTCATCGTGGGCGGCAGCTACGTGGGCGTTGAGTTCGGACAAATGTTCCGTCGCTTTGGGAGTGATGTCACGATTGTCGAGAGAGAGACTCGTCTGGTGCCGCATGAAGATGAGGACGTTTCCGCGGCGGTGAAGGATATCCTCGAAAATGAAGGTATTCACATACGGCTGCGTGCCGAGTGCATCAATTTTGAGCCTCGCGGCGAAGATGTCGCGGTTGGTGTGAACTGCCAATCCGACGAAACCGCTGTCGTCGGTTCGGACGTGCTGCTGGCCCTGGGCAGGCGACCGAATACGGACGATCTGGGGCTGGAACGGGCAGGCGTCGAAGTGGACGCGCACGACTACATTGTCGTGGACGACCAGCTGCGCACTCGTGCGCCGGGCATCTGGGCAATGGGCGACTGCAACGGTAAAGGCGCTTTCACGCACACGGCATATAACGACTTTGAAATTGTGGCGGCAAACCTGCTGGATAATGATCCTCGCCGCGTGAGCGGCCGGCTGCCGGCGTATGCGCTGTACATGGATCCGCCGCTTGGCCGGGTTGGCCTTACGGAAGAGGCAGTGCGCAGATCGGGCAAGCCCGCCCTGATCGGCACGCGACCGATGACGAAGGTGTCGCGTGCCCTCGAAAAGGGCGAGACTGAAGGCTTTATGAAGGTGCTGGTCGACGCCGGTACCAAGCAGATCCTCGGCGCGGCGATTCTGGGGACAGGCGGCGACGAGGCAATCCACTGCATTCTGGACATCATGTACGCACGAGCACCGTTCACCACTATTCAGCGCGCGGTGCATATCCATCCCACGGTATCCGAGCTGATCCCGACGATGCTGGGCGATCTGAAGCCTTTGAGTTGAGCACACGCGGAGTTTCATGTCCCTTGGGCTCTTGCTACTTCTGCTAGTTCTTTGAACTGCGGCTTCTAAGACTTATAGGCTGTCACCAATCATCGACAAGTGTCGAGACTTCTACCTCCCTGTTCCTCAACTCACCGTCCGTGCTTGGTGAGCCCAGAAGCGCTCGCGCAGAATTCTCTTCAATATCTTGCCAGAGCCGCTCTTCGGCAGCTCAGTTTCTGAGAACTCGACGCGGCGTGGAATTTTGTAATTGGCCAGAGTTCGCCGGCAGTATGTAATCAGGTCATCTACGGTGAGAGTTTTTCCCGGTTTAAGCACCACACACGCCATCACCAGTTCGCCCCACTGTAGATCTGGGATCCCGAAGACCGCCGCTTCGCGAACCGCGGGATGGGCGTAAATAACCGCCTCGACCTCGCCGGAGTAAACATTTTCGCCGCCAGTGACGATCATGTCCTTCAATCGATCCAGAATGTAGAAATATCCCGCGGCATCTTGATAGCCGACATCGCCTGTGCGGAACAGGCCGTTTCGGAATGCTGGCGCAGTTTCTTCTGGACTGTTCCAATAACCGCGCATGACATTGGCCCCCCGCGCAACCAATTCGCCGTGACGCCCGGCTTCGACTTGCTCTCCTGACTCGTTTACAACCTGCACATCGATTCCCGGACATGGTCGTCCGCACGACAAGAGCCGATCGTCAGTGTGCTCCTGGTCCTGCAGACCAGTGAGAAAACCCGTTTCGCTCAGTCCGTAAACTTGAACCAGTTTAAGATTCGGTAACAAGTCTCTTGTCCGGTGGATGAGCCCCGGTGCCATGGGAGATCCACCGTATGCCAGCACCTCGAGACTGGATAAGTCATACTTCTTGACCTCGGAGAACTGAGTCAGGAGATTGATCATGGTGGGCACCAAAACGGTGTGACTTACGCGCTCGCGTTCTACAGTCTCGCAGAACGTTTGCGGGCTAAATTTCGGAATCGTAACTTGGCAGGCGCCGAACGCCGAGGCCGCAAACATGGCGGGAAAGTCAGCGATGTGGAAAATCGGCGCGGAGTGGAGATAGACTCCGCCTTCCCTGTATCGCATCCAGTAATTGAAGTTGTGCACGTTCGCAAAGACATTTGCGTGAGTTAGAATGACGCCCTTCGGCCGGCCAGTGGTGCCGCTGGTGTAAATGAGAGCCAAAATCGCTTCCGGGTCGTAAAAGGAGTTGGGATAGGAGTCGTCCCGAACTTCGAAGGATTCTTGGTCCAGGACTAGCTGCCACGGAATCCGAGCTGTCGGTGTCGGCAGGGATGAATGCCGCACCAAGCCCTGGGGACTCGCGTCCGCGAGCACGCGATCAATCTCCACTGCCGAGAGGCGTGTGTTTATGGGAACTACGATGCCCCCCAGCCAACTGCAGGCATACACCAGCTCGATATACTCGGGGCCATTTGGTAGGAGAACGGCCAGTCTGTCTCCGGCTCCAAGACCTAGTCTGCTCAGCGCCGCTGCAATGCGTGCAACGCGATCGTGAAGCTCCCGAAAAGTTACACGAGTGCCACCCAGAACAAGTGCCGTCCTTTCCGGATAGTATCGGGAGGCCCGACCGAGTGAATGGACGTGAATCATCTTCTCTTGCCCAACCGAAAGTCACAGGATCCAGCTGCGCGACCACAACGTTTCTGAGATTGGAAGCCGCATTCTCCCGCTCAAAGGTAGTAATCTCTAAGGTTCGAAAAGCGAACGCTGCGTGTGTTGCATGTCGAGCGAACGAGACCTCGCTTTCGACCAGAGCATTCAAAGTTCCGACCTGCGCGAACGAGATGCCGCTGGAACCAAGAGTTCTGTTGCGAGTACTTTGCACGTCCGATTCGCAGAAAGCGACACAACCTGTAGCGCTCCTCAGAGTGCCAAGAGGTTGGTAATTGCCAATAGGCCACCACGAACTTGGGTCTGGCTAGAGTCTTTGTTTCTCCATATCGCCTCTCAGAACGACACCTTAACCCGAAAGCCAGCTACAACTGCATCTCCGCGATGCGTGTCGCCACCAAGATTCGCGTAGTACTGCACGGCAGGCTGGATAATGAGCCACGGCTGAGCCCGCACCATATAGTTCAACTCGAAGGCTTTCTCTGCGCCGAACGTAGGAAGCGAGTGAAGTAAATAGTCTTGATTGAAGCGCTTGCTCACTTTGCTGTAGACCAAGCCAAAGGCGACGGTGTCCTTCTCGCGGTGCGGGATCGGTCCGTTGTAACGCCAGCCGCCTGTGATCTGCTCATTCACGCGATTGACCTCATCCGGACTCCAGTCGAAAGCGAAGTCGACATCCAGGCCTTTATTACTGCCCGCTTCCCTCCGATATACAGCTTGGTTGGCCATGAAGTACAAGAGATAGTTGCCCGCGCTCTTGACGAGCGTGACCGGGTTCACAAAATCCCCCAGGTTATAACTGGTACCGACTTTGTATTTGCCTGGATAAGACTTGCCGGTTGGAATCGAACTATTGAGGTCGGGAGAGGCGTTCAAATAAACAATTTCTGACACAACCACCGGCGAATCTTCGATCTTGAAACTAAGGCCCGTGGTGTCATCTCTGTATGGGTTCCGATTCCCGGCAAGTACCGCCGACTTCAGGGAGAGGTGCTTGCTGGGGACAAACATGACTTCAGCTGCAGGGGTGGCTGCTGGGTCGAAAGATTCATACGTAGTTACGAACAGGTTGCCGAGCGCGTAGCCGACTGGCTCCATTAGGTAAGAAGAGCCGTATTCCTGAACACCGTAGAAATCCTGGCCCGCGAATTGTCCCCCCTTGATAAAAAGACGCTTCCCGAAGAGCGCCTGTTGAAACCACCATGAATCCAGGCGCAAAGCATGTGTGCTAACGAGGCTGCTGGGATTCGCGACCGTGCCGAGGTACCGATTGCCGAGGTCGGTGCCGTACTGCCATACACCCGTCACGTGGAACGTGGGAGCATGCGCGCCACTAAGCGTTCCAAGATCAATGTCAACAATACATCGGACGCGACCCCAATCCGTCATGATTTGGTCGCGACCACCGGAGGGATTTCCCAGAAAGTCACTGATGTAGTAGAGATCAAATGCGACGCCTTTGTTCTCCAGGCGTGATCGGCGGCTGTCCCAGTTTCCCAGCATGTAATTCCGCGCACTCGGCAGATTCCGCAGGCGCAGATCCGCGGTGCCGTCATCAGTGCCGCTCTGGCCATACGACAAGGTTGACACAATCACTAAGACAGCTGCCCAAATATAACTACGGCCGCGGCTCGCTTCGATCATCGAGAGGAACAATCGCTCGGCGCGGGCCTCCCGGCAAAGCGGGCGGCTATCCAGTCCATCTGATCCCTAAAAGAACCGTAGACAACTGGGTCGTGGGTGAGACCGGGATAGATCTTGCGCTGGATTTGTCCTCCAGCAGCGCAGAGGCGCTGAAAAATCTTTCGGCTCGCCGATTCAGTAAACAGTGGGTCGTCTCCGCCACCTACCAGAAGCAGTGGTCCGAAGGTCGATTGCGCTCCAGGCCGGTCGCGCGCAAGGAATTGCTGAATGTACTGGTTGTCGTTCCAACCCGGCTGCAGGATTTGATCCGTAGGAAGGGCAGTAAATGCGCCGCTGGCCGCGCTGCATCCGTCTTCTACAGATGCGTCGTATAGGGTGAGGGCCTGGTGGGTGAGGACGTCCTTGAGGTCGAGTTTCGGATAAACAGTCTTGACGCCATACACCCAAAACGCTATGAGGCCATTGAGCACGGGTACCCTCGCTTTCAGAACAGCATGAATGCTGTCTTGAAGGTCACTCGCGCCCGCGAGTGCGACTGTGCCAAGGAAATTCGGGTTTTTGATTTCGCTTTCCAACTCTGCAACTCCCAGGCTAGCCAATCCGCCCTGCGAATGCCCCACAACGAGCCACTTTTGGCTGAGGTGAGGGACTGCCGCGTGCGCCGCCGGTACCGAGTTCACAACATCAGTTGCGTTGCTCAACATGTCGAGGTACGCGTGCCGGCCCTCCGCGCCCAACCCGGCATAGTCGGTCGCGACCACGGCATAGCCGAGCATGACGTATTCGTAGAGGCCCTCCCAGTTGTAGAACAAAGATCTCATGAGGGATGGAGCACAGTTGTTGGAGACTCCGCTTGTGCCGTGAGACCAAGCCAGCAAGGGCCATCCGCCTCTGGGAGGCTGGCCATATGGAATCAGTACGACGCCGGATGAAAGCGTGTCCGTATTGCTTGCAGTTCGGGTGTGATAGAGAATTCGGATAGCCCTAATACCGGGCGGCAGCGCAAAGTCGGGAGCTGGCTCCGAGCGAACCAAGGTACCTGGCTTGGCAGTTCCGAATGCCTGTCCTCTGTAAAACGGAGTTATGGGAAGTGCCCGCTCGGCGTCGATCTCTTTACCCACCTGCAACGACGGCGCGAATAAGTTGGCGCCTCCTGCCATTGGCTGCTGCGCAAATGTTGATCCTGCCCAGAGAGTAATTGCGATCAGAGCAGACCGGCTAAGCAAGAAGAAACGACAACTGCTGGCACACGCTTGTCTGCCCGTTAGTGGTGCAGGTTGATCTTTGCCTTTCGATCCTCTCGGTGTCACCAGGTCCCTCACGCCGTTACATGTTGGGTAGCCCTCCGTCAAATGCAATCGGAGTGCCGTTGTCGGAGGCGCCGCAGGGAAGTTGCAACTTCAGAAATGAATCTGAAAAAGCGCACCGTCAGGGTTTTCTCATGCAATGCCCTTTTGGTCGACTCGGGATTGCGGCAAGCAGCTACTGTTAACGGGCTGGCAATCGGCAGCCCGTCGGCGGAAGACGTTGGCACCTTACCCGGAAGGTCCACCGTTGACTACGTTCCCGGCATGAATCCCCTTTCTGACAAGGTTCCGGCAACGGACACAACCAATCCCCAATTTCTATCAACGCAGCTGCCCCGATGATTTCCCCGCGCCCAGAAACCAACAAGAGCTCCCAAATGGCTACGCACCGATCCTGATCTGCGTGCGTCGCTCTCCTTTAGCCTTGATGAACTCCGGGCTGAAACTCGACAGCTGACTCAACGCTTCGATCCGCACCTCGACGACATCTCGAAGCCTGCAGTCAAGCAGAAGGGCGCACTCATGAACCGAGTATCTTTCTAAGACGGACATTACAAATACGAATCGATGGAGAGGCGCCATTCCAATCAGGCCGAGGACAGCAAGGTGTTCCGGCGATTCAGCCTTCGCTTCTTGTCTTTTGCCTGGCGTTCCAAACACACGGCAAATTGCATTGATGATCAAGCACCGCTTACTCCAGGAGTTCTCCCACCCTTTAAAGACCGATTTAGCTCCGATGCAATCGTCGATCGTCGCAACGAAGCATTGTTCTGCTTCGGCGTGGTTTCCAATCAACAGAAATGCAAGCAGGTACAAGCGCCTCAGATTCTTTGCAAGAATTGCGCAGAAGTCACCGCAAGTGGCATACGCAGGTAGGGGCGATGAGTTATCTTTCGGTAAGAACTTGTGCATGATCGACCTCGCTGTTGCGTGTCACATCAGCGGCTTAAGTGGCCTTCAGCTTGGGCGTCTTCTTCCGTCTTGCGCTTGAGCTGGGCTACTCGGCCAGTCGTGCGCGATCGTCCGAACAACTTCAACCATCACAACACCCTCTGCCGTCAGATGAGCGCCGCGGTCGCGCAATAGCGCCAGGAGATACCTGCCGGCCGTGTCAACGCGTTGCACTTCGGCTAGGTGCAAACGGAGCTGGCGGTCGGCTAGCTTGGGACTGACCGCCCGCCAAGAGTCTTCTAGCTCGATTACCCATGTCCCGGCGAGAGAGCCTTCAAGCTTCATCGTGACTAGGTTCGGCTCGTCCTGAATGCTGATTTTCAGCATGTTGTCGTGTGTTTAGCAGGCAATCGCATTGCCGGGCTTCGCAGAAACGCGACCGCTTGCAAGTAGCTGAGAGGAAAACAAAAGAGAAAACTCGACGTGCAAAGTCGCGTCTTCGGTGCGCACGCCTCAGTGATCGTGGGCTAGCGGGTGCTAACTAGCTGGCATTCTTGCATTGCGGATTGAGCTAGCATGCTCAGCTAAATCACGGAGTCGGGCAATTCCAAGCTTCTTCATCCGGAACTGGAGTGTCGAACGGTTCAAGCCCAACCGTATTGCTGCACCCTTTGGCCCCGACAGGACCCACTTGGTCTGCTTCAGAGTCGCAAGAATCTGAGCTCGTTCAACCTCTTCAAGAGTTTGGCTTTTTCCGCTGGAGTCACCGGATATGGCACGGTTGCAAAGGTCTTGGAGAGGCACTCTCAAGACAGGACCCGGGGACAGAATCACTGCCCGCTCAATCACATTTTCCAACTCACGGATGTTGCCAGGCCAGCAATAGCCGACGAGTCCTTCCATGGTTTCCGAGGGGATCGTATCAATCGTCCTGTTCATCTGACGCGAAAAGTGTTGAACGAAGTGACGAACAAGCACTGGGATGTCGTCCAGGCGCTCGCGTAGAGGGGGCACCTGAATGGGGAAGACATTTAACCGATAAAACAGGTCGGCGCGAAATTTCTGCTCGTCCACCATTGCCGCCAAGTCTCGATTCGTTGCGGCGATAAGACGCGCGTCTGTCTTCAGAGTTCGTCCATTCCCCAATCGCTCGAATTCCCGTTGCTGCAAAACGCGGAGCAGCTTCGGTTGAAGCTCCAGTGGAATCTCCCCGATCTCATCAAGGAATATGGTCCCATGATTAGCCAGCTCGAAGCGCCCGAGCCGTTGAGAAATAGCTCCCGTGAACGCCCCCCTCTCGTGGCCGAAGAGCTCGCTTTCCAGCAACCCGCTCGGGATCGCTGCGCAATTCAGGGTGACGAAGGTATTTGGCCGACGCGTGCTGAGGTCATGAATCGCCCGCGCGATGAGCTCCTTACCCGTCCCTGTCTCACCGAAAATAAGAACGCTGGAGTTGGTGGGTGCCACCGTCTCCACCTGTCTGAGCACCTTGCGTAGAGAAAGACTTTGTCCGATTATTCCTTCAAAGTGCATTTCACCCTGAATCTCGTCTTCGACCTGGATGCTTTCTTGGGTAACTCTGTCTTGAAGATCAGCGATATCACGGTGGGTTAGCCAGTTGTCGATCGCCAATGCGAGTTGGTTCGCTATCTGACTCAGAAACTCGACGTCTTCCGCAGCGAGCGAATTGGGCTGCGAGCTGGCGAGACCGAGGGCTCCGAGCCGACGATGCGGCGTGTTCAGTGGCAGCCCGCAAAAAGATCGATATCCCAAGTCGATGTTCCTCAGTCTCTGTGCCACTACGGCGCAGCCCTCATCAGTTTCGCAGTCTGCTATCCAGAGAGGCTGTTGATGTTGATAGACGAACCAAAACAGCGTCTCTTCGATTGGGAGGTCTGCATCGGTCTTCGGCCCGGCGGCGGGGAGGCGCCACTGCGCTTCATTCCGGTCTCCGTTGTAGACGACGACGTCGATAAAATCGAAGGCAAGCAAGCTTCGAAGGTCGGCTGTAAGGTTGCGCATCCAATCTTCAGGAGCAGCTGAGGCAAGAGACTTGGACAAGCGCGCCAATGCTTCGTAACGTCTCTCCAACATTTCGGACCCTGAAATACGCTGGTCGGCTTGTCTCCCTGGGAGGATGTTCGTCCAAGGAACCTGTGGTATGGGTCTGAACTCAGCAACGCTCGCCATATATTCCTCCCTTTCCGAGCACCAGTCGGTAGCATTCAAAGACCGGCACACAAGCGGCTTGCACCTAGACCGAGAGGCCATGGCCCTGTTATTGGTTGGGGGAGGGCTCGTTCGAACCGCTTGCTTGCCATTGCTGTCGCCAAGCTCCTTGCCTCTGCGACGGCGTGAAGCGAGACTAGGCGAACTCCAATCTGAAGTCGTGAGCGTTCAGTGGTCTTTCGGTGGAATAAGCGTTTGAATTCGCATTCGGCGAACACGCTGAGAAACGGTCCGGCATGTGAAGCGTACACGCCAGTTGGGCTCCTAAATCTGGGGCGCAACGCCCCAACGCGAAGGTCAATGTTCCGCCCCCTTCAGTACCAGCTTCCCCAAGATAGATCGACCTAGGTGATTGATCCATCACCACTTGGGCACTGTGTCTTGACTTTAGGCTACCTTCTGGCCGTCCGAAAAATGCACACAACCCCGCAAATCTTTCTTCTAACCCAAGATCGCTGCCGGGCCACGTAGGTTTGGTGGATTTCACCAAAAGACTACCGAAAATCCACTCCTCTCATTTCAGTTCGTCCTACCCTTGCGCAGCCTATGAAACGCGCATTTGTCATCCGGCTAAGTCCGGACACCAACCCCGCCAAAGGCAAATTCCAAGGCCACGTTGAGGAAGTCGACACCGGCCGCGAACTCAAATTCCGCTCGGTTGAAGAGTTCCTTGCCTTCGTACAGGAATGTATCTCGGATGGCTCAGACGCCGGATAGCCTCGAGGTGAGCAGCGAGGGGTTATGTGTATTGAGTGGCGACAGAGCTACCGTGGTCGTGTCCAAGGGGGTGCCGTCAGCAATCCGAAGGCAGTAGTCGCTTGCAGAAAAACAAGCTTGAGAAAGGACTTCTTTGTCGCCCGGGTTTCGGGGCTTTAAGCCTTTCCATCTATCTGTATCATACGAGGGTGCAAGAGTGACAACTACGGGAGTCTGGGATAACCATGAAGGAGTTCCCTCCGTTCCGGCTGG
>Ga0209009_1000675_pt1 | contig 11121 bp, 12 predicted proteins | sample BlaSpr_A8_OM3_M2_FD_187979 | JGI IMG/M metagenome (GOLD analysis project Ga0209009, IMG submission 187979) | Forest soil microbial communities from Thunder Bay, Ontario, Canada - Black Spruce, Ontario site 2_A8_OM3_M2 (SPAdes) (version 2) | ecosystem: Environmental > Terrestrial > Soil > Boreal... | reverse complement strand
TCGTCGCTCGTTCCGACAATCGGGCGGTCGCTCGCTCGCTCAATCGGGCGGTCGCTCGCTCGCTCAATCGGGCCGTCGCTCGCTCGCTCAATCGGGCGGTCGCTCGCGCGGTGGCCCTGGCATCTTGCCGCACCGCCGCGCGGGTTGACGCCCTGGCATCGAGTCGTGCGGCTGCTCGTGCCGCCTGCCTCTCCGGGACCTTTGCCGTCGCCGGCACCCCTGCGCCCTTGCGGAGCTGTGCCTTTTCCGCCGCGGTCAGCTTGAAGGGCTTCACGGCGATCTCGAAGTCTTTCGCCAACTGGGCTCTGAAGCGTGCGTCGGTCGACGCCTTACGGACGACCTGCTCTACCGCTAGCTTGCTCATGCATTCACCTCCTTTCCCAAGGATCGCTTACAACCAGGTCAGAATGCGGCCCTGCCCGTCCCGGGGCATTGCCGCACGTCACTTTTTCCCGGTGTCGTTTGTCACAGGAATCTCCCCGAGGAACTCCATCCGCGTCGGTTCGGGCCGTGGCTTGCAAATGCCGCAATAGACGGCGTCCTCGACTCCCAACCCGTAAAGGGTCCCGTTGGCCGGATAGACCTCGAGCACGAACGGGTGTGATTTGGCGTCCTCGCGACACACCGCGCGCCCACAAAAACGGCAGACGGCGTTCGCGGGCGAGGCGCAGATCCAACACTGCATCAGGCGACTCCGCGAACACGACCGCGCCGTCGCAAGCGCGAGGCAGCCAGCTTCGCCACGTCGTCTTCGAGTCCCATGTAGCGGCCGACCAGGTCTCGAAAGTCCTGGCGACCCAGCTCCCAAACGGAGGCCTGCGTTCGCGCCCGGACCGTGGCGGTGCGGGGGACCTGGTAGAGGAGGGCAATCTCGCCGAAGAAATCACCCGGCTGCAGCAGATTCGCCCGCCGTCGCCCGCCGTTCCCGCTCACCAGCACCTCCAGTTCCCCTTCGCGGACAATATAGAAGGTATCGCCGGGGTCGCCCTGACGAATCAGCGTTTCGCCCGCTGCGACTTCCCGGACTTCGAGTTTGACCGCCAGCAAGTCGAGTTGCCTCGATCCCATACTGGCGAAAATCGGCAGCTCTTCGAGACGCTCACGCTCGCCCAGCGCCATCCGGAGCCGGGTTTCCCACGCCATCGTCCCGGCAAGCTCCTTCCAGAACGCGTCGGTTGGGAAGGCGAGCAGCTTGAGCGGCGTCAGCGCCCGCACCGTGGCTCGACGGAGGCCATCCCCGAGCAACGCGCGCTCGCCGAAGTAGCCACCGACGCCGAGCTCCTCAACGATCTTGTCCTCCCCGCGTTCGCGAACGATCACCACGGCCTGGCCGGCCGCAACGACGAAGAACTCACTGCCACGCTCGCCCTGCCGCACGACGTTGGTCCCGCGGGGAACCTCACGCACGCGTGCCGCTCGGGCGAGCCGGTCGAGGCCGACGAGGGGCAGGGTGGCCAGGAAGCCGAGCGACTCGAGAAGGCGCACCCGGTCTCTGAGGCGAACGGTAACGACGAGGGCTTTCGCCGCGGCGGGCGCTTTGCGGAGCATCGAGACGTAGCGCCAGGCCCGCCGGCCGAGCCGCATCCCGAGCGGGATGGCGATCGCCGCGATGACGACGACCACCGTCGCTTTGGCCCAGAACCCCGGCGTCGCCCAGAGCGGGGTGACGACCGGGCTCAATCGCCGTCGCCAGTAAAGGACCGCGAGAAAGATGGACAGGGACGAATAGGTCGCGGCCAGCACGCCGAAGACGCCGAACAGAACCTCGCGGCGAGTGAATCGCTCGCGGTCGAGCAGCATCCGCAACATCGGGCCCTTGATGAACTCCAGCGCGTGCTGCCGCAGCTGGGGGATCTCGAGCCAGTCCATCAGGATGTAGTAGCCGTCGAGGGGGAGTAGGGGCATGAGGTTCAGCGCGTCTGTGAAATAGGACGCCACCGCGAATTTGAAGAGCAGGGTCGTGGCAATCCCGCCGTGCGGGAAGAGGAAGACCAGGATGGAGCAGGCCCCGGCCACCGTGAATCCCGAATAGGGACCGGCCCACGAGACCGCGATTCGTCGCCACCACGTGTCCAGCCAGACGTCGGTGACGTCGACGTAGAAGGCCGGCATCAGGTAGAAGAGCATGAAGCCGCCCTGGTCGACCCGACGCCCGAAGTGCTTGGCGGTCAGCGCGTGGGCCGACTCGTGAATGGCGGTGGCCACGTAATAGGCGACCACGAGCGCGACCACGCCCAGCAGGACCGAGCTGCCCAGGGGCGCAAACAGGTCATGGCCGCCGAGGAGGTCGGCGATGAAAGCGGCCAGTCCCAACACCGCGATCACGACGGTGACGAGAAGAACGGGGCGCTTGAAGAAGACGAAGCCAAGGTGGTCGTAGAGCCAGCTGACCGCGCCGTCGATGCCGCGGAGCGGCACCCGAAGCATCAGGAAGGTTCCCTCGGTCCGTCGCGGCTTCACCGGCTTGGCCGGCGGATGGAGGCGGTCGCGGAGCTGCGCATAGATGTCTCTCGGCGGATCGGTGAGCATCCCGGCGTCACGCAGCTCACCCACCAGCCGCACGACACGGTCGTAGCCGAAGCTGCCGAACTGGTGAAAGTAATCGACCACCAGGTCGGCGATGCGACGGGTGCCGTCCATCCGGCTCGCAAGGAAGTCATCCTCTTCAGCCAGGCGGATGTAGGCCTGGCCGCGGTCGGCCACCATGACATAGGGCTCGCCATGGCGGGTCTTGGTGCGCACCCAGGTCAGGTCGCTGCGAAGCACCGGGGTGTAATCGGCCGGGCTGATGCGCTCGCGGAGTCGCTCCCAGACCGACTCCCGGGCTGCCCGCGCCGGCGCCCGGCGGCGAGCCCTGGTGGGCGTGGACGCGGTTTTCCCCTCCTTCGTGGTGACGACGACTATGAGTGCCGCTCAGATCAAAGTCAAGGCGCCACCTGCCGCCAGGGGGGCGGTTGGCGACGCCGAGTCAAACGGCCCATGCCTCTACGGAAATGAGATGAGGAACGGGCCCGGTTTTACCGATCCGTGACAGCTTCCGCACGGAGTCTGTTCGGGCTTTCGACCTGCGCGGCCTCGACGGATGCCACACTGAGCCCAGTCTCTTTCACAGGAGGTGAAATCAATGTTTGCCACCATCTACAACAAGATTCGCAATCTGCTCAACCGTGAGGAAGGGCAGGGTATGGTCGAGTACGCCCTTATCCTCGTCTTGATCGCTGTCGTGGTCATCGTAGTGCTGATCATCCTCGGCAACCAGGTCAAGAACGTGTTCTGCAACATCTCGGGCGGTCTGGGCCAGTAGGCTCACTCGCAAGAGAAAAACGACAAGAGGGTCCCTTCGGGGGCCCTCTTTTTTTACCTCAGAAGCGGCAGAATAGGAGGGTCGTCGCCACTCTCGAGGAGGAGGATCTTGATGGGACGCTTATCGCACTTCGAAATCACCGCTGATGATCCGGAGCGGGCGGCCGCCTTTTATCGCAAAGCGTTCGGCTGGGAGTTCAACGATTGGGGCGGGCCGTTCAAATACCTACTGGCGACCACCGGCCCCAAGGACCAGATCGGCATCGATGGCGCGATCATGGCCCGACAGCAGACCAACCAGCCGGTGATCAACACGATCAGTGTCGACACATGGGAGGCTGGTGCCCAAGCGGTGAAGGACGCCGGTGGCACGGTCCTCTCCGAGAAAGACGCCATCCCGGGCCAGGGCTATTTTGCGTATTGCCGAGATACCGAGGGCAACGTCTTCGGGATCTTCGAGGCGAACGCGGCTGCCGCCCCGGCGGCGGCTCCCGTGGGTGCGGCCCAGGAGAAGCCCAAGCAGGCGTAGCTCGGGCTAACGGGAAGCCGCTGCGGCGGGCTCGAGATCGGCCACTGCCGGGATGATCTTTTCACCGATGATCTCCAGCGGCCTGACGAGGTCTACCCTGGGGACGCCACCGATCACCGTCTGGATGCCCATGCCGGCAAGCCAGTTGAGCCCTCCGATGACCCTGCCGACGTTTTCGCCGTTCTCGCCGACGTCGAAGCCAAACATCGCGGTCTTCTCGATGTCGTCGTAGTTGCGGCCGACCTCCTTGCAGTGTTGCCGGAGGATGTCAAGCTTGCGCGGGATTTCCGGAGTGGGGAAGAGGTTGCAGGCGTCGGCGTATTGCGCAACCAGTCGCAGGGTTTTCTTCTCGCCACCACCGCCGATCAGGATGGGTGGGTGCGGCCGGGTGAGCGATTGGGGTGAATTGAGGAGCCGTTGCGGCTGGTAGTGCTGGCCTTCGAACGGCTTCTCGCTGCCCCGTTTGCCTTCCCACATCGCCAGGCAGATCTGCAGGGTCTCCTCGAGCCGTTCGAAACGCTCACTGATGGGAGGGAAGGGGATGCCCAGGCCGCGACTCTCGGCCTCGTTCCAGGCGGCACCGATCCCAAGCCAGGCGCGGCCGCCGGAGAGCACGTCGAGAGTCGTCACCGTTTTGGCGAGGATGCCGGGGTAGCGATAGACAGCGCCGGTCACCATGGTGCCGAGTTTCGCGCCCGACGTGACGGCCGCCATGTAGGCGAGCGCGGAATAGCCCTCGAGCATGTCGTGATGCTCCGGCCCGTTCATCCGGATCTGCCAGAAGTGGTCCATCACCCAGATGGAATCGAAGCCGGCCTGGTCGGCCGTCCGCGCAATCTTGCCGAGCGTGCGGCCAAGCTCGGCCGGGCCACCGGGCCAGGTGAAATCTCCGATCGAGAGTCCGATCTTCATGGTTGCTCCTTCGGCGATGGAAGTTGTCTCCCATGATGCACATGCCGAGCGTCGCGTGCATCCACCGAATAGGCGGGTATCCTCAAGCAAATCGATGAAGCCGGTGCTCTGCGTGCGGAATGATCGCGATGACACGCTCGGGATTGCGGTCCCGGCGCTGGTCGAACACGGGGTGGCGGTCATCCGTCTCGATGCCTTCGACGCCGAGCCCCGGTGGCCTGGGCTCGAGGAGATCAGTGGACTTGTGGTTTTTGGCGGTGAGATGAACGTCGACGAGGTCGAGCGATATCCCCACCTGCTGACCCAGCGGGAGTTGATGCGGCGCGCCGTCGAAGCCGGGCTACCGGTGCTGGGCATCTGCCTGGGCGCTCAGATCTTGGCGCGCGCGCTCGATGCCCGTGTGTACCGGGCCCCGGTCCGCGAGTTGGGATTCAAGCCAATGCGGATCACGGAAGCGGGCCAGGCGGATCCGTTGCTGGGGGCGTTCCACAGCGGCGACCGGGTCTTCCAGTGGCATGAAGATACGTTCGACCTCGCGGACGGCGCCGAGCTACTAGCAGCGGGCGATGACGTCCAGGTGCAGGCCTTCCGGATGGGGCGCAACGCCTGGGGTGTCCAGTTTCATTTCGAGGTCGATGCCGAGGGAGTGGACGCCTGGCTGCGAGTCGCGGAGCCGAGCCTCGAGCGCGTGTGGAAACGCAGTGCCGAAGAGGTGCGCGAGGAGCTGCGCCTTTACCTCGACACGCAGCAGCAGCGGTCGAGGCAGGTGTTCCAGGCGTTTGCACGGCTCATCGAGAGTCCTCTACGCCCGCTCTAGCGGCGCTAGACGAGCCCGTGGTGGAAGGCGTATAGGGTTGCCGCGCTCCGAGAACTGACGCCGATCTTGCCGTAAATCGACCGCAGATGCGCATCGATGGTGCGCGGGCTAATGCCGAGTCTGTCGCCGATCTCGCGGTTTGTCAGTCCGCCGGCGACCAGCCTCAACACGTCAATCTCCCGGGCCGTCAACTGATCGCGGTACCGCTCGTCCACGGCCCGCTCCGACTTAGGCGGCAATGCAACCACTCTGTCGGAGGCAGCGGCGCACGTCACCAACTGGTCGGGTGAAACTTCGACCCCCACCCGGGTGGTTTTTGGAGGTCTAGACTCGACTTAGGGAGAAGCTTGACCACCGAGCAGCGCTTCACCAAGCAGCTCGAATCGCTCTACGAAATTTCCGTAGAAATCGCGTCGCTTCACGAGCTCTCGGTGATCCACGATCGGGCGCTCGGCTATTGCCTCGGGCTGACGGACTCGCAGTTTGGCTTCATCGGGATCCTCGGCGATGACCGGAGGGCTCTTGACGTGATCGCCATCAAAGGGTTCAAGCCTTCCGAACCGGACTTCTATGCGCAACACCGGCTCATCCCAGTGGTGCGAGGCATCCTCGGCATCATCGTCACGGAAGGGCGCTCTACGATCGCTAATGACGTTGCGCATGATCCTCGTCGAGTCGGCCAGCCGCTCGGGCATCCGGCGACTCACACCTTCATGGGCGCGCCGCTCAAGCTCGGGACGGCGGTCATCGGCATGATCGGCGTAGCGAACAAAGCAGGCGGCTACCTGCCGGACGATGATCGCATCCTGTCGACCTTCGCCAACCAGGTGGCGGTTGCCATCGACAACGCCGGTCTGTACCAACGCCAGCGGGAGATCATCGGGCGACTCGAGCAGCTCAACCAGCGGCTGAGTGAGGCGGAGAAGGAGCAGGTCCGGGCCGAGGAACGGGGCCGGATTGCATCCACTCTGCACGACGACATCGAGCAGCGGCTGTTCACCATCGGCCTGCGTCTGAACGCCCTCCTGGAAAATGGCCTCGACCCGAAAGTCGCCGAGCGCCTTGCGGGAATCCGGGACATTGCCCAGGGCACGGCCGATGAGATGCGGCAGCTGATCTTCGCCGGCGGCGATCGCGTCCACGGCCCTGCCGACTTGACGAGTTCGGTGCGGTCGCTGCTCCGGCAGGCGGAGCGGAATGATGGGCTCCAGGCCGATCTCGTGGTGACCGGCGACTCGAGCCCGGCTGTCGCCGGGGTGGCCGGCGTTCTCCATGCCGTCATTCGGCAGGCACTCGTCAACGTCGCCAAGCATGCGGCTGCCCGGACGGTGCTCGTTAGCCTTCGCTATGAACCGGACGAAGTGGGCGCCGTGATCCAGGACGACGGAGCCGGCGCGCCGGAGTTCGTACTTCGCAGCTATCAGACCAGCCAGCTGCACTATGGCCTTCGCCACATGCGGGAGCAGGTGCTTGGACTTGGTGGAACTTTCGAGGTCGCCAACGGAGACGAGGGAGGCCTCGTGTTGCGAATGGCGGTGCCGCTCCCGCCGACGACGTGATCCGCCTCGTCGTCGTCGACGACCACGAGATTGCACGGGAGGGTTTGAAATCGATCCTGGAGGGCGAGCCGGATTTCGAGATCGTCGGTGAGGCCGCTACCGCCCGGGATCTCGTTGGTCTGGTTGAAAGGACCCGCGCTCACGTCGTTCTCCTTGATGCCCGCCTGCCCGACGGCAGTGGTCCGGCTGCCTGCCGCCGCCTGACGTCCGAGCATCCCGACGTCAAGGTGCTGATGGTTAGCACCTTTTCGGACGAGGACCTGGTTGACGAATATCTTCTGGCGGGTGCACGAGGCTACGTGATGAAAGACATCGAGCGCTTCACCCTGAAGCAGAGCATTCGTGCCGTCTACCGTGGCGAGGGCGCCGTCTCTCCGGAGATCGCGCGTGGGCTCGTTGGTCGGTTGCGTGACCAGAACAAGGAGTCCGTCAAACGGCCGGTCCTCAACGCGGGACAGGTGCGGATTCTTCGACTCGTCAGCGAGGGGTTGTCCAACCGGGAAATCGGCGTCAGGGTGCACCTGAGCGAGAACACCGTCAAGACCCACCTGCAGGGGATCTACGAAAAGCTCGAGGTCCGCAATCGTGTCGAGGCGGCGCTTCGTGCCACGAAGGAGCGACTGATTTAGTCGAGAACCATTAGGCAGCTAGCGACATAGTCGCGTGCAGGGTCGCACGCAACGCGACGCGCCGGTGCACCTCGGCGACGAGCGCAGCCGGAGTCATCTCGGCTGGAACCCTGAGGACCTGGGCCTGCTGCGCCGGGTAGGCGAACACCGCAAGGTCGCACAGAATGATCACGTCGGGGTCGGGAACGGGGGTTCCGAGCGTCTCGACGAAGCTCTCGGCCTGCGTGACCGCGTAGCCGCCGGATGTCAGCGCGTTACCGTACCGCTCTCCGGTCTCGCGATCGTCCGCGATCAGCAGGACGCGAGCCACGCCGTTGAGTGAATTCATGTCCTGACATCATCCGTTTCCGTCGCGGCGGCGGGTTAGGCCATGTGGCCTACTGCCGACGTCCGTTTGGAGGCTATCGAACACCCCGAATCCGGCTGACCATGACGGTTCCGAGGATGAACCAGAGCGCCGCGCTGCCGAAGATGAAGCGAAAGCCGAGGTCGTGGCCGCTCGAGACGCCGAGCAGCTGATGACCGGGCTGGTTCAAGAAGTGAAGAAATCCGGCGAGGATGGCGGGAGCGAGGACCTGGGGGAGGGTGAAGGAGACGTGCCACAGCGCCATGTCTCGACCGGCCGCCTCTTCGCGGTTGGGAAGCACGTCGCAGGCGAGCGCCCAGTCGACGGCGTAGTAGGCGCCGTAGCCGATGCCATAGAGGATGCCGAGGACATAGAGCACGGCGAGGGAGCGGACGAGGCCGAAGAGTAGGACGGAGACGACGACTGCTTGCATGGCGCTCGAGATGTAGACGAAGAGTTTGCGCCGCCCGGTGCGGTCAGATAGCACGCCGCCGACGATCGACGGGATGATGGCGCCGGCGATCACGGCCAGCAGCCAGAAGGCACTCGCGGCACCGGCGTCTTTGCTGCGCACGACGTCACGGAAATAGAGCTCCATAAAGGGAAGGATCGAGAAGATGCCCAACGTGACCAGGGCGCGTGTCGCGAAGGTCCAGAAGAAGTCGTTCGAGCGGAAGGCCTGGAAGAAGCCCATCAACCCCGGCAGACGGCGCGCGGCGAGCACGGTGACGATGCCGGCCGCGATGAACACGGCGACCACCGGCCACAACAGCGAGCCGAGTGGTGCGAGGAGGATCGCGAACAGCGCCATGATGGCGATGAGAAACGCTGCACCGCAAATGATGGCTGCGGCCCCCACCCTGACGCGTTCCCGCGAGCGGGGGAGGGAAATTGGCACGGGTTCTTTGACAGCGACCACGGTGATGAGCAGCGTGATGACGAGGATGAGCGCGATCACGCCGTAGCCGGCGAGTAAGCCGCCGCGAGTGTCACCGTAGAGCTTGAAGGTGAGGCCCACGAGCCCGACACCGACCACGGTGCCAAGCTGGTTCATGGTGCCGAGCAAGCCGGAGGCGCGGCCTCGATCCTCGGCGCGGACGACGTCCGGGATGACCCCCGTGTAGGCGGCGCCGGCCGCATTGTTGCTCAGCTGGACGACGAGGTACGCGGCGACGAAGGTGAGTTGACTGGCGGAAAGGGCCAGCAAACCGAGGCCGATGACGTTCAGAATCGTGCCCGCCACCATCCAGGGTCGCCGCCGTCCCCAGCGGGTCACGGTTCGGTCGCTCAGCCAGCCGACCAGGATGGGGGTGAGCAGGGCAAAGATCCCGCCCGCCGCGGTGACCCGGCCGATCAGGAGATCGGCGTTGGAGCCAGCGATCAGCGTGGCGCCGACCGGGATCAAGGAGATGTAGATCGGCTGCCAGTGGGCGCCGCCGCCGAACCAGAAAGCGTTGATCGCCGCGAGGCGGCCGAAGCTGAGTCGTGTTGTCGGCGCACCGGCACGCGACGCGATGGTCATACCTTCTTCCCCAACGGCTCCCGGGCGCGAATCGTATCAGACCACTTTCAGCGGAGGCGATGGTGACTGCCAATGCCAATCCAGGGCGCGTCACCCCGTGACGGAGAGGCACAATGAAGCACGATGGGTTGGGTCGAGGTGGTGGCTGGGGTGGCCCTCGTCCTGGCCGTGTTCTACGACCTATTTCAGTCGGTCGTCTTGCCCCGCCCGGCGATCAACAAGTTCGCCCTGGTTCGCTACCTTTTCCGCGCCGTCTGGAGGACCTGGCGCTGGCTGGGTAGCCGGATGTCCCGGCTGGCGCAGCGCGAGGCGTGGCTGGCATCGTTCGCGCCGGTCGGCGTGCTCTTGAATTTCTCGGTATGGGGGCTGGCGCTGGTACTCGGGTACGCGTTGATCTTCGACGGTGTGCGCAGCGAGTTGCACCCGGTGCCTCCAGACTTCGGCACCTCGCTCTATTTCTCGGCGACCACCCTTGTCCCGCTAAGTTACGGCGATCTCGTGCCGGTTGGGGTTGCCGCCCGCCTCACGACCATCGCCGAGAGCGCCACCGGGGTCGTCGTCGCGGCGCTGGCGATCACGCTGCTCTTCTCCCTCTACGAGTCCTTCCAGGACCGCGAGAAGCTGGTCGTGACGTTGGATGCCCTGGCGGGCGCTCCGCCTTCCGGCGTGCAGATCCTCGAGACCGCGTCCGAGCATGGCATGAAGGAGGAGCTGATCAAGACCTTCGACGAGTGGAGGGATTGGGCGGCGGACGTGCTGGAGAGTCACCTCGCCTATCCCATCCTGTTCTTCTTCAGGTCGAGCCACGACAACGAAGCCTGGATCAACTCCTTCGGGGCCGTGATGGACGCCGCGACCCTGGTGCTGAGTACGGTCGACGACAAGTCGGAGGGTCCGGCGAAACTGATGTTGACCGTTGGCAACCACCTGGTCGAAGACCTCTCCTGGTACTTTCGCTTTCCGCACCCCGAGGACCCAATCGTCGAGCGCTCCGAGTACGACGAAGCGCGCGAGCGTTTGAAGAAGGCCGGCTATGAGTTGCAGCCCGTCGATGCGGGCTGGGAAAAGTTCACGCGCCACCGAAAGAGGTACGCCACGCCGCTCAACCTGCTCGCCCGGAACTTCGCCATCGTGCCGGCGGAATGGATCGGGGATCGATCTTATCTTCCGCACCGCGAGCGGGCGGCGCGCCGGGCTCGAGCGGCGAGTGGGCGGCGGCAGCCGCCCGCTCGCTGAGCCCCCCGCTCGAAGCCTGACACCCCACCCCGACCCTCCCCCGCAAGGGGGGAGGGGGAGGCTGCCTTGATAACGCCTGGTCGACCCGGGTGGTAACGCCGCGACGGGGAAGATCAGGAGCGCGGCGTGGGCGATGTAGGGAGAAAGAGGCGGAACGTGGCGCCGCGACCATTGGGGCTGACGAGCTGCAGGCTCCCGCCATGGGATTCGGCGATCGCCCGGCTGAGCGCGAGGCCGAGTCCGGCGCCGCCGCCGTCGCGCGCGCGCG
>Ga0209009_1000674_pt1 | contig 11135 bp, 11 predicted proteins | sample BlaSpr_A8_OM3_M2_FD_187979 | JGI IMG/M metagenome (GOLD analysis project Ga0209009, IMG submission 187979) | Forest soil microbial communities from Thunder Bay, Ontario, Canada - Black Spruce, Ontario site 2_A8_OM3_M2 (SPAdes) (version 2) | ecosystem: Environmental > Terrestrial > Soil > Boreal... | reverse complement strand
TTCGCCCCCGGCTTTCTCCCTCGCCTCTTTCGCTCTCCTGCCGAAGAGGCCCGCGACCTCGACCGGCCCGCGGACGTAGGACTGGCAGGCGAGGCGGATGGGTCTGCCCTTCCAACGCTTGCGGATGAAGGCCAGGGGCTTGACGAACCAGATCGCGAGCGAAAACTTTTCGAGACCCGTAGGGGGAGTCAGGTTCTCCGCGCCCGAGATCGGGATGACGGCGCACGTCGTGCACTGGCCCTGGCCGCCGCACCAATGCCAGAGTCGCGCGTCGGCGTCGAGCGCCGCGTCCCACAGCCGGTATCCCTCCCAGACGTATATCTCTTTGCCGTTGATCACGCAGTGGACGCGTTGGGGCGCTGGCCCGGGCTCGCTCGACATGGCGGGGATTATAAGGAAGTTGAAGGTCGAAGGTCGAAGGTCGAAGGTTGTTCGTGTCCGGCTAGAATCCGTTGGCATGGCGAAGTTCCGGAATGCGCTGCTCGCGGGTGGGCTCCTCCTTGTAGTCACGGTAGGCGCGGCTGTGGTGACGCCGCCGCCGCCGCCGGGGCCGGCGCACTTCACGCTCGTGCCGCTCGCGGAGGGGGCCTGGGCGGCCGTCGCAAAGCCGGGGGACCGTGCCTCGCTGGGCAACGCCGGCTTTGTGATCGGCTCCGACGGGGTCCTCGTCGTGGACACGTTCGCGACGCGCGAAGCGGCGGAGGAGTTATCGGCCGAAATTCGCCGCCTGACGCAGGCGCCGGTCCGATGGGTCGTCAACACCCATTACCACCTCGACCACGTCGGCGGAGACAGCGTCTTCGCGAAACAGGGCGCGGTGATCCTCGCGCAGGAGAACGTCCGCGCGTGGGTGCGGACAGAGAACCTGAAGTGGCGGGCGGAGATCAAACCGGAGGAGAAGGCGATGCTCGCCGCCCTGCCTCTTCCCGATGTCGTTTATCGCGATGGTCTGACACTCTGGCTGGGCGGGCGGAAAGTCGAGGTCCTCACCCGGCCGGGACACACCGGAGGCGATTCCGTGGTCTTCTTCCCGGCCGGCAACGTCGTCTTCGCGGGAGACCTCTTCTGGAAGGAGACGGTTCCCAACCTGGTGGACGCGAACACTCGAGATTGGATCAGGACTCTCGAAGGGTTTCTCGCCGACCATCCCGCGAGCCGCTTCGTGCCGGGACACGGCGAGGTCGGAGCGGCCCTGGACGTGCGCTACTTTCGGGATTACCTGGTCGGCCTGCGCACGACGGTCGAGCGCGGCATGGCGGAAGGCAGGTCGGGTCCCGGCCTTGTGGAGTTCGTTCTGCCGCTCCTCCGCAAGCGTTTCGTCTCATGGACCTGGTTCGACCAGTTTGCCGGCAAGAACATCGAACAGACCGAGCAGGAAATCAACGGCACGAAGAAGTTCGCGCCGGCGCCCGTTCGGTGACCGGCCGAGCGTTACGGCATCAGGATCTCGTGAGGATCCAGGTACCGATCTCCTTCCACGCGTTCACCCCCGAGGAGTTGCCGCTCGCCGATTCGCTGCAGCTGTCGCTCGCCGACTCCGGCGCGGAATCATCGAGGAATCGCGTTGTGATGCCGGAGTTTGCCGGGCCCGGGGTCGAGCAGACGGTCCCGTCGGAGTGGAGGAAATAGCTCACCGCGGGTTTCGGCGTGATCGCGGCGTCGAAACGCGAATTGTGCCCGGCCGAGTCGTAATAGAGGCGCAGCCCCACGGCGCTCGTGTGGGTGGCGCCGGGCACTTTGCATTTCGTGTCGTCCGCGTTGGTTCCCATCCGGTTCGAGACTTTCAGGGAGAAGACGTCCCCGGGCTCTACGGAGATCGCCGGGAAGGAATCGAACGCGACCGGGATGCTGGCAGGCTGGCGGGCGAGCCCGGTCACGCAGCGAGCCACACCGGAGGTCACCGGTTCGCCGTTCCTGGCGAGCTCGACGCGCAGGTCGAACGCCGCCGCGGTGTCGTTGCTGTTCTTCAATCCGAACCAGAGCAGGGCAGGGGAGAGCGCCGTCAACTGGCTTACGGGCGAGGCCAGCGCCAACCCTGAGATCCTGCCGGCGGCAAGCCCGAATGAGCCGATTCTCGTCACGAGACCGCTCGCCGTGTCCACGGTGGCGAGATTGTTCTCGCTCGGCAGGGAAGCGTAAAGGGTTCCGTCCGCGGCAAACGCCAGGTCCGAGACGATGACGGGCTCGGACAGGGGAAGCGTCGAGGTCTGGGCCCCCGTCGCTGGGTCGATCGTGTGGAGCGCGAAGCTGAAGCTGCTGTTTCCGTGGGACGCCCACAGGATCCCCGAGGGATCGAAGGCCAGGCCGGCCACGTAGCTCGGCGTCGGATGTACTTCGAGGACAACGCCCGTGCTCTTCTCGACCTTGAGGAGACTCGTGGCGCCGAAGCTGGCACCGGCCGCGTACAGGGTGCCGTCCGGAGCGAACGCCAGGGCGTCGGAGCCTCCGCCGCAGTCGGTGGTGCCGTCGAACCCGGCTCCGATCAGCGCTCCGACGACGGTGCCCGCGCCGGTGGCCGTGTCGATCATGATCAGGCGCGCTCCGGTGCAGCCGCTTCCCAGAATTCCATACATCGTCCCGGACAGAGGGTCGAACTTGACCCCGCTGACACCGTCACCGAGGCCGCTCGGGCCCACCAATGTCGCAAGGCCGGTGGCCGTGTCTATCGTGAAGACGCTGCTGGGGTTGGCGCCGCCCTTGGACGAGGACCCCCAGAGAACCTGGGCCTCGGAAACCTGGGTCCCGAGCACGAGGTTGCCCACAACCAGGAGGACGATCATCAACGCTGGCCCTGCCGGCCACAGGGAGTGGAGAAGTGCCTTTCCTGTCTTCATTTGGGTTTTCCCTTTCGGGTGCGTTTCCTGCTGCTAATCGAGTCGAGGGATCGGTGACTCCTCAATAGCACCGTGCGCGGCGTCAAACAACTGTCCTTCCGGACAGTCGACGGACAGGCGGGATGCCGTCGCGAGTCGAGAGTCGAGAGTCCAGAGTCGAGAGTCAGGGCCCGGTGCCCGAACTCTCAACTCTTCGTCGAGCTCTCAGGGAAGTTTTTCCCAGGCGTCCCGGAGGAAGAGGATCTCGATACCATCCCGCCGCTGTCCGGGCAGGACGGCGATGCGCAGACGGGCCGGGTCGCTCTCTTCCGGTGTGATCACCGTTCGGCCGTTCCAGGAGAGAAGGAGGCCGTACTCCGCGGGGGCGATGAGTGAGAGGCGGAAACGGCCCTCCGAGTCCGTGACGGCGGCGGGAGACCAGCCGGCATCTTTTCCACGCGGCAACCCTCGAACCTCTATCGCGGCGACGGGCCGACCCTGCCGGTCCATGACTCGTCCTTCGACGGTCGCGCGCGCGTTGGCCGCGAGCGCGAGAGACTCCGGCGCCGGCCGCGGCGGCGTGGCGCACGCGGTGGAGAGAAGGGCGCAGAGGAGGGCCGGGGGCGCCCGGCGCGTCTGTGCGAAGATCACGGTGGAGGGTCATCTTATGGCGGCAGAAGCGCCAGACGAGAAGGTGCATCTCTTCACCGTGGGCGCTACGTGGTCGGGAGACGCGCAGGGCTGCGGAACGCTTCATCTGCCGCAAGGGGACCTGTCGCTTCCCATCGGAGGCTCGAAGCTCCTGGGCGGCTGCGGCCTCGGCGCGAACCCGGAGGAGTTGATGCTCGGCGCCATCGCGGCGTGCTTCATCAACACCTGGGCGATCTTCCTGAAGAAGTTGAACCTCGCCTACGCGGCGCCCGCGGTGCGGGTCTCGGGCGAGCTCGGCCCCGATCCGGCCGGCGGTTTCAAGCTGCGGAAGGCCACGATTCACGCGCGGGTGCCGGGCTCGCTCCTGGCCGCCCAGAGGGTCCAGGTCGAGAAGACGCTGGCCCTCGCCGAAAAGTACTGCATCATGTCGAAGGTCGCCAAGGCCGCGATGCCCGTCGGGGTGGTCGTGGAAGAAGTCTAGGTTAGAAGAATTGTGAATTGTGAATCGGGAATCGGGAATCGGGAATCGGGAATGAAGCGAATTTCCATCGAGGATTCTTTCGATTTGCATTCGTTCCTGCCCCGGGATGTCCCGAACGTCCTTTCCGATTATCTGGAGGAAGCGCAGGAGCGCGGCTGGCGTGAAGTTCGGATAATTCACGGGAAGGGGCGGGGAGTCCGGCGCGCCGAGGTTAGACGCTTCCTTGCCGCGAGCCCTATGGCCGGGGATTTTTTCGATGCGCCTCCCGAGCGTGGCGGTTCCGGCGCGACGATCGTGATCCTGAAGTCCTAGGCTAGGTCCTGAATTGCACAATTCACAATTCACAATTCATCCCTATTCTCCCAGCTTCACCCTCAGGTCTCCCTCCCGCTCCACGCTGATGGCATCCGGCTCCGTGGGCACGACGATCGTCTGGCCGCAGACGCAGGTGATGACGAACCCGCCTCCGGGGAACTGCTCGGAAGGCGCGACCCGGAGGAGCTTGCCGTCATTGATCGAACGGTCGGCGGACCAGCGGCGCAGCGACCCCGAGATCCCCGCGGGGCCTTCCATCGTGTTGATCGCCAGATGGCAGAGGCACCCGGGACAATCGAGCCATCGGTATTTCATAACTAATTGGGCTTGTCCCGGGCGCTGTCAATGGGCTTGCTCGGCCGCTGGCGCTCCCGGGTGTCCTCGCGGACTCGTCGGTGCGCTTTCTTGCGTTCGTACATCATCCGGTCCGCCATCTCGACGGCCGAGTCGAAGGGGATTCGCTTTGAGTACGGAGTCACTCCGACCGACGCCGACAGGAACTTCCGGTATGCGCGCGCCGTATGCCGGGGGGAGTTGCGGGTTTCGTCGATCTTGGCCGGAAGCAGGTAAAACCGCTTCGTGACGAGCTCCTCCTCCATGCCGGGAAGGACGACGAGGAATTCGTCGCCGCCCCACCGGATCACATAGTCGTCTCCGCGGATCAGTTTCTTGATGGCGGCGGCGACCGTCCAGATGGCCTTGTCCCCCTCCTCGTGGCCTTCCCGATCGTTGATCGTCTTCAACTCGTCCACGTCGATGAGCACGATGACCCCGCCCGCGGGGTCCCTAAAGAGAGATTCCCGGTTCTCGTCGAGGAAGAGCCGGTTGTAGGTCTCCGTCAGCGGATCGAGCTGCGCCCTTCTGCGGGTGCGCTGCGTGTCGCCCAAGGTTCGCGCGTGCACGCTGCTCAACTTGCGCTCGGTGTCCTCCATCGCCCAGATGATCAGAGCCATGCCGAAGGGCATCTCGAGGAAAAGATCGTAGAAACCGGTGTAGGCGAGAAACGGGAAAGGCCGATCGTTGTGGGCGGCCGAGATCGCGAACAGGACGACGTAGGCGACATGGAGGAGTCCGGCGAGGAGCGCGAGGAGCGCCGAGAGCGGTCTTCCGAGGCCACCGGCGCGGCTCCGAAGCACGAGCCCCGCGACGAGCAGCCAGGCCACGGCGCCCAGGGCCATGTGGATCGCAGAGAAGAGCGAACGCGAACCCGCGAGAAAGACGATCGTGAAGGAGACCGCGACGGAGATCAGGGCCGCGATGCGGAGCGGCCGCCCGAGGGGCGAGTCATGCGACATGCGGTCCGCGGCGACGACGAGCGTGACGAAATAGAGGACCTTCAGGTACTGATAGGGAAAGTTCCCGAACGGGATGTGGATCTCCGTGAGAGTCGCCAGCGCAAGGAGCGCGAGGAAGAGGAACAGCCAGCCGTAGCCCATGGCCTGGAGCACCCGGCTGCGGCTCTCCCGGGAGATGTACAGGAAGACGATCGCGAGCAGGCCGACGCCTGCCATCTGAACGAAGAGTCCGAGTGTCGAGGGATCCATGAAGACTTTCCGGAAAAGCTTAGCAGGTTGTGGAGCGCGGCGGCCCGGCGCATTTCACCGATTGCTCGTTACCGATCACCAATCGCCAATCACCGATCCCGAATTGCAACTTCTCGTGATACTCTGTCTTTGACCCTTGCAGGCTTTCGAAAAAGCTCCTCCCGACGTCCAGGAAATCCTCGCCAAGCCCATCAAGGAGCTTGGCTTGAAGGTCGAGGGGTCTCCCCTCGAACGGTTTGTCCAGCAGCTCTACCGGGAGCTCGACCGGAAGGGTCTGAAGAAGTTCCGCCCCCCCTGCTACCTGACGGACGAATGGGGCTGCCCGTCGGGCGAGCCGGTCATCGGCATCCCGTTCTATCTCGCCAACCCGGAGCTCGCCCGGCTCGAGAAGGAGATGAACGACCTCGAGGACGCGCGTGAGATCATGCTCTACCTGCGCCACGAGGCCGGGCACGCCTTCAATTACGCCTACGAGCTCTACAAGACCGACGAGTGGCGCGAGCTGTTCGGCCCCTTCCGCCGGCCCTACCGCGACAACTACCGCCCCATCCCTTTCTCGCGCCATTTCGTGCGCCACATCGCCGGCTGGTACGCCCAGAAGCATCCCGACGAGGATTTCGCGGAGACCTTCGCCGTCTGGCTGACGCCGCGCTCGAATTGGCGGAAGAAATACAAGGGCTGGAGGGCGATGGCGAAGCTCCGCTACGTGGACCGCATGGCGCGCAGGTTCCGCGACACGGAGCCCCTCCGGCCGCAGGGCGCCACGGACGTGACCGTCGAAGAGATGGAGACCACGGTCGCGGACTTCTACCAGAAGGCGCTCGAAGAGCAGCAGTCGTCCGGGGACCTCGCGCTCGACACGGATCTCGCGGACATCTTCAAGGTCTCCCGCCGCCGCAAGTCGGGGGTGCGCCCGGCCGCGGAGCTCCTGAAGGAGAACAGGAAGGCGATCGTGGACAAGGTCGCCTACTGGACGGGAGTCCAGAGGCCCGTGGTCAAGAAGCTCGTCGAGTCCATCGCGTCGCGCGTCGAGGAGATGGGCTTGCGCGCGGACCTTCAGCTGGAAAGGGAGCACCTGACCGAAATCGCCGTGTACGCGACGGCGCTGGCCATGAACTACCTGACGCGCGGGAAGTTCGTCCAGCCATGATTCCGTCGCTTCCGCTTTGCTCGGGTCCTGGCTTCGCCACCGGCGAGCGACTCGGCCGGATGCGGCCTCGATCGCTCGCCTGGACCCTCGCGGCGCTCTCGCTCCCGCAGCGCGAGGCTCCTCCCTTCGGGGAGACTCCTCGCGCTGCGACCAGAGCCCTCAAGATTGAACTTCGCGCCTTCGCGGCGCGCGTAGTCTCCCGAAGTAACCGAGGGAGGAGGCGCGCGCCGCGGGAGCGAACGCGTAGCGACGGACCAGGCTCGCGGTCGAGGCCCCGTGGCCGAGCCGCGGGCCGGTGGCGAAGCCAGGTCCGGAGCGAAGCGGAAGCGACGGCATGAGCAAGGCCAACTACAAGGTGGCGGTGCTCTACGACGCCTGGGAGGACGAGGCGGCGGAGCCCGAGCCCGAGCCGAAGCCCGAAAAGCCCCGGCGCAAGCCCAGGAAGAAGAAGAAGGAAAAGCACGACCGCGAGGAAATCTTCGAGGCGCTCGGCAAGCTCGGATACGAGCCCTTCTACCAGGTGCTCGACGGGAAGAACCAGTCGCTGACGGCGCTTTCGCGCGCCGAGGCGGACCTGACGTTCAACCTGACGGAGTCCTATGCCGGGGACGACACCAAGGACATGAACATCGCGGCGTATCTCGACCTGCTCGGGCGCCCTTACACCGGGGCGGGGCCGCACGCCCTGTACCTCGCGCAGGACAAAGCCCTCGCCAAGAAGATCTTCGCGTTCCACGGGATCAAGACGCCGTACTTCGCGACGTCCTTCCGCGGAAAGCTCGATCACTCGCACGACATCGAGTTCCCGCTCATCGTCAAACCGACTTCCGAGGACGGCTCGATCGGGATCGACGCGAGCTCCGTCGTGAACAGCGTCAAGGAGCTGATGGAGAAGATCCACTACATCCAGGAGGAGTTCGATTCCCCCGCGCTCATCGAGGAATACATCGAGGGGCGCGAGATCTACGCCGCCGTCCTCGGCAACGAAAATCCGGAGGCGCTGCCGCTCGTCGAGCTCGACATGTCGCGGCTTCCGGAAGGGACGCCGCACATCGCCGGCACGGACGTCAAGTGGGAGAAGGAGACGGAGGCCTACAAGGTCACCAAGGCGGCCCCGGTCGAGGACCTGCCGGAGGCGACCGTCAAGCGGCTCTCGGAGACCGCGCTCGCAGCGTACCAGGCCCTGAAGCTGCGCGACTACGGCCGCATCGACATGCGCCTGTCGAAGAAGGGAGCGGTCTTCGTCATCGAGGCGAATCCGAACCCGTGGCTCTCGACCGCCGCGGAGTTCGTCATGGCCGCCCGCAAGGCCGGGCGGTCCTACACGCAGTTGATCGGCGAGATCGTGGACCTGGCAAGAGCCCGCTACGCGGGCTCTTAGATAGAATCCGCTGAACCAAGGAGACGACACATGAAGAAGGGACTTGTCCTGTCACTGCTGTCCTGTGCCGCTCTCGCGGCTGTGGTTCTGGCCGGGGAGGTGGCGGGGGTCAAGATGCCCGACACGATTATCATCGAGGGCAAGACTCTGAAACTGAACGGAATGGGTCTGCGCAAGAAAGTGGTCTTCAAGGTCTATGTCGCTGGTCTTTATCTCGAGACTCCGTCGAAGGATGCCGCGGCCATCATCTCGTCCGAGCAGATCAAGCGGATGCAGCTCTCGGTGCTGCGCAGCTTGAAGGCTTCACAGGTGACCGAGGCGATCGAAGAGGGGTTCGAGAAGAATTCCAGGGCGCAGATGGGCGCGTTGAAGGAGCGGCTCGGAAAGTTCGGCGCGATGATCTCCGACGTCGTCGAAGGAGACCAGATCGTGATGACATACCTGCCCGGCAAGGGCACGGCCGTCTCGGTCAAGGGGGCCGAGAAGGGCGTCATCGAGGGGAAGGACTTCGCCGATGCCCTGTTTGCCGTCTGGCTCGGCAGCAACCCCGTCCAGGAGGACCTGAAGAAGGCGCTTCTGGGGCGCTAGAGCCCAGGGTCCCTTGCGGCGCTTCCGCGGTTCTTGTCCCGCCCCGCCGAGCGCAATCCCTTTGCATCTTGGCCATGCCAGAGATTCCTCCCGAAGGCTCTGGCGGCTGCCGACTCGCTTACCGGTAGCCTGGCGACCGGAATCGATATCCTTCCGCTTTACCGATTTCTCATTCCCCGGTTGGCGACGGAAGCCCTCCTGGTTGGGGGAGCAGGAATGCCAGGGGGAGATCGCGCCGGAGCAGGAGGGGATTCGTGCGCCCCCGTGCAGGGCTCTCTAAGCCCTGGGCGCGTATGCCTCAGGCTTGCGGCCCTGGGACAGGGGAGAGGAGTGCTAAGATCCGCTGTCTGGAGGAGGCGAAGAGATGAACACACTCCATCGCCGACTTTTCGGCTTGGCCCTCGTCCTCGTCTTCACCCTCGTCGCCGCCCCGGCGCTGGCCGAGAAGAAGTTCCTCGGTTCGGACGACGACAAGGAGAAGGACGAGCCGCAGAAGTGGCTCAAGGACTACGACAAGCTGACGAAGGGCAAGGAAGCCAATTGGGTCTACTTCACCGAGACCAACTTCAAGAAGTACAAGACGGTATCCGTGAAGGAGTTCGACGCGAACGGCCGCGGCCGCGAGGCGCGCGACGCCGCCAGCGACGGGCGGGACTACATGGAGAAGGGGCTCGAGAAGCAGGGCTGGGAAGTCGTCAAGTCGGGCGGGGACATGGTGATCGAGGGCAACGTCTTCAGCGCCTGGCAGGGCGGCTGGGTCTTCCACGGGGTGGGCCTTGAGCTGATGCTCAAGGACTCGCAGGGGAACCTGATTGGCCAGATCCGCCACAAGTCCAAGGGATCGAGCATTCGCAACGCCGTCGACAACGCCCTCGAAGAGTGCGCCAAGACGATCGCCGCCGGCCGCTGATCAGGCGCATCCCATTCCAGATCCGAGACTTTATGATGCTGGGCTAGGAGCCTGTCCGAGTAATGCCAAAAATCGAAATCTCGGGTGTACTGGAACCCCTCGGCGCGTGACGATCGGGCGTTAGAAGCCAACTGTGGCCGGAAAAGTTTTTTCATTTCGTGTCGTTTTCGATTACCTGGACAGGCTCCTAGCAGAGCCCCCTTGGGCCTCTGGGCGAAGGCCGACTACCGCTAGAGGGCGATCTTCTCCCCTTCCTACCTCACAGAGGACATGGGCTCCCGGCTCGGCCGAGGGCGATCGCCGTGCAGCGTGTTCACACACTCGGCACAGCCCACGTAGCGCATTAGTTTCAGTCGGTTAGACGAGCCCGGCGGAACCTGCCGCGATCGGGTAGAAAGTCTCCCTTGACTGGCGCTCATCCCGGAGTGTAGACGGGTGGGCAGGAACGTGGTTTACGACAACTGAGCACGGGCGTGCATAACCCTGCGCGCCCCCGCGGCAACCGTGCCTTCGGCTAAGGACCCGAGGCGCCCGGTTGGTGTGTGGGGTGTCGTTGTCTCCGCGTCATCTCTCTTCCACAGCCGAACCAGCAGAGGACAGCAGAGGCCCATCGGGGTCAGTCTTTGCTTATTGGATTATTGGCTGCACGCCGTCTAATTAACTCTCGACTCCCGTCTGCCGGCGGCCGCCTCTGTCGGCGGGAGGCGGAGGAGACGCCGGCGCCAGCGGTCGAAACCGATTCCGAGAAACATCAGGCTCATCCAGGCTCGCGCCGCGAACGGGACCTTCTCGACGCCGCCGGCGAGCACGCTCGTGACGGCGGCGCGCATGGACTCGAGCGGGGCCTCGGTGCAGAAGGCTTCGAAGAAGAGCGGGTCGTAGAAGGCGTAGACGAAGCGACGAAATCGCGCCACGAGCCTGTTGGTTTCCTTCTCGTAGGCCTTGAGGTCCCGCGCGTCCACGCGGCCGTGCTTCACCAGCGCCCGGTCGATCGCGTCCGCGGCGCGCACGCCCGTCGCCATCGCGAGAAAGACGCCGGTGGAGAAGACCGGGTCGAGAAACGTCGCCGCGTCGCCGACGAGGACATAGCCGTCGCCGCGGAGCTCTGCCGAGGCGGCCGAGTAGTCGGAGATCCCGAAGACCTTCGAGGCGCGCCGGCCGCCGGCGAGCAGCTCCGCCATCCTCGCGCTGCGCGCGATGAGACGTTCGAAACGCTGTTCGAGGGTTTCTCCCTCGCCGGAGCGAACGACCGCCGGCTCGAAGACCGCCCCCACGCTCGCGGTGCCATCGGAAAACGGAATG
>Ga0209009_1000673_pt1 | contig 11138 bp, 5 predicted proteins | sample BlaSpr_A8_OM3_M2_FD_187979 | JGI IMG/M metagenome (GOLD analysis project Ga0209009, IMG submission 187979) | Forest soil microbial communities from Thunder Bay, Ontario, Canada - Black Spruce, Ontario site 2_A8_OM3_M2 (SPAdes) (version 2) | ecosystem: Environmental > Terrestrial > Soil > Boreal... | reverse complement strand
TGCTCACATGGGCGCAAGCTATAAAGCTCGAAAGGACGCTTGAGAAACGTGGCGCTCCGAAAAATGATTACCTGGCACAGCTGAATCGCAATTGGATTATAAACGGTGCGGTGAGGGGAAGCGGCGCGGAACTGATCAACCATTCTTGCCAGCCTAACCTCTCTCCCCGGCGAATCGGCGGGCATCTGTTCTATTTTAGCCGCCGCAGAATTCGTCAAGGAGAAGAGCTGACGGCGGATTACGCTGTTGGCAAAGACGCGCCCATAAGGGCTTGCCGGTGCGGTGCGGTCAAATGCCGCGGCACCATGAATCTTAAGTGAGTCACTGGCTTTCATAGCATCCCGTTCCGACTCCGCACCACGCTTCGGAGCGTGATCCAGCATGCGAATTTTTACTTGCGAGGTGTACGGAATTCTTTGCCGCGGGCTTCCAGGTCGGTATCGTCGGCGCCGGTTGTAACGCCGGGTCTGCCGAGGCCGGAGACGGTGGCCCCCATTGCGCGTGGGGGTGTGGTTTCGGGTTTGTCTTGCTGCATTTTGGCGGCTGGGTCGCCGGAGTTGGAAACATTCTCGGCGCCATATTGACGCAACAATTCCGCAATACGATCGACGGAGCGGGCATCGCTTGAACGGACCATGACTATGGAGCGTCCAGGATAGGGCTGCTTGGTCCATCCGCCGGCGTCGGGTGAAAACTCGGGCGAGGATTTCTTCTTTGAGTCGGCGGAATTTGATTTGGGATCGCGGGCGTCGTGTTCGGCGTCGCTGATTACTTCCACTTCTTCTCCGGTTATTCCGGCGAATTCCAGCTCGCGCACGGCTTCTTGCGCTTTAGCATAGGTGCTAAAAGCTCCTGTAATTTCTATCTTCATAAGAATCCCCAGCCGATATTTAGCTACAACTATTTAGATGCATGGGGCCGTATCAAGTCGTCCAAATAGTCGGGCTTGCTTTCGTCGCGCTGGAGATGGGGATAGCGCTCGCCGCCGTGATAGTCGATAGTGCAAGTTTTGTAATAGTCATCGACGATTACGAGCAGGACGATGGGGTTCGCGGAGTCTTTGCTGGCTTTAATTGCGTCATTGAGAAGATCGCGAGTGTAGACGCGGCCGTTTACCGCCACTACTTTCATTCCCGAGGTAATGCCCGCTTTGAATGCGAGGCCGCCGACGATGGAATCGGTTACTGAACCATCTTCGCCAACTTGAAGTCCGATGCTATAGGCATCTCCGGCGCCGCCGCGGCGTCCGGGCACCCTGGAGGGCTTGTCCGTGTAAACGACTTTCCATCCGCCATTTTCGATTCCGTCGACGGGCGCGTCGGGAGAAGTTGAGGTGAGCTTCTCATGGAAGAAGGCGGCCCAGTCGTAGGGAGCGATGCTGTTGAGCGCGGAGACAACTTCTTCAAACGTGTAAGTTTTTATTTCGGGGCCGTCGTTTGGGCCGCCGTGAAATGAATGAGCGAAATCGTCGATACTTTTTTGCCCATGACTCTCACGATTAATGATGGTGGCGACTTCGAGCCAGATCAAATCGCCTTCGTCGTAGTAGTCAGAGCCGCGCCGCCAATTCAGCCAGCCTCGCCCGAAGCCGAGCTGCCCGACGGCGGTGTCTAGCAGAGGGCGCCAAGTCCTGCCTGGGCGGCCAGGACCAAGCGCCGCAGAAATGGAGGCAAGCACATCGTGATATTGCTCGGGAGTCCACAGGCCGCTGCGGGCTGCGAGCAGGGGGCCAAAATAATCTGTGAGGCCTTCGTAGACCCAGAGCAAATCGGTTTTCATGGGCGCTTCGTAATCCGGAGTAGTCAAGTCAGCAGGGCGCCGAAATTTTCCATTCCAGGAATGCGCAAATTCGTGAGCGAGCAAACCGCCGACGGAAAAGGCGCCGGTGGGCTCCAGCATGACGCGCTCGGGCAAGCGGCTGTCGTTTGATTCGTGATGTTCGAGGCCAAAGTGAGCGACGTGATCGCTGAGCGTGAGCAGGAAATGATAGTCGCGGTAATGTCGCGCTCCGAAGAGTTTGCCTGATTCAGCGACCAAATTAATCAAGCCGGCCTTAATTTCTGGAGGCATGGCGAGTGCGGCTTCACTGTCGGCGGCCATGTCGATTTCGTGGTGAACGGGCTCGCCGGGTGGAGTGATGTCGATTGCGCGATAGTATTCGCCGGCGATAATCGGGGAATCGACCAAGCGTTCGAGCGACACGGGTTTGAATGTGGCTTGATTGCCTGATTGATTGGCGACGAGGAGCGCGGTTCCAAATTTCCATCCGTCGGGGAGAATAAGTTTCGCTTCGTAGGTGAGTTGATCCGCGGGAGTCCCGGCAGGATATAAGACATTCTGATTCCAGCTGATGACCTCGAGTTTGGCGGTGGCTGAAGCGCCTGCGGTGTAAGCTCCGGAAGCGGAGGGCTCGATGTAATCAAACGCAATGTCGAGATGATCGACGCCTTCGGGAACGTCCACGTGGAAAGTGAAGTTGTCCAGGAGATCGCGCCGCCACGGGATCGTTTTGCCGTTGGCGGAAAATTTAAGACCGGTGACATTTGCGATCGGGCCGTTGGGACCATGCTCGCCGGGGATCCATTTCGGATAGTAGAGAGTCAGGGGGCCGGGCCTTACGGGCATGACCATGTGAGAGCGGACTAGTTTTAGGGGGGCTTGGGTGGCGTCTACGGTAAGCGAGATTGTCGGGCTTGATTGAGCAGGGAGGGGCGGAGCGGCCAGCGCGACGAATATTGTTAAAACCAATATAGAGAGCAGAAATTTTCGCGGCATTGGGTTCTCCTCAGTTTTTGGCGGCGTCGACAGGGCCGCTGCCCGCGTTCCGCGCGCCAGCATTGCGCAGCGTTATTGGGCGGTGCGACCGAGAAGCATATTACTAAAAGTTGAAGGAGGCTTGGAGGTAGATTTGGCGGTTGGCGGAGTTGGTGTTGAAGGGGCCGAGCGCCGGGGAGTTTGGTCTGGCGAAGAACGACGAGGCTTCTGCCGGCGACGATGCGGTGGGCGGGAAAAGAACGGCGCTGGGGACCGCGGCGTTCACGTTGTTCAATAGATTGCGGGCGTTGATGCTAAATGTGATGTTGTAGCGTTTGTTGCTTCCGCCCGCGATTCCGCCGAAGCCACCGCCTCCTCCGAATGGGCCTCCAGGGCCGCGCCCACCTCCGCCGCCTCCGCGACCGCCACCGCCGCCCGGACCTCCCGCGCCAGCCCCATTGGGGCCTTCCGCAGCTTTACCGAAGCCGAAGGTTTTACTGAGGCGGACATTGAGCGTGAAGCGTCCGGCGCTGGTTAAAAAATTCACGGGAATCTCTTCACCAGGGGGCGGAACGGTGTTGAACGCGGGCAAGCCGGGAACGGTCACGACATTCTGCGATGGAGTGGATGTGCTTGCGAAGGTCGGGCGGTAGTTGAATTGCGAGGTGCCCAGCACGTCCTGGCTGAGAGTGACGTTATACGGGATGCCGGAACTGGCGATCAAGAAAGGGCTGAAGCGGAAGCCGTACGGCAGCGCGATGGAAGCCAGCAGGAAATAGCGATTGCGAATATCGAAGGAGGCGCGACCATAATCCGCGAGGATGTTGTAAGGATTCGAGGGAAAAGAATTTGCGCCGGAAGAGTCGCTCTTGGCGTAATTCAAAGTGTAATAGGTGCTGATAAGAAGTTTGGAGCCGGCGCGCACGGTGCCCTGCACGAAAAGCTGGTTCTGTCGGAAGATGGCCTCCGATTCATATTCGTAACCGTTGCCGATGGGGCCGAGCGGGCGGTTCAGCAGCGGCTGAGTGGGGATGTACTCACCGAGAAAAGGGGTGTTGATATTGTTGGTGAATAGCTGGTCGGCGCCGCGCGAATTCAAATAGGAAACGGAAACATTCGCTATTTTTGTGAGTTGGCGCTCGATGCTGACAGCCGTTTGCGTGGTGGAAGGCGAGCGCAGATTTGGCTCCAAACGATAGGTGGAAGGCAAGGTGAGGGTGGCAGGCAATGACGAGATTGGAACCGGAGTAGTGGCGTTAAAAAAGCCGGGAGTGGTGACCACGTATTGCGTGAGCGCGTCGGCGCCGCCGGCCAATCTTTCGGCTTGGAGCGCGTAGGTTTCGTTGAAGCGATCGTAAAAGATTCCGAAGCCGGCGCGCAAAACGGTTTTAGGCGGAGTTTTTCCGCGGCCGCCGATGCCCCAGGCGAAGCCGAGACGAGGCGCCCAGTCGTCATGATCGCTGATTTCATTTTGCGCTTCGAAGCGCGCGCCCAGGCTGAGAGTGATATTGGGTTTAATGCGCCAGTCATCTTGAATAAAAAGGCCGACGTCTAGCTGACCTACGGAAAAGTTCGTTAGGTTCAGATTCGTGTTTGCATTGCCGGTAACCGAGTATTGCACGGCGCCTTGCTGGCTGCCTTGGAGGGTGGCCTGGTATGCCTGTATCGAAGGAAAAACGAATGCGCCGTTGAAACCCGAGGTCGCGAAATTTGAGTCTGTAAGTCCGCGCAAGCGACCGCCAAATTTTAGAAAGTGTTTTGAAAATTGGATGGAAGTGTAATTCTGAAGTTCGTAGTGATTCGAATTGTCGTTGATATTTCCTGAGTTATTGCCCCCGCCAGTAAAAGCGCCGCCAACCGAGACGGTGGGCGCGGTGCTTATCGGGAGCTGGCTGCTTTCGTCGCGAAGATATTGAAAGCGGGTCTCGTTGATGATGTTGGTTCCAAAGGCTTGGGTATCGCTGACCTGTAAAGTTTGTTCGGTGGAAAGGGCGTTATAGCCTTGAGATGGAAGAAGAAAGCCGCCGATTCCTTCGTTGGTTTCATTGTCGCGGTAATACTGGTAACGCACGGACAAGGTGTTCGTTTTGGTTAATTGATAATCGACGCGCGGGCCAATGTTGTAACGCTTGCGCGGATTGGGAATGGCGGCGCTGAAAGGGGTGATGGCGAATGTTGTGGGATCGACGGTTTGCGCGTTCACCACTTCAACGTCGTTGATATCGCGAATATCGGCGGTGAAAAAGAAGGATGCTTTCTTGCTGAGTGGGCCGCCGAGATTGCCGCTGTACTGTGTGCTGTAATAGCTGGGGTAGGGGGAGCTGGAAGCGCTTTTGTTGAAAAAAGGATTTTCGGAATTGAGCGCGGAGGCGCTGGCATTGACGGAGACCTGACCATGCCATTTGTCGGTGCCGGGCTTGGTGAAAATTTCAATCCGCCCGTAGCCCACTTTGTCGTATTCGGCGGAGAAAGGATTTTGGTTGATGCGAATTTCGCGAATGGAAGATTTCGGAGGGAGCTGGCCGGCGGTGAAACCGTCGATGTAAAACTGGCCGCCGTTAGGGCCGGCGGAAGGACCGGCCAGGGCTTCTAAATCGGTTTGCAATTCGTCGGGGTCGTCCGGAAGGGCATCGAGTTCTTTTCCGGAAATAGTGATGGCGCCGGCGTTGTTCTGGGGATTCACATCCACCATGGGCGTTTGATCCGTTACGGTTACTTGCTGCTCCTGTTCTTCAATGGTGAGAAGAATATTCAGATTCTTGGTTTGGTCAGGCGCGATTTCCACGTCCTGGTTTTTATAAAGAGCGAATCCTTTTGCTATGACTTCCAACGTGTATTTGCCTGGAGCTAGATTTTTTAGATCGAAGGCGCCCTGTTGATTTGTGGTGGCCCCGGCAGAGGTTCCATCCGCTCCGGTGAGCACGACGGTGGCGCCGGTCACTGCTGCGTTGGAAGGATCGAGCACCTGGCCGTGGAGCGCGCCGGTGGTGGCAGTGGCTGACTGGCTATAGGCACGAGCGGCGGTTAAACACAGCAACGCGATGGCTGCGATTTGTAGAAAAATTGTGCGGCGCCGAAATTTCATTCTTTCCCCTAATACAGAGAATCGTTGATGGAGTCGCGAGTTTCTATGGGTTACCTGCGGCGTCCATTGCCGAGGACCCGCCGAGGCTCCAAGGCGAAAGAGTCATGGCCTGGCTCGCGCTTGGCGAGGCGGCCAGAATCGGGTCCACTCCGCCTACCACGGTAATTGCGCTGACTCCGCCCGAATCTGTTCCTTCCGTCGAGACAACCATTACGACATCGCCTTTCTGAAAATCAGCAAGCGTTGAAGCGGGCATGCGGTTGAGTATTTGCTGGAGGTCACCCTGACCGCCGCCCGAACGAGCTGCGCCAGCGGGGCCGCCTTGCGGTGCGTTTGGAGATGTAGAAGCAGGATTGCCGTTTGGCGGCCCTGAGCCAGGCGCGGCCGGGGCCTCACCGGATTGCGTTGCTCCGCCTGCGGCTGCTTTCAAGCGAAATGCGATTCGCTGCGCAACTTCCGGAGGAAGTTTGCGGAGTTGCGCTTGGTCGGAAATTTTTACTACCACTGGCTTTTTGGCGATCAGGTCGGTCACGGTGATCGAATTTGACGCGGGATCGACTGAGAGGATGGGTCCGGCGATATTGCGGAACGAGCCGCTGACGACTACTTCCGCATCGACCGCGGTTCCGTCGGCGTTGCGCGTGCCGAGGGCGCGGAGCTGATCGCCGGGCTTGATTTGATCGAGAGAGCTGACCTTGGCGTCGTCGAATTTCACCGAATCAGGAGCGTAGCGGCGAAAAACAGTCTTGGGCGTGTTGTCGATGATGATGGATTTTTTACCGCCGATAGCGATGACTGAGATCGTTATAGTTTTCGTTGCGGGGTCCACGGCGGTGACCAGGCCGCCTACACTGCGTTTCTGCCAGTCTTCGCGCTCGTGTTGCTGCTTGGCGTCCACATCGGCGCGTTTCATTACGATAATTCCGATAGCGTTTATGGGCTGGGCGGTGTCGGAGGCTTTCCAGCGGATGAAGACACGGTCACCGACTTGCAGATCTTTCAATTCCAGCGGGACGGCGTTCTTTAAATCTGTTTGGCCAGGTTCGACGCGGACAATTTTAGTGGTGGGCGTAACGTTTACGCCGGCAGCGGCTCCGGAGTCAGTTGTGATGGTGACGGTGGTTCCGACGATGGATTTAATGGCGCCAACCTGCTTTTGAATTGCGTTTTGCTGGTCGGCTTGATTTGCCTGCGAAGCCGACGGCGCGGAAACAGTAGGAGAAGCCGCGTCGGCTGCCGCGACGGTTAGAGCAGCGTAAATTATGGATCCCAAGACTCTATTCATTTTCGAGCGCATAAAAGTTCCTCAACGTCGATGCTGGAATTCTACAAACGGCAGCATCCATCATCCTAGTTGCAAGTTTACCGCCGGAAATTGCTCGGCGGTTTTTCCGCCATCAGTTAGACGCGGGCGCACCCAGAAAGAGTTACGGAGAAATATTCGATCCGAGCGGGATCGTACCGTGGGGCACTCGCTACTCGTTCAATAAGGCCGGCGGTGGCGGAGGGCTCGGAATCATGAGCGGGCCGCTGACCAAGCCGGGCACGGAGGGGAGCTGCGACGCGTCCCAACCGCCTCCAATCGCTTCCACCAGCTGCACGCTCGCGGTGATTTGTTGAATGCGCAGGTTGACGTCTGTTTGCTGATTGCTGAACAAGGTGGTTTGGGCCGTGATCACGTTTAGATATGGGTCGATGCCCAGCCGGTAGCGATCGGTGGCGATTTTAAGATTGCGTTCAGCGGAGCCGACGGCGGTGTCTTGCTGTTTGATCTCCGCGGATAAGATTCTGATGGACGCCAAATTATCTTCGACTTGTTGAAAGGCGGCGAGGACGGTCTGGCGATAATTCGCGATCGTCTCCAGAAAGTTCGCTCGGAACTGCTGAACGGTGGCGTGGCGGAGGCCGCCGTCGAAAAGCGTTTCTGAAACGGCCGGGCCCACGGAGAAGAAACGGCTGGGCCAGGTGAACCATTTCGTAATTGAGCTGCTCTCGAGTCCCGCTGACGCGCTTAGCGTGACGGTAGGGTAATACGCGGCGACGGCCACGCCGATTTGCGCGTTGGCTTGAGCCATCAATCGTTCCGACGCGGCGATATCAGGACGGCGCTCAAGAAGTTGCGACGGCAGTGCGAAGGGGATAGCTGGGGGGCTGGTCTTTAGCGGCAGCGTTCGAATTGAGAAAGTGGATGCAGGTTGGCCTACTAATGTTGCGACGGCATGTTCGTATTGGGCGCGAAGAATGCCGAGATTGGTGTCCTGGGCTTGAGCGGACTCGAGCTGAGTTTCGGCCTGGGCGACGGACTCGTCGGAATCGATGCCGGTTTCGTATAGCGCTTGCGTGAGACGCAGAGATTCCTGATAGGCGACGACGGTGTCGTCTAATAATTTTTTGAGGGCGTCCTGGCCGCGAACATTGAAATAGTCGACGGCGACTTCGGCTTCAATCATCAGGCGAGTATTTTCGAGATCAGCCGCGCTGGCTTGCGCTGCGTTTGCATTTGCGCGCACATTATTTCGAACGCGGCCGAAGAGATCGGGGGTCCAAGTGGCGTCGAAGGGCAAAGAATAGTTGGTAATGATTTGCGGCGAGACCACGACGCCGGTTCCGGTGCCGCCGGTCGAGCCGGTTGAGAAACCGCTCGTTATCGTCCCCGACTGCTGACTGGTTGTGATGGAGGGGCCCACAGTCACGGTCGGAAAATATTGCGAGCGGGCTTCTTTGACCATGGAGCGCGCCACCAGGAAGGCTGCGGCAGCGGAAGCGATGCTCTGGTTCGATACATTTACCTGTTCTTCGAGGGCGTTGAGCTCCGGATCGTTAAATATTTCCCACCACTTGCCTTTCAAGGCGGAATCTTTCGGCTGCGCCACTTTCCAGCCGTCCGTGTTCTGATAATCGGCAGGAGTGAGTTCTTTGAAGGATTCCGGAACGGTGGCGTCAGGCCGGTGATAATGCGGACCTACGGTGCATCCAGAAAGAATTACGGCGAGAACGAGGGCACCGGAAAGAACATGACGTGGACTCGAAATGGGAGCTGTATTCATGGGATGTTTCAAGACTTCGACTCCCTTGCGTGATTAGTCTGCATAGTCCCCCAATTGTTCCTCGGGAAGCTGATCGATGGACTTAGGGTGTTTGCGCGCCCAGCGAATACGCAGTTTGTCCATAAAGAGATAGACGACTGGGGTGGTGTAAAGCGTCAACATCTGGCTAACGATCAGGCCGCCGATAATCGTGATTCCAAGAGGCCGACGCAATTCCGAACCTGTGCCGGTTCCCAGAGCGAGAGGGAGAGCGCCGAATATTGCGGCCATCGTAGTCATTAAGATGGGACGGAAGCGCAGCAAGCAAGCCTGATAGATGGCTTCTTCGGAACTCTTTTTCTCGATGCGTTCAGCGGCTAGCGCAAAATCGATCATCAATATGCCGTTTTTCTTTACGATGCCAATGAGAAGGATTACGCCAATTATTGCGATAACGCTTAAATCGATGTGGAAGATCAGCAGCGCGAGTACCGCGCCCACGCCGGCGGAAGGAAGCGTGGAGAGAATGGTGATGGGGTGAACATAGCTCTCATAAAGGATTCCCAGCACGATGTAAACGGCCATCAGCGCAGTGATGATCAGAAGAGGCTGAGTTGACAGAGAGGCTTGGAACGCCTGCAAAGTGCCGGAAAACATTCCATGGATGGTGGTGGGCATTCCGATTTTTTGTTCCATGCCGGTGATGGCTTGGGCGGCATCGCTGAGGGAAACGCCGGGGGCGAGGTTGAACGAGACGGTGACGGAAGGGAATTGGCCTTGGTGGTTCACGGCGAGAGCGGCAGTCCGAGTCTCAGCATGGGCGATCGCGTTGAGGGGGACTTCTTTTCCCTGCGAAGCTTCTACGTAGACATCTTTCAGGGCATCGGGACTTTGCCAGAACTGTGGCGCGACCTCCATCACCACGTGATACTGGTTCAGAGAGGTGTACATCGTAGAGACCTGGGCCTGGCCGAAGGCTTCGTACAATGAAGTGTCGATCTGCTTCGGGGTAATGCCGAGCCTCGACGCGGTTTCGCGGTCATAAATTAACTCGGTTTCAAGACCGCTGTTCTGCTGGTCGGTGTTGACGTCCGTCAACATGTGCTGCTGGCGCATCTGGGTGAGAAGAGTGGGGCCCCAGGCAACCAGATCGTCTAAGTTGTCGCTCTGAATCGTGTATTGATATTGCGCGCTACTCTGGCGGCCACCGATGCGCAAATCCTGTCCGGCCTGAAGAAACGCGGTAGCGCCGGGCACGGAGATGAGCTTTGGGCGCAAGCGATTGATGACATCGCTGGCAGAAATCTTGCGTTCATCGAGCGGCTTCAGCGCCATGTAAATAAAACCGGAATTCACGGCGCCCGCCCCTCCGGTGAAGGCCATTACATTTTGCGCGGCGGGGTCCTTCCCGACGATATCGACAAAACGCTTGGTGATGGTCTGCATGGCTTGATAGGAAATATCCTGCTCGGCCTGGATACCGCCAAAAACGGTTCCGTTATCCTGCTGCGGGAAAAACCCTTTGGGGACGACGTAAAAGAGGTAGCCATTCAGAGCTATGGTGAGTAGCAAGATAGTCAGCGTGAGCCCGGAATGGTTGAGCACCCAGCTTAAAGATCTTTCATATGTGCCGAGCACACGATTAAAAGCCCGCTCACTGGCTTGGAACAATTTGTTGTGCGCGGACTCATCCATATGTTTCAAGAGTCTGGAGCACATCATGGGTGTGGTGGTTAAGGAAATGACCAATGAGATCAGGATGGCCACGGACAGAGTGACGGCAAACTCACGGAACAAGCGGCCCACGATGCCGCTCATCATCAGAATGGGAATAAACACGGCGACCAGGGAAATACTGATGGAGAGAACTGTGAAGCCGATTTCACTGGCTCCTTTGAGGGCGGCGTCCATCGGAGAATAGCCCTGTTCGAGGTAGCGAGAGATATTTTCGATAACCACGATGGCGTCGTCCACCACGAAACCAGTGGCGATGGTGAGGGCCATCATCGATAAGTTGTCGATGCTATACCTGCACAGATACATGACTGCGAAAGTGCCGATCAGAGAGACGGGAACGGCCACGCTGGGAATGAGGGTGGCGCGCACGTTCCGCAGGAAAAGGAAGACTACCAAGATTACGAGGGCGATGGATATTGCGAGGGTGCGTTCCACATCGCTGACGGAGGCGCGAATGGTGGTGGTGCGGTCGAGCATGATGGTGAAATCCATGGCGGCCGGAATGGAGGCCTTCAGAGAGGGAATCGAAGCTCGGA
>Ga0209009_1000672_pt1 | contig 11143 bp, 9 predicted proteins | sample BlaSpr_A8_OM3_M2_FD_187979 | JGI IMG/M metagenome (GOLD analysis project Ga0209009, IMG submission 187979) | Forest soil microbial communities from Thunder Bay, Ontario, Canada - Black Spruce, Ontario site 2_A8_OM3_M2 (SPAdes) (version 2) | ecosystem: Environmental > Terrestrial > Soil > Boreal... | reverse complement strand
CGTGCGTGCCGCCCTCGCCCAAAAGATGGCCCGAGACATATCGGGCTGCTAGGCCGCAGTGGCGCGCCAGCGCCAGCATCACATGCGCGTAGTCTTGGCAGACGCCTTTGCCGAGTTCGAATGCCGCCGCAGCGGTCGTATGAATTTCGGTAGCGCCGACTTTATACTCCATGTGTTCGAACACGAAGTGATTGATCGCGTGAGCGAGTTCGAGGGGATCTCTGTGTGCGGCGCGCAGCCGCTCCGCGGCCTCGCGTAGATTCGCATCGGCGCGCGTCAGCAAACTCGAGCGGACGAGGCTGGGCATCTCCAAAACGCTGCGCTCTTCACGGTGTTCCTTAACCCAGGCTTCGCGTTCGACGACCGCCCAGTATTCGAAATCGATGCCGCAATCGAGTTGCGGTACGACCATCGCGATGACGCTGTTACCAAAGGCGTCGCGGTGCGCTTCGGCCGGCATCTGTGGAAAGACGTCAAGCCGCTGTACGATACGGCGCTGACCGCCATGACCGTCCCGCGGAGATATCATCAGGCGCTGCCGCAGATCGGTGATCGGGCCGGGATACTCGTAGCGGATGTGCTGGTAAATAAGGTAGGTGACTTCGCTGACGGACTTCCAATCGACGGTGCTCTCGTCGAGCAACTCAAGCCGTCCGATGTCCGTGCTATCGAGCCGGTGTTCCGCCATCGTTTACCTCATCGGCCCAGACGCTCATAGTATTGAATTTTGAGACACCATAGGTCGTGACCATGGCGACGTCCAGGGCGTCGCGCCCAAGCGCGATCCGAATGCGGCCCTTGCGTTGCTCGTTGTTCCGTGGGTCGAACGTCCACCACATCCCGCCGAGATAGGCCTCAAACCACGCACAGAAATCCATCGCGGGATAAGGCGGCGGCACGTCGATATCGGGGAGGTAACCGAAGACGTAGCGCGCCGGGATACTCATCGCGCGGCAAAACGTGATCGCCAAGTGCGCGTAGTCGCGGCACACGCCGCGGCCGCTTTCAAACACGTCAACAGCCGTCGTGAGCGGCGTGCTCGTCTCTGCGTTGAAGCTAACGTGCTCGTGGACCCAGTCACAAATCGCTTGCACGCAACCGCGCCCGCGCGGAGTGGAGCCGAAGAGTTGCATCGCGCGGTCGCCCAGAACGTCCGAGAGACAGTAGCGACTCGGCAAGGTGTAGACGAGCACCTCATCGGGCAAATCCTGGACGAGATGTTGCTCCACGTTCCAATCAAGGGCGTCGGGCTGTGACGACGTCTCTACGATCGCATCGTAACGCAACGAAACACCGCCCTGAGGCAGGGTGAGGCGCCTGCACGCGTTGCCGAACAGATCGGTATAGTCGTGATAAACTGCGGCGGGCTGCGTCGCCCAATCCTCGCGAATCACGTGATGGCTTCCACCGTCTTCTGGGCGCACGAGGAAGACCGCCGGCGTCGGGCGCTCGAATTCGAACGCGAGCGCGCAACCAACCCGAACCTGCAGCGCGGCTTCGCTCCTTTGGGCTATAGCTTCCAGCAAAGCCCACCCTTCCACCAGGCGACGAGAACCCATCTAAACCGATAGCCAAGCGACTGAACGCAGACTCGGCCATATAGAACGCCCGGCGTGCGGCTGCCGCTCACGCGCGACCGGGTTAACGCGGCGGTTCGCTCTTACTGGCCGCCGGGGTTTGTGATGAGTGAACCACCCGCGACGGGGATTGATACAGCAGCAACTCTTGCTAGCGCTCGACCGGTGAACGTTGTGGCGTTTACCGTGATGGATTGATTGGCGAGTACGTTCCCGTAGAACGTCGCGCCTCCGAGCGTTGCCGAACTGCCGACCTGCCAATAGATGTTGCAGGGGCTCGCGCCATTGGTCAAGATCACGTTGCCGCCGGCTCCGCCGTTTAGCGTCGTTGTGAGCGTGGACCCCATCTGGAAGATGAAGACGCTCTGTGAGTTGCCGCCACCATCAAGCGTGAGGTTTCCCGCCATTATCGAAAGCGATGAAGCCGAATTGTAGACTCCGGCAGGTAGGGTACCGGTCGGGTGACCGGGCACGCTCGCCTGAGAGAGATCGGTCCCGCCGGTGAAGGTTGCCGACGCCGGCTTTCCGGCGGCGGTATTGTAGGCGGTGGTCAAGGCATTTTGGGCAGCTAGAGGTACGGCGGCGTTCGTATTATAACCGGCCGCGTATATTGCGTTCGTCCCGTCCGTGTCCGTTCCAGGCGGGTAGAATCCGGTCACCGCAGTTCCCGGTGACACGCCGATGAGATCATCATTGGTGATGCCGGTGACGGCGCCGGGAGCGAACGTAACGAGCGTATTACCGACATTTGTGACCGTTGAACCAGCGAGCACCGCGAAAGGTGCGAGTGCTGGTCCGAGCGCGATCGACGCGCCGCCTTGGCTGCAGGACAGGGGGGCAACCGTCGGGATCGGTGTCGGTGTCGGAGTAGGCGTCGGTGTCGGTGTCGGAGTAGGCGTCGGTGTCGGTGTCGGCGTCGGCGTCGGTGTTGCTATAGGCGTCGGTGTCGGTGTAGGCGTAACGCCCGGGCTCGGCGTCGGCGTCGGAGTCACGCCCGGGCTCGGCGTCGCCGTCGGGACCGATGTGGGCACGGCGGCGTGAAAGGCCGGTACGGTGCAATTACCGCACCCGCCGCTACACGCGGCGACGGATCCTAGAACCATGACCGCAGCGAACAGCTGGGCTGGGAGGAGGCGGGGGATCTTGAGCATGTGCATCGTTCTCCGACCGCCTAGAGCTTCACGCCGAGGCCGATGTATGGACCGTCATGCGTCTGACCGATCGGCGCATTTTGTTTCGCGGCGTACCGATCGCCACTGAAACCACCATAGAGATACAGTGGGAAATGTGTCGAGGCGAGCGCCAGGCCGACATCGTACTTCACGATCTGATACTGCTGTCGATACGTCTTACCGAGATTCGAACTCGTCGGATTGGTGACCGTATAATTGCCGCTCGCGGTCGGATAGTAGAACGCGGAGCCGAAGAAATTGACTCCCGACCGCAGATCGGGTAACTTTTCAATTCCGACGCCGAGGGCGTTCAGAGTCGGGTATCCATAATTGTTGCCGGCGGAGAGGTAACTCACTCCGACGTAGATCCGCGGGGCGGCGACCTTTAACTCCAAGCGCCCATCCAACGTGCTTTGCCTGGCAAGAAAAACGGGCGTGAGTCCGGTGCCGCCATCGATGGTCGCGAAGCGAGTATAGTGGTTGCCGAGCCCGTCGGTGAGATTATCGCTCGTGACATACACATCTTGGCGGTAGTCAACTTTAACGGCGAACGCTGAGTTCTTCGGCGCATACGCTGCGCTCAACAAGTAGGTTTCCGGACACCATTCACCGGCTGAGAACTCGTTGTAATTCTTGGGCGCCGCGAACGCGGCTTGGACGAAAACGCTATATGACTGTTCCGTAGGCACCGCTGTCGGCACGGAAGTGGGAATCGGTGCTGGCGCGGCCGGCGGGGGTGGCGGCGGCGGAGCCGGCGGAACTGGTGTCGGCGTGGGTGGCGGCGGCGGCGCCGGCGCCGGGAAATAGCGCACCACGACAACGCGCTTCTCGGGGACCCACTGAACGTAGGCGCCCAGCGCTTCGGAGATCACACGCACCGGAACGAGCACGATACCGTTGACGAGCATCGGCGGCACGTCGAGCGATCGCGACTCACCATTGATGACGACCTCCGCGCTACCCAGCGTAACCGAGACGCTGGCGCCGCTCTTGATGGCGGTGACGGTCTTGCCGTCGGCCGAAACCGAGACCGTGGCGCCCATCTGCTCGAACATGCTGCGCAGCGGCACATAGATATGGCCACCTTTAACCAGCGCGGCTAGTACGCGACCCTGCTTGAGGACGTTGGGCTTGGCGTAGACGGTCTGATCGTCGAAAAGGATCGGAATCTCGCCAGACGGTGGGCCGCCGAAGTCGGCGGCAGGCGTGGCGAGCGACGCCTGCGCTAGTCTCGAAGCCGCATCCGCGCGGGCTCCGGCGCCACCCAAAAGAAGCAGAGCGAGAACGGCTGAAGCTGCCAAGTGCGGCGCAGTTGCCGAGCTTCCTCTAGTGGGCCGGTCGGGCACGCCGGCATCTAGTTGGAAAACCGAATCGAGGTTCGTTATGCGGAAGAGCCTGGCAAACTGCCCTGCAACGCCGGTAAGGCGAATCACGGAATTGTGGTGAACTTCCCGCATCGCGTTGTGCAAACGTACGAAGCAGCCAAGCGCGCCGGCATCCATGAATGAAACATCGCTGAGGTCGACCGTGATTTCGTCCCGTCCCACGGCACGCCGCAGTCTTTCGCTCAATGCCGGTGTGGAGAAGAAATCCAAATCACCCTTCAGCATGATTATCGGGTGGCGACTGTCGACTTGGGGAAAATTCACGAATCAAAGCTTTCCGGCCGAACTACGGCAGGGGTCCACACTACTCCAGCAAGAAAAGTCTAGGCTGTACGGTTTCGTACCAAAAGCGGTTACTTAGCACGAGTAGGAAGCGTGATCACACTTTTCGGCTCACCCGTTAGCGGACCGAAACGAATATGACAGAAACGCGGCGCCGGCCGGTCGCTCGTCGGAGCGCGCTGGATCGAAACATTCTCCAAAAGAATTCGCTTTTGCGCGCGTTAGATGGAGCGCGCGCATCGCGGTTTCTCTCGGCGGCAAAGCTCGTCGATCTCGCAAGCCGGGAGAAAATATACGAGCCGGACGAACCCATAACGACCGTCTATTTTCCGATGAGCTCGGTGCTCTCAGTCGTTGCTCGAATGGCAGACGGCGGAGCGATCGAGGTGGGAACCGTCGGTAAGGAGGGTGTCTCCGCACTTCCGCTGATTCTCGGTTCCACCAGCTCGGCGAACGAAAGTTACTGTCAGGTTCCGGGAACCGCCGTAGCGATAACGGCCGAATTCTTCATGGAAATAAGTGGCGAAGACAAAGCGTTCCGAAGGTTACTCGATCGCTATTTGCAGGCCTATATCAATTTGCTCGGACAACTCGCGGCGTGCAATCGTCTGCACAGCGTGTACGAGCGGTGCGCTCGCTGGCTGCTGCTCACGCACGACCGCGTTAACGCGGACGACCTCCCGCTGACGCACGAGTTTTTAGCGATGATGCTTGGTACGAGACGGTCGGGCGTGACGATCGCCGCGGCAACCTTGCAGAAGGCAGGCTTCATTCGATACGGTCACGGCCACATCAAGATTTTGGATCGACCGGGGCTCGAGGACGCGTCCTGCGAATGCTACGCTGTCGCCAAGAAACAGTTCGACGGACTGCTTCGGTGAAGGCCGCAGCCCCGATGTGTTGCGCGGCCTTGACGCTCTTGCTCGCCGCAACGACCTGTCCAACGTTCGGCGCACCGACGGCGCGCGCCGCGGAATCGCTGAGCGCTGCCGAACGAGCTAACTTGCCCGACACGACGATGATCAAGCTCAAGACCGGCCGCACAGTCTCACTTCCCGATGACATCCGGCCCTAGATCCACCAGCGCTTCGCGATAGTAGGGACACCAATATTGCGTCGTCCTTACCCCGAGCACAAGGTTGGGATAGCAGACGTTTGGCGCATCCCGATTGTTCGGGTCATCCTCGAACACCACAAAGCCAAAGGCCGGATGGTCCGAGCGCGGCGGCGGCTGTGGCGGATAGTCCCAACGAATCCAGCGCCGACGCGCCGGCTGTACGGATGTAATTTGCTTAACCACCGCCGCGCGCTCGATCGGCATTAGCCCGAGCGGAAGATACTTGCCGATATCTTCATCCTTGAGCGAGGCCGCATTGGCGGGCGCATGCACGTAAGGATGCAGCTTCCAGCCCTGGGGGACTCTCTTGAGCTTGACAGGGCCTGGCATCGGTGGCCCTCCGGCTATGCCTCCGGCGCTCCCGGGCATCGTCTCCCCAGTCGCCGGCATGTAGAATGTATTGGAGTCGAGCGACGACGTGATAACAGCGTAGGCAGTATTGTGGCCTGGCGGGTCCTCCAAATAGACGATGAGCCCACCGTCTTGACGCACCCAGCGGAGCAAATGGCGCTTCGAAGGCGCGATCTCGAGCATGACCCATCTGACCGTCGCGTGATCGAGTCCCGCCAGGTCGCGCGGCAAATGCGCCTCGACGTCCTCGTTGTAGATCGTCCCGATCGGTGGCAGCGGAGACTCGGGTGTCGGGCGCGGTGTGGGTTCGGCATTGGTCGCGGATGCCACCAAAAGACTCACGGCGAGTCCCAGCATGACGCCGCGTAGGAGTGCTACGTAACTGACGTCTTGGGTGGCCAATCGAATCCTTTCAATTCCACGGGTAACTGTTTCGGATCGACCGGCTAAAACAACGTCTTGTCGCTGCTTTTCGTGGGGCTCGAGTTCAGCCTCCGGCGCACCGACGATGAGCCAAAGAACGTCCGATTCCGTGTCATTGAAGACTTGGCGCCACCGCCGTCAGACTCAGAGCGAAAAGTGAACGCATGTTAGCTTCCTCCGGGCAGAACTCTGCCTCGTCCAACTGCTTTGGTATGCCCGGAACTGCACCTCTCCCGAACGGACGAGGCGACCGCCGGCGGCCCGCGGTGGCCGGAGTAAGGACGAAAAGCCTTGAATTGACGGCGCTACCATTCTGTCCGGCCGACGATAAGGGGATTCCGCTTGGCTTCTCGCAGCGCTCTCGCTTCGACCCCGCCGGAACGGCGCACCGAGCTGACCGTACGGGGGATCGTCCTCGGCGCGATCATCACGGTTGTATTCACCGCGGCCAATGTCTATGTCGGGCTGAAGGTAGGGCTGACGTTCGCATCGTCGATTCCGGCCGCGGTCATATCGATGGCCGTGCTCCGAGCGTTTCGCACGTCGACGATTTGGGAGAACAACATCGTCCAGACCGTCGCGTCGGCTGCGGGCACGCTCTCCTCGATCATCTTCGTGTTGCCCGGCCTCGTCATGATCGGCTGGTGGACGGGGTTCCCGTTCTGGTATTCGTTTGCGATCTGCGCAGTCGGCGGAATTCTCGGCGTCATGTACAGCGTGCCGCTGCGCCGCGCGATGGTGACCGGCAGCGACCTTCCTTATCCGGAGGGAATCGCCGCCGCCGAAGTGCTGAAAGTCGGCGCGGGAATGGCCGGCACCGAGGCGCAGCGTGCGGCCGCGATCGCCGAAAACAAACTCGGGCTCACCGTCGTCATCTGGGGCGCCGTCGTGGGCGCGGTCTACGGCACACTCGTCTTCGTGCGTCTCTTGATGGACGAGGTCGCCCGTTTTTTCCGCCTCGGTGCATCGGCGAGCGGCATCGACATCGGCTTGCAGTTCGCGTTGATCGGCGTCGGCCATTTAGTCGGCCTCTCGGTGGGCATCGCGATGTTGGCGGGGATCGTGCTGTCGTGGGGCATTCTCGTACCGATCACGACGTCGCATCATGCGGCGCTTCCCGACGTCGCAGCGTTCGCAACCGGAGTGTGGCGTCGCGAAGTCCGCCTGATCGGCGCGGGTGCGATCGCGGTCGCGGCGCTTTGGTCGCTCGGACGACTCGCCGGTCCGGTCGTCGGGGGCGTAATCTCGTCGCTCGCGGCCGCGCGCGAACGGCGCGAGGGACGCGGAGGCGATCTGCCGATAACCGAACGCGACATCCCGTTCAACACGGTCGTCCTCACCAGCGCCGCATGTCTGCTACCCCTCGGCGCGCTGCTCGCCGCATTCCTCGCCGGAACGCCGCTGGGCAGCGAAGTCGTCCCGCTCGTTCTGGGCGCACTTGTCTACACCGTCGTAGCGGGGCTCGTCGTCGCCGCGGTGTGCGGATACATGGCGGGCTTGATCGGTTCGTCCAACTCACCGGTCTCCGGGCTTGCGATTCTGACGGTACTCGGGGCGGCGCTGCTGCTCGTCGCCGTCGCGCGGCCGGGCGATCCCAACACCGCCAAGGAGCTGGTCGCGTACGCGCTGTTCGTCACCGCCGTGATCATCAACGTCGCGACGATCTCCAACGATAATCTGCAAGACCTGAAAACGGGACAACTCGTCGGCGCGACACCCTGGCGCCAGCAAGTCGCATTGATTTTCGGCGTGATTTTCGGCGCGCTCGTGATTCCGCCGGTGCTAAATCTACTCAATCACTCGTTCGGTTTCGCGGGCTCGCCGATTCACGGGATCACGAACCAACCGCTGAGCGCGCCTCAAGCGACGTTAATCTCCGCACTTGCCAACGGCGTGATCGCCGGCGACCTCACTGGGGCTTGATCGGAATCGGCGCGTTGATCGGCCTCGGAATCGTCGCCATCGACGAGATATTGCGCCGCACCGCGAAACGGCAGTTCCCACCGCTCGCCGTCGCGCTCGGAATCTACTTGCCGATGAGCGTGACCATCATGGTCGTCGTCGGCGCTTTCGCCGGCAACGCGTACAACAGTTGGGTTTCGCGCGGCAAGAACCCGGACGTCGCCGTGAGGCTCGGCATTCTCCTCGCATCTGGGCTCATCGTCGGCGAAGGATTGCTCGGCGTCGCCAAGTCGGGCCTCATCGCGGCAACCAGCAAGGAGTTTCCGTTCGCCATCGCCGGCGATTCGTTCGAACCGGTGGCGACAATCGTCAGCTTGATCGCGTTTCCGGTCATCGTGTTCCTGTTGTATCGCTGGGCCGGCCGGCTTGCGCCAAGATTATAAGATCGCTCAGCGATTGGGGCGGCGCCGGAGTTGCGACCGAATTTCCGGCCACTCCTCCGCAATGATGCTGTAGACGTACGTATCTCGGAACGTGCCGTTCGCGTGCCGCGAATGATGACGGAGGACGCCATCGAGTTTGGCGCCGATTCGCTCGATCGCGCGTCGACTTTGAAGGTTGAACGAGGACGTCCGAAACTCGACGGCGATACAATCGAGCGACTCAAACGCATGCGTTAGGAGCAGCAGCTTGCACTCGGTGTTGAGCGGCGTGCGTTGAACGGTCTTGCGATACCAGGTCGATCCGATTTCAACGCGGCGCGCGATTGCATCCACGTTCATGAATGTCGTCATGCCGACGGCCGTGTTGGTGCGCGGGTCGATCACGGCGAAGGGAAGCATCGAGCCGGCCTCCTGCAGACCTAATCGCCGCTCGATCTCCGCCGACATGCCTGCCGGTTCGGGCACGGTCGTGTACCAGAGAGTCCACAATTCACCGTCCTGGACGGCCATGACCAGATCGTCGTGATGGGTCATGGACAGCGGTTCGAGCCGCACGTATTCGCCGCTGAGCGTAACGGGTTGCAGCCTCATGTGGTTGCCCCCAATACAGATCTTCGGGGTTGATGCCCTTCTTGACGTGCTGCTCTGGCCTGCGCGGTCCAAAAAAATCTTCAGCAGGGGCCGTTTGGCGACTCCGGTCCTCATCACGAGACGCGGTCGAAATATCAAATTTTCGTCCGCCGGACTAAAAAAGGGCTTCCTCGGCCCTTGCGAATGGCGGCGGCGGCGCTACACTACAAGCATGGCAGAGCGTTATCTCGCCTTTGAGGATTTTGAGTTCGACACCCAATTGCGGACGCTGGTGCGTGGTGGTCGCGCCGTCCCACTCTCCCCGCGTTCCCTCGACATTTTATCTCTTTTGATCGAGCACCCAGGCCAAGTCGTGACCAAAGAGACGTTGATGGAAAGTCTCTGGCCAGGTGACTTCGTTCAGGAAAGCAACTTGACGCAGCACGTCTACTTGCTGCGCAGGGCGCTCGCGGCCGAGGGCTGTGACGGTCTGATCCGGACGGACCCTCGACGTGGCTACCGTTTCGTGGGAGCGGTCGTACGGCGAGACGCCGAGGCCCCAAGCGAGGCCGGCTCAGACGCGCGCGCCCGACACGAGGGATCGACGCCGCCCGCCTTACGGCTCCCCCCGTTCGACGTTTCCCGTCGCGCGGCTATCGCGATCTTCGCGTTCGCCACGCTTAGCATCGCTCTTGCATTCGGTCTCGGCGTGCGCGGCGAGCGCCCCCATCCCGTGACCGCAGCCCTCAATCCCCAAGCGGAACGCGCCTACCGGCTCGGACGGTATTATTGGAACAAGCGCCGCGAGGCCGATCTGCGTCGAAGCCTCGTGCAGTTTGCAATCGTCATGCGCCTGGCTCCGCGCAGCGCTTTAGGTTATTCCGGTGCGGCCGACGCGCGTTTTCAGCTTTGGCTTGCGGAATTCGGCACTCCAAAAGGTAAGCACGAAAGAGCACTCGCGACGGCGCTCGCACAAAAAGCTCTCGGCCTCGACGCCACCAGCGCCGCGGCTCAGGCGAGCTACGGGTTCGCGATGTGGTGCAAACGCGACGGTGCCGAAGCCCGCGTACATTTCGAACGCGCGATCGCGCTCGATCCTGCGTACGCGTCGGCCCGGCAATGGTACGGCATCCTCGCACTCAATCGGGGCGACACAAAAACGAGTATCGACCAGTTGCGTGCGGCCGCCTTGATCGATCCGACCTCGGTGCCGATCGCACGCTGGCTCGGATTCGCCTACTATTACGCGCACCGCTATCCAGAGGCGCTCGTGCAATTGCGTCAAGCGCTCGAGCTAGATCCGAATAATGCCGAAGCGTTGCTTCACGTCGCGCTGACCCAAGTTCAACTCGGAGACCGGCGCGCGGCGCTCGAGACCCTGGGGCGCCTACCACGGGATCAGTTCGAACCCGGCGAGCTCGCCGCGCTCACAGCATATGCGGACGCGCTGGCCGGCAAGGCCATGTTCACGCGCGAAGCGCGTTGCTGGCCGACCGGCGTTCCCGCCATGCTGCTCAATCCGGGCCGGCTCTATTTCGTGCAGACCCCCAAAGAGGTCCGGATCATCCAGGAGGCCGACCATCGGGTGCGCCACGTTCTGCTTGACCAGCAACATTCCGCTGGCCCGAAACCGACCTGGTACGGAGAATCGGTCGGCCATTACGAAGGCGGCGACACGCTGGTGGTCGACACGATCGGCATGAACGACAAATCCTTCGTCGATTCCTACCGCACCCCGCACACGGGCCAACTGCATGTGGTGGAGCGTTTCCGGTTGATCGACGGCGGCAAAGCGCTCGAGGTCAATTTCACCGTCGACGATCCGGGCGCCTTCAACATGCCGTGGTCGGCGAGCAAGCGCTGGAAGCGCGTGCAGACGCCGCTGGCCGAGGAATCCTGCTCCGAGAACAACGCCAATTAC
>Ga0209009_1000671_pt1 | contig 11155 bp, 10 predicted proteins | sample BlaSpr_A8_OM3_M2_FD_187979 | JGI IMG/M metagenome (GOLD analysis project Ga0209009, IMG submission 187979) | Forest soil microbial communities from Thunder Bay, Ontario, Canada - Black Spruce, Ontario site 2_A8_OM3_M2 (SPAdes) (version 2) | ecosystem: Environmental > Terrestrial > Soil > Boreal... | reverse complement strand
TACCTTGACTTCGCGGAAGCCATCGGGCGCCTGGGCGAAGGGGTCATCCGGGAGCGCTACGGGAACCTCTTCGAGATGTACGAGCAGATCACCGCGGAGAACCCCTACCGGCAGCCGATGCGCATCTACCCCGCTCCCCACTACACGATGGGCGGGCTCTGGGTGGATTACAACTTGATGAGCAATGTCCCGGGACTCCACGTCATCGGCGAGGCGAACTTCTCCGACCACGGCGCCAACCGGCTCGGCGCGAGCGCGCTCATGCAGGGGCTGGCCGACGGGTACTTCATCGTCTCCAACACGATCGGGGACGATCTCGCCCGGGTATCGCCCAAAGACCGGTTCCCGGCGGATCATCCGGCCTTCCAGGAGGTCCGCAAGGAGGCCGAAGAGCGGATCGGCAAGCTGCTCTCGGCGCAGGGAAGCCGGCCCGTCGAGTCCTTTCATCGCGAGCTCGGTGAGCTGCTCTGGCAGACCTGCGGCATGGCTCGCAACGAGAAGGGCCTCAAGACGGCTCTCGAGCGGATCCCCCTCCTGCGCGCGGAGTTCTGGCGCGATGTCCGGGTCTCGAACGAAGGCGAGGAGTTCAACCAGTCCCTGGAGAGGGCGGGCCGGGTGGCGGACTTCATGGAGTTTGCGGAGCTGCTCGTCCACGACGCGCTCCAGCGGGACGAGTCGTGCGGGGCCCACTTCCGGGAGGAGCACGAAACCCCCGACGGGGAAGCCCTCCGGGACGACGCGCGCTTTGCCTATGTGGCCGCGTGGGAGTTCGCCGGGGTGGGCCAGACGCCGATTCTTCACAAGGAGCCGCTGCAGTTCGAGCACGTCCCCCTGTCGCAGCGGAGCTACAAGTGAAGCTGACGCTCAAAGTCTGGCGCCAGGCGGGGCCGCGGGCAGAGGGGCGCCTCGTCACCTACCCGATCGACGACGCGAGCCTGGACATGTCGTTCCTCGAGATGCTCGACGTCTTGAACGCGCGGCTCCTGATGAAAGGCGAGCGGCCGATCGCCTTCGACAGCGACTGCCGCGAGGGCATCTGCGGCTCCTGCGGCTTCCTCATCGGAGGCGTGGCTCACGGACCGCGGAGGCTCACGACGGCCTGCCAGCTCTTTCTGCGGGAATTCCACGACGGCGCTACCATCGTCGTCGAGCCCTTCCGCTCGGGCGCCCTTCCCGTAATCAAAGACCTCGTCGTCGACCGGAGCGCCTTCGACCTGATCCAGCAGGCGGGAGGCTTCATCTCGGCGCGGACCGGCGGCGCTTCCGAGGCCAACTCCGTCCCGATCGCCAAAGAGGTCTCCGACCGCGCCATGGACGCGGCATCCTGTATCGGATGCGCCGCTTGCGTGGCGGCTTGTCCGAACGGGTCGGCGATGCTGTTCACCGCCGCCAGGGTCTCCCACCTGAGCCTTCTGCCGCAGGGTCACCCGGAGAGAAAGCAGCGCGCTCTTCGGATGGTCGACGCGATGGACCGGCTCGGCTTCGGCAGTTGTTCGAACCACGGGGAATGCGAAGCCGTTTGCCCCAAGGGAATCAGCATCGACTTCATCGCCCGCCTGAACCGCGAGTTCGTCAAAGCGAGCGCCGTCGAGACGATGGAGCCCGTCCGCAAGGTCTAGCGAGCCCCGTCGAAGAATTCAACGCCCTCTCGGAAGCTTCGGGGAAGAAGGCCGTATATCGCGTTACGATGTAATGCAGACGGTGATCGGTGATTGATTGGAATCAGAGTCGCTGCGCCCGCCGGCCCCGGGTGAGCCTGCTCGCGCTGGCCTGGCTCCTCGCGGCGCTCTCCTCCGGGTGCCGCCGACAGGAAGTGCTCGTACCGCTCGAGAACCCGGTCGCTTATGCCCCTCACGTCCCGGCTCCCATCCGGCGGCGCAGCCCGGCCGACGTTTCCGTCGAGCTGAACTCCAGGATCCAGGACATCGCGCTCGCTCCCGGAATTCTGTACCGCGCCTGGACCTTCAACGGGACCGTCCCGGGCCCGTTCATTCGCGCGCGCGAGGGCGACACCCTGAAGATCGGTATCACCAACAGCGACCCGTCCGGGATGCCCCACAACGTGGACTTCCACGCCGTGACCGGGCCCGGCGGCGGCGCTCCGGTGACGACCGTAGTGCCCGGACAGCGGGCCGTCGCAGAATTCCGCCTGCAACATCCGGGGCTCTTCCTGTATCACTGCGCGGCGCCACCCGTGACCGACCACATCGCCAACGGCATGTACGGCCTCATTCTGGTCGAGCCGGCGGGAGGCCTGCCGGCCGTGGACCAGGAGTTCTACGTCCTCCAGAGCGAGTTCTACACGGCGACCACAACCCCGCCGGAAGGCTCGGACCACGTCGAGTACTCCCACGCCGCGGGACTGCGCGAAGACCCCCAGTTCGTCGTTTTCAACGGCGGTTCGGGCTCTCTGATGGGAGACCGGGCCCTTCAGGCGCAGGCCGGCCAGACGGTCAGGATCTTCTTCGGCAACGCCGGCCCCAACAAGATCTCCTCCTTTCACGTGATCGGGGAGATCTTCGATAGGGTCTTCCGCGAAGGAGATCTGGTCAGCTCGCCGGCCCGCTTCGTTCAAACGACACTCGTGCCGGCGGGAGGGGCCACGGTCGTCGAGTTCCAAACGGTGGTGCCGGGAACCTACACGCTCCTCGATCACGCGATGTTCCGCATGGAAAAGGGGGCGGTCGGCCTGCTTCGGGTGCTCGGGCAACCGCGGCCCGACATCTACCGCGGCACCGTTGAGGCCCGGCCGGAGTAGACCGCGGCCGCACCCGGCACGCGCCGGCCTCGCTACTCATGGTGAAATCCCGGGGAGCCTGCGAAAGGCACTGCGCAAGTCGTGCTCGGGGTGCGAGAGAAGGCGATCGCGCTGCCAGCGGTTCAAAGGGATGCGGGCGTCATGTCTGGCCTCTTGCGGATCGCGGCTCAGGTGGTCGCGCCGGCGAGCGCGATATCGAGCTTGCGGACGGCTTCGAAACGCTTGGCCGCGTCCTCCCAGTTCCAGCAGTTCCAGACGACCTCGAAGAAGTCGGTCTTGCGGTTCTCGTACTGGAGGTAATAAGCGTGCTCCCAGGCGTCGAGTACCAGCACGGGGACTCCGGCCTGCGTGAGGTTGGACTGGTGGTCGTAGATCTGAGCCGTCACGAGCCGCTTCCCGACCGGCTCCCAGACGAGGGCGCCCCACCCCGAGCCCATGATCGTCGAAGCGGCCGCGGTCAGCTGCTTGCGGAACTTCTCGAAGCTCCCGAAGTCCCGCGTGATCGCCTCGCCGAGGGCGCCGGAGGGCCGGTCTCCCCCTTTCGGAGTCAGGTTCTGCCAGAAGAGCGAGTGCAGGACGTGGCCCGAGAGGTTGAACGCGAGCGCCTTCTCCAGGGACGAGAGCTTCGAGAAGTCCTCCTTCTGGCGGGCCTCGGCGAGCTGCTCGAGGGTCGTGTTGGCCCCCTTGACGTAGCCGCCGTGATGCTTGTCGTGGTGCAACTCCATGATCCGCCCCGAGATGTGCGGCTCGAGAGCGCCGTAGTCGTACCGGAGGTCCGGAAGCGAATATTCCGCCATGTTGAATCTCCTTTCACCGAATCCGAGAAATACAAACGTGCAAAAGGCCGGCGAGGATTCCCGGGCGGCCCGCCCGGGAATCCTAGACTGTTGAGAGTTGAGAGTCGAGAGTCAAGCGCCGGGGCCCCAGACTCCTGACTCTCGACTCTTGACTCTCGACTGAACCGCGCCGGGCGAACCGCGGCGGGAGACGGCGAACACGACACCGGCGAGGATCATGGCCCCTCCGGCGAGGATGCGGAGCGAGAGCCTCTCTTGCAGGACGAGGTTGCCGAGGAGGACGGCGACGAGCGTGTCGACGAGGGGGATCGTCCCGACGACCGCGACCGGCACTTTCGGAATCAGCCAGAAGAGGCCCGCGAAGGTCAGGGCCGTGCCGAAAACCGCGAGATAGGCGAGGGCCGCGAACGCGGACGGCGACCACCGCGCGGACGCGCCCTTCTCGAAGATCCCGGCCCCGAGGAGCAGGAAGACCGATCCCACGAGTGTCTGCAACCAGACGTTCAAGACCGGCGGGACCCCGGCAAATGACTTCTTGTTCAGGACGTTGGCGTACGCGCTGACGACGGCGGACACGAGAACGAGCGAGCCCCCCGCGGCCAGATGCCCGGCGGGCGAAGAGAACAGGCGGCCGAGCGCCGGCGCCTCGATCACCGCGACGCCGGCGAGCCCCAGGGCGGCCGCCGCCACCGCCTTCGGAGTCAACGGCTCGTCCGGCAGGAGGAAATGCGCGAAGAGGGCGACCCAGATGGGGAAGCTCGCGAAGAGGATCGCTGCCAGGCCCGAGGCGATCCATTGAGATGCCGTGAAGAGAAGGGCGTACGACAGGCCGATCTGGAGGAAACCGGAGAGAGCCACGAAGAGGACCTCCCGCCGCGAAAGGTTCCAGCGGCCGGCCAGGGCGAAGGGCGCGAGCAGCAGGCAGGCGAGCCCCATACGGAATCCGGCGAACTTGAGCGGCGGCAGGTCGCGCAGGCCGATCTTGATGACGAGCCAGGTCGAGCCCCAGACCGCGCAGAGGCCGAGATAGACCGCCAGCCGCCGTCCGCGAAGCGCCGTCATGGGTTCATCGGTCCTACCCCGCGGCCTCCCGCGCCGGCTGCCGCGTCGGCCGCCGGAAGGTCACGAGGAGGACTCCCGCGAGAATGAGAACACCGCCCGCCGCGGCCCGCGGCGTGATCCGCTCGTGCCCGAGCAGGCTTCCCCACAGGACCGCCAGGAGCGTGTTGAGGATCGGGAGAGTGCCGACGACGGCAACGGGAAGCCGGGGGATGAGCCACTGGGTCCCGAGAAACGTGAAGGTGCCGACGACAGCGAGGTAGCCGAGCGCGGAAATCGATCCCGGCGTCCACCGCGACGGCGCACCGCGCTCGAAGACCGCCGAGGCCACGAGCAGGACGGGCGTGGCGACGAGCGATTGTCCCCAGACGTTGGCCGCGGCCGAGACGCGAGACAGGCGCTTCTTGACGAGGACAGCGGAGAAGGCGGAGACGACGGCGCTCGTCAGCACGAGGAGCCCTCCCGCGGCGAGCGGCCCGGCCCCCTGGGACGCCGCCCGGGATAGGGCCGGCCCCTCGATCACGGCCACGCCCGCGAGACCGGCGAGGATCGCCAGGATGATTCGACCGGTCAGCGGCTCGTCCTCGAGAAGAAAGTGCCCGAAGAGCGGGACCCAGATGGCGAAGGAGGCGAAGAGGAGAGCGGTCAGGCCGGAGTCGATCCATTGCTCCGCCGTGAACACGCAGGCGTAGGACACGCCGATCTGAAGGAACCCGATGAGTGCGATCGCCCGCGCCTGCCTTGCCGAGACGGAGGGCCGCGGCGCCTTGAGGACGAAGGGGGCAAGCAGGAGGCAGGCGAGCGCCATCCGCAAGCCGGCAAAACGAAACGGAGGAAGTCCGGCCAGCCCGACCTTGATCCAGAGCCAGTTCCCGCTCCAGAGCGCCGAAAGCAACCAGAAGATGCCGAGGTCGCGGCGGCGGGAGGACGACATGCCGCGCATGCTAGTCCAAGGTCCAAGGTCCAAGGTCCAAGGTAGATGAATAGAATGCGGGGCGTGAACTCGATCGAGATCGATTCAACGGCTCCCGGGAGCGTCCTCTACCGGGACCTCGCAGGCTCGCTCGAGGCGGTGCTGGCCGGGGAGACGGACGCGCTCGCGAACCTGGCCAACGCTTCGGCGCTCCTCGCGCAGGCGCTCGAGCGGGTCAACTGGTGCGGTTTCTATCTGCTGCGGGGAGACGAGTTGGTGCTCGGGCCTTTCCAGGGCAAACCGGCCTGCGTCCGGATCCCGCTGGGAAAGGGCGTGTGCGGAACCGCAGCAGCGCGGGAAGAGACGGTGCTCGTGCCGGACGTCAACGTCTTTCCGGGACACATCGCTTGCGACGCGGCATCCCGCTCGGAGATCGTCATCCCGATCGTCGAGAACGGCGAGCTCCGCGGCGTGCTCGACATCGATTCCCCCGACCTCGCGCGCTTCGACGTCGTGGATCGAGAAGGACTGGAGGGCTTTGTGAGAGCCCTGGTGCCCCTGGTGCGCTGGTCAGCCCTGATCACGTGACGGGGAGACGTCTCGAGCGGACGAGACTTGGAGGGTCCAACGATGACTGATAAGAAATTCGGCGGCAAAGTCACGTGGCTCGGCCACGCGGCGTTCCTGATCGAGTCCCCCGGAGGCGCGCGGGTCGCAATCGATCCGTGGATCGGGAACAACCCGAAGTTCCCGAAGGGTTTCGACTTCGCGAGGCTCGACGTCATCGCGGCGACGCATGGCCATTTCGACCACTTCGGAGACGATGGAATCGCGCTCGCGAAGAGGAGCGGCGCCACGGTCGTCGCGGTCTTCGAGCTGGCCCTCCATTGCGGCGCCAACGGCGTCGAGAAGGTCTCGGGGATGAACAAGGGAGGCAGTCAGACAATCGCCGGGATTGAGTTCCGCATGGTCCAGGCGGTTCATTCGAGCGGCACCTCGGGCGTCGGCCGGGAGACGAACTTCCCGGCTGATCCCTGCGGCTACGTCCTGACCTTCGAGGACGGGTTCCGCGTCTATCACTCCGGAGACACCGCCGTCTTCTCGGACATGGCGTTGATCGGAGAGCTGTACGCGCCGGACCTGGCGTTGCTCCCGATCGGCGACTTCTACACGATGGGCCCCCGGGAGGCCGCGAAAGCCTGCGAGCTGCTGCGCGTCCCCCGTGTCATCCCGATGCACTGGGGAACGTTCCCGGCGTTGTGGGGCACGCCGGCCCTCTTACGCGAGGAGATAGCGAAACGCGGTTTAGCTACCGAGGTGGTTGAGCTCGCGCCCGGCGGTTCATGGCCGGCGTAGTTATCAGTTATCAGTTTTCAGTTATCAGTTCCGGGCTCCTAACCGAAAACTGTTTACTGACAACTGACAACTCTTATTGGAGGGGTAGCCTTCCGGCGAAACCTTCCTCGTAACCGTGGAAGTACTCCAGCGAGGCTTCTGGGTACTTCCAGCAGTAGTAGCCGGCTCCGGAGTCGAAGTCCACGAGCCACAGGCCCTTGATCTCGACGCCGAGCGCGGTGAGCTGCTCGATCCAGCCGCGGACCACCTCCTGCCGATCGTCCTCGGCGTCGGCGTCCTCGCCGAGCTCGCTGTAACGTGAGTACGCGTCCGACGTGAGCTCCCTGACGCGGGGAAGCGTCTCCCGCGCCTGCTCCAGCGTGAAGATCTTCTTCTTTTCCGATGAGCCGGGAGGCAGGCCGGTCCCCTCGGGCGATAGCGCCCGCTCGCGCACGACCGCGACGAGCTTGACGACTGCCTCGCGGTCCTCGCCGTCGGCCGCCGCGACGTAGGCTTCCAGGGCTTCGACCGCTTCCGCCGCGCGCCCCAGGCGCAGCAGAATCAACCCGCGCTCCCGCAGCACGGACGCCTCCGAGGGATCGAGCGCGGCGGCGCAGTCGAGCGCCGCGAGCGCCTCCGCAAAGAGGCCTCGCTTCTCGCAGGAGCGGCGCAGGTTGAAGAGGACTCGCGTCAGGATCGAGCGCGAGGAGTCGGGAAGAAGAGCCTCGGGCGGCAGTTCGACCGGAGCGCCGAAGATCGTGCCGACGCGATCGGCGAGAGCGCCGGCGTCGTAGAGCTCGCCGCCGTCGAACGGATCGAGGTACCTCCCGTCGGGCAGGTCCCGGCCGCCCACCACGAAATGACCGGGCAGACCGACTCCCGAAAGCGCGAGACCCGCGCGCCGCGCGACCTCGAGCACGACGATCGAAAGGGTGATCGGCATCCCGCGGTGCGCCGCCAGCACCCGGGCGACGGAGGAGTTGGCGGGATCGTCGTAGGTCTCGGCGTCGCCCTGGAAACCCTCTTCGGCGAAGAGGACGAGAAGGAGCGCCGCGTAACCGGTCCCCTCCCGGGCTCGCTCCCGCCGGACCCGGGCGGCGAGGGTCTCGGCGCGTTCGCGGGCGGTTGCGATGTCTTCCTCCGGATCCACGAGCTGCGCGATGAGCAGCGCGCCTTCGAACAGGTCGGGCTCCTGCTGCGCGGCCAGCCGCCGGAAGCGCTCCACGACAGCCTCCCGCGGGGTCACGGGCGTCAGCCGAGCTTTCGCGCGACCGCGACACCGTCGCGCAGCGGAACGATCACGCTCGAAAAGTCGTTTCGGGCAAAAAGCCGCCGGTTGAACTCGCGAATCCCCTCGGTCGCCGGGTCGCGCACGGAGCCTTCTACGACCCGGCCCGACCAGAGGACGTTGTCGGCCAGCAGATATCCGCCCGGCCTCACGCGCGGCGCCGCCGCTTCGAGCGCGGCGGGGTACCCGTCCTTGTCGATGTCGATGAAGACCACGTCGAAATCCCCCGGGGAAGCCTCCAGAAGCCCGACCGCCTCGCCGACCTGCATCTCGACGCGGTCGAGAAGCTTCAGCCTCCGGAGATAGCCGCGCGCCTCCTCGGCGTTCTTCGCGCTGCCGTCCGTATAGAAGACCCGCCCTTCCGGCCCCACCGCGATAGCGAAGAAAGCCGTCGAGTAGCCGATCGCCGAGCCGAGCTCGAAAACACGCCTGGCCCCGATGGACTCCGCGAGCAGGGCGAGGAGAGTCGCGACCGCGGGGCCCACGATGGGAATGTCGCGCAGGAGCGCCTCTCCCTCCATCTCCGCGATAACGGGGCGCCTCGCCGGCAGGAGCTCGCGAATGTAACGGTCGAGCTCGGGAGAAACGAGAGGCGTCATGGAGTAATACTAGCGAATTGCCGATTGACGGACGATTGACGATTGACCAGGGCAGGCCCGGTTCAAACTTCAATCTTTCAATCTTCAATTCTTCCTATAATCCGCGCATGCTCCAGAAGCTGCTTCAGGGCTTTCCCGAGCGAGAGTTCGAGTCGCTCGTGGAAACGCGACGCGATCTCCACCGGCATCCGGAGCTGGCGTTCGAGGAAACGCGGACGGCGGGAATCGTTGCCGGCAGGCTCATACGGCTCGGGCTGTCGCCGCGGACCGGCGTGGGAAGGACGGGAGTGACGGCCGATCCCGGGGATTCCGGCGGCCGGATCCTCCTGCGCGCCGACATGGATGCCCTCCCGCTGACCGAGGCGACCGGCGCTCCGTACGAATCGCGGATTCCGGGGAAGATGCACGCCTGCGGCCACGACGGACACGTCGCGATCGGGCTGGCGGTGGCCGAACGGCTGGCGCGCTCTCCATCCGCGGGCCGTTTCCGCTTCCTTTTCCAGCCGGCGGAAGAAGGCGGGGGCGGCGCCGAGGCCTGCGCGGCCGACGGCGTCCTGGAAGGCGTGAGCGCCGCGTTCGGGCTCCACCTCTGGAACCAGATGCCCATCGGAAGGATCGGCGTCAACCGCGGCGCGCTGCTCGCGGCCGTGGACGAGTTCGCGATCGAGGTCGAGGGACGCGGCGGCCACGGCGCCTCGCCCCACGAGACGGCCGACCCGATCCTCGCCGCGGCCCGCATCATCGACGCCCTCCAGTCGGTCGTTTCGCGGGAGATTTCGCCGCTGGACGCCGTCGTCGTCACGATCGGAAGCGTTCACGGCGGCACCGCCTTCAACATCATCCCGTCCACCGTACGGCTGACCGGCACGGCGCGGTCCTTCACGGAAGAGGCCGGGCGGGCGTTGCCGGAGAAAGTCGCGCGGGTCGTGCGTGGCACCGCCGAAGCGGCCGGCGTGAAGGCGAGGCTCGATTACCGGCGCATCAACCGGGCCACGGTCAACGACCGGGCGATGGCGGAGATGGTGATCGAGGCCGCCCGGGAGCTCTTCGGCGAGAAGAACGTGGATATCGAGACCCGCACGCTCGGCGGCGAGGACATGTCCGTTTACCTCGACCGCGTGCCCGGCTGCTTCTTCTTCGTCGGATCGGCTCCGGCGGGCGGCCACCGCCCCCACCACTCCGCCGACTTCGACATCGACGAACGCGCTCTCGCGCTGGGAACCGCGCTGTTTGAAGCCGTCGCCCTGAAAGCCGCAAGGAGAGTCTAGTTCTCAGTTCTCAGTTCTCAGTTCTCGGTTTCGGGCCCGGAACTGATAACTGATCACTGACGACTGAAAACTCCCTGAATGCTTACCATTCTCTTCCTTGTCGCGTATCTCGGCGGCGTCCTGGCGATCGGCTTCGCGTGGCGCAAGCGCGCCGGGCGCGACGAGGCCTCCTATTTCGTCGCGGACCGCAGCTTCAACACGTTCTGGGGATTCATCGGGCTCTCTTCCCTGACGACCGGAGGCTCGACGACGATCGCGCTCGCCGCGTTCGTCGCCATGCACGGACTCGCCGGGATATGGCTCGACCTCGCGGGAGCGCTCGGCCTGCTGGCGCTCGGCCTCTTCCTCGCGAGGAGGATCCGGGGCGAGGGGGCCGTGACGCTGCCGGAGATCATCGGGCGCTATTACGGCCCTGGGGCGCGCCTCTCCGCCGCGGTCCTCGTGCTCGTCTCGGAGATCGTGTGGTTCGCGCTCCTGATCGAAGCGACCCAGGTCGTCCTCACGGCGGCCTTCGGCCTCTCGCCCGTCCTCGCCCTCGTCGGCTCGACCGCGGTCTTCGTCCTCTACACGTCGCTCGGAGGACAGTTCGCCGTCGCACGCACCGACCTCCTCCAGTACGGCCTGATGGTCGCCGGCATCCCTGTCATCGCTCTCGGATGCACCCTCCTCTTCGCGGGCGACCGTCTCTCCGCGCTGCCGCGGGAGGTTTGGAGGTTCCCGACGTCGGCGACGCTCCACGCGGGAGACATCCTCGCGCTCCTCGTCCTGATCGGCCTGCCGCATCTCGTCGGCAGCGACGTCTACTCGAAACTCCTCTCCTGCAGGGACGAGGCCACGGCGCGACGCTCTGCCCTTCTCGCCTCTCTCTCCAAGGTCGTTTTCGGGCTCTCCGTCGCGGTGATGGCGCTCGCCGCGCGCGGCCTCGCTCCGGGAGCCGCGGCCGGAGAGACGCTCCCGCGCGCGATCCTGGCCTTCGTCCCGGCGCCGCTTTCTTCCCTCGTCCTCGTCGCGCTCGTCGCGACGATGCAGACCTCGGCCGACGTCGTGCTCCTCTCGGCCGCGGCGGTCACGGTGCGGGACATCCTGCCGCCGCTCGTGAAGCGTCCGCTGCCGCTTCTCGTGGCCAGGCTCTTCTCCC